>Ga0228701_1000037_pt1 | contig 178116 bp, 144 predicted proteins | sample McNCre117_Aug_MG_2_FD_178017 | JGI IMG/M metagenome (GOLD analysis project Ga0228701, IMG submission 178017) | Freshwater microbial communities from McNutts Creek, Athens, Georgia, United States - 11-17_Aug_MG | ecosystem: Environmental > Aquatic > Freshwater > Creek | place: USA: Georgia...
GCGCAACGTTACTTATTGAGTCTTTGTTCCGGACTCCTTTTGAGCATTTCCTTCCCTTTTACGGGAAGTATAACACCACTCGTTTTTCTTGGCTTTGTTCCGCTCTTGTTTATTTCTGAAGATTTAACAGAGAAATCCAAAGGTGCTTGGCACTTGTTTATCCAAACGTATATCGCTTTTTTAATCTTCAATTTAGGGACAACTTGGTGGGTGGCGAATTCTTCCTTTGTTGGCGCCTTACTAGCCTTTGTGTTCAACACCTTGTTCATGTCGCTGACATTTGTCCTTTTTCATTTTGTAAAGAAAGGACTGAAGTCCAATTGGGCCGTATGGACACTCATTCCACTTTGGATCAGCTTTGAATACTTTCATTTTAATTGGGACCTTTCTTGGCCATGGTTAACCCTCGGGAACTTTTTTAGTATACGCCCAAGTTGGATTCAATGGTATGAATATACGGGAGTATTTGGAGGAAGCACATGGGTACTTACCGTCAATATTTTCTTGTTTCTATGGATTCGTTCCGTATGGATTCAGAAAAAGAAGAAATGGAACAGGTGGTTCATTGGAACGATGTTAAGTATGCTCTTACCTGTTGTTTACAGTTGGACGAAAATGCCAATTTTGCCATTCAAAGGCACACAACTTTATAAAGTAGCAGTTGTTCAACCCAATGTTGATCCATACAACGAGAAGTTTGCTTTAGGAACGAGCAACGAGCAACAACTTCAACGCTTTTTCAGTCTTGCTAATTCCGTTGTAGACTCCACCACTGATTTAGTCGTTGGACCCGAAACAGCCATTAGTCAAGGATTCATTGAGTCTCGTTTGCCAGGACTACCGTTTTACTCGATGATTCAAGCCGAAATGAGAAAATGGGGTAAGGCAGAATTGCTTATCGGTGCATCGACTGCAGAATTATTTGACACCAAACATTCTCGTGCGAGTGTATACATTCCTGGACAAAGAATATACTACGAAAGTTACAATAGTTCCTTACACATTCCCCAAAAGGGCGAGCCGGCTTTCATTCACAAGTCCAAACTAGTACCCGGTGTAGAGATGATTCCCTTCTCGAATTTATTTCCATTTTTGGAGACATTAGCCATCGAAAACGGTGGGACATCCGGTACACTAGGAATTGAAAAGGAACCGAAAATTTTTCCAGCGAAAGAAAAACTAGCGCCGATCGTTTGTTATGAATCCATTTATGGCGACTTCGTCTCGAAACAAGTCAAACAAGGAGCACGCTTTCTGACCGTTATCACCAATGATGGTTGGTGGGGAGATTCACCAGGATACAAACAACATTTCTCCTTTTCTTCATTGCGCGCCATTGAAAATAGACGTTGGGTTGTGCGAAGTGCGAATACGGGAAAAAGCGGCGTTTTTGATGAATTTGGTCTTATCCAAAAAGAAACGAAGTATTGGAAAGAGGCTGCTTTCACACATTCCATTCCACTTTTGTTTAAAATGACTTTCTATGCTAAACATGGTGACTATTTAGGGGTCATCTCACAGTTCATCGCATTATTCCTTTTCATCGGACTTGGAATCCAATTTATGATTAATAAGAGGAATACCGTATCTTAGTACAATGAAGCAAATACTTCTCCTTTTTTTCGTTTTCATTTCCTCCATTCTCAGCATCGATGCTCAATTGAATCATTGGGAGACCCTGGTGAATGACAATAGTAATTGGTCCTACAAAGTACCCAATGCAACGACTTCTTCCACTTGGATTTTCCCGAGTTATGATGCCAGTTCCTGGAGCGTTGGTCCTGGAGGATTTGGCTTCGGTGACAACGATGACAACACAACCATTCCTACCAATTCTATTTCCGTTTATTCGAGGATTACATTCAATATTTCCAATGTAAGTGAAGTGGTTGGACTTGTTTTAAATGTCGATTACGACGACGGATTTGTTGCCTATTTAAATGGGGTTGAAATTGCCCGTAACGGACTAACAGGAAGTGGACAACCCACATTCAACCAAGTGGCATCCATTTCACATGAAGCCTTACTTTATCAAAATCAGTACCCTGATCAATTTTATTTTAATCAGACGCAATTAACCGGAATGCTTGTTTCAGGACAAAATTGTTTGTGTATTGAAGTTCATAATCAAACAGCGAGTTCAGCTGATCTCACATCACGTGCATTTTTGCATATTGGTACATCAAGCACCATAATCAATAACAGTCCGACTCCTTCCTGGTTTGTTCCACCTGTCATTTTAACGACATCGAACTTGCCGATTGTGGTACTGAATACGTTTGGCGTGGACATTCCCGACGAACCTAAAATCGATGGGACCATGGGGATTATCTTTAATGGGGACAACAACACGAATCACATTACCGATCCATTCAATGAATTTTACGGACAAATTGCCATAGAGAAACGTGGTTCATCTTCTAATTCATTCCCGATGAAATCGTATGGACTCGAAACACGAGGACCGGACTCCGTAAATTACAACGTATCTCTCTTCGATTGGCCGAGCGACAATGATTGGATTCTTTATGCGCCATATACGGACAAAGCCATGATTCGAAATGTGCTGACTTATGAATTGGGGAGAGAAATGGGGCATTATGCTCCGAGAACAAAACTTTGCGAAGTCATTTTGAACGGCTCCTACATTGGCGTTTACGTCTTGATGGAACGCATCAAAGTTAATCCTGGACGTGTGACCATTGACCCGTTAAACGAATCGGATACCTTAGATAACCAACTCACAGGAGGTTACATTTTAAAAGTAGATAAAACAACCGCGGGCGGTGTCATTGCGTGGACCTCCCCATATACTGCTCAAGCACCGAGTACGGGTCCCATGTATTTTCAAATGCACGATCCAGACATCAGTGCTTTACATCCATTGCAATTGAATTACATTCACACTTACGTTGATCAATGGGAAACGGTATTGAAAAGCCCCACATTCGCCGACCCACAGACTGGATTTAGGGCTTATTCCGATGAATTATCTTTCATAGACTATCTGTTAATCAATGAATTATCTAAAAACGTAGATGGATATCGCATTTCGACATTTTTACACAAAAAAAGGTTTAGTGAAGGCGGGAAATTATACGCAGGTCCTTTATGGGATTATAATTTAGGTTGGGGAAATGCCAATTATTGTCAAGGAGGACAGACCTCTGGTTGGGAAATTAATTTTAATTCTGTGTGTTCAGGAAACGGGCCAAATATGAATCCATTTTGGTTCAACCGCATGTTACAAGACAGTACTTTCGCAAACAATGTAAACTGTCGATGGACAGACTTACGCAGCAGTATTCTCAGTGATACAAGTTTAATTCATTATATTGATTCCATGGCGAACATGTTGTCCGTTCCGGCTGCACGCAATTACAATCGCTGGCCTATTCTCGGGGTTTATGTTTGGCCAAACAACTATGTGGGAAATACCTACCAGGAAGAAATTACCTATATGAAAAATTGGATTCTCGCCAGAACAGCCTGGATGGACGCCAATATGTTCGGCACGTGTCATTCGCTTGAGATCGGCGATCAATCCTTGACATCCTTACGCGTATTTCCGAATCCAAGTCATGAGATCATGTTCATTGAAGGATTAAAAGAGAATGACCATTATCAACTATTGAATGAACTTGGTCAAGTCGTTTACCAATCTAAGGTGATAAATGCGGATGTCCAGTATATTGACACTCAATCATACACTTCTGGTATTTACATTCTACGTGTATTGAATGCGACAATGTCACCCATTAAATTAATTATTCAACATTAATATGAAAAAGAGATACATTCTATTATCCTTGAGTCTTGGACTTTTCTCCCAGTCTTGTCATAAGTCCGCAGGAGTAGGCGGAACGTCCATTATTTCCGGAACGGTGAAAGGGACGAAAGTCGCAAGTGTTGGACAAGCAGAAAACATGGATGTTCTTTGTACCAATGGATCAGCTTTAGAACACGGCGATTATTGGTTATTGAATAGCGCAAATTCGAATCAGTATTTTTATGTCTACTATGTGAATCCAACATGGATTTCAGATGCAGATCCCCATTTACAAGGAAGAATTGGCATTCCTGTTTCGTTTAATTATAGTGACTCGAATATCGACATTGCTCAAAAAACACAATTGGCGTTAGCTGGTATTTCAAACGCACCTTTCTCCGTAACTCGTACACAAGATATTCTTCACATTTTGTATAATTCCAATCTGCCGATTACAGATGCGGACAATGGTACGACTTCGTTTTCGATTGATGTGTTAAATCAAGGGAAGTTAGATGGACAAGGTTACACACAAATGGCAGGTGATCATGAAGTATTCATTATTTATGGTGATGAGTCATTCTATTCTGATATGGTTCTTACAGATGAAACAGGCGCATTTGTGTTCAAAGGATTGCGCAATGGAGACTACCAAGTTTACGTGCTTGGCAATGACCCACAACATCCCAATGCCACATTGAAGGTAGAGAAAAAGGCGAGTGTAACCACGAAAAAATCAACGGTTCCAATTGGTGAGTTTGATATTTTCTTTTAAGTAATTGCAGACTATTTTATTAAAAAAAACCGCCTAAGAAGCGGTTTTTTTTTGTGTCATAAAAATCGAACAATTTCCAAGAAGTTGAAAATAAAAAAGGGAGATCCGAAGACCTTCCCTTTCCATCAATCACAATGTTCATAGGATAACTTTAGCCGAGTGAAAATGTTCGCACCAATCAATTTGGATGAATTTTTCTTTACCGATTTACAAAAAGGATCGTATACATATATGTCATGAGTATGAGGCCTCCCTTGGAGCAAATGAACAAAGGAGTAGCGAAAATCGTTATATTGACTGAACAGAAAAGTATTGTAGACACGGGTGTTCTCGAAATATTTTATTGATGAAAAAAATTCTTTTGCCCATCCTTTTATGGAGTAGTATTTCCATTGGTCAAACTGGCCTTTGGATGGATGCGAGTCTATCTAAAAAATGGAATAAATCCCAATCTTCTGGAATTGGAATTGGAAACAGACAGAATCTAGGTCTTGGATTCGATCGGCTTTTTCTTGATGCAAGTCATCAAGTTAGAATCATTGACGGTTTACAAATTACCGCTGCTTATCGATTAGCTTTAAACGAAAAAGGTGACCAACTGGTAATCGCTGGTGATCGTTTATCTCAACGATTTCAACTTGGAATTAAATTGTCGCTTTTAGACGCATTTGACTTTGGTCCCAAAAGACTAAGTTTAAGTTGGGCTAGTATACAACAATGGGGAATGCAAGTTGGTCAAACCACAAGTAGCATTTGGCGAAATAAGATTAGTTTAAGTTATGATGTAAAAGATTTTCCCCTAACACCTATCATGAGTATAGAACATTTTTACCAATGGAACGCCAATGTCGTTTACACTCCAACAGAGGTGATTGTAAGTGCCGCAACTGTTCAGTGGCGTTATTTTACTGGTGTAGAGATAGAGTTGCCTAAAAAGCAAACCGTAAAGGTCCAAGTTGGCCTTAGACAGCGTAGCAGTGGGAATCAAACCTTGCTCCGTTTATCTTACAATAAATCTTTTTAATTTTTTCACAAATAAAAAAGGGAGACCCGAAGACCTCCCCTTTCCATCAATCAACAAGTAAAATTTTAGTAACCTGGATTCTGGGTTAAATTTCTATTTAATACGATATCCGCAGTTGGAATCGGGTATAAATTCACGTAAGATGGAACAGCAACACCTGCTACGTCGCCACCTTTGAATGGCCAAACATAACTTCCACTTGTAAAGTATCCGAAACGAATTAAATCCGTTCTTCTTGTTGCCTCCCATTGCATTTCGCGCGCGCGCTCATCAAGGATATCATCCAATGTTAATGTAGATACATTGAAAGAAGAATTTCCGTATCCTCTTTCACGAAGGTAATTTACATATTGAACAGCGGTTGCTGAATTACCCATACGCAATTGCGCTTCAGCATACATTAAATATACATCACCTAGGCGGAACATTGGGAAATCGATGTCTGTGTGAGGAGAAGTTGCGTTATTTGACGCCACTGTCCCTGCTGAAGTTTTGTTTTTAAACTTCGGATTCGCATAACCGTTTGTGAAAGTTGACATGCTCGTGATTTCTTTTTGTTGTCCTGCTGTGTAGAACATCCAACGAGTATCTTGTGTTGTATCTACAAATTTGTCAACAAAAGGAGCTGTTGCACGAAGTCCACCCCATTTACCATTTACACCGTAATCAGCAGCCACCATACTTCCACCTAAAGAAGCACACACCAAGAAGGTTGTTCCTCCCCATGTTTGTGCGTACAATCCGTCGTAAACGATTGGGAAGATGATTTCAGGAGAAGTGTTATTATCTGCTAAGAATAAATCTTGGTAATGGTCATCCAATGCAAATGCACCTGTGTTCATCACTTTTTCGCAGTATGTTGCACATTCTGAATAACGATCATTTCCAGTCCCTAAATACACTTCTGCATTCAAGTACATTTTCGCCATTAACGACTGCGCAGCTGCTTTTGAAGCGCGTCCATAAGGAACCGCTGAAGGATCTAACAATTTCGTTTCAACTGCTTTTAATTCATCTTCGATGTACTTGAATAAATCAGCTCGTTGAATTTGTTCTGGTTCGAATGCTCCTACGCGGTCATTTTCTGTTACAAACGGAACATTCCCGAATAAATCCATAGCATGGTAATAAGCCAATGCACGTAAGAAACGAGCTTCTTCACGGTACGTGCGAATCTCAGCTAATTTTGCTTCAGAGAATCCACGTGTTGTTAATTTCTCCTCGCGTGCTTGCCAAATGAATTCATTACAAAGCGTGATTTGGTAGTAAATGCGGTAATACATTCCTTTCACCCAAACGTTATCCGCATTCCATTGCGATTTATTCAAATCTGGAATTCCCGGGTCATTCCAACCACAAATAGCTTCATCTGTTGGAAGTTCTTGCAGGTTCCACAATACACGAATGTATGCAGAGAATCCTTCGTCAATTCCGGCAATGTCCGCTGATCCAGCAGGACCTTGATTTCCTGTCATAGACATTCCAGAATACAATTTTGCCAATACATGGATGTATTGATCTGGATTACTGTAAACCGCCTCGGCGTTTAATCCGTATTTAGGCGACTGATTTAATTGCTTATTACATGAAACCAAGAATAAGGAAACTGTAATAAAAGAAAATGCGATTATTTTTTTCATGGCTATCATTTTTAGAAGTCAAATGTTAGGTTCAATGAGTACACGCGTGGACGTGGGTAGAAATTGTTGTCAATTCCACCATTCACCTCAGGATCTTGTCCTAAGTAATGTGTCACTACGAATACATTTTGAACGGTAAAGCTTGCGTTCAATCCCAATTTATTGTTGGTGAATTTCAATTTACCAAAACGGTAACCGATGTTCACGAAGTCCATACGTAGGAAGTTAGCTTTCTCTAAGTAATGGTCAGACAATAGTTGGTTCGTTGTTGTTTTTTGAACCTCATCTTGGTAATACAACGAGCTAATGTTATTCAAATATTTTTTCGTACCATCTATGGTTTGGAAAGTAGCGCTATTTGAATGTAAGTTGTTGTAGATTGTTGCACCCAATTCACTTCTCATGGAGAATCCTGCGAACCATTTTTTATAAGTAAAGTTCATAGAAGTTCCTAAGAAAATACTTGGAGCAGCATGTCCTGCATAGTAACGATCCTCAACGTTGATGATTCCATCGTGATTCACGTCTACATAAGCACTTGTATCTTTCCACTTATCAGAAGTATTTACAACACCGTCGTGATTCACGTCTACATTTGCTTGTTCGCCTACTTGAATCATGTTACCATTAGAATCATATTGTTGGTGGTAAACATAGTAGGTAAATGTTGGGTAACCAACTTGGTGAATTTGAATCGTGTTACCGATTCCACCACCGATTCCACCAATCATTACTCCTGGAGAAGTTGTATCAGCGATACGAGACAATTGTGTCACACGGTTTTGATTGTACGTTGCATTCACCATCCAATCCAAACGCATGTTTTTCTTTGCGATGATTCCTGTGTTCAAACTTAACTCGATTCCTTGATTTCTCATTCCACCCACATTCGTAAGGATCATATTGGTGAAGTTCGTTCCTGCTGGAACTGGAACAGTTGCTAACAAGTCACTTGTAACTTTGCGGTAAACGTCCAAGCTTCCTGAGAAACGGTCATTTTTAAATCCGAAATCCATTCCTAAGTTATAACTCGCGGTTGTTTCCCATTTCAAGTTTGCATCGAATCCAGCAGGACGCAATACTTGGTAGTATTGTCCACCGAAAGCATATTGAGCTGTTGTTGCACCAAGGAAGTAGTTTCCAATGTAAGCATAATCACCAATTCCATCTTGTTGACCAGTTACACCCCATCCAGCGCGCAATTTCAACATGTTTATTTTTTTCGAATCTTTCAAGAAATTTTCCTCTGAAATTAACCATGCTCCAGAAACTGCTGGGAAAAGACCCCAACGTTGTTCCGGACTGAAGCGAGAAGATCCATCGCGACGCAAAGAAGCATTCACAATGTATTTTCCTTTATAGCTATAGATCGCACGTGCGTAGTAGGATAATAACACGTTTTTCGTGTAATTTGGATATGGACTAGACGCCGCTCCAATAATCGAATCTTTTGCTTGATTGTACGTTGGATTATTTGGTCCACGACTCATCCAATCTTGGTAGGAATATCCAGCAGTCACATCTAAGACATGATCGCCGAATTTTTTACCTGAATTATACGTAGCGTAAGTCTCAATCAATTTATTCTCTTTTCGAGACAAGTATTCGGAATAACGACCTCTTGTGTAATATCCAGCAGCAGAAGTTGAATCCGTGATGACATGTCCCGTACCTTCTGAGAAGTCGCCTCCTACATTAACAATGGCTTTTAATCCTTCCAAGAAAGGTAAGCTATACGTTAGTTTCGCATTGGCAATAGCACGATTTACTTTACTCACATCTTCCGTTTGGTTGATTAAACCTAATGGATTTCTAGCAGAAAGTGTATTTGGTTTTCCGTTGTCTACCCACTCGAAGTATCCTCCATATTTATCATTTCCAGAATACACAGGTTGCGTTGGATCAAAATATGCCGCGCCAAGTGCGCCGCGGTTTGCAAAGAATGAACTTGTTTGAATATACTTAAGGTTTGACTCAACTAATAATGTGTTGTTCAAGAAACTTGGACTCATGTTTAGTCCAACAGAAGTACGATTGAACTGGTCTCTTTTCAAAATACCATTTTCATTTCTATTTCCAATGGATAAACGATATGGGAAGTTTTTGATTCCACCTGTAATAGACAAGTTGTTATCCAAAACCATTGCTTTACGGAATACTTGTCTTTGCCAATCAGTACTAGAATCACCTAACAATGCTTTTTGAGCAGCTGTTCCACGTGAATTTACCAATGATCGTAATGAATCGGCACTTAAAACATGTGCATATTTCGCAATTGTTGATTCAGAGATTTTAGAGTCCAACACGATTTTTAATGGTGCGGATTTACCACTTTCTCCCTTTTTTGTTGTGATAATGATGACACCATTTGCCGCACGAGATCCATAGATAGCTGTTGCAGATGCATCTTTTAATACCACAAATGAAGCGATGTCGTTTGGATTGATCAATGACAATGGATTCGCAACCCCGGCAATTCCACCGTTATCCAATGGAATTCCATCCACAACGATGAGTGGATCATTACTTGCATTGATGGATGTCCCACCGCGAAGTCTCAAGGTACTTCCTGATCCTGGCGCACCATCATTAGAAGTTACCTTTAATCCGGCAACTTTACCCATGATTAATTGCTCAGGCGTAGACAAAGAACCTTGAACAAAGTTCTTTTCGTTGATCACTACTGCAGAACCGGTTAAGTCTTTCGTTCTAGATGTTCCATATCCAATTACAACAACTTCGCCTTCTTCTTTCGCTTTCGTTTGTAAGACAACGTCTTTCACCAAGGATTGATTTTCTTGCAAAGCAACTGTTTCTTTGATTGTTTCCATTCCCATGTAACGGAAAATTAAGGTGTACGACCCTGCGCTTAGACCTTTGATTTCATAGAAACCTTTTTCGTTCGTCATGGCGCCTTTGGACTTACCTTCAACTGTGACTGATGCGTTGTACAATGCGTTTCCTTCTGCATCTTTCATCATCCCTTTTACGCTCGCATTTTGAGCGAAAGAAACGATTGAAAGCAACATGAAACTCGCAAATACAGCAAAAGTTCGTGTAATTTTTTGAACCATAGAAGTAATTTTAGTTTATAAATTCTCGTTTTAGAAAGTCAAATATATTTTTTATTTTTCTTAATGTCAAGTTGACACAAAGAAATTTTATCACCAATTGATTTGAATGTTTTGAACCTCGTCCTTCAAAGCCATTGGTAGCTTGATTTTTTGGTCAATCACCTCCACTTTCATTTTCTTTCCATTGATGGAAATACTTTTGGGAATGCGAGACGAATGAATCATTAAATCGTATGTAAACGCATGTTGACTCATGTTGGAACCATAAGTTGGTTGAAAGGTCAATTTTGTCTTCTTGGCGTTCTGACTCATGTTCATTTGCAACAGTTTGAACATCCCTTTTTCGTACGCTTCATTGGTCAATCCATCATCTTCGTACCACATCCCCTTACTTTCTGTTAATTCTGGTCCATCGTAATAGTGAATGGTCACCAGAGAATCGGCGTAAGCCTCGGTGGATTGAATGATTGGCGACATGGGAACAAATGAACCACCTTTCACCAAAACAGGAATTCTTGAAAGATGTACATCCATCAATAATTTCTGACCTTTCAATACCTTTCCAGAATGGAAACTATACCAAGTACCCGCTGGTGCATGCACAACTTCAATTGGCAGGGTATTCTCCCCTATTTTTTTTGTAATCGGCTTCACCAAAAACGCGCTCCCCCACATGTATTCTGTTGCTAATGAATCTGACCAATGTGCGCTGGAATCTTCCATAAAAATTGGGCGCATTAACGGTGTTCCATGGATATGGTTTTCAAAAGCCAAGGTGTAATTGTAAGGCAACATTTGGTAACGCAATTCGATTGCTTCTTTAGCCAATTGTTTCGTTTCAGCATCTTTGAATATTGCTTCACTCGCCACTTCTTGTTGTGCATGTGGACGGAAAATTGGTTGAAAAACACCATATTGTAACCAACGAACATATAATTCCGGGTCATCATTTGCTCCTGCGAATCCACCTAAATCGGAGTGCATATAGGCGATACCTTGCAAGCCCATTTGCATGCTGATTTCCATTTGTGGTCGCAGTCCACCCCACGAACGGTTCACATCACCAGACCATGGAATAATACCGAAACGTTGTGTCCCAGTACTTCCTGAGCGCATTAAAATAAATGGACGTTCATTTGGGTAATCTTTCTGATATCCTTCATAAATGAGTTTCGCCCATTCGTGTCCATAAATATTATGCACTTCATCCGCGTAACCTACGACATGCTTCAATTTTGCAGGATGTACTTCCGGTTCTCCTAGGTCACCCCAAAAACCACGAGCTCCGTAATTGTGCAAATCTTTGTAAATATCCCAAAACCATGTTCTCGTTTCTGGTTTAAAGACATCCAATAATCCCGTGTTTCCAAAATAGAAATCATAGGTGAAGGGCGCTCCTTGTTCATTGGTGCCTAATAATTTTTTATCACTCGCTTCTTGCCATTTTTTAGATGTCGTTAGAATGAAGGGTTCGGTAATCAATACAGTCTTCACTCCTTGATTTTTGAAATCAGTGATCATTTCTTTGGGGTGTGGAAAGGAATCCGTGTAGAAGGACAAATTTCCAAGGGTCCCTTGAATTTCTTTTCCAAACCAATACAAATCAAAGATGATGGCATCTAACGGAATGGAATCTTTGCGAAATTGATTCACCACATTTCGAGCCTCAGCTTCGGAATGATAGCCAAAACGACTCGCAAAGTTCCCAAATGCCCATCGAGGTGGCATTGGTTGATGTCCGGTTAAGTTGGTATACTCAGACAATAGACTTTTCCAGTCGTCCCCAACAATCACTTGATAGGTTTTGCGTCCACCAATCGTTTCATACGTTAAAATGTTATTCTTCTTGGAATCTAAATCCAAGTAACCAATCTGTGCATTATCGAAATGAATGGCATAACATTTATTCGAAACGACCATAGGCATCGTGTAATTCATCAATTCAGAATGTTCCTCGTAACCATAATGTGCACGATTATACAACTGCAAGCGGTATCCGCGTCTGTTCATTCCCAATGCGCGTGCTCCAGCACCATACAGCATTTCATCCTGGGTTAAATTAAAATGGATTTTTTCCACTTCTTCTGTTTTCTCGTAACCCCAATTCTCGGAAATGACTGGTTTCTTTTGATACCAATAACTAATCTGAAATGGTTTTTTGGTGATTTTTACTTCGAGTCCTTCATTCGTTGTGAGGATAATCATTCCATTGGATTGATTCATCGTCAACAGATCGGATTTCGGATTTGCAGTAACCGCATGCGAGTTCACTGGGTGTTTTTGTCCGGTAGGAATAAAGGTCGTTTCGACAATCTTTCCAGAAAAAGCACTGAAATAATAGACACCATCGGACACACTAACTTGATACCCATTGGTGGATTTCTTCACCTGGTCAAATTGACGTGTGGCATTTTGTCCCCAACCAATGGTTGCAACAAAAAGGAATAAAATGAGGTTTTTCATCGTTACTTGAGTTCTAAAATATAGGCAGTTTTGGCAGGAATGACAGCTGTTTTCTGATCAAAATTGACGGTTTGATGGGTGATGACATCTACACCGCCTTCTTTTCCATTTATGATTTCTCGGAAGCGATCCCATCGGATGGTTTCATCTTTGGTGGAGTTGTTGATAACGACCAAGACAACTTTTCTTCCAGCTATATCGTACATTTCGTTTGGCTCTGTATAGCGGGCGTACACATAGACATTGTTTTCAGGGACAAACTGCATCAATTTTCCTTCATGGATGACTTTGTTGTTCTTTCTCCAATTCAATAAGGTTTTTGTGAATTGAAAATATGCTTCCTCTTCCGGAGTTCTCCCTGTTTGATACCCATGACATTTTACATCTTCACTACTGCAAAAGGCGGTATGACGATCAGCTGCCCATCCTCCTGGGAAATCTTTGCGAATATCCGCATCTCCAAGATCTTTGCTCCCTTTCATTCCGATTTCACTACCATAATAGATTTGCGGAATTCCACGTGTCGTTGAAATGAGCGTCAGTGCCAGTTTATAGTCTGCGATGTTCGGACAATATTCATTGAAGCGTTTGGTATCGTGGTTTTCCATGAATACCAAAATATTCGATGGGTCCTTGTACTGGAAGTCGTTCGAAAAGTTATCGTAAAATCGAACCATTCCTTTATCCCAATCTTGCTTTGGTTCATTGAATGCTTGCATCATGGCATCTTGCAAGGTAAAATCCATGACCGTTGGCAAGTAACTGTTATACGAGTCAATCGCACCAATTGGACTATCTTTTTGCCAATAGGAAATTTGTGCTTGATTGTGCATCCACACTTCTCCCATGATGTTTAAACGTGGATACTCGTCGGTAATCGCTTTCGTCCATTTTGAAATCGCTTCTTTGTCGTTATAGGAATAGGTGTCCACACGTAAGCCGTCTAACTGAGCATACTCAATCCACCAAATCGTGTTTTGAATTAAATAGTTCAACAACAAAGGATTGGACTGATTCATGTCCGGCATTGTTGTGTCGAACCATCCATCCTCGGAAGCGTGTTTGTCCGACTGCGATGCATGCGGATCCGATTGTGTACTCGTTCGGTAACTAGACCGCGTAAAACTCGGAAACTGGTGAATCCAATCGTGCGTTGGTAAATCTTGCACCATCCAATGTTTACTTGACCAATGATTTGGCACCTCATCTTTGATGACTTTCAGTCCTTGTCGATGCGCCTCCAAAACCATTTCTTTGTACCACGAATTCGTTCCGTAACGTGGGTCAATTTTATACAAATCGGATTGTGCATACCCATGATAAGAATACGTTTCCTCGTTGTCTTCTAACATCGGTGTTGTCCAAATCGCGGTTGCTCCCAATTCTTTGATGTAATTCAAATGTTGAATGATTCCCATGATATCTCCACCATGACGTCCACCTGGATTGGAACGATTGGTCTCCTCCTTTGTATCGGGATGCTTGTCTAGTCCTTCATTTGCATTTGCAAAACGATCTGGCATTAAAAGGTATATGACGTCTGCAGCGGAATAACTTTCGCGTTGTGCACTATTCCGCATGCGCTCCTCTAACTTGAAATCGAAATGTGCCATTTCTTTTTTCTTGTCGATGAGTTTAATCGGATAGGTTCCTGCAACTTTTCCTTTCGTATCCACGGTCACGAAAAGGTAGTTTGGATTTTCAGTTTTGATGATTCCGCTTATTGGTAATCCAGAAACTTCCACTTGATATTGAGCGATATTGGTTCCATGCAACAAGATTTGCACTTCATGATGCTCCATTCCTACCCACCAATTTGCAGGTTCGACATGTTTCAATAGTTGCGCATTTGTTGAGTGAACAACAAAAATAAATAGCATCAAGATCCACTTAGTCCATTTCATACACTTGCTTTGTTTCGCCGTTTTCATAGGTAATCAATTTTAAACAGTTCTTTGCATCCAAGGGAATCTCTCTTCCCAACATGTCATAGGCTTTCACAGCTTTTATGTTTTGGATGTCGTTCAACTGCGTTAATCCACTGGTACATGGATTTAGCATGTTTTGAAAGGCAAGTACTTGAGTATTTGCCGATGTATATCTGTTCTGCACATACGTGCTCAAGGATTGTGTGACATGAGAACCCCATGCTTGCGAGATGGCATCCAAAAAATCTTGATCTGTAAATCCATAATCCAAACTTTTGTAATCATCCGCCAGCGCAGCAGCAGAAATCATGTTTTGAGTAGACTGTAAAGTGCCAATCAAATTACTCGGAATAAACACGTTTGTCAACAGATCTTTCATGTGGTAATTGAAACGATCTTTAAAATAGGGAACTGCGAGAAGTTTGGAGTACAAAGGTCGATTGGCATTGGCCCAGGAATAAATAGAACGATTGGACCAATTGATGTTAAACCAATCAATGCCAAAAGTGTTGTCTAAATCATATTCAATGAAAACAAATCTTCCATCGGAAGGACGCTGATATAAATAGTAGTTATTCTTATTATAGGCATATCCATCCCACTGACTGATTAATATTTCAACGGCTAATGTCCTCAAGTACAAATCGACATCCAAAACTTCTTGAATGTCACAAACAAAATTAGCTGGAGTAGAATTATTGAGGACATTGATGAAATGAATCAATCCTGTATAGTCATTTGTCGTTTCGTTGGTCTTCAAGGAATAAGTGCTTTGATAATACGAAACATTGGTTCCATGATAGGTTAAATCCGAGCCGTAATAACATTTAAATAAATTCCCTGTGTCGTCATTGATGAATCGTTTTTGAAGAAACTCTTCATCCATGTGTTCGACATTGATGTAAAGCCCTTTATATTGGTTGTTTATGAATAATTTCACATAACTTGTTCGCGAGCAAGGCAATTGAGCTTGACGCAAAATTTCATTGGATGTCCGTGTGCGTAAAATGGAAACATCGTTGTGTTCCCCATTCAAATTAAGTTTCTCAACTCCATGGAATTTTCGTCCAGGAACATAGCTATTAAACGAAAGTTCGAAGGATTTCTTTCCGGCATCTCTCGAGGTGTTTCCCCGAACATGAATCCCAACATTTAATAAGGTATCATGAACAGTCGAACTCGTGTATATCACGCTGGCTACAAAGGGGAAATCGGAATAAACACTGTCTGTCACCATCGTTTGGGCATCCACTGGGGACATGGTCACATAGACACTTGCTACTTCTGTTTGAATGAACGCACTATTGTTGGCCGGATGCGTCAACTGTGCATGAGCAAGAAGAGCTGAAAAAAAACACCCAATGAAAAAAGTTACTTTCATTAATGTTGAATGATAAATGCTTCGTTCGCATACTTATTCCCTACACGAATTAAACTGTGGTAGGAACCATTTGACCAATCTCCAACCCATAAATTCACATCGTTTGTTCCTGGTTTTGCCATCCCTTTTTGGGTGTAGACAATTTGTCCTTGTTCATTAATTATTTGAATCTCCAAAGGATTCACATCCATTGATTCAAATTTTACGTGCAGATTCTCCGAACTTGGATTTGGATAAACGTTCAAGGCGAATTGTGACAACATGATTTCATCGATGGATGCTGGTGCTTCCGTAATGGTTGGTTTTTCCAAACGAACATCTGTGTAAATTCGGTACTCTCCTGGCTGTAAACTGAAGTTTACATTCACATCGCTTACGTTCAAACTGTCGCCAGTAAAGTACTCATACCACCAACCTGTATGATGAAAATTAGGCGCACCCGTTTGCGCATTGACATCAAAATTCCCGATGGACACGCCATTCATTGCCGGGTCGGAACATTTCATTTTTTTCACTGCTCCACTTAAGGAATAACTAAAGTTCAACGAACGGAAAGTCTCATGTTCGTTTCTCAATTTTAAGGTCGCAGCATACACATCGTATAATTGACGTCTTCTTGCTTGCGTGTAATAATTCCAGAGAATCGGCTTGTTGCAAACGCGACATGGATTTTCAATAGAAATATCGTAGCCCAATTCTTGAAATTGCCACATCATTCTTGGACCTGGCTGTGTTAAGAAAATCACAGCAGCAGTCTGCATTCTACCTAAAGCAACATAGGAGTTCTTTGCATTGTGATTCGCATTGGTTGCATTTCCGTAAGTGATGTTTTTATACATCATGCGTTCTTCATCATGGCTTTCCATATACGTCACCAAATGTGGAACTGTCCATGTGCGATTCGAGTAAATCCCCGAACTGATATTTGACGTACTCGTGTATCCCATTCCCGCTTCTTCGTAGGCATTGACAACATTTCCCCATAGCATCATCCCGTATGTTGCCAATTGAATTTCTTCGGAATTATCACACCAATGTTCTAAAATGACATACGCATTCGATTTTACGTTCCAAATTTGATCCGCCATGCGCTTTAATAAATTGATGCGTTCGACGTTATAAGAAGCGCCATTGTTTGCAAATCCTTTGGTATAGTCAAAGCGGAATCCATCAATATGGTATTCGTCTAGCCAATATTTATTGACTTGATCGATGTACATCTGTGTAGCCAATCTTGTGTGATCGAAATCATAACCCCAGCAATAAGGCTCATGAGGACAAATGGCATTGAACCAAGGACTATTTGCCGCTGGACGACTATTGACCGCATCCCAATACATATTCACCATTGGATTTTGTCCAAATGCGTGATTTAGTACCATATCCACAATAACTGCAATTCCACGGTTGTGACAGCTATCGACAAATTCCTTGAATTTTTCCGGTGTGCCGTAATATTTGTCCATAGCCATATGGAAAGACGGATTATATCCCCAACTTTCATTGTTTTCAAATTCCGAAGGTGGCATTACTTCAATCGCATTGATGCCCAAAGCATCTAAATATGCCAAGGTATCGATTAACGTTTGATAATTGTGTTTTGCCACAAAATCCCTTACCAACAATTCGTAGATCACCAAATCTTTTTTTGCTGGACCTTGATATGACGTATTTTGCCAAGCATATTGTGGCGCAGCTGGTTGCATCACGGTAACGAATCCAGTTGTCTGACCTGTTGGATAAGGAAGTGGATTAGGATTTGTTGCTGCGTTAATCGCGCCATCGTTATTCGGATCGAGGATTAGTGCACTCATTGGATCTGCTAATTTCATGGTGCCATCGATGAAATACTGATATCCATATTTTTGTCCGGCTGTCAATCCACTAATTTCCAACCACCACGTAGCATTGTTGGTCGATAAGTTCATATGGTATGCCGCAGTTGGCGTCCAGTTATTAAAATCCCCTATGACGTAGATGTGTTGTTTTTCGGGTGCGTACAATTGGAGAATCACGGTTGTATCGTTGATGTAATTCACGCCGTTTACGAGTCCTGCTATGGATGGATTCACGATATTTACAGTTGGATTCACGGTATAATAAACACTATCAATAATCGTAGAAGTGCCATCGTTGACTTCAAACTCTAATAAATGTGTACCAGCTGTACTTGCGGTTAGATTGTAATCCAAAACCGTTGCATTGTTCAAGGTAGTGAGAACGTTACCATCCTGTTTTAGTTGAAGAACAGAGGACGTATTCGACGTTGCGCTAATCGTAATGGCATCATTTAAATTATAAATACTTCCATTATCTGGATGAAAAAATTGTCCGAGTAGTCCCGCATTCACTGGATAAACATCATAGAAAATATCACTTCCATCAGCGTTTCGACCAACAAGGCTTCCATTGGCTGTTCTGAAAACAAAGGCCAATTTCAGTACGGTGGTAGTGGCAATAGGGTAACCGTAAAATTGGTCAATGTCAATCGTAATGGTATGTTTGTTATTTCCAATATTGGTCATAGCTACTTGAGGATCAACAGTTCCCCAATTTCCTTGTACATATTGCCAGTTGGATGACGAAGTACTCGCGGTAGTTATCAATCCTGCATGGGCATAAATTTGAGACTGACCAATCAGCGCTGCATTTCCTTTAGTGGCGTCGTAGGTAATGGTTACCACATCGTTCACTGTTGGAAAGGCTGGGGACACGTCTAAAACTTGAGCGATGAGCATTGAGCTAAAAGCACTAGCAATTACGGTAAGGAATAACTTTTTCATTTTGGAATGTTTAAGGTAAAAAAAAGCCTAAGTATCTTTCAACTTAGGCTTTCAATCACGTGTAGAAAAATTATTGTTTGATCAATTTTCCTGTTGCAACTTTGTCACCAGCAAACACTTTGTAAATGTAAGATCCAGCAGACAAGTTAGCTGTGTTCATTTCAACATTGTTTGAAGCAGAAACTGCGATTGTTTTTGCAGCAACTTCTTTTCCCGTTAAGTCAAATAATTTGATTGTCGCTTCAGAAGCATTGTTCACATCAAATTTGAAGTTAGCTACTTCAGTTGTAGGGTTTGGAGAAACAGTCAAGTTATTGATTGTGTTTTCAGCCACGTTAGAAGCTCCACAAGCTGAACATGCATCCCAAACATAACACATTGTGCCTGGCAACAATACATACGTACGGTTGATGTTACCTGAACCATCGTCAACTCCACAAGAATCAACAGCGATTGTGTTCGCCGGATCAGTACCTTCATTTTGACCCCAGTTTCCGTTTACAAATTTGTAAAGTTGAGTCGCTTGCAAGGTAGATACAGGGTATGTTACATCGATTGACCAGATGTTGTTACCTTGATCTGTCATTGCAGAGTTTGCATCAGTTGGGCTCCAGTTTACCATTGCTCCAGCAGCAACAGAAGCTTGGTTATCTTGGAAGTTACCAGCGATTCTGATTCCAGTTGGATCTAATGTTGCTCCACCTGCTAAATACCCAGTTACATCTACTTGATAAGTTACCGTATAATCTGTCATGAAGTTATATGCTCCAGTTGTACGGTCAAAAATTACTAAATACGTCCCAGCAGGTACAGTAATGTTTGGACCATCTTGAACTCCAACACCAGCTGGAAAGGTATTTGAACCCCAGTTGATTGTCCAACCTGCATCTTGACGGAATTTCACGTCTCCAGCAACACATGTAACGATTTGCGCGTACATGTTACCATCCATTGTTTGCATTGGAATGTCAACAGACCAGTCATAAGGCGGAACTGCAGATCCAATAATACCTACCGCAGGGAACTGCGCGTAAGATGCTACGCTAATAAATACCGTAGCTAAAAAAGTAAACATTTTTTTCATAGTCTAATTTTTAAAAGGTTAAAAAATACTTAGTGTCAGATTGACAACTTCAAAAATAAAAATAAAAACGCAAACCAAGAAATAGTTTTTTTATTTCTAACCGAGATTTTTAAACAAACCTTTGTAAATAAGGTGTTCTGAATTAAAATTAAAAGCCTTGGATTCAGAGGTAAATAAACCAAAAACACTCGATCCACTTCCAGACATAGCCGCATAAACGGCACCGTTTTCAAGCAGTTCCTGTTTTAATATTTCAATCTGAGGATGCAATGGAAATACAGATTTCTCAAAGTCATTCCGAAGCGACTCCTGCCAAGATTCAATCGGTAACTTCAGTATTTCTTCCAATGAAACTTTAGGTTCAGCAGGACTCACGCCTGCATAGGCTTCTTTTGTTCCAACGTGAATGCCTGGATTCAATAAAACCAAATATAGGGATGGTACATTCAACGTGATATTCCGTAATACTTCACCCCTTCCTCGAGCTAACTGCGCAGAAGAATCTACAAAAAACGGACAATCACTCCCCAATTTCGAGGCAAATTCTTTTAAATTTTCTGTACTAAGTTGGAGGCCAAATAATTCATTTAAGGCTAATAAAGTATAGGTCGCATCCGCGGAACCGCCACCAAGTCCGGCCCCAATCGGAATTTGTTTTCTCAAGTGAATACGAACCGGACCAATGGAAAATTGCTCTTTTAACAAATAATAAGCTTTCTCACACAAATTCAATCCAGAATCCCCTTGAATGGTCCGACCTGTTTGAAGGAACTCAAATTGATCAGAAGTCGTGATTTCTAAAATATCCACCAAAGGAATCGAAACCATACACGTATCGATGTCATGATAACCGTCCTCGCGCTTGCGAAGGACATTTAATCCCAAATTTATTTTTGCTGGTGGAAATAAAATCATTCAACAAATGTAGTTTTTTTCGTGCGAAGAAAAACCGCTTGCAATGAAGCAAAGCGAGGTTAAATAAAATCAATTAACTTTGTATACTCAATTTAGAACTTATGTCGACATATCTTGATTTTGAAGAACCATTAAAAGCCTTAGAAGAACAGATTGCGCAAACAAAAGAATTGGCAAATTCTACGAATGTAGATATGTCAGAGCAATTGGCGGAATTACAACAAGTGCTTCAAGAAAAAACGAAGGAAGTTTTCTCCGGACTAACACCTTGGCAACGCGTTCAACTTTCAAGACATCCAGATAGACCATATACATTAGCATACATCGACGCGATTACCAATGGACAATTCATCGAGTTGCACGGAGATCGTAGTGTGAAAGATGACAAAGCAATGGTTGGTGGATTTGGAATGATTGACGGTAAAAGTGTCATGTTAATCGGACAACAAAAAGGCATCAATACGAAAATGCGCCAATACCGCAATTTCGGAATGCCAAATCCAGAAGGATACCGCAAAGCATTGCGCTTAATGAAATTGGCGGAGAAATTTAATAAGCCCATTATTACCTTCATCGACACACCAGGAGCGTTTCCAGGATTGGAAGCAGAGGAACGTGGACAAGGAGAGGCGATTGCTCGTAATATCTATGAGATGATGCGTCTGAAAGTTCCAGTAATTTGTATTATCATCGGTGAAGGAGCCTCTGGTGGTGCATTGGGAATTGGTGTGGGAGATAAAGTAGTGATGTTGGAAAACACATGGTATTCTGTCATCTCTCCAGAAAGCTGCTCTTCCATTTTGTGGCGTTCATGGAACTACAAAGAAATTGCCGCAGATGCCTTGAAATTAACATCGACTGATATGCGTAAAAACGGATTGGTAGATGAAGTAATTGCTGAACCTTCTAATGGAGCACACCGCAGTCCAGATGAAATGTTCGACACGGTGAAAGCGAAAATCAAAAGCTACTTAAGCGAACTTGAAGGAATGGATCCATCCAAACGCATCGACGACCGAATTGAAAAATTCTGTCAAATGGGTGTTTGGAAATAAACGAACTTTCGACGCATGACAGATTTGCTTTCCACACCCATTGAATTTTTAAAAGGTGTTGGACCGCAACGCGCTGCTACATTACAAACTGAACTTGGGATCTATACTTTCCGAGATTTACTCAACCATTTTCCATTTCGCTACCAAGACCGTTCTGTCTTTCATGACATACGTGACATTCATTTGGTGGACAATTACCTTCAATTAAAAGGGAAAATTACCTACATCGGAGAAACAGGCACTGGTCGTCACCGTAAATTGGTGGCTCGATTTGAAGATCAAACCGGAACAGTTGATTTAATCTGGTTTCAAGGAATCCAATGGGTGAAAGCAAACCTAAGCATTGGGGTGCCGTACGTTCTTTTTGGTCGACCAAAAGTATTTAATCAACAGTGGACGATTCCTCATCCTGAACTAAGCAAATGGAATGAACAAAGTCCTGAACTTGGCTTACAAGCAATGTATCCAAGTACAGAAAAACTCAACGTCAAAGGACTTCATGCCAAAGGAATTGGCAAATTGATTCAAACGTTGCTTCCACAAATCAAGCATCAAATTCCTGAAATACTTCCTGACTATATTGTAGCGGAACATCACCTCATTTCATGTGAGCAAGCATACCTTCACATTCATGCGCCAAAGAATGAAGTGGAATATAAGCAAGCGCGCTATCGATTGAAATTTGAAGAATTGTTCTTCCTACAATTGGAATTATTACTCCGTAAAGAAATTCGATCCAAAAAAATGAAAGGCTTTGTCTTTTCTGAGTTAGGAACAATTTTCAATCGCTTTTATAATGAGTATTTGCCCTTCGAATTAACCAATGCTCAAAAACGGGTATTGAAAGAAATTCGCAAGGACTTCTTGCATGGCGAACATATGAATCGCCTACTTCAAGGCGATGTAGGAAGCGGAAAAACACTCGTGGCATTGTTGACCATTCTTATGGGAATCGACAATGGATTCCAAGGAGCCCTCATGGCGCCAACCGAAATTTTAGCCACGCAACATTATGAATCGTTAAAAGAGCTTGTGAAAGATCTGCCTATTCAGTTGGCTCTACTCACCGGCTCTACGAAAAAGGCAAGAAGAACTGAAATTCATCAAGGACTTCAGGATGGAAGCATCCACATACTGATTGGAACACATGCATTATTAGAAGATGTCGTTCAATTCAAAAATCTTGGTATCGTGGTCATTGATGAGCAACATCGCTTTGGTGTTGCACAACGATCGAAAATGTGGGGGAAAAATGCTGTCCCACCACATGTTTTAATCATGACGGCCACACCGATTCCACGCACTTTGGCAATGACATTTTATGGCGACTTAGATGTTTCGGTGATTGATGAACTTCCGCCCGGACGAAAACCCATACAAACCATTCATCGCAGGGAAAATCACCGTCCAAAACTTTTGCAATTTATCCAAGAACAAATTCAACTTGGCCGTCAAATTTACATTGTCTATCCATTGATTCAAGAATCAGAAAAGCTAGACTTTAAAAACCTAGAAGAAGGATTCGACATGATCACAGATGCTTTTCCATCACCACAATACCAAGTCAGTATGGTCCATGGGAAATTAAAGCCCGCTGATAAAGAAGCAGAAATGCAACGATTCGTTCGGGCCGAAACACAAATCATGGTAGCAACAACGGTGATCGAAGTCGGCGTGAATGTCCCAAATGCCTCAGTCATGGTTATTGAAAGTGCGGAGCGCTTTGGCCTATCGCAATTGCATCAATTACGTGGTCGCGTAGGACGAGGAGCTGAAAAGTCCTATTGTATCCTAATGACAGGAGAGAAATTATCCAAAGAATCCATGAAGCGCATGGAAACCATGGTCATGACAAATGACGGATTCCAAATTTCCGAAGTTGATTTACAATTGCGCGGCCCGGGGGATTTAATGGGGACACAGCAGAGCGGCGTATTGAATTTAAAGTTGGCCGACCTTGCTCGGGATGGCCAAATTGTCACGCTTGCTCGTGAAACAGCCAGAGCGATTTTGGATAAAGATCCAGATTTACTTTCTCCAGAGAATATTTTACTCAATCAACGGATGCGGCAAGTATTAAAGTCTCGTCCAAACTGGGGACGTATTGCATAAAAAAAGGATGACCAATTGGCCATCCTTTTTTAGTTAGCGTTTTTATAAACGATTACGCGTCTTGCAACATTTCATCGTAAGCTTCTTGTGAACCAACAATCATTGATTGGTACTCACGCACACCTGTTCCTGCAGGAATTAAATGTCCAACGATTACGTTTTCTTTCAATCCTAACAAGTGGTCTTCTTTCCCTGAAATAGCAGCCTCGTTCAATACTTTTGTTGTTTCCTGGAAGGAAGCAGCAGAAATAAACGATTGAGTTTGAAGGGAAGCACGTGTGATACCTTGTAACAATGGTGTAGATGTCGCTGGCATTGCTTCGCGTGCTTCTACTAATTGTTTGTCCTCACGTTTTAATTTAGAGTTTTCATCTCTCAAACGACGCACAGAAACCAATTGTCCTTTTTTCAATTCTTGCGAATCACCTGCATCTTTCACGAACATCATACCATATAACGCATCATTTGCCTCCATGATATCTGCTTTGTGAACAGATTGTCCTTCTAAGAAACGCGTATCTCCAGACTCGATAATTTGTGCTTTCAACATCATTTGACGTACAATAACCTCAAAGTGTTTGTCGTTGATTTTCACCCCTTGTAGACGGTAAACCTCTTGGATTTCATTCACGATGTACTCTTGTACTTTCGTTGGTCCTTCGATGTTCAAGATATCGTTCGGTGTGATTGCCCCATCAGATAATGGTTGACCAGCACGTACGAAGTCATTTTGTTGTACAAGGATGTGTTTAGAAAGTGGAACTAAGTATTTTCTTACTTCGCCCAATTTCGATGTGATGATAATTTCACGGTTACCACGTTTCACATTTCCAAATGCTGCTGTTCCATCGATTTCAGAAACAACTGCTGGATTTGATGGATTTCTTGCCTCGAATAACTCAGTTACACGTGGAAGACCTCCGGTGATATCCCCTGTTTTTCCAGCCATACGTGGAATTTTCACCATGATATCCCCTGCCTCGATTTTGTCACCTTCAGCTACTGAAATGTGCGCATTCACCGGAATAGAGTATTCACGTAAAACTTCTTTCGTTTTTGCATCAATCACATGGATTGCTGGACTTTTCTTTTTATCACGGGATTCGATGATGACTTTTTCTGTAAATCCAGTTTGCTCATCGACTTCTTCGCGGTAAGTAATGTTTTCAATGATGCCATCAAATACCACCTTACCAGAAACCTCTGATACGATTAAGGCATTGTATGGATCCCATTTACAAATCACATCACCTTTTTTGATTTTCATTTCATTCGAAACCATCAATTCAGATCCATAAGGAATGTTCGCTGTCATAACAGTGATTCCTGTTTTCTCATCCGTGATTTTCAATTCAGCTGAACGTCCAACAACAATTACTTGTTTTGTACCATCTGAATTTTTGCGTTCGATTGTTCTTAACTCATCGATCTCCAATTTACCATTCGCTTTTGCTTTCAAGTCAGAGATGTCTGCGATGTTCGATGCAGTACCCCCAACGTGGAATGTACGAAGTGTCAACTGTGTTCCTGGCTCACCAATTGATTGAGCAGCAACGACACCAACTGAATCTCCGCGTTGAGCAAGGCGGTGATTTGCCAAGTTACGACCGTAACATTTTGAACAAACACCACGACGCATTTCACACGTCAATACAGAACGGATTTCCACTTCTTCAATACCTGCTTTTGAAATGGTATTAGCGATGTCTTCAGAAATCAATTCACCAGCTGCAATAATTAACTCATCCGAATCTGGCAAGTATACATCATGAACGGAAGTACGTCCTAGGATACGATCATATAATGGTTCAACAACCTCGTCATTTTTCTTCAATGCCGTAGCAACGATTCCACGAAGTGTTCCACAATCATTTGAATTAATCACCACATCTTGAGCAACATCCACCAAACGACGTGTTAAATAACCTGCATCGGCTGTTTTAAGGGCAGTATCGGCCAAACCTTTACGTGCACCGTGAGTGGAGATAAAGTACTCAAGAATCGAAAGTCCTTCTTTAAAGTTCGAAAGGATCGGGTTCTCGATAATTTCTTGAACTGACGCACCAGATTTTTGTGGTTTCGCCATCAATCCACGCATTCCAGAAAGCTGACGAATCTGTTCTTTAGATCCACGAGCTCCTGAATCGTACATCATGTAAATTGAATTGAATCCTTGACGATCCGTTTGCAATTGATCCATTAATGTCGCAGTCAAGCGTGAGTTTGTATGTGTCCAAATATCAATGATTTGGTTGTAACGCTCATTGTTTGTGATAAGACCCATGTTGTAGTTCATCATGACTTCTTTCACTTCATTTTCAGCTTTACCAACTAAAACTTCTTTTTCTTTCGGGATAATGATATCGTCAAGGTTGAATGAAAGACCACCTTTGAAGGCCATCTCGTATCCAAGTCCTTTGATATCATCCAAGAATTGTGCTGTTCTGGAAGTACCACAGATTTTCAATACTTCACCAATGATATCACGAAGTGCTTTTTTCGTCAACACATCGTTGATGTAACCTACTTCTCTTGGAACTTTCTCGTTGAACATTACACGACCACAAGTCGTTTCGATCAACATCAATTCTGGCTCACCGCTTTTACCTAAATCATACGATTTAACTTTGATACGCGCGTGCAAATCAAGTTTTTTCTCATTGTAGGCAATGATTACTTCTTGCGGAGAGTAGAAAATTCCATCTTGGCCTTTCACGATATCACCTTCTACGGATAATTTTCCTTTTGTGATATAGTAAAGACCCAAGACCATATCCTGAGATGGTACCGCAATCGGCGCCCCATTAGCTGGATTCAAGATATTATGTGATGCCAACATCAACATTTGCGCTTCCAAAATTGCCGCATTACCTAATGGTAAGTGAACGGCCATCTGGTCACCATCGAAATCGGCGTTGAAGGCTGTCGTAACCAATGGGTGTAGACGAATTGCTTTTCCTTCAATTAATTTCGGTTGGAATGCTTGGATACCCAAACGGTGAAGTGTAGGGGCACGGTTCAATAGAACTGGGTGACCTTTCAATACATTTTCTAGAATATCCCAAACAACTGGCTCTTTGCGATCAACGATTTTCTTTGCAGATTTAACCGTTTTCACGATACCGCGTTCAATCATTTTACGAATGATAAACGGTTTGTATAGTTCCGCTGCCATGTCTTTTGGTAAACCACATTCATGTAATTTCAAATCTGGTCCAACAACAATAACTGAACGAGCTGAATAATCCACACGTTTTCCAAGTAAGTTTTGGCGGAAACGACCTTGTTTACCTTTCAATGAATCAGAAAGTGATTTCAACGCACGGTTTGATTCTGTCTTAACAGCGCTTGATTTTCTCGAGTTATCGAACAAGGAATCAACCGATTCTTGCAACATACGTTTCTCATTACGCAAGATTACTTCTGGCGCTTTGATTTCGATTAATCGTTTCAAACGGTTGTTACGGATAATCACACGACGGTACAAGTCATTTAAATCCGACGTTGCAAAACGTCCTCCATCTAGTGGAACTAATGGACGTAATTCAGGTGGAATCACTGGTACAACTTTCACAATCATCCACTCTGGACGGTTGTCGATGCGTGTTTGAGAATCCTTCATGGCTTCAACCACTTGAAGACGTTTTAACGCTTCATTTTTACGTTGAACAGATGTTTCATTTTCTGCTTGGTCACGAAGTGTGTACGATAATTCTTCCAGATTTAAATCCTTCAATAAGTCGTATAACGCTTCAGCTCCCATTTTTGCCACAAATTTATTTGGATCTGAATCCTCCAAATATTGGTTTTCTTTTGGCAATGCATCTAAAATATCTAAGTACTCTTCCTCAGTTAAGAAATCGTATTTTTTCAAATTCACATTATCCAATGTCAAAGCAGCACCTGCATTGATCACCACATAACGCTCGTAATAGATAATTTGATCAAGTTTCTTCGTAGGTAAACCTAATAAGTAACCAATTTTGTTCGGTAATGAACGGAAGTACCAAATATGCGCAACTGGAACCACCAATGAAATGTGACCCATACGCTCTCTACGTACTTTTTTCTCTGTTACTTCAACACCACAACGGTCACATACGATTCCTTTATAACGAATACGTTTGTATTTTCCACAGTGACATTCGTAGTCTTTAACTGGACCAAAAATGCGCTCGCAGAACAATCCGTCACGCTCTGGTTTGTACGTACGGTAGTTGATTGTTTCAGGCTTTAATACCTCACCACTTGAATGCTCCAAAATAATTTCTGGAGAAGCCAATGAAATGGTGATTTTATTGAAGCTACTTTGTTTTTTTGGTATTTCTCTTTTGAAAGCCATTTTTTATATAATGTTTTCGTTATTAATCGATTAGTCCATTGATACGTTCAAACACAATCCGCGAAGCTCGTGTAACAATACGTTGAAAGATTCAGGAATTCCTGGTTCAGGAATGTTATCACCTTTCACGATTGCTTCGTATGCTTTCGCACGACCCATCACGTCATCAGATTTAACCGTCAAGATTTCTTGAAGGATATTAGCTGCACCGAATGCTTCCAATGCCCAAACCTCCATCTCACCAAAACGCTGACCTCCGAATTGTGCTTTACCACCAAGTGGCTGTTGTGTAATCAATGAGTATGGTCCGATAGAACGTGCGTGCATTTTGTCATCAACCATGTGAGAAAGTTTCAACATGTAGATTACCCCTACCGTTGCCGGTTGGTGGAAACGCTCACCAGTTCCTCCATCGTACAAGTAAGTTTTACCTGACTTAGGAACACCTGCTTTTTCTGTCCATTCATCAATTTCAGACGGTTTAGCACCATCAAAAATTGGCGTCGCGAACTTCATACCCAATTTTTCACCTGCCCAACCAAGTACAGTTTCGTAAATCTGTCCAAGGTTCATACGAGAAGGTACACCAAGTGGATTCAATACGATATCAACTGGTGTTCCGTCTTCAAGGAAAGGCATGTCCTCTTGACGAACGATGTTCGCTACGATTCCTTTATTTCCGTGACGTCCCGCCATTTTATCTCCCACTTTCAATTTACGCTTCTTAGCAACATAAACTTTCGCCAATTTCACGATTCCAGCTGGAAGTTCATCTCCAACAGAAATATGGAATTTACGACGTTTGTAGTTTCCTAGTAAATCGTTTGCTTTGATGTTAAAGTTGTGGATAACACGACTAATCAATTGATTGATTTTCGCGTCAGAAGTCCAGTTCAATGGATTAACGATAGAATAATCTAACGCCATCAATGCTTTCACTGTAAACTTCGTTCCTTTCTTAATCAACTCTTCCTTGAAGTTGTTAAATACACCTGCAGATTTGTGCTCTCCTAAGATAGTCACTAATTTTTCAGCTAATTTCTCTTTCAAGTCAGCAAAATCCTTTTGGTATTCTGCATCGATTGTTTCTAAGATAGGTTTATCCTGAGATTTTGATTTACGGTCTTTAATGGCACGAGAGAATAATTTTTTCTCGATAACTACTCCACGTAATGACGGTCCAGCTTTCAATGAAGCATCTTTCACATCACCTGCTTTGTCACCAAAGATCGCACGTAACAATTTCTCTTCTGGAGATGGATCTGTTTCACCTTTCGGTGTAATTTTTCCAATAAGGATGTCTCCTTCTTTGATTTCCGCTCCAATGCGGATCAATCCATTTTCATCTAAGTCTTTTGTTGCTTCTTCACTTACGTTTGGAATATCAGAAGTTAATTCTTCCATTCCACGTTTTGTGTCACGCACTTCTAATGAATATTCATCGATGTGAACAGACGTAAAGATATCGTCGCGTACAACTTTCTCAGAGATTACGATCGCATCCTCAAAGTTATATCCTTTCCAAGGCATGAACGCCACTTTCAAGTTTTGACCTAACGCCAACTCTCCAGCTTGTGTTGCATAACCTTCACAAAGTACTTGACCTCTCTCCACTCGATCGCCCTTTTGAACAATTGGTTTCAAGTTGATACATGTACTTTGGTTTGTTTTCATGAATTTCGTTAATCCGTAACGTGTTACTTCGCTATCGAAACTCACTAATTTATCTTCTTCGTTCCAATCGTATCGAATAACGATTTCATTCGCATCCACATACTCCACTGTACCTGTTCCTTCAGCGTTGATTAATACACGTGAATCACGTGCAACCAAACGCTCAATTCCTGTTCCAACGATTGGAGAATTTGGACGTAATAATGGAACTGCTTGACGTTGCATGTTTGATCCCATCAATGCACGGTTGGCATCATCATGCTCCAAGAATGGAATAGATGAAGCGGCAATCGATGCAATTTGATTGGCTCCAACGTCCATCAAATTCAAATCTTTCGGCGCAACCACTGGGAAGTCACCTTCGAAACGCGCTTTCACCACATCTGATAAGAAGTTCCCTTTATCATCCATCACAGCATTCGCTTGTGCGATCATTTTTGCATCTTCTTCCTCAGCTGCCAAGTAAACTGGTTCTTCGTTTAATACCACTTTTCCGTTTTCAACTCGACGGTAAGGGGTTTCAATGAATCCAAGTTTATTCACTTTCGCAAATACACACAATGAAGAAATCAAACCAATGTTTGGTCCTTCTGGTGTTTCAATCGTACAAAGACGACCGTAGTGAGTATAGTGAACGTCACGTACCTCAAATCCTGCTCTTTCACGAGAAAGTCCGCCTGGTCCGAGTGCCGACAAGCGGCGTTTGTGTGTTACTTCAGAAAGTGGATTGGTTTGATCCATGAACTGAGATAACTGATTCGTTCCAAAGAATGAATTGATTACAGACGAAAGTGTTTTCGCGTTGATCAAGTCAATTGGAGTAAATACCTCATTATCACGAACGTTCATACGCTCACGAATTGTTCTTGCCATTCTTGCAAGTCCAACACCGAATTGCGCGTACAATTGCTCACCAACCGTACGAACACGACGGTTTGACAAGTGATCAATATCATCGATATCTGCTTTCGAGTTAATCAACTCGATCAAATATTTAATGATATTAATGATATCCGTTTTAGTCAGAACGCGTGATTCTTCAGAATCATCTAATCCTAATTTTTTATTCAAACGGAAACGTCCAACCTCACCTAAATCATAACGAGCATCTGAGAAGAATAATTTCTCAAATACACCTTTTGCTGTTTCATAGTCGGGTGGATCTGCGTTACGTAATTGACGGTAAATGTGTTCAACCGCTTCTTTTTCAGAGTTGGAAGTATCCTTTTGTAAGGTATTGTAGATGATGGTGTAATCCGTAGAATTTCCATCTTCTTTATGTAAAATCAATGATTTTGCACCAGAATCCATGATGGAATCTAAATGTTCTTCACCGATTACTAATTCACGATCTAAAATGACCTCGTTACGTTCGATAGAAACAACTTCTCCAGTATCTTCATCAACGAAATCTTCAATCCATGTTTTTAACACACGTGCAGCCAAACGACGTCCAACTAATTTTTTCAAATTGGCTTTATTGACCTTGACTTCATCAGCCAATCCGAAAATTTCGAGGATATCACGATCTGTTTCGTATCCAATTGCGCGGAACAATGTTGTTACAGGCAATTTTTTCTTACGATCGATGTAAGCATACATGATGTTATTGATATCTGTCGCGAACTCAATCCAAGAACCTTTGAATGGAATAATACGAGCAGAGTACAATTTTGTACCATTTGCGTGACGGCTTTGACCGAAGAACACACCTGGTGAACGGTGTAATTGGGAAACGATTACGCGCTCAGCACCATTTACAACGAAAGACCCCTTAGGAGTCATATAAGGAATTGTACCTAAATACACATCCTGAACGATGGTTTCGAAATCCTCGTGCTCAGGGTCAGTACAATATAATTTCAATTTTGCTTTTAACGGAACACTGTAAGTCAATCCGCGTTCGATACACTCTTCGATGGAATATCTTGGTGGATCGATAAAGTAATCCAAAAACTCTAATACAAATTGATTTCTTGTATCGGTAATTGGGAAGTTTTCTGCGAAAACTTTAAAAAGTCCTTCACTTTCGCGATTCTCCGGTGTTGTTTCCAACTGGAAGAATTCCTGGAAGGATTTTAATTGAATCTCCAGGAAATCTGGATATTCAAATTGATTTTTGCTTGAAGCAAAATTAATTCGGGTTGAATTATTTGATGTTGCCAAGGCTTTTATTTTTTAGTTATTCGATTATTCTGTCAAAATCAACATGCGAAAAAACAGGAGAAGGCACCCGCTAAAATAGCGGTGCCTTTCCTGTATATTGTGGGATTAATTACTTAATCTCTACTTCAGCTCCAGCTTCTTCCAAAGACTTTTTAAGTCCTTCAGCTTCGTCTTTAGATACTCCTTCTTTCAATGTTGCAGGAGCAGCATCAACTAGGTCTTTAGATTCTTTCAATCCGTTACCAGTCAATTCTTTCACAAGTTTAACTACTGCTAGTTTGTTTGCACCACCAGCTTTCAAGATAACGTCGAATTCAGTTTTCTCAGCAGCAGCTTCACCACCACCAGCAGCAGCACCACCGGCCATCATTACTGGAGCAGCAGCAGCTGGTTCGATTCCGTATTCATCTTTTAAAATTGTTGCTAACTCGCTTACTTCTTTTACTGTAAGGTTAACTAACGTTTCTGCAATTTGCTTTAAATCAGCCATTTTATTTTAATTTAAATAGGTTATTATTAATAATTTATGCTCGTTCTTCGAGCGTTTTAAGGATTCCAGCGATTGTACTACCAGAACCTTTAAGAGCAGACAATACATTTTGAGCAGGACTTTGCAACATTCCGATGATTTCCCCAACCAATTCTTCTTTACTTTTCAGTGATTCAAGAACTGATAATTGGTTATCGCCAACGAAAACTGCTTCATCAATGTAGGCTCCTTTAAGAATTGGTTTCGGAGATTTCTTACGAAAATCTGCGATCAATTTTGCTGGAGCATTTGCTACTTCGCTGAACATCACAGAAGTTGATCCTTTCAATACATCTCTCAATGCACCGAAATCTTTCCCTTCTACTTGGTCCATCGCTTTTTGAAGCAATGCATTTTTCACTACACGCATGGAGATGTTTGATTGAAAACATCTTCTACGTAAAGCGTTTACTGTCTCTACTGTTAATTCTGCTGTGTCTGCTAGATACAACACATTGTTAGCAGTTAATTCTGCCGCCAAATCGCTGATGTACTGTGCTTTTTCTTCTCTTGTCATTTCTTTAAGTATTAAGCAGTAACAGACTTCGCGTCAATTTGTATCCCTGGACTCATCGTTGAGCTCAGGTAGATACTTTTAATATAAGTACCTTTTGCAGCAGATGGTTTTAACTTCACTAGTGTTTGAATCAACTCATGCGCGTTTTCGCGAATTTTGTCTCCTTCAAAACTAACTTTCCCTACCGAAGAGTGAATGATACCGTATTTATCAACTTTAAAGTCGATTTTACCAGCTTTCACTTCTGTTACAGCTTTACCAATTTCCATGGTTACTGTTCCAGTTTTCGGGTTAGGCATTAAACCACGTGGTCCAAGAACTCTACCTAGTGCACCTACTTTACCCATAACTGAAGGCATTGTAATAATTACGTCGATGTCTGTCCAACCACCTTTGATTTTCTCAATGTAGTCGTCCAATCCCACGTATTCTGCACCTGCGTCGATTGCTTCTTTTTCCTTGTCTGGAGTACAAAGTACAAGTACTTTAATATCCTTACCAGTTCCATGAGGCAATGCAACAGTTCCACGTACCATTTGATTCGCTTTACGAGGATCAACCCCCAAACGAACACAGATATCTACAGAGGCATCGAATTTGGTTGTAGAAATTCCCTTCACCAAATCACATGCTTCAGATAGAGTGTAGGCTTTTGTCAAATCAAATTTTGACAAGACCTCTTTTCTTTTTTTAGAAACTCTTTTCATAACATTAAATTATTTGGATTTAGGAGCGTCTCCACCTTTAACGGTTACCCCCATACTTCTTGCTGTTCCCGCAACCATTCGCATTGCTGCATCAACGGTAAAACAATTTAAATCAGGTAACTTGTCTTCCGCAATCATGCGTACTTGATCCCAAGAAATGGAACCAACTTTAACACGATTCGGCTCAGAAGAACCTTTTTTAATTTTTGTGTGCTCGATGATTTGTACCGCCGCTGGTGGTGTTTTGAGAACAAAGTCAAAGGACTTATCACCATAAACAGTGATAACGACCGGAACTACCTTACCCATTTTATCTTGAGTACGAGCATTAAACTGCTTACAAAACTCCATGATGTTTACCCCCTTCGCACCTAAAGCTGGTCCGATTGGCGGTGATGGGTTGGCTGCGCCTCCTTTGATCTGCAATTTGATCAATGCTGCTACTTCTTTAGCCATATATATTAAAATTATGTAGTCAACGTGAATCAGTGATGGGAAGCTTTAATCATCGGACTCACTCCTACGGTTAATACAACTTTTACCCTTCTTTCTCAACCTGCATATAGTTGAGCTCCAAAAGGTTTTTGCGGCCAAATATTTTGACCATTACTTTCAATTTCTTCTTCTCTTCGTTGATTTCATCAATCACTCCGCTGAAGTTATTGAACGGACCATCAATCACTTTTACAGACTCACCCACAACGAAAGGAATTTTCAATTCTTCCTCTGTAATTGCTAATTCGTCTACTTTTCCTAAAATTCGATTGACTTCCGCTAAGCGCATTGGAACTGGAGCACCGCCTTTTTCCGTACCAAGGAATCCAATAACATTTGGAATACTTTTGATAACGTGGCTAACCTCTCCAACTAATGCTGCTTCGATTAATACATATCCAGGTAAAAAAGCTTTTTCTTTATTAACTTTTTTTCCATTTTGGATTTTAAATACTTTTTCGGTTGGAATAAGAACTTGATTCACATAGTCATTCAACTTCATTCGGGAAATCTCTAATTCAAGATATTCCTTCACTTTCTTCTCCTTACCACTAACGGCACGGACTACATACCATTTCTTAACAATCTCTGCCATTACTTAATTTGTTAGAATGATCCGTAAATAAAACCAAGTAATCCTTTCCACAACGAACCTTCTTCACCGGAAATACCGAAAGTATAGTCCATTGCAAAAATGACAAGTGCTATGAGAACAGATGCGACAACAACCAAGATGGTGTTGTTCTGTAGTTCTTTCCATGTTGGCCACGTTACATTGTGAACCATTTCATGGTAAGTTTCCTGAAAATATGATCTAATTTTTGACACTTATTTCAATTTTAATTGAGCACGGGCGGTAGGATTCGAACCCACGACCAATGGTTTTGGAAACCACCACTCTACCAGCTGAGCTACACCCGTTTAAAAAGGGGAGTTGTAAAAAACTCCCCTTACTTAAAACTATGTTGTTTTGTATTAAGCTACGATTTCAGTAACCTGTCCAGCACCTACAGTTCTACCACCCTCGCGGATCGCAAAACGAAGTCCTTTGTCCATTGCAACCGGTACGATCAATTTAACATTGATTGATACGTTGTCACCTGGCATTACCATCTCGCGTCCGTCTGTTAACAAGATCTCTCCTGTTACGTCAGTTGTACGGAAATAGAATTGAGGACGGTATCTGTTGTGGAATGGAGTGTGACGTCCACCTTCTTCTTTCTTCAATACGTAGATCTCAGCTTTAAATTCTTGGTGAGGTGTAGTTGAACCTGGTTTACAGATTACCATTCCACGTTTGATTTGAGATTTCTCAATACCACGAAGTAATAATCCTACGTTGTCACCTGCTTCACCACGATCTAAGATTTTACGGAACATCTCAACTCCTGTTACTGTAGAAGTTAATTTTAATTCACCCATACCTAAGATCTCAACTGGCTCTCCAGAGTTGATAACTCCTGTTTCGATACGTCCTGTTGCTACTGTACCACGACCTGTAATCGTAAATACGTCTTCAACTGGCATCAAGAATGGTTTATCAACATCACGTGGAGGAAGTTCGATGTATGTATCAACTGCTTCCATTAACGCATCAACTGTAGCAACCCATTGAGGCTCTCCGTTTAATGCTCCCAAAGCTGAACCTTGGATAACTGGTGCATTGTCACCATCATATTTGTAGAAAGAAAGCAATTCACGTACTTCCATTTCAACTAATTCTAATAATTCTGGATCGTCTACCATGTCCACTTTGTTCATGAAGACAACCAAACGAGGAACACCTACTTGACGTCCAAGAAGGATGTGCTCACGTGTTTGTGGCATTGGTCCATCTGTCGCAGCAACTACTAAAATCGCTCCGTCCATCTGTGCAGCTCCAGTTACCATGTTCTTTACGTAATCGGCGTGACCTGGACAGTCAACGTGTGCGTAGTGACGGTTTGCTGTTTCGTACTCGATGTGCGAAGTGTTAATAGTGATACCACGCTCTTTTTCTTCTGGCGCATTATCAATTGAAGAGAAATCACGAACCTGAGCCAATCCCTTAGAAGCAAGTACGCTAGAGATTGCTGCAGTCAACGTAGTCTTACCATGGTCAACGTGTCCAATAGTACCAATGTTCACGTGTGGTTTGGAACGGTCAAAATTTTCCTTAGCCATTTTCTTATTTGTTACTTAGTTAATAATATACTTATTTATCATAAAATCCTTTACCATATAAAATGGAAAGGATTCAACTTCTTTTTTATAATGAGCCAATGACGAGAATTGAACTCGTGACCTCTTCCTTACCAAGGAAGCGCTCTACCCCTGAGCTACACCGGCGCTCTACGAAAAGTGAGCGGGAGACGAGATTCGAACTCGCGACGTTCAGCTTGGAAGGCTGACGCTCTACCAACTGAGCTACTCCCGCTTTTTGCTTTTCCTGTGGGGGGAGCAGGATTCGAACCTGCGAAGGTGTACACCAGCAGATTTACAGTCTGCCCTCGTTGGCCGCTTGAGTATCCCCCCAACAATGTGAGCCGATGGAGGGATTCGAACCCCCGACCAGCTGATTACAAATCAGCTGCTCTGGCCAACTGAGCTACATCGGCAATTTTAATGTTGGTTTTCTTAAATAAAGAACTTTTTTCTTTTCCCAAAGACCAATTTGGGATTGCAAATGTATGAAACTTTTTCTTATCTCAAAGAATTTTTTCAAAAAAATATTTGAAATTTTTTACTCCATTCATTTCACGGGTCTTTCATACGGGGATTTCATTACTTTTGTTTCAATGAGAAAACAAAAAGTGATTGTTTCAGTATCAAGCGATTTGGTCACAGATAACCGTGTGCATCGATCCTGTTCTGTACTCCATGAAATGGGCTTTGATGTGTTGCTCATTGGACGTAAAAAAAAGTCAAGTCCGGCGATGAATGAACGTCCTTATCGCTACAAACGCCTTTCGCTGCTCTTCGAAAAAGGTCCTCTTTTTTACATGGAATTGAATCTTCGCTTATTTTTTCATCTACTTTTTCGTCGAAAGAACTTGCTTTACGCAAATGACCTTGATACGCTTCTTCCGAATTACCTCTTGAGTAAATTAACACGTACTCCTATAATATATGATAGCCATGAGCTTTTCACAGAAGCGCCGGAGTTAATTCATCGTAAAAAAGTACAGGCTTTCTGGTTGGCCATCGAACGAGGGATTTTCCCGCATTTAAATCACATTGTAACCGTTAATCAATCCATTGCCGATACCTATCAGCAATTGTACGTGAAGAAATTGGTGGTCGTACGAAATATTCCGAACCGTTTTCATGCAAGTGAATTAAAGACAAGATCTGAACTGCTGCTACCTGAATCGGACTTTCTTGTTATTATACAAGGTTCTGGACTAAATGTGGATCGAGGAATCGAGGAAGCAGTTCTTGCAATGAAAGAACTTTCGAATGTTACTTTATTATTAGTGGGTGACGGTGACGTGATGCCTGTTGTGAAAAAACTGATTCAAGAACATGGACTCGAAAAGAAGGTTTGCTTATTTGGCAGAAGACCATATCAAGAACTCATGCAATTTACACAGTTGGCTGATGTCGGACTTACCCTCGACAAACCACTCAGTAAAAACTATGAATTTTCATTACCTAATAAGGTGTTTGATTACATGCATGCCGGGACTCCTCTCCTCGCTAGCAAATTGGTGGAAATAGAAGCACTCATCAACACGTATCAAATTGGAACCATCCTACCTGAGGTGAGTCCATCCGCCATCGCAAATGCAATTCTGTATTTAAAGGAGAATCCATCCATTTTAGCAAAACAACGTGAAGCATGCCTCGAAGCTGCGAAAACGGAAAACTGGGAAAAGGAACAACTGAAATTAATAGCGCTCGTCAAAGCTGCCATGGGAAATCAATCGCTCTAACTGTAAAAAACGATACGCATCAAAGAAAGAAAGGTGCATGTATCCCCGCGCCAATAAATAGCTCAATAAAGGAAGTACTATCGGACGAATAATCTGCACCATGCTTTTTTTCCACCACGAACGTTGACATGTGATGGCCATCCTCAATAATTTCTGATCTTCATTGAACTGAGGATCTTTCAAGTTTCTTGAAATGTTCCATAAATTGCATAACGCCTCCTTGGTTTTCTTCAGAAAGGTCGCATTGTCATCCAAATTTGAATTTAACACAGGATTGTCCATGTGATCCATTTGCACCCCGGCTTTTCTTAATTGATACCCAAATAAGGTGTCTTCGTGTCCATACGTGGTTAATCGTTCGTCGAACGGATGGTTTTTGAATAACTCTTTTTCAATGATAAAATTGTTCGACTTAAATCCATGATTTGGGTTTTGCATGCGCGCCGCATACGTCAAACTCTCGCGCGTCCTACTATATGTCCAACGCAATCGTTGATCGCGACTTGGCATATTATCCGCGTAAACACTTGCGCCGATCAAAACTTGCACCTCTGAACTGCGCAACTTGACGACGTATTTTTCAATAAAATCAGCATGAATAATCTGTGAATCCCCGTCGATGAAAAGCATGTACTTTCCTTTTACGAAAGGTATAAATGCATTTCGGATTTTTGAACGACCAATATTCTCTGGTAATTCTTGGTAATCGGAAAATTTACCTACGCTGCGATTTTTTTCCTTAAAAAAAACATCGGAAGCGTCATCCAAAAAAAGGAGTTCCACTTCCGATGTAAAGGCTTGGATTTGTCGATTTAATTCATCCGCCAAAGGACGAATGTCCGTGTTGTAAATCGGAATGCAAATCGACAGTAACATCTTTAAATTATGCCATGGTGTTAGGAGTGCCAAAATTCATTGGCGGGAATCCAGCTTGTGGATCATCAATCACACCAAAATTTTGTTCGTATTTCTGAATATTATCGGACAAAGCCTGAAGAAAACGTTTCGCGTTTTGCGGCGTCATCAACACACGTGATCGCACTTTTCCTTTGGGCATACCTGGCATGATTTGTACAAAGTCACATACCACTTCCGCAGGTGAATGGGTAATAATAGCAAGGTTTGAATAGGTACCTAAAGCAATGTCTTCAGATAATTCAATATTCATGTGGTTTTCTTCGTTTTCCATTTTTATCTAGTTATAAATTCGTTTCTTTTTCATCAAAGGTAATCCCAAAAGTCTCCAATTCCGTTAAGATTGGTTCATAAACTTCTTTTTTCACAGGCAGTGTGACTCCTCGCTCCGTGATTTTTCCTCCTAAAATTAATTTCGCCGCAATCGCCACGGGAAGTCCAACGGTATTTGACATAGCCGTATACACTTCGTCCTCGCCTAATGTAACGAGAGAAGAAGTGATTTTCTTGTGTTCATTGTTTCGTTTGTATTCAAATTCATGATACATCACCAACATATCCTTATCCCCTGGTTCTAATTTCCACTTTGGCTCCAACAATTGTTGAAGTAATTTTGCTGGACTCGCATTTTCGATGCCATAAGTAAAGGAATCATCAAAAATCCCCATGCTTTCAAATTGCTCGAATAAATACGCGTTTTCTTCGCCCAGCACTTTTTTAAATTTATCCTCCACTGAAGTATGTAATTCATACGGTAAAAAGGCATTTAGAAAAGACCGAGGGGTTAAGGTTTCTGAATTCGTCATAGCATAGGAATCATCGGTCATTCCTAATTGAATAAACACATCCCAACCCTGACAATAATTCGGTCTTCTTAATGTACCACGATAAATCGTTGGTATTCCCTCAATTCCATACGTGGAAGAATACATGAGTGAATTTCTATTCGCATAGCCATCAAAATATCCATATGGTGGAATTTCAAAGCGATCTAATTTCTTAAACAATTGTGAATATGGAATGTACTTGTATTCATTGTTATCCATGTAACATGCCGCTGGACCTTGTCCGGCAACTATGACATTCCGTGGATTCCATGTGAATTTATAATGCCATGGATTATTATCCGATTCTGGCGCCATCAATCCACCACAGAAAGATTTGAAACTGGTTAAGGTTCCGCCGATTGCTTTGATGTGATCAATGACTTTCATGGCGCTCATGTGGTCAATCCCTGGATCAACTCCAATCTCATTCATAATGACAATTCCGGCTGCTTTCGCTTCCTCATTTAAGGCGCGCATTTCAGGAGAAATATACGATGGGGTGATTAAATCTGTTCGGACTTCAATGCAATCCTTTGCCACTTCCACATGGTAAATGGCGGGCAACATGGAAATTACTAAATCAGCATGTGCAATCGCTGGCTTGCGCTCTTTACTATCTAGCGCATTAAATGAAATTGCCTCTGCATTTGGGTATCCATTGATTTTCTTCTTCACCAAATCAATGTTTTGATCGACGATTTTTACGTACCAATTTTCAGCTTCTGCACGAGCCAATAAATACCTGATGAGCGATGAAGCAGATAATCCTGCTCCTAATATTAATATGGTCTTCATTCCTTTCTTTACTTTATCCGCACCGGACCTTTGACAAATTTATAAAAATGTTTGGACCGAAGGTTCATGCGTTATTCCTTTAACAATAAGAACTTCATCGGGACAGCCAAGCGCTTTGCCCAAGAAACCTCATCATGTGCTGTTTTGTCCCACACAAGCGTCATGTATTGCGCCCCAATTTCGTACCCGCGTTTCGACAATGTTTGCATCAACACTTCATGGTAAGGTCCGTAATACGCATCTAAGGTTTCCGTGCCGCGATCAATGTACAACTTGACTTTTTTTGGCGATGGTAATTCTTTCATTAGGTATGCGTTATACGGTAGCACCAAGGAACGCATCGCATCATCGCCCATGAGTTGAAAATTGATCATTGGTGTATGAATGGACAAACAGGCCGCACCTCCAAAAGTCTTTGGGTTTCGCGTGAGTCCATAAAGGGAAATGAGTCCACCCATGCTTGATCCAATTAAAAAACGATCTTCCCGTTTATGACTCACTGTATATCGATCCTCCACAAACGGAATCAATTCCTTCGTAATCCAATTGATGTAATGATTCGCTCGGAGTTCCCCATTCCACAGTGATTTTAACATGTTATTCGTATAGGCCGTATCCATATAATCGACCGCGTCTTGCGGGAAAAACTCGGCATAGCGATTTGGTGGATCATTGTAAATTCCGACCACAATAAAAGGTCGCGTCACCCCATTCGAAATCAAACTATCTGCTGTTTCATCTACACGCCACTCTTTTTTATTCCAAGTAACTGTTGAATCATACAACATTTGTCCGTCGTGCATGTAAATGGTCGCATATTTTTTCTTTGGATCGTAATTCGCGGGAGTCCAGATCGCTACCTCACGCACACACGTATCGTTAAATGGGATTTTGTACGTCCTTAAATTTCCCCGAGAAACCTGTTGGCCATTGGAAATCTCTTCAGCCTTTACTTCGTGCTGAGCAAAAAGCACGTGATTCAAACAGGTAAAAATGAATAAATTGATTAGTATTTGGGTCGTTTGACGCATATCCATAAATTATTTCACAAGAATACTACCTTCCTGACTAGAATCAAACTGACAAGTCGTATTTTTGCAGTAAATTTTTACACATGATGGATAAACTTCTTTCCTCCCTTTTTTCCATGCGGTATATGACGGTTGGATTAATTCTCTTTTTACTTGGGATTGGTACTGCTACTTTCATCGAATCCATCTACGGAATTCAGAGTGCAAAAATCATCATTTACAATGCGACATGGTTTGAAATCTTATTGGTTTACCTTGCCTTGAATCTGTTAGCGAATATTTTCAAATACCAAATGTTCCAGCGCGAAAAAATCGCCATGCTGATGTTTCACCTCTCCTTTATCATCATTATCATCGGAGCAGGCGTTACCCGTTACATTTCCTTTGAAGGACAAATGGTCATACGAGAAGGTACATCATCCGATTTCATTTATACAGCTGAACCACACTTGCTTGTTCACATGCAGGACCTTGCGACCGGAAAAACAAATACTGAAGCACACAAATGCTATTTATCCGAAATTACCGATAATGACTTCAGCTATTCAACAGAATTCATGAAAAAACCGATAACCGTTGACTATGTAAATTTTCAATCTAAAATGGTGGATTCGTTGGTCGTTCGACAATCCTTTAAGGAAACTTCTTTGGAATTAATCACCGATGGTATGACTTCCAATTACTTGGTGGAGAACGATTTTTTCATGGTTGGAATGGTTCCATTATCCTTTGGACCCGCTCCAAAATCGCCCGGAATTCAAGTGCGCAAAATGGGAGACAGCATTCAACTAAAAACAGCCGTTCCATTGACCTATTTACCCATGTACTTAATGAGAAAAGCGCGTCAAAGTGGCTCCCAAGTTCCAGATTCCTTGTTTACATCTGTTCCTTTGAACACTTGGGTCGAGTTTAAAACAACAACCTTGTATCACTGCGGCGACAAACAATTTGTCTTTAAACGTGCCATACCACATGCCAAGAAAATCCTTGTTCCTTCCGGTAAGAAAAATGTAGGCTCTGATTATTTAACCGTTCGTGTATCCGACGGAAAAGCCCGCAAAGAAATCCGCATTGAAGGTGGAAAGGGTGCCATTCCAACACCCGTTCGCTTTGCCATGAACAATGTCATGTATCAATTGGAATATGGATCCATTCGCAAGCCAGTTGGATTCCAAGTATTCTGTAAGGATTTCAAATTGGACAAGTATCCAGGTAGCGAATCTCCGTCTTCCTTCTCGAGTGAGTTGACGGTCATCGATCAAAAGAGAAAGGTAAAAATGGACCGAAAAGTATTCATGAACAATGTCATGGATTACGACGGATTCCGTATTTTTCAATCGTCTTATGAATTGGATAATCCTTCCACTCCTGAAAATGAAGAAGGAACGGTATTGAGTGTAAACCACGATTGGTGGGGGACAAACATAACCTATCTAGGATACCTTCTCATGAGCATTGGGATGTTGATGTCCTTGTTCGCGCCAGTGGGAAGATTCCGTGAATTGAACGATAAAATGAACAAGTTAAAAATCAAACGTGCGAATTTGAGCATGCTTCTTTTCTTGTTGGGGATTTCTGCGTCGACCCTAACTGCTCAAGAAAATCATCAACATGCAAATCCGGCAGCAAAAATATTCCGCGTCATGTCGGAAGAACATTCGGAGAAACTAGCGTCTTTGCTTGTACAAGACTATGAAGGACGTATCTCACCGATGCATACCTTATGCGATCAATTATTGCGTAAAATTCACCGAGCGAATACCTATAAAAATTACAACGCCGTTCAAACAATCATGAGCATTCAGATGTATCCGCAATATTGGATGACACAGAAAATTGTTCAAGTTCCATCGAATTTACGCGAACCCTTGAAATTGGGTGAATACGCAAGCATCATGGAATTGATTGATCCGCAAACACAACAATTCAAATGGCTGAAAGAATATAAAATTGCCTTCCAACGCCTGGAATCTCAGCGTAATGAATTCGATAAAAAACTCATCAAACTCAACGAGAAGTTTGAGGTGATTCAAGGTGTGGTCATGTGGAAATATTTACGCGTCGTTCCGAAAAAAGGAGATGCGAATAACACGTGGTATATTCCTTTTCAAGTGGACACTACCGCTTCTCTTGAAGTATTAAATTACATTGCCTCTCTGGATAAATGCGCAAAGAAAAATAAATTCAATGAAGCCGATGCTGCCTTGCTGAAAATCAAAAATCATCAACGCAAGGTGAGTTCGACGGTTGTTCCAAGTGAGTCCAATGTTTCCATGGAGATTTCCTACAATAAAATGGAGATTTTCAAACACTCGTATCAAATGCTGTTGAGCCTTGGATTCTTGTTGCTGATTGTTTCATTCATCGGGATTTTCCAAGCGAAAAACGAACGCTTTGCTCACATTCAAAAATGGATGAACCGTATCGTCATCGGATTGATGGTCGTGGTGTTCCTTTACCTAGCAGCAGGACTCGGAATGCGTTGGTCCATCTCTGGACATGCGCCTTGGAGTAACGGATATGAAGCCGTAGTTTTCATTGCTTGGGTGACCATGATTGCTGGATTCAGCTTTACTCGAAAAAACATTGTGATTTTAGCCGGGACCGCGATTCTTGCCTCACTGATGATCTTTGTAACGGAATTGAGTTTGTTCGATCCGGAAATTACACCACTCGTTCCTGTATTGAAATCGTATTGGCTGAAAATTCACGTAGCGATCATCACAGGTAGCTATGGATTCTTAGGTCTAGCTGCGATTCTTGGATTGTTGAACTTGATTTTATACATCGTTCGAAATGAAAAGAACAAAGCGATTGTCACCATTAACATCAATGAATTAACCTACGTTTCTGAAATGACGATGACCATCGGTTTGTTCATGTTGACCATTGGTACCTTCCTCGGTGGAATTTGGGCCAATGAATCATGGGGTCGCTATTGGGGATGGGATCCAAAAGAAACTTGGGCATTGGTTTCTGTTTTGGTATATGCTGTAATTTTACACTTGCGTTTTATCCCGAAATTGAATGGTAAATTCTTATTTAACGTCATGTCCTTCTGGGGATATTCAGCCATCTTGTTTACCTTCTTTGGCGTGAACTTCATGTTGGTTGGACTCCATTCTTACGCCAATGGTGATGGCATTGGAAAATTCCCATCTTGGTTGAGCTGGACCATTCTTTTCTTCGTCCTTCTGACAACTGTTGCTGCCCTTAGAAACAAATCGATGGAGCGTAAAACGAAAGAAGACTTATTATCCGAATGATTTCAGATCGCATTTTATATGAGGACAACCACGTTTTAGTGGTGAATAAATTGGCTTCGGAAATTGTTCAAGGCGACAAGACTGGAGACCGCACCATGCCGGATGATATCAAAGCTTACCTGAAAGAAAAATACCAGAAACCGGGAAATGTTTTTTGCGGTGTTGTTCATCGTTTAGACCGTCCAACGAGTGGCGCATTAGTTTTTGCCAGAACCAGCAAAGCTCTGGAGCGATTGAACGGACAATTTCGCGATAAAGAAACGAATAAAGTCTATTGGGCGATTGTGGAGCAAGCACCGGAGAAACCATCAGGACGTTTGGTTCATCACCTCAAGAAAAATGAAGCACAAAATAAAAGCTATCCTGTAGATGCCAAAGTGAACGGATCCAAGGAAGCGATTTTGACCTATAAATTAATTTCTTCAGGAGATCGATATCATTTACTTGAAATTTCATTAGAAACTGGAAGACACCACCAAATTCGGGTGCAATTAAGCTCGATAGGCTGCATCATCAAAGGTGATGTGAAATATGGAGCGAAACGTTCCAATCCAGATGGCTCGATTTGCTTACACGCGCGCTATTTGACGTTTACTCATCCAACGACGAAGGAGGAAATTTCAGTGAAGGCGCCGGTTCCGTCAGATCGCCTGTGGCAAGAAATCTCTAAGGATTTGTAGTCCACTTTTTTCGCCAAAACTGGGCGAATTTCACGAGTAAAATGAGCGCTGGAACTTCCACTAATGGACCAACTACTCCCGCGAAAGCTTCTCCAGAATGAATCCCAAAAACACCTATTGAAACCGCAATGGCTAATTCGAAATTGTTTCCAGAGGCGGTGAAGGACAAGGCTGCCGTGTCCGAATAACTTGCGCCCATTTTTTTGGAGACAAAAAACATCAGGACAAACATTACCGCAAAATAAATAATCAAAGGCACAGCGATGGTGAGCACATCCATCGGAATGGACAACATCATTTTACCTTTTAAACTGAACATGACAACGATAGTGAACAATAAGGAAATCAACGTGATTGGTGAAACAAACGGAATAAATGTTCTCGTGAACCACTCCTCGCCTTTTTGTCGAATCAGCCATGTTCTACTGAGTACCGCACACACAAATGGAATCCCTAAATAAACACCCACTGTTTGGGCAATTTCTAACATAGAGACATCCAAATGTAGTCCGTCGATGCCCACAAATGGCAGAACGATTTCCAAATAGAAATAGGCATACGACGAAAAGAAAAAGACCTGTAACAAACTATTGATCCCCACCAATCCTGCGACCAATTCACGGTTTCCATCAGCTAATTCATTCCAAACGATGACCATCGCAATGCACGGTGCTAATCCGATGATGATGAGTCCAGTCATATATTCGGAATGTTCTCTCAAAAAGAAAACGGCGAGGAGAAACATTAAAAACGGACCAACAATCCATGTAATAAAAAAGGAGACCAATAATAACTTTGGCTTGGATAAAATGTTGGGGATTTTTGAAAACTGCACCTTCGTCAGCGGTGGATACATCATCAGAATGAGTCCGACTGCCAGGGGAATATTCGTCGTTCCATAGGACAGCGCATCCAATTTTTGATCCATGTTAGGAACGATGTTTCCGATGATTATCCCAAGAATCATGGCGAGAAAAATCCACAAGGTCAGGAATCGATCTAGAAAGGACAAGCGTTTAACCGTTGTTTGTGTCGTCATTGTTTATGCGTTTAGTTGGGAGAAAACATAAAAAAGTTCCGTGGCGATTTGTGTCGCACGTTCAATATACTTTGAAGATTGAAACGCTGTTCCGTCATACGCCTTTGGGTCCTCATACGTGATACCGATGCGTTCTTCCACCCCGGGAACAACTGGACAATTTTGTTCCGCGTCTGAACAGGTCATGATCGCTGCAAAATGATTTTTTGGCAAGCTTTCATGTGAAATGGTCTTCGAAAAACAGTCCGAATGTACGGATTCAGAAACGTGTATGCGGTAATGCGGATTTGGACTTTGATCCAATCGTTCTACCTTAAATCCAATCGTTTTCAATGCCTCAATGGCATGTGGATGAAAAGCTGTTTTTTCTGTGCCTGCAGAAAAGGTATGAACATTGGAAATCCCATAGTATGTCGCGGCAAAAGCGCACATGATTTGGCCAAAATGACTTCTTCTCGAATTATGGGTACAGATAAACACCAAGGAAATTTCTTCTTTCAATTGGTGCTTTTCTCGCACATAGTTCACCAATGGCATGAGCTTTTCTTTACGATCCGTTGAAATCTGATTAAATTGATCCTTGATTTGACTGGCGAACTCTTGGATTTTGATGCTCATTGAAGTAATAAATTGTTCCCTAAGATCGGAATATTTTCCAAACCGTTTTTAAAATAATAGAAAGGTCCATGAATAAATTCGGATTCTCCAAGTACTTTTCATTCAATGCAATTTTTGCCGGCAACACCTCATTAATATAGGTTTGTTGTGGATTTTCAGATTTCGCCAAAAGCTCATTTTCATGAAAATAAGCCAAGGAAGCCAAATCGGTGATTCCCGGTTTAACTTGTAATATTTTACGCTGATCTTCCGTGTATAAATCCACGTATTCTTGTACTTCTGGACGCGGTCCAACAATGCTCATTTCGCCTTTAAGCACATTGATGAATTGCGGGAATTCATCCAATTTGTATTTGCGTAAATAGTATCCAACTTTGGTAATGCGTGCATCACGTGCACCAACAGTAATTCTCCCCAACGATTCTGCATCGACATACATGCTTCGAAATTTCAATAAGCGAAAAGTAACCCCATTCCGCCCTACTCGATTTTGTGCAAAAAATATTCCGCCTGGAGATTCGAAAAGAATCCATAAAGAGAGGAAAATGCCAATAGGCAAAAAACAAATCAAAACAATGATGGCAAAAATGATGTCGAATAATCTTTTCATGCGTAACTTCACATTTGGTACAAAACTAATTTTTTTTCCTCAGCATGGCACAGGAACTGCAAGAACAAGTCAAACAAGCACTCATGGATCAATCCTTCCGCGCAGATACCTTAGCCCAATTGGAAAAGGATTTTCAGCGTTGTGGATTAACCTTGAACACCACTGATCTAAACAACCTATTATTCGCCATTGAAACATGTCTTTCAAAGGTTTCAAGTACCGAACTACAACAATTAATCTACCTGATTGACATTCCGGAATCCTTGTTCCTTTCTATTTCAAGAAAAGACACTTTTCACAGCGAATTAAGCGAAATGATTTTGATGCGGGAAGCATTAAAAGTATATTTACGAACTCAATTTAGCGCGCCATGATTACACACAAAGCTTCTATGGACAACTTAACCAAAGTGCTTACCATTGTTGTCACCATTATCTTGGTATTATCGGGATTTGTTCCCATTTTCACCAGTGAATTTCAATTTTCAAACGTCGTTTCACCGGGTCCCTTTTATGTGATGCCCTTTGCTTTCATCGTGATTCTTCTGTTCACATACGGCTTTAGTCCGAAAGGCTATGCCCTGGAAGATGGACAATTTACGGTATTGCGTCCATTCAAAGCGAAACAGTTTCAAATTTCGGACATTATTTCCGTTACAGCAGTAGAAAAGAAAAACTTAAAAGGATCCATACGGACTTTTGGTGTTGGTGGACTTTTTGGATACTTCGGTCTATTTCGAAATAGCACCTACGGCAATATGATTTGGTTTGCGACGCGTCGTGATCGCTTTGTGGTGATTGAACGCAGCAATGGCAAAACCATTGTGATTACGCCAGATGACCCTGCAGCCTTCGTTTCAGCTTATGAATCTATCCGCCGAAAATAAATCACCCAAAGAACATGTTTTCATCAGCCGACATGTGTTTATTCTCAGTTGATTTATTAAATTTGTATCTAAATTGATGAGTATGAATTTCATTGCTTCAAGCACAAGCCTTTTAAAACACCTTCAAAGTATTTCAGGAGTTCTGAATACAAGCAATACCTTGCCTATTTTGGATAACTTTCTTTTTGAAATTACCAATGGTCAATTAACGGCATCTGCTTCTGATTTGGAAACAACCATGGTGACGAAAATGGAAGTACAATCCGAAGAAGATGGTAAAATTGCCATTCCAGCGAAATTGTTGTTGGATGTCTTGAAAAACTTGCCAGATCAACCATGTACGTTCAAGGTGAATCCTGCGAATTACCAAATTGAAATCGTTTACGATAATGGTAAATCTCGCATGGTTGGTTTTAACGGGGATGAATTCCCGAAAGTGCCAGAATTGGCTGGAAAAAGTGCCATCAAATTATCGGGAGACATTTTATCCCGTGCCATCAACAAAACATTATTCGCTTCTGGAAACGACGACCTTCGTCCAGTGATGAGTGGTGTTTTCTGTCAGTTCTCTGCGAGCGAAATCACCTTCGTAGCAACCGACGCACACAAATTAGTTCGTTTCAGAAGGACAGATGCCGAAGCAAGTGGAAGTTCTGCTTTCATTTTGCCGAAGAAACCATTGAACATGTTGAAATCAAACCTTCGTGGCGATGAAGAAGTACTATTGGAATACAACGAATCCAACGCGGTATTTACCTTCAACGACTTAATCTTGGTTTGTCGCTTGATCGATGGAAAATATCCAAACTACGAAGCAGTTATCCCGAAAGAAAATCCAAACGTACTCACGATTGATCGCGCTCAGTTGCTTTCTTCCATCAAACGCGTTTCTATTTTCTCGAATAAAACCACGCATCAAATTAAATTGAAATTAGCTGGTTCTGAACTTTCGTTGTTTGCGGAGGACATCGACTTTGCCAATGAGGCAAGTGAGCGTTTGACATGTAACTACGACGGCGACGATTTAGAAATCGGATTCAATTCACGTTTCTTAATGGAAATGTTGAACAACTTAGATTCAGACGAAATCAAACTTTCGATGAGTGAGCCGAGCCGTGCAGGAATTTTAACACCATCTGTTCCGGCAAACGAACACGAAGACATTTTGATGCTCGTGATGCCTGTGATGTTGAATCGCTAATTTTTCACCTCCCTATACTGATGCCTCAAGGACTGAGCAATATTCGGAATTTATCCTTGAAGGAACTTCAAGAAGCATTTGTTTCACGAAATGAAAAGTCGTTTCGCGCCAAACAAGTGTATGAATGGTTGTGGAAAAAAAATGCCGCTTCCTTCGATGAAATGACTAACTTAAGTAAAGATCTCCGTGAATTACTTCAAACGCATTTCTACATCGATCACATTCAATTGCAAGATCAGCAAATCAGCAAGGACAAAACCATCAAATGCGCCTTTACGATTGAGGAAGGAAAAGTGGTAGAAGGTGTCCTCATTCCGACAACTTCCCGAATGACCGCTTGTATTTCATCGCAAGTGGGCTGTAGTTTGTCTTGTACGTTTTGTGCGACAGGACGACTCAAGTTACTCCGCAATTTAAGTGCTGGAGAAATCGTTGATCAGGTCGTTTACTTGAAAAATCAGGCGGAAGAACGTTACGGACAAAACCTCACGAATATTGTCTACATGGGCATGGGTGAGCCTTTGTTAAACTACAAAAATGTCTTACATTCCATTGACCGACTATGCAGCGAAGATGGACTCGGAATTTCTCCAAAACGCATCACTGTTTCCACTGCTGGAATTGCCAAGATGATCCGCAAATTGGGAGATGATGACGTGAAGTTTAATCTGGCACTATCTCTTCATGCCGCAAACGATAAAAAGCGGGATAAAATCATGGAAATCAATGAATCCAATAACTTGGAAGAATTGACAGATGCCTTGGTTTATTTCCACGAAAAAACAGGTTCTCGGGTGACTTTTGAATACATCATTTTCAAAGATTTCAATGACGAACTCGAAGATGCACGTGAATTGGCTCATTTTGCGAAATGTGTTCCATGTAAAATCAATATCATCGAGTATAATCCGATTGAAAATGGGGAATTCCAACAAGCGGATGCCCGAAAAGTCGATGCGTTTGCCGCATTTTTAGAATCGAAAAACCTCATTGTCAATGTACGTCGCAGTCGCGGAAAAGACATCGATGCAGCCTGCGGACAACTCGCCAACAAAAACAAAGCCATTCAAAAGGAAGAACGCATTCTCAAGTAACATTTTGTGATTGGGAGCGTCTCCATATCGTAATTCACGCACCATGATTAAAGTATCCCACCTGCGCAAGGAATTTGACCTCAGCAGACAACAGCAAAAAGAACTAAATACCGCTGATAAAAAAGCGTTAGCCGTCAACGACATCTCCTTCGAATGTCATCCTGGAAAAGTCTATTCTTTGCTTGGTCCAAATGGCGCTGGGAAAACAACTACGCTCCGCATGCTTTCAACCATTCTGACACCAAGTGCTGGATCGATTGAAATCGCTGGGATTGACGCCGTGAAATATCCACAAGAAGCGAGAAAGAAAATTGGCTTTTTGACCGGATCTACTGGTCTTTACGCTAGGCTTACTCCCATTGAAATCATCGACTATTTCGCGGACTTATATCAGGTGCCAACAAAAGCACGTGAAGAACGAAAAAAATACTTATTTCAGCTCTTAAACATGGAGGATTTCCTGCAAAAACGCATCGGAAAATTGAGTACGGGGATGAAGCAAAAAGTCTCGATTTGTCGAACGATGATCCACAATCCAGATGTGGTGATTTTTGATGAACCAACGAGCGGACTCGATGTCATCACTGCAGAAAACATCATTAAACTCATCCGTGATTGCAAGGAACAAGGTAAAACCGTCATATTTTCCAGTCACATCATGAGTGAAGTCGATTTGTTATGTGATGATTTAGCCATCATTCACAAAGGATCCCTGAAATACCAAGGAAGTATGACCGATTTCCGTCAACACATGGAAGCATCCAATTTAACAGAAGAGTTCATCCGCATTGTTCAACGTTAATTCAATCCACATGATTTTTACCATATTCAAAAAAGAACTGATTGATACTTTAAGGGACAAACGCACCATGCGAACGATGTTGCTGATTCCACTTTTGGTTTTTCCTATTACGCTAACGCTTTTTGTCAATGTCTCCTCCTCCTTCGAGAAAAAAGCCAGCGAAGAAAAACTGAAAATTGGCGTTTGGGGAGATCGCGGTGCAAAGTATTGGAATCAACTCGAGCAAATGCCTGCAGGACTTGGAAAAAAGGAATTGGAATACTATGAAGATTCTTCTCGTTTAAAAACAGCGCTAGAAAAAGGAGACATCCAACTTGGACTAATTGTTCCTAAAAATGAGCCTGAATTGGCTCGGGAAAAAAAACCAGTTGCCCTGACTTGGTTGTTTGATGCTTCCGAAATAGGCCGCCAAGAACGTGCTGAATCCTACATGACTTACCTTGCCAATCGAGCTGAAACAGCCCGTTTAAAAGAACTTGGGTTGAATGCAGAGGAACTACATCCACTCGTTCCAATTTACCAAAATTGTGCAAGTGATAAAAAGATGATTGGACAATTGGCAGGAGGAATGCTGCCTTACATCTTTATCGCTTTTGGTTTCATCGGATGCATGTATCCCGCCATTGATTTATTTACCGGCGAAAAAGAACGCGGCACCATCGAAACCTTGTTAACCACTCCTGTTTCCAGATGGCAAATTTTAGTGGGGAAAATGTTGGTGATCGTTACTTCCGGTATGCTAGCAGCAAGTTGTGCTTTGCTCGGATTGTTTGTTTCCATCGAATTTCTGGACATCGTCCATAACAAAGAGATTTTAGACATCGTCCATGGCATCCTCACACCTATGTTTATCCTTTCCATGTTCAGCTTGTTATTGCCGCTCGTAGTATTCTTTGCAGGTGTCATGATTCCCATTGCTGTTTATGCGAAGTCCTTCAAAGAAGCGCAAAGCATCATCACTCCGTTGAATTTTGTCATGGTTCTTCCCGCGATGATTGGATTCTTTCCAGGCATCGAATTAAATGCCCTGACAGCAGCTATTCCTGTCGTAAACATCGTCCTCTCAACGAAAGAACTGATTTCTGGAACTTTGTCCGTTGGGTATTACGCGATCAGCTTGGGTGTAATGCTTGTCTTAGCTACGATTGCAGTGATTGTTTCCTACAAACAATTTGGCAAAGAATCGCGCATATTAAATTAACGAATAAGGTGGATAAATCCACTTTTCGATTTTTGATCAAATTCCAATAGATAGAAATAAACTCCATCCGGTAAGATGGATCCACTCATGTCTTTGCCGTTGAAAGGTGCATCAAATCGCTTTCCAGCATAAATCAAATTTCCCCAGCGGTTAAATACCTTTAATTGGTATTCTTGACAGGATTTAAACATCGCTTCGATGTCCAATTCGTCATTGTGACCATCGCCATTTGGCGTAATGACATTTGGAAAATCAAAATCGTTATAATCATACATATTGACGATCGATACTGGAATACTGGAAGGACTAGATACACATCCATTGATGGAAATCGTTGCGCTATAATTACCCATTTGGCCAATTTGAACAGGGAAATAAACATTTGGTTCAACTGAGTAAAAATTTTGCGGACCTGACCAATTGTAAACAGCATTCGCAACCGGTTCGATATGCAGTGTCACAACATCACCCGGACACTCAACAGGACTATTACCAGATAGAATAGGACTTGCTGGAATTGGATAAACGGTCAAATTCAAGGTAACAACTGAGTCACAACCAGCAACTGTTTGTAAGGTGTGCGTATATACTCCAGTGTTTGTTAGCGTTTGTCCAAAAAATAAGGTGCTTTGTCCTTGACAAAACGTCATCGAACTACTCGATGCCAATACCGGATTCACTGTCAAGGTCAAATTGATAATGGAATCACAGCCCGCCTGCGTTTGAATGGTTCGGCTATAATTTCCAGCAGTTGTCAAAGTCTGTGTTCCGAAAGAATACGATCCACCTTGACAAATAGCCGCTTGAATATTCGAGGTGAGAATCGGATCAACAATCAAGGTTAAGTTAATCGTAGAATCACAGCCAGAAGCGGTCTGCAACAATTGTGTGTAAGTTCCGGCAGTGGAAAGCGTATTTCCGGCAAAGGTATACGAAGCTCCTTGACAGATGTGCACCGTTTGATTGTTCGTTAAATTGGGTAATAAAGTCAAATTCAGGACAACAGTTGAATCACATCCTAATACACTTGGGAAAACCACAGGATGGTATCCGGCCGTGTTAAATGATTGTGTTCCCAAGGTGTACGATGATCCTTGACAAATACTCACTGGCAAGGTATCGTTAAACAAGGGGTTCACCGTAACAACCACACTATCAAACGAAGGGCAAGAATTGGGATTTGAGGCCAAATTAGTCATGACCGTATAGGATTGAGAAAGTGGCGTGTTTCCCGCGTTCACCAAATTCACTGTCGGATTTGAAACGGTTGTTTGCGTCAGTCCAGGAGCGCTTGTCCAGGAATAAATGTAATTTGGATTATTTACGCTTCCAATTTGCGCTGTTTGTCCACTGCAAATACTCACATCTGGACCTGCATTAGAGGTAGCAATGTCAGCGTAGATGGTGGCATTTCGAATGGAGTGACGGTCATTTGACCCACCGGTACTTGCAGTCCAGCCCATGTATCCCGCAAAGTTCAAATTGTAGGTTCCTGACAAATATTGTGTTCCGTTTACCGAAACCGTTACTACACCATAATTGTAACTGATGACAGCAGTGTTATAAGTACTGGATCTCAAGAAATTTAAATTACCACCCACATTGTTTAGCGTGGTGATTCCTGCGATGCACTCATTGTAACCTGGACCGCTGTAGATTTGAATTTCCGGATTTGCTCCTCCACAATTATTATACGTGTCAAACACCACTTTTATTCCATTTGCCGTGGAAGGAATTCCCACTCCTCCACCGGAAACGAATCCAGTTGGGGGAACATCTAAAAAGCAAAATGCAATTCCATCGGCGCTATTTCCATCGTACATGCGGAAATCAAATTGAACGTTCCATTGATAGCAAGTACCTAAGTCAATGGCTTGATTATAAAATATCGCGCCACTGGAGTTGCCGACATTGTCTGTGAGAATCAATTCATCTGGATCGACATTCGCGTCACCTCCCGTATCACCGGTATGTGCAGCACCTGTCAAATTCCAACCTGTCGTGCTCATCGTTGGTGACCCTGTTAATTGTGCAAATACCAAGGTTTGTGCTTCGGACCTAAACCCGAAAATCAAACATGCCAATACAATGAGTAACCTGAAATACATAGAATAAATTTATCTTTTAAAATTGCGCATTTTATTTGAACAACGCAAAAAAGGACGTTTTATTGAACAGAAAAGTTGCCTAGATGAACTCTGCTAATTCAATCCAACGCTCTGTCAATGAATCGATTTCCGCTACCACCTTACCTAATTCCTCTCCGTTCTTCATCAATTCCTCGTTGGACAATGAACCACTGGATAAGGTTGCGGTTAATTCGTCTTTTGTTTTTTCTAATTCGGGAAGTCGTCGCTCAATGGTTTCATATTCTTCTTTCTCTTTGAAAGAAAGCTTGCGTTTCTTCGTCTCTAAAACGGATGGCGAAATGACTTTTTCCTTGATTTCAGGTTCTTCTTTCGTGATGGTTTGTTTTATCCCACGTTTTTTGTCCAACTGTTGTTGACGGAAAACTGTATAATTTCCAACAATGTCCTTCAATTCACCTTGTCCTTCAAAAACAAATAAGTGGTCCACCATCTTATCCATGAAGTATCGGTCATGCGAAACAACAATCAAGCAACCTTGGAACTGGCGCAAATATTCCTCCAACACTGACATGGCAAAAATATCGAGGTCATTCGTTGGCTCATCGAGAATCAAGAAATTGGGATTACTCATCAACACACGCAACAATTTCAATCGGCGTTTTTCACCACCACTTAACTTGTGCACGAATTGATAATGCATGTCTCTTGGAAATAAAAATCGTTCCAATAATTGGGCTGCTGAAAGTTGACGACCTTTCTCCAAAGGAATGTATTCAGCAACTTCACGCACGACATCTATGACCTTAAAGTCATCATTTACTTTAATTAAATCTTGCGAATAATAGCCAAAAACCACTGTTTCACCAATGACAATTTTACCCTTGTCCGTTTCCTCTTGTCCCACCAACATTTTCAAGAAAGTGGTTTTTCCAGTTCCGTTGTTTCCTACGATTCCAAGTCGTTCTTGTCTTTGGACATTGTAAGAGAAATCATTCAGGATGACACGATTTGGATAAGCCTTGCTGACTTTATGGAATTCAACGATTTTAGATCCAAGTCGCTCCATTTTCACAGGTAACTCTAATTCATCTTCATCCAAACGTTGTGATGCAACTTTCTTTACATCTTGAAAGGCGTCGACGCGTGCTTTTTGCTTCGTTCCACGTGCCTTTGGTTGACGACGGATCCAATCAAGTTCCTTTCGAAACGTATTTTTCGCTTTCTCAATGGTCGATTGCGTTTGCTCTTGTCGTTCCGCTTTTTTCTCCAAATAATACGAGAAGTTTCCTTTATATCGGTAAATGGTTTGATCCGCCAATTCCATAATCGTATCACAAACGACTTCGAGGAAATAACGGTCGTGAGTGACCATTAAAATGGTCGATTTAGAGGAAGACAAATAATTTTCAAGCCACTCAATCATATCTAGGTCCAAGTGGTTAGTCGGCTCATCGAGGATTAAAAAATCTGCATCAGAAAGTAAGACTTTCGCTAATGCTACACGCTTCTTTTGTCCACCTGAAAGTTCGCTTATGCGCTTTTCCATGTCCTCCAATTTCAAAACGGAAAGGATTTGTTGAACACGAACCTCCGTATCCCAAGCATTCAATTCTGTTATGGACTGATAGAGCTCTTCTAATTTTGCCTCGTCGTTTTTTGCAACGGCGATATTGTAGGCTTTAATTAATTGTAGTTCAGGTAAATCATGATCGAAAATGGACTCCAAAATACTTTGGTCCTCCCGCATGTTTTCCGTTTGCTCCATGAATGCTACGCGAATATCCTTGCGAAAAGTCACCTTTCCAGAATCAACAGGTTCGATGCCCATAATACAGCGCATCATGGTGGTTTTTCCCGATCCATTTTTGGCCACAATGGCTACTTTTTGACCTTGGTCGATCCCAAATGTCAGGTCCGCAAAAATCATTCGCTCGCCGTATGATTTGGTTAAGTTTTCAATGGATAAGAAATTCATAGTCTAATTCCCGTAAGATGGGCGGGCAAAGATACGGATAATATAAGAGTTTGATTGTGCTTAAGAAATGTACTGAAAGCTTGTTTTACCTCAATCGATTCAACGAATCCAATAGCACTTTGTCTTTTTGTACGCCTTTCATCGCGAAGTATGTAAATGGCAATCCACAAACGAGGACATAAAAACCAACTCCGACATGAACACCAGTAATCTCTTTTGTGGAATAACCGTTCATCCCGAAACTTGTCACTAAAATGACAGCAAGCACAAAAAGTAAGTAGATGAAAAGAGTCATTTTTGCCAAGGAATATTGACGCTTCAAGTTTTTATACGACATCATGGAAACGAATGTGAACAGGACAAAAAGAATGACGAAAATATAGGTAAACTGAAAATTGTTTAGCCATTCGATATACCCACCCTTGACGTTTTGACGCTCTACTCCAAAAACAGTTTGCGTATAATTTAGTTTTCCATCTGACATGGTAAAAAGCTCCATTCCAAAGAGTAAGCTGGACAAAATGGCCATGACAATGATAAAATAAATGGTTTGAATGCGTTGTAACATATTATCTATTTTTTAAAGGTGAATCGCTTTATTTCGCAAGTAAAAATCTAGGAGAACAATGGCTGCCATCGCTTCGACAATTGGAACTGCCCTTGGCAAAACACAGGCATCGTGACGACCTTTACCCTCAATGGTGATCTCGTTTCCATCTCGATCAATTGAATGTTGGTCCTGCATGATGGTGGCTACTGGTTTAAATGCTACTCGAAAATCGATTGGCATACCATTCGAAATACCACCTTGTATACCACCGGAGTGATTGGTTTTGGTTTGACCATTGGATAGAAAAACATCGTTATGCTCACTACCCGTCATTCCCAATGAAGAAAATCCAGATCCAATTTCAAATCCCTTCACAGCATTGATGGAAAGCATGGCTTTTCCTAATTCCGCATGTAATTTGTCAAATACCGGTTCTCCGAGTCCAACAGGAACTCCTTGAATCACGCATTGAATACAACCACCAATGGAATCCCCTGCTGCTTGAATTTCTTGAATGCGGGCAGTCATTTGCGCGGCTAATTCTACATTCGGACACCTCACGTTATTTGCTTCAATTTCCGCTAAGTTGAAGAATTCCTTACTTGAAAAGACAACATGGCCAATTTGGGATACATAGGTGCTAAACTCAATTCCAATAGAGGATAATACCTGTTTAGCCATCGCGCCAGCTACCACGCGACATGCTGTCTCACGGGCGCTGCTTCTTCCACCTCCTCTGTAATCGCGGTGACCGTATTTTTGCTGATAGGTGAAATCGGCGTGGGAAGGACGATAAGCTTCTTTCATGTGCAAATAGTCCTCACTTTTTGCATTCGAATTAGCAATCATAAATCCAATGGGAGAACCTGTCGTTTTACCCTCGAAAATTCCGGATAAAATTTGAAGTTCGTCCGCTTCTTTCCGTGGGGTAGTCAAAGCGGATTGTCCCGGTTTTCTTCGTTCCAGTTCTTTTTGAACCAAATTCAAATCAATCGACACATTCGCAGGTAATCCTTCCACAATACCACCGATGGCCGTCCCATGAGATTCGCCAAAAGTGGTGAGTTTGAAAAGCGTACCGTAACTTGATCCTGCCATGATACAAAGGTAGTGAATTTGATTTGTACAAAGTTTCTATCTTTGGTGCATGTATCGAATTCATCTACTTTTTTTATTGGTCCTGATCGGATTAGCAAGTTGTGCACCTGCACGCTTTGTCGAACCGTTGAAAAGAGGACAGCAAGTGATCACCGGAAATTTCGGCGGACCTGTTGCTAAAATCCCTGGAATTGGAGCCATTCCAATTCCATTCACAGCCATTGGTTATGGACGAGGGCTAACGGACAAAACAACGGTTTATGGAAATTTACATACCACTTCCCTGGCCTTTGGCGTTGGACAAACAGACCTTGGGGTTTCGCAAGGAATTTGGAAAAATGACCGAATGGGTGTCAGTGCGCAAGGAACCATGAACATTTTAGTGGATTTCTACACAGGTACCAATCGTTTTTGGCCTCAGTTAGATGCCAATTACTATTTCAAATATGGTAAGAATGCAAAACCAGTTCAATTAGATGCACTCTGCAAAGTGGAAAGTAAACATTATAATTTTTTCTATGCTGGAATAAGCAATTGGTTTGATCCGTACAAAACGGAATCACAGGGGCGTCCAAATGCTCAATTCTGGATTCCAAGTGTTCAACTCGGACACCAATGGATTCGTCCAAATTGGAGTTATCAAGCAGAATTAAAATTGCTCGCACCGAATCAATCAAACCAAAACATCGTAGTCAATTATCCAAGTCTATTAAATAACCATGGCGCAGTGGGATTATATTTTGGCATCACTTATCACTTGAAATAATGAAATACTTCGCACTTCTTTTCATCTCACTTAGCTTGCTTTCTTGCCGCAAGCGTTTGGATTCATTTTTGTTTAATGGGCATCCATTAGAAAGTTACCAATTGGACAATTACACAGGTGAAGTGTCACTTGAATTGAACGGACAATTTTCCGTTCCAGATAGTCTGATTCATCGCGTTCATTTTCCGGTAACAATTGATGGAGAAACTGTACAGGTGCAAGGAGTCTATGTGGGAGATACAAATCACATCAATCAAGATACCGTCATTTTATACTGCCATGGAAACAAAGATCACATGGATTTTTATTGGTGTCGTGAGAAATTGTATGCCAACATTGGTGGACTTGGTAGATATGGCGTACTCATGTTTGATTACCCTGGATTTGGTTTAAGTGAAGGGACAGCCACGGAAAGTAACATGTATGCTTCCACCTCATCAGCCATTTCTTGGCTAAAAGACCGTGGATTAACGAATGACCGCTTTGTCATGTTTGGATTTTCCTTAGGCTCTGCTCCCGTATGTGAAGTAGCTGGCCATGCAACAGATTATCCACTTCAACCAAGTAAAATCATATTAGAGGCGCCTTTTGCCTCCGCTGAAATCATGATTCAAGACGCAGCGCTTTTATCTATGCCTGGATCTTTTCTTGTGGACTTGAAGATAGATAATGCCACGGAAATCAAAAAAGTGAATGTTCCTTTGCTTTGGATTCATGGAATGGCTGATTCTTTTCTGTCTATGAAAAGTCACGGACAACTAGTCTACGATCATAAACCAGGACAAAAAGAATGTGTATTGGTGCCAGGAGGTGAACACGAGACTACCCCATTTGTCATGGGGTATCAAGCGTATATTGATCGCCTTGCGGCTTTTATTCAATCCTAATTCAGAACAGCAAATTTCAATTGTCCTACCAAACCATTTTTCGTTGTTTGTAGGTAGTAAATTCCGGAAGTGATTTTCGGAAGCTGAATTTGTTCAGTTGTCGCGGATGCCGTTCCTTCGAAGATGACTTTTCCATTCAAATCATAAACCTTGAACGCTGTTGCTAATTCCAATCCTTTCACTGTAAATGAACCTTGATTTGGATTTGGGAATACTTGCACCCCATACGCAGAAAGTTCTGTTAGCGAAGCACAATCCTCTACGATAATGGTTGTGCTCGTTGTTCCTGTACATCCAATTCCATCTGTGAATGAAGCTGTCACTGTTTGTGGTCCAACTCCAGCTGCCTGAGGATCAAAAGAGTTTCCAGTGACACCATTTCCTGAAAATACCGCTGTGCTTTGATCAGCTGATAAGGTGATTAGTCCACCATCTAAACAAATGACTCCATCTGAATCCGAAATGGTCATTGTTAAGGTAGGACTCGCATTCACAACAATTGTTTGTGTTGTTGAGTTACTTCCTGCAGCATTCGAAACGGTCAATGTTACTGTGAAAGTTCCAGCAGTGGCAAAGACATGACTTGGATTTTGAGCGCTTGCCGTACTTCCATCTCCAAAATCCCATGCCCAAGCAGTTGGATTATCTAATGAAGAATCAGTGAAAGATGCAGTAGAACCGGAACAAACAACCGTATTATTGATGCCAAATTGAGCTGTCGGTGTAACCGCTGGCGCTTGGTTGTTGTAATAGATTTTAAAATCATCAAAATAATAACCATCCATGTTCGTACCGCCATCTGATTTTAATTGGAAACGTACTTTAATTATTTGTCCCAAATAATCGCTTAAGTTTATTTCTTCCAAAACCCAAGAAGACATCGTTCCATCGTAAACCGGTTGGTTATTCGGTTGCACGCTACCATTCGCACTTGTTCCGGTGTTTGTATAATTTCCACATTGTCCAATCCATGTCGTACCACCATCAGTAGAGACTTGGAATTGAACGAAATCATAATCCGCTTCGAGTGCCCATTTTGCGTAAAAGTTGATTTTAGCCGCATAAGCATTACTTAGGTCAATGGTTGGGACATACGTATATGTTTTATTGGCATTGCTCGAGTAATTACCGGTTGGAGAATCTGTAAAACTTTTCGGAGCAGAAACGAAAGTGCTTGTCGTTGTACTCCAATTCCCTGTCCAGTTAGTAACCGTTGACGCATTTTCCGTCACCTGTAAGTTATACGCACCAAATGTTTTCACAATCGTATCGCGTTTTACCCACAAACCATTGTCCGTTTTAATGATGTACTTGATCACATCACCAAATTGAATGTTTGGATTTAAGGTGTAGGATATCGCACCCGTTAATGTTTGCATTAAGTTTAAATTGTATACTACCGGCGTTCCAACGGAAGTCACATTCAAAAGGGGTTGAATGGAAACAGTTACTGGTCCGGACATGCGACCCAATCGATAAGCAGAATGATTAAAGTTTCCACTCAAAGTTGAAATGTTGTTTGGATCCGTATCCTTCACAACGACATAATTTCTTGTAATGTGTGCCAATATTAAGTTTGGAAAAACCATGTCACCACACGTAGCAATAATTTCTGATGATGGTTGCCAAAATGCTGTCCCTACCTCAGGTGTATGCACGAACATCGTGTCTTTTACACCAACTCCAATGTCCAATTTGTACATGTAATCATCTGAATCTCCGGAAGCTGGATACAATGCGGAGCTTTTCATGGAGACATAACCATTATGCTCTACCATATGATCCGTATGGGCTTGAAAATACGCATGGTGATCAGCGTATTCCGCTACCGTAGTACCAATTGGAAATAGAATATCCTTCGCATAAGTATGCGCATTAAATGCCGTCACAAATTTGTGATTTTGAACCAACCATCGCATCGCCTGGACTTCAGGTTCTGAATAAACAGACGGTCCACAATAGGTATCATTGCTTGTTACCGTACTCGTACCTGTTGTTCCCCAACCGTAACCATAATTTCGGTTTAGGTCCACTCCATATACGCCACCACCATTGTTTCTGCGGTTTTTACGCCACATTCCACCACCAGTTGGATTCGTTGTTTCATTATACACATATCCATCTGGATTAATACAGGGAACAAAGAACAATTGCGTTTCGTTTACCAAATAAGTAATTTCTTCATTCGTTCCATAATTTTCCAAAACATACCACATAAAAAAGATGGTTTCCATCAAACTCATTGGTTCGCGCGCATGATGTATTGCCGTGTATAGAACTTTCGGCTCATTTTCATCTACATTTGGATTATCAGATATTTTCACATGATAAATTGGTCGGTTCTCGTGTGATACAAACGTGGAAATAGGTGCTTTGGCCGTAATCAGATTGGGGTATTGTTGAACCATCGCATCCAATTCAGCCAACATCTCATTGTATTTCAAGTACCCACCCATGGTTCCCAAATTGAAATTAGTTGGTGTAACGGGACTAGCGTAACCTGAGCCGCCTCCGGATGTATTCGAACACGTGGCGTTTTTCAAGGAAGGTGTTTGCTTTTCAGGGTTGTTTAAAAGATCAATGTAATACTGCTCGACATCCTCAATCAATACTTCATAATTAAATTCGTATTGATCCATAATGTTTCTTTCCGCACGGGAAAAATCAGAAATGAAAAAAGTTCCTTCTTTGCGGATGCCATGATCAACGGCTACACCAAGGTTTCCTAATTTATTCAACTGAGCATCGTCCACAAAGACTTTCAAACGCGAATAATCTTGCGCGTTGAGTGTCCAAGAACAAGCAAAAAAGATAAGGGAGAGTAAAATTGATTTCATAGTTTGAATTTAGCACCACAAATAAACAAAAATTCAAGTTGAAACACAATATTTTATGTAAAAAGAGGCAACCTTTTTATGAGAAACTTGTCTTTGCTTTGAAGTCATTTACATTTGTTGTAACTTAGCTTTTGACCATGAAATTCCTACTTTCAATTCTTACTGTTATCTCTTGCGCTAGCGGGCTATTCGCTCAGAAGGTGTGGATGATTCCGAACGAAGGACAATGGGATAATCGCATTCAATACAACATTGACTTAAACGCCGGAAAAATGTACCTTGAACCTCAAGGGATGACTTTTTTCATGACGGATGCGATGAGTCATAATCACCACGATGGACAAGAAACCACGCATGAGAAAACGAAATACCATGCCATCAAGCATGTTTTTCCTCATGCTCACAGTGATGCAGAAATCGTGGAATCTGACTCGAGCTCACATTACTTTAACTACATGTTAGGTTCGGATAAATCTGCATGGAAGTCCAATATTCACGGAGTTTCTCAGCTTACCTACCTTTCTTACTTTGATGGGGTAGATTTGATCTACAACGGGAAAGGCGAACAATTGAGTTTTCAATTCTTAGCAAAACCGCATGCTGACCTCAGTCAGTTATCATTCGTTTTAGAAGGCGCCGATCAAGTGGAAGTAGACAAATCAGGAAACCTTGTATTAACGCATTCCCTTGGTACCATCACCTATTCTGCCCCTAAGGCTTGGAACATTTCCGAAAGTGGCAAAAAGACAGAAGTTGCCATTTATTTTCAAGTCCATCAACAACATGTCTCCTTCATTTTACCAGAAGGTTACGACGCGTCGGAGGAATTATTCATCGATCCAAGCTTAACCTTTTCAACGTTTTCAGGTTCAACTGCCGATAATTGGGGATTCACTGCAACACCAGATCCAAATGGAAATTTATTTGGAGGAGGAATCGTATTTGGGTCAGGATATCCAATTACAACAGGAGCGTTCGATTCAAGTTTTGGAAGTGGAACCGGAATGTTTCCAATGGATGCCTCGATTACAAAGTTCAATGCCACCGGATCAGCATTAATCTACTCCACTTTTCTAGGAGGATCAGGAAATGAAACTCCCCATTCTTTGGTTTCGGCTCCAAATGGAGAACTATACATTTATGGTGTTACCTCATCCAGTAATTTCCCAATTACATCAGGTGCATTCGATAATTCCTTCAACGGTGGTCCTTATCAATTGCAAAATGAACTGGAATTTAATGGGTCCGATATATACGTTGCTCGATTAAATCCACAAGGAACAGCATTACTGTCCTCCACTTTTATTGGTGGATCAGGGACAGATGGTTTAAACACCAGTTCATTGAATTTCAATTATGGAGATCAATTTAGGGGTGAAATTGTGTTGGACAACAATCAAAACGTGTACATCTCAAGTTCGACCTCTTCGACAAACTTTCCGACCGTTGGAGCTTCTCAAGCGTTTTTGAATGGCAGTCAAGACGCGGTGATTTTTAAATTTAACTCCACACTTTCCAACCTTCAATGGAGTACCTATTTCGGCGGAACTGGAAATGAATCAGGTAATTCCATTGCCGTAGCTACGAACGGATCGGTTTACGTGGGTGGGGGAACTACCTCTTCTTCGCTTCCCATTTCAACGGGAAATGATTTAACGTTCAACGGAGGAGCGGCAGATGGATTCATTTTAAAAATGAATGCTGGTGCCGGCACTTTTCAAGCTGGATCCTACATGGGTATGTCAGAATATGACCAGACCTATTTCGTGCGAACAGACATTGACAACAACGCCTATGTATTTGGACAATCAGAAAGTGCATGGCCAATTACTCCAAGTTGTTATGGAAATCCAAATTCTGGACAATTTGTGCGTAAATACACGAGTGACTTAATGAACATTTCCTGGACAACCATGATTGGTGCGGGTACCGGTCATGTGGAACTTTCACCGACCGCATTTTTGGTTTCGGATTGCTATGACATTTACCTAGCAGGATGGGGAGGAATTCTAAATCAGACCTATGCACAGGCCGCATACTCCACCACAACCGGATTTCACACAACTCTGGACGGTTACCAACAAACAACAAATGGAAGTAATTTCTACATTGCCGTTTTAGAGAACGACGCATCCTTACTTAAATACGCCACGTTTATGGGGGGATCTGCCAGCAGTTACAATCACGTAGATGGTGGAACGAGTCGCTTCGACAACACTGGTAGAATTTATCACGCCGTTTGTGGTGCCTGTGGTGGCAACAACTTTGGATTTACCAGCACGCCCGGAAGTTGGTCCCCGCAGAACCTTAGTAGCAATTGTAACATGGCAACGTTTAAGTTTGAATTAAGTACCATTCAAGCCATTGCCGCTCAACCCGCACCATTGATTTGCATTCCACAATCCGTCTATTTTGTAAATAATAGTGTAAATGGAAATGCTTACATCTGGGACTTTGGAGATGGAACTGGATCTACAGTCATGCAGCCCATTCATCAATATACAACTCCAGGATCCTATGATGTGCAACTCATTGTATATGACTCAACTGGATGTTATGCTCCTGATTCGGTGACTGTCACTGTCAACATTGGTTCATTTACAGCCGGAGCAACACAACCTGCAACTAGTATTTGTCCAGGTGATTCCTTCCAACTCGATGCCTACGGTGGAACAACTTATAGTTGGAGTCCAGCGAATGTACTGAACAATCCAAACATTGCGAATCCAATAGCTACGGTGAACATCACGACGGCGTTTAGTGTCATCATTTCTGACTCATGTGGTTCGGACACCGTTCAAGTCACCCTGAATGTTTCAGCACCAACGGTAACTTTGAACAACGACACTACCATTTGTCTTGGTGGATCAGTAGATTTAATCGCTACAGGAACGGGATCCATTTCTTGGACTCCAACCACGTTTTTGTCCAGTACCAATACCTTTACAACAACTGCAACTCCAACGACTACAACTACTTACACAGCCACTGTCACGTCAGCGAACGGATGCACCGCCAGTGATTCCATGCAAATTCAAGTGTTCTTTAATCCACCATCCCCTGTTTTGGATGACACATTAAGTATTTGTTATGGTGGCTCAGGAAGTGCTTTTATTTCAGGTGGGACAAGTTATTTTTGGTACCCAAACAACAACCTAATTGGACAAACAAATCAAACGGTTGAACTGAGTCCGACAAGTGAACAATATTACTATTGTGACGTCACGAATAGTTGTGGTACGGAAAGTGATTCCATCTGGGTTCATATTATCACACCACAAATTTTTGCTGGAAATGATACCATTGTTTGTCCAGGTGCACCCGCTGCCGTTTGGGCAAGTGGAGCGTCCTACTACGTGTGGTCACCTCACCCCGTTTCCACTTCCAACAATGGCGCTTTTGCCGTCGTTCAAAATCAAACCAATACAAATTATTCCGTGATTGGGACAGACAGCAATGGATGTCAGGATACTGCTGATGTCATGATAAGCGTATTTCCACCACCATTTATCAACGCTGGATTAGATGTGTATGCCTTAGTTGGAGAAACCATTCAATTCAACGCAACAACTAGCGGTCCCGGAAATATCCTTTGGACACCACAAGACGAATTCACCTGTGCTACCTGTGCTAGCACAACAGTTTCACCGAATCAAAATGCGGTATACAATGTTTATTTTACCGATTTAAATGGCTGTCAAGCACAAAGTCAAGTCAGTGTGTATTTCGATCCATTTATTTATATTCCTAATACTTTTACTCCCGACGGAGATGAATACAACAATGAATTCAGACCCGTTCTTGGAAACATTCGAGAATTTGAAATGCTCATCTTCGATCGATGGGGAGAAATTGTCTATGAAATGACTTCCCTTGATGATTATTGGGATGGCACGTACAATAAGCTTCCTTGTCAGGACGGAACCTATGTTTGGAAACTCAAATACACTGATTTCGCCAACAACAAAAAAGAAATCACCGGACACATTAATTTATTGCGCTAGTACCCGTTCTTTGCGCTAAATTTGTGTTATGGGAGTACATGTCAGCATTTTTCAATTCAATGCCTTTCAAGAGAATACATATGTTGTTTCAAACGATCAAGGCGAAGCACTCATTTTTGATCCTGGATGTTATTCCAAAGCGGAAGAAAATCAACTCACCGATTTCATAGAAGAAAATGACTTAAGGGTTTTGGCTGTTCTTTATACGCATGCACACATCGATCACATATTAGGCGCCGCGTTCGTTCAACGAAAATTTGGAGTCCCAGCTTATTTACATCCGCTTGATCATGGCACCTGGACGTCCGTTGCAAGCTATGCACATGTGTATGGGTTCGAGGGATATCAAATGGAAGATTTACCTGGCCAAGCGATGACAGATCATCAAGCATTGAATATCGGATCGTTTAGAATTAAGGTTCGACATACTCCTGGACATGCGCCTGGACATGTGATTTTTTATTTTGAAGAAGATCAATTCATCATCAATGGCGACGTTTTATTCAAGGGTAGTTTTGGACGAGTGGATCTGCCCGGAGGAGATTTAGCCACACTGAAAGAATCGATTTTCAACATCCTTTTCCAATATCCAGAGGAAACCGTCGTTTATTGTGGACATGGTCCAGAAACAACCATTGGACAAGAGAAAAAATTCAATTACATCTTACAATTCTAGCGGTGATTATTGGTATAAATGCGCGTAACATTCTAGGTTCCAAAATGGAAGGATTCGGGAATTATTCCTTTGAATTGGTTCGGCGCATCACTAAAAATCATCCGGAACAATCCTTTGTTCTGTTTTTTGATCGCGCAGTCGATCCAAAATTTGAATTTCCTTCAAACGTTCAAACAGTGGTGCTATTTCCACCGACACGTCATCCACTTCTATGGATACTTTGGTTCGAATGGAGCTTAAAACGAGCCTTGAAAAAATACCGCATTGATGTGCTTTGGAGTCCCGATGGATTTTGCTCCTTGCGTTCATCCGTTCCGCAAATTGCAACGATTCACGATTTGAACTTCGAACATTATCCAAAGGACTTACCTTGGATTGTATCTCGATACTTCCGTTTTTTCTTTCCAAAGTTCGCCCAAAAAGCAAAACGCATTTTAACCGTATCTCATTTTTCCAAAGCAGACATCGTTCGGACGTATGGAATTCCACCAGAAAAAATAAGTGTAATATACAACGGCATTCACGATGATTTTGAACAAAAATCAACTGCGGAAATCGAATCCACTCGAGCCAACTACTCGAACGGGAAACCTTATTTTCTTTTCGTTGGATCATTACATCCACGCAAGAATGTACAGCGCTTGGTCGAAGCGTTTAGTGAATTTTGCAAACGCAACGCCGATGTTGATTTGGTCATCGTTGGCAACGCCATGTGGAAACAAGAAATTTTCCAACTGGCACCCGAAACAAAAAATCGCGTTCACTTTCTCGGACATCTTTCGACTCCACAGTTGAGTCAAGTGATGGGGGGTGCGTTCGCGTTGAGTTACGTACCTTATTTTGAAGGATTCGGAATTCCTTTGGTGGAAGCGATGCGCTGCGGGATTCCCATTGTGAGTGCAAATACAACTTGTCTACCGGAAATTGCCGGAGATGCAGCCATCTATTGTGATCCTTTTTCCGTACAGGGTATTGCAGAGCAATTACATGCATTAACGGAAGACAAAACATTGCACCAACAATTAGCTGCAAATGCACTCCAACGTTCTAGGCAATTTAGCTGGGACCTAGCCGCTGAAGAAGTTTGGAAAGAACTTCAATAAATGCCTAGGATGTCAGAACGAAGCGTATGCTGGATGAAATAAGCATTAACTTTGTAATATAGCCCCGTAGTTTAATGGATAAAATTAGCGTTTCCTAAACGCTCGATCCAGGTTCGATTCCCGGCGGGGCTACTTTTTCTATTCGGATTAATTTGTATTAATGTGGGTTTTTTACTATTTTTAGTAAAACCTAAAATCAAAACCTTGAAAACTAACTATTTTTTTTACTTCTTACTTTTGACTTTCACATTTACGATGGAAAGTAAAGCTCAAGTTGTCTCATTTAATGATTCAAATTTCAAATCTGCATTAATTAACAATACTAATATCAATACAAATTTGGATGGCGAAATTCAATTAAGTGAAGCCAGTAACTTTAGTGGGAGTTTGATATTATCGGCTTTAGGCATTAGTGATTTAACTGGAATCGAAGCTTTTACTTCCATTATTTCTTTAGATTGTGATTTCAATCAATTGACAAGTCTATCGTTGTCAACTTCAAATATGTTGAACTCTATAAATTGCTCATATAATTCGATAAACACGTTGAATTTAAGTGGTTGTAGCCACTTAACGTCCTTTAACTGCACTGTTAATGATCTTTCGAATTTAGATTTACCTAATTCAATTAACTTGTTGTCTCTCTTTTGTGGTGAAAATCATTTGACCAATTTGAATTTAACAAATTTACCATCACTCACCCATTTATATTGTTATTCGAATAATTTAATCAATTTGAATGTAACATCCAATCAACAGTTAGATACAATGAACTGTTCTAATAATCAACTAATTGGATTAAATGTTTCCAACTTAACCGGATTGTCATTTTTAGATTGTTCTACAAATGATCTATTAACGCTCAATTTAAAAAACGGAAACAATTTAAATTATGGAACATTGATTGCATACGAAAATCCCAATTTAAATTGTATTCAAGTTGATGACGTTTCTTGGAGCAATCAAAATTGGAGTTCCTTGGACTTCTCGTCATACTTTAGTAACGATTGTATTTCAGGAGTTTTAGAGAATATGATTACCCGCATAACATTTTACCCAAATCCGACAATTGATAAAATTCAATTTTCAGAAAAGTGTGACATTATGCTTTATGATTTTTCCAATAGAATTATTTTAAATAAAGAAAATACATATGAAGTTGACTTAAATCAAATTCCTAAAGGAATATATTTTATTCAATTCAACAATAATCCTTTCAATATATTCAAAGTCATCAAAGATTAACTTAATGATCATTCGATTACTTAGAAAAAAAACAATTTCCAGTAAAAGAAAAACCCGATTAACACCAAGTAAACGATATTATTGATGCGAAAAATTACACGGTCAAAGCGAATCCATGACTTGTTTTTTTCATGGAAAAAATCGAAATACAACAAAGGAAAAATGGAAATGAGAAGTAAATTAGGGACATATGCCGCCATACTTACTAACTGACTAAACCGATCCTCGTAGGGTGCCTCAAAATAAAATATCGCTTGATGTGTACATAAAATGAGTACTTCAACCCCAACCAATACGCTCAGAAAAGAAACAAGAAAAAGGACATACTTTTTTTGATGTATTAACAAGCAAAATCGAATCAAAAAGTACAGGGAAATACAAAACAAGGAAATCGAAAGTCCCATCATAAACAGCAGAAGCGCTTTGGAATTTTTCGTTGTTTTATACATACCTAAATGCTCAAATTCCGAGTTTCTTGAAAATAATCGCTCCATTGAAAAGTGGTGATCTCCTTTTTTCAATTCATCCTTTAGTCGAAATGTCTTGTCTTCAGAGTAATCATGATAAAAATACAGATGAACCATTCCATCGTTTAAATCCCATATGGAACTAAGTAATGTCCCATCGCCAATTTTTGGACGACAAACATGCATCGAATCGGACAAGGACCTTAGGAATGTGAGAGTCGTATCCTGTTTCAAATTGAGTAATTCAACTCCCTTGCGATACCTTTTTAATGAAAGCGCCTCCTGCTGTGATGTAATGGAAGGACAGAAATTAGATAAAACATAGGTGCTTTTACTTCCAATTTGAGTGGAAAAAGGTTCTACAATGAGGTATTTACCTGACTTCTCGATGTAAATGAATACATCTTCCATAAAAATTGAACGATCGTATTGACTAATGAGCTCTTGTACTTCCCTCACAGTTCGACAAGAATGCAGGATGCTTTTTAGCAGATCCGTAGGGTTATTGATTGGCATTAATCCCTTTTTTCCTGTTCCAATCGGTGTGTGGGAAGCTAAGCGGGAAAACGATAATCCAACTTCATTCATGCCCGATTGAGGTGCAAAACCATTGGCGCCATCAAAACGTGACCCCGTAAAAGCTGCTCCATATTTTCGCTTTGCATTCTTTGCTTCAAACCAAATGCGAGGAGTTATTCTCCAAGCATCTTCATTACATCCAACAAATGTTTTACCATGTAATGTTATTTTGTATAGGCTACATGCAAGAACTGTCTGACTATGAAGAAGGAAAAGAAGGGGAAGTATGATTAAAATTGTAAGTTTTCTCATTTGATTTTTTTAAAAAACGATTTCATTCAAATGAGTTACGCTATTTTGTTCCATTAAAAACCGTCTCAATTCCTGCATCATCATGGCATGCTGTGCGATCGTTGGATGTTTGTCATAGCCTGCTGTATATGTTCCTTGATAGATAAAGGGGATAATGCGTTTCTCACCACTTGCTTTGCGCCGTGCAATGATCCTTTGGATACTCGCCTTCATGCTATTGCGAAACGATCGGTCTGCCATTGGACTCGTACAACAAATGAACCACGCATGCGGGTACTTTTTTCGCAGGATGGTCAAAAAGGCGACATATGCATGCTCATAATTCGACATAAACATAGTCCCATCGTTTTGTCCCAAGGTGATAAAAACACACGTTGGTTGCTCACGAAATTTCCATTTATCACTGTTCACATGAAAATCGAGGAATTCATAAACTTCCGGCATGCTATGTTTTAAACCACAACAACTGTGATTCATTCCTATTCCAGAAACAGCACTCAACATCCAGTCCGCATGAAATGCCCGGGCCAGTCGGGCTCCAAAACTCAAATATGCATTGTGGTAATCGTACCAACTTCCTTTCCCAAAAGAAAGTTGCGTAGAATCAGAACCATTTCCACAGGTAATTGAATCTCCGATGAATTCAAATAAATGCTTGCGTTTTTTGACCTTTAACAACCGTCCGCATTCTATTCCATGAATTTGAATATACCCGATCGCACTTTCAGTATTCTTGCAAACGATTACGTTGTGCTGAGTTGCCTGTTTTTGATGAAACAAAACAATTCGGTTCATCTTTCCTTTTAGACGGATCCGTTTCAGATGACCGTCGACAATCACTTCGATGTAATTATGTAAGTTTCCAAATTTCTGCTCATCCTCTACGATGAGTACTGCTTTTTTTCCATAGATGTGACATTCCAAATAAGCACCAGGTGCCCACACTTTTGGTGCATGACGCTCGGAAAAATCAAATCGTCCAACGTAGCGAATCAGCGAATCATCTCCTTGAAAATATTGCTTCTGTTCTTCGGATTGAAAATGATATACCACAAATGCCGACAACGAAACAAGGGAGCAAAGCAATGTGATTTTAAGTGCTTTCATGAGGGAAATCAACTTCGTTTTTTGTCCCGCATTTTCATAAACGGAACTTCAATCAATTGATATAAAACAAAGGAAATAGAAATCGTGAATATCCAAAATAATAGGTAATCGAATACCCATCCCTCACCCGGAACAAATTTACCTATGCCGTAATTACCATGTATGGTATGCTTAATAATGGCAATGGTTACCACATTTAAATTCACCAAATACATGGAATAAGAAATGAGACTGAAGAAGGAAATCCAGATGGTCCATTTACCTAGTCCTTTGCGTAGGTTGGACATAAACGGCAACATGAAAAATACCGCTAAAGATTTCAAGGTTGGACACCAAATGTTCGAGAAGGGACCATAACTTTTTCCCATGTGAAATTTCGAATAGTATAGGAGGTATAATCCAACAAACACAAGAAGAATATTCCACTTCGCATTCCAAACTTTCGGATAATAATGGGCGATAAAAGCAGCCAACACACCGAACATAATCGAATCCAAACGAGGAATTACTTGGTAATCGATTCCATAACTCAAGAACTTTTTAAATAATTTTATTTGATATGGATTTGGGTTTTCAGAAATTCCATAGGAGTGGTACAGATAATATCGGTAGTAGGTAATCGCCGCCAACAGTCCGAGTGATACAAATAGAATAGTCCATTTCGTTGAGGTCTTGAATACCATTAACGACACAAATAAAATCAATGGAACGGATAAATAAAACCACTCTTCAATACTCAAACTCCATGCTTCTGCAAAGAATCCTGGCCGATAATGTCCAAAGATGTTTTGAGTAAAAAAGAAAAATCGAAACCACTCTTTCGGAAAATTAACAGGATAAAAAATCAAGGTATAGCCTAATAAAAACAGCAAAACCACCAAATAAACAGGAAGGGTTCTCATCCAACGTCGCTTCCAGAAGTCCAACAAACCGGACCAAGTTGCGGCCTGCTTTTGTAGAATCTTAACGAGAATTCCTCCAATTAAAAATCCACTTAACACGAAGAAAATCGCCACACCATCATACAAAAATGGATTTACCGATTTTTTAAATTCCTTCGGAACAAGAATTAAACTGTGTCCCAACAAGACCATGAAAATCGCAATGAAACGCAAGACATCCAATCCGAAAATTCGGTTTTCAGAAATTTCAAATTGAAACAATCGTCGCATGTATGATAGGTATTAAAGTGTATCTCTTTTTCTTAGGAATTCAAATTTAAACAATGTTTTATGATTTACTCGGATTTCCATTTTTTTTGTCCAATTCTAGACATGAAAGCATCTTTGGATTGAATTTTGAACGACGTGAATCCACATTTAACTAATTTCGTAGGGAAAAGCACCCAAAAATGAAAACACTTTTTACCTTACTATCCATTCTCTGCTTCGCCTCTTTCTCGAAAGCAACGATTGCACTTCCAGAAGTACTAAGTGACAACATGGTATTGCAGCAGAATAGTGTCATTAAAATTTGGGGGACGAGTTCCATAAAAAAGAATGTGACGGTCCGTGCCAGTTGGACAAATACCGTCTTTAGTAGTACCTGTAAACCCGATGGAAGTTTCGAAATCAGCATTTTCACCCCAAAAGGTTCTTTCGATAAGCATACCATTAGTGTGAGTGACGGATTACCGATTACCTTAAAAAATATTTTAGTTGGCGAGGTGTGGTTTTGCGCTGGACAATCCAACATGGCGATGACATTTAGCGGTTATAAAAATCAACCCATTGAAAATGCAAAAGAAGAAATAGCCAATGCAAAAGAAGAGAGTGGGATACGCACATTCAATGTTGAAAAGAGTGCATCCTACCAGACGAATATTCCCATTAAAGGAAAGTGGCTTGTGAGCAACGCTAAGAATCTCGCTGCATTTAGTGTGGTGGGATATTATTACGCCCTACAATTGCAAAAATCTTTGCATGTGCCCATTGGCATCATCAATAGTAGTTATGGTGGGTCAACGATTGAAGGATGGCTGAATCAAAGCACGGTACAAAAGTATTCCGACTATCCCTACACAACCTCGATTCCAGATTCATTAAGTCAATTGCGTCCAAGTGTGATGTTTCAAGGAATGGTCCGACCATACCGCAATATTCGCGTAAAAGGTTTTATTTGGTATCAAGGAGAAGGAAATGTCGGAAGATCTGCAACTTATGCGCAAAAACTCCAAGATCTTGCCTACTTGTGGCGTTACACATTTGATGACCCAAATCTCCCCATTTACGCTGTTGAAATTGCGCCTTATTTGTATGAAAGTATTTCTGAGCCCGCAAAAATCAGGGAAGCGGCATTTAACGCAACGCATGCCTTGGAAAATGCAGGGATTGTCTGCACGAATGATTTAGTTCCAGGTACAGAAGCGACCTGCATTCATCCACCCGTAAAAAAACCGATTGGCGAACGTTTAGGGAATTTATCCTTGCTGAAAACGTATCGTTTGGATTCCATTCAAGCACTATCTCCAGAATTTGATCACCTTGAATTACATGGCGATGCGGTCATTTTATTTTTCAAAAACAGCTACGAAGGACTCCAACACGAAGGAGTCATTGCCGGATTCGAACTTGGCAATGCTGCACATGAATTTCATTCGGTTAGCGCGAGAATTGGGGAAAATAAAAGCACCGTTATCATTCCACTTGAAAAGGGAACGAGCTTTCACTCGGTACGCTACTGTTTCAAAAATTACCAAGTAGGAAACGTTAAAAATAGCGCTGGATTACCTCTTTTTCCTTTTAGAACGGATGATTGGACTGAATAAAACCTAATTCAGTAACATGCTCATTTCAGAGTTATTGCTTACCTTTAAGTAGAATTGCACAACACATGAAAACTCCTTTCGAAGAAAATGGAAAACTGAATGCCTTTTGGAACAATTTGGGTTTTGTAAAACGTAAAAAACGCGAACGAATCGCAAAAGGAATTCTCCTATTAATCATTGGCTCTGTTTGGATGCTTAGGGAATTAGATTATGCCCTTCCCGATTGGATTTTTGGATTTCCAAGTATTTTCCTTTTAATGGGAACCTATGAATTCGTTAAAAAAGGACCTCAACAAATTGGCGCTTACCTTTGGATTTTCCTAGGAGCCTTTTTCATCATCGATCAATTATATCCGAATTGGCATTTAAAAGACTTTATTTTGCCTTTTGCTATCCTCATTTCTGGAGTCATTTTTCTGTTAAATCCACTAAAGATTATTCGAAATTGGCAATGGAAAAAGTTCAAAAAAGAAATTGATTTTGCGGAGGATCACAGTACATCGAACGTGCTTTCCATGAATGCCATTCTTGGTGGGATTGAAAAAACCATCACATCCCAGGATTTTAAAGGTGGCAGAATCATTTGTTTACTGGGTGGAGTAGAACTAAATTTAGTCAATGCCGACTTTCAGGAAGATTGTACAATTGAAGTGACATCCGTGATGGGTGGACTCGAGTTAATTGTACCTGGAAACTGGGAAATTGTTAATGAAATTTCCGCGATTCTTGGGGATGTTAGCGACAAACGAACGAATCTGTCGGTTGAGGATTCACCAAAGCGCAAACTTCACTTACGTGGCATCGCTGTATTGGGTGGCATTGAAATCAAATCCTTGTAATCTTGGTTTCATCTTTGATTCAACGGCATCGTTACAAATTAATTCTACTCGGATTAACGTTTGTTTTTTTAGCTTGGAAACTTCCCATGTTACTTTTTCATCCCAATGAGTTTCTATTGACAGGGGACGGTGATGGATTAAAAAGCTATTATTCTTTTGTCTACCACCTGAATGTTGATTCATCCTTCTTGCACTTTGGAGGAATGAACTATCCACATGGTGAGCATTACCTGTATACCGATGGATTTCCTGCAATCGCATGGCTCATTCAACTGTTGCCATTTTTAAAACCTCACGGTATTTTCATCATCCATTTTACCTTAATACTTAGCCTTTTATTTACACCCTTCTTCATTTATTTAATCCTGAGGAAATTCCATGTACATGAGTGGATTTCAGTTTTAGGGGCCCTTTCTTTGTTTATCCTCCAGCCACAATTCCCCCGTTTATTCAGCCACTTAAGCTTGGCTTATTCCATTTTCTTTCCGCTTTCGTGGTATTTAATCCTTCGATATAAGGAACAACGTACATCAACAAAATGGATTGCTTTACTTTTTTTTAATCAACTCTTTTGGTACTTCATGCATCCCTATTTAGGATTCATGGTGACGATTTTTTATGGGATAGACTGGGTTATCGAACAAGGTAAAAAAGGCGCATTTTGGAAGCAACGATTGATCACATTCGTACCCGTTTTGCTTCCAGTATTGCTCGTTCAACTCTTACTGAAGTTAACGGATACAATTGGCGATCGTCCAACTACTCCATATGGGTTTTTCGAGTACCAAGCGCATTGGAAAAGTATCTTCCTTCCAGATTCAGGTCCCATTCACGATTGGATTGCTCACTACGTTACTTTCGATGAATTTCGTTGGGAGGGATATGCCTACATTGGCTCTTTATCCATACTCATGATCCCTTTTGGATTTGGTTTTTTGATTTGGCGTCTTTTGAAAAAGTCAACGAAAAAAATTGAATTTCCCGCTGCATTCATTCCTGCACTTCTTGCGGCATTCTTTTTACTTATTCTGTCCTTTGGTTATCCGTTTAATGGAAATCCACATTGGTTAGATCACTTGACATTTCTCAAGCAATTTCGCGCACTTGGACGCTTTTCGTGGGTTTTTTATTACGTCATTGGTGTCCTTGGGATATTCCTATTGAACAAACTTTACGAGTGGTTACAAGGATTGGAAAGACAACATCGCTTTCAACATAAGTCGCTCATGATGATCCTCCTTGTACTGTGTCTTCAAATAAGTGAAGGAATGACTTTATTGAAAGTTCCTGTACATTTTGAGAAGAACATATTCGATTGGAAAAATTTAAGCTCAGCAGAAAAACAACTGATTCGTTCCGCAGATAAAATGAAGTCAGGCGTTAAGGCAATTTTACCCCTGCCTTGGTTCCACATTGGATCCGAAATCTATGGGAAGGAAGCAGATCCAAGTACCCTGAGAAACACCTTTTTGCTCTCAGTTCATACCGGAATTCCGATTTATGCAGTCATGTTAGGACGCACTTCAAAACAACAAACCTTGGACTATTTTCACTTTTTCTTGCGTTCAGAGCAAGCCTTGAAATCAGGTCTGTTTCCATTATTAATTTATCACCCTGCTTCCGTTGACTTATATGGCGAAGATGAACAGAAACTGCTTTCGGATGCCGTTCAAATTCATGCGAATACCATGGGTGAATTGCTGATACTCAAGAAAGATCAAATTCGCAAGGACGCATCTCTTCATGCTTCAACGATTCTAGAAGAAAATTTTACAGATGAAGTCAAATGGAATGGACAAGTCGTTCATGGACGGTATCGTGGAAAGATTGAAAACTACAATACCATTCTAAGTTTGGATTCTTGTAAAATAACGCCCAATGAATGGTATGAAATTTCATTTGATTACTATCCTGATTGGACTAAACCGCTTTCAAATGTATGTTACATTGAATTTGTCGATCCCAAAACAAAAGGAGTGAATTGGTTTTACGCAAGAAGCGTAGGTGCTTTCCCTGGGATTTATTCGAATAAAATACATGCAAACATACGTTTCAAGTCACAAGCATTTCCTTGCGAGTATCACTGTTTTTTCATCGGTAAATCCACCAATGTTTTCTTTGAAGTGGACCATGTAAAGGTTCTGAAAATCAATCCTTAGGAAATAACCCCTAAGTTTTTCCCAACCTTAATAAAGGCTGCAATTGCTTTATCTAAATCCTGTTTTGTATGTGCTGCAGAAATTTGCGTGCGTATACGTGCTTGTCCTTTCGCAACTACTGGATAAAAGAATCCAATCGCATATACTCCCTCTTGCAACAATTGGTCAGCGAATTTTTGTGATAAAGCCGCGTCGTATAACATGATCGGAACGATTGGCGAATCACCCGGTTTGATATCAAATCCAGCTTCGATGATGTGTTTCTTGAAATACAAGGTGTTTTCTTCCAAGCGGTCGCGTAACTCCGTTGTTGAACTTAACAGATCAAACACCTTAATGGATGCACCAACAATCGCTGGAGCCAATGAATTAGAAAACAAATATGGACGTGAACGTTGACGCAACATATCTATGATCTCCTTGCGACCTGTCGTATATCCACCCATGGCACCACCAAGAGCTTTTCCTAGCGTTCCTGTAATAATATCCACGCGATCCATCACACCGCAATGTTCAGGAACACCACGACCCGTTTTACCGATAAATCCTGCGGAATGACATTCATCTGTCATTACCAACGCATCGTATTTATCCGCTAAATCACAAATCTGGTCCATTTTTGCAATGTCTCCATCCATGGAGAAAACACCATCCGTAACAATCACTCTAAATCGTTGATTCTGTGCTTTCTTCAATTGCTCCTCCAAATCATTCATATCGGAATGCTTATAGCGATAACGTGCAGCTTTCGCAAGTCGCACCCCATCAATGATGGAAGCATGATTTAACTCATCCGAAATAATCGCGTCTTCTTCTGTAAATAATGGTTCGAATACGCCACCATTCGCATCGAATGCCGCTGCATATAAAATGGTGTCTTCTGTTCCGTAAAATTGAGCGATTTTCGCCTCCAGCTCTTTGTGAATGTCCTGTGTTCCACAAATAAATCGTACCGAAGACATTCCGTATCCATGTGTATCCAAGGCATTTTTCGCCGCATGAACCACTTCCGGATGTGATGACAATCCCAAATAATTATTTGCACACATAATCACGACTTCCTCTCCAGTAGAAACAGTCACGTTCGCTCCTTGAGGACTCGTAATGATGCGTTCTTTTTTCATTAATCCATTTTCTTCTATGGATTTCAACTCATCTGACAAAAACTGTTTGATTTTTCCGTACATATTAACTTTTTGAACGTTCTTGAATTTTTTTTGTAATTAACTGCGAGAGTAATTTTGCTTCTTTTTCACTTAATTTTCGACCAAACGAAATTTTCTTTTGAAAATAATCGAAGGAAAATCGTTCTCCACCATTGACCCAAGGGGATGATTCCCACACATTTTGAATGGATCCTTGTTTCGGAATATCGTATTGGAAATTCTTCATGTTATCAAAGTAGTAGGGATAAGACTTTCCATAGGATAAAATACTCTTTTTTAAATGAAAAGCTCTATCATCTATTTTAATGAATTCTTGTCCAAACATGATCCATAAAAATGACCTTGTTACGCGAAAGGCATAATAGCACCAAAACACAACAAACACCCAAAGAATAATGACTTCTTGTTCCTTCAATGGCATGACATTCAAGGCCCAAAAAACGGTGCCTCCAATCACGTACCACATCGCCAACCAGGCACCCATAATCGCGTTTATCCACCCATTTTTCTCTGGATCGATCACGATGGTTGTCTTTGCGCGTTGATCGACAAAACTGATTCTATTTCCTATCCACTTCACCTTACAAAAGTAAAATAAAAAAGCCCCATTTCACAATGGGGCTTCAAGTTATCTTGTTAAATTAGAAATGCCATAAGTCATGTTCCCATTTACGGATATCTTCTTTAATTCGTTCCGCTTCGTAAAGCGCATCTACACCATATTTGTAATCTTGAATCTCACGATCAAATTTATCAGATACTTTATAGATGGTAGAATTAAATTTACGTTTCCAGAATAAATCATCCATTGACATCCATTGCGCATCATTTTTATCATTGTAAACATAATAGTTCACAATAACGTTGCGTAATTCGTCAAAATAGATCCAGAACATCTCGCGTTCTTCTACACGTCCTTCATATTCTTCGAAGATGTTTCCTGTAGAACTAAACAAGAATGGTTTTCCTGTTTGGTCATACACTAACAATTCACCACGAGTTGGTAATTCACCTTCTGCTGGCTCTTCGTAAGTGTATCGAGCGACAGGAGCAATACCGATGATGCGACGATCTAAAATAGAACGCTCTTTATCAAAGAACCAATCTTCCTTAATATTGTAAGCCACAATATTGTTAGATGGAATGTACATCGTAATTCCGTCTTTACGCACTGGTGAATTCACAGAAGCGAAATCCCACCATTCTTGCAATTTTGTGATTTCAATACCAAAAAGATCTTCGTAATCAGGATCTGAACGCAGTGAATCCAAATAAGCAGTCAAGGTTTGACCTGTTTTTACGATATCTAACGTATCCTCAGAAACTGGACGATAAATACGCAATTTCGGTCCGATACCACCCGATGTAACAATACTATTGATGTCGTTGCGGTATTTTTTCACCTCAAAATAGTCGTTTTGACCTTGATGAGCAATCGGATATTTGAAACTGAATCCATCTTCCACATCTGGATAAAATTCACTAGAAACGCGATACATCGTTAAATCACCCAACATGATATGACGTAACATGATTGTCCATAGAGACCAACGACGTTGATCTTTGTTCCATGTTGGATCATCGATGTCATTTGGTGAGGACGGACGGTATGAAGAGCCGGAAGCTAAATCCCCGTCAAAATAGTCATAAGGTAAAAAGATATCATGATTGATCTTTTCACGAGAGTCGATTCGAGAAAACACGCGTTTCGACCATACATAATCCGCTTCGCGAACGAATTCTGGCTGAACAGCTTGTCTTACAGGAACCTCTTCCTTAATTACGACCCCGTCTTTTACCCCGCCGGGCAATGTATTATAGGGTCCTCGTTGAGGACGATCTTGGCTATAACTTACTACCGTAAGCATACATCCGACAACCAACAATACATTTTTCATACGCATTTCTTTTAATTAATCACTATTAAGGAACTACTTTCAATACTCCAGAAGCAATCGATGGAGTAGCAGTACCTGTTCTTTTGTAAGTTACGTCAATCGCGATTTTCTTACCCGCTTTGATTTTCGCAACAACACTTGCAGGAACACGGTCACCAGAGAAAGGAATCGTTTCGTTACCGATTGAAACCTCACCACCCATGACTGTAAATCCTACTCCAGTAAATGGACTATCTGGACCTAAACTTACAACGGCTTTGAACCCTGTTGTTTTCGAGATAGATGTACCTTGTAACTGTGCACTTGGGAAAGGTTTAACTTTGTATTTAAATGTTCCAAAGCTTTTCGATTTACCATCTTTGTCTTTACCGGACAAAGCGATAGTCACAAATTTCGAAGGTCCTGTAATATTCACATAGAAACCAGTGTATTTGTTCCCGTCAGCATCTGTCCAAGAAGCCTTCGTTTTTGTACCACCATTCACAGTGATGTCAGAACTAACCATTCCGGCAACAACAGGAACCACTTTGTTATTCCATCCTTTGTAAAGCACACTCATTTCAGGCAATGAAATGGAACCTTGAGGTTTTGCAATCGCTACTTTCCAAGACCAGTTTTTTGGGTACTCAACTCCTGATTTGTTGCGGATCATCACTGTTCCACTCAAATTCATTTCACCAGCACCTGAAGCTCTTGTTTTAATGGTACCAATACCATCTTTCACTTCAACACTTCCAGGACCAGTTACTACTGGATTGTTATCTGAATCATAAGCAGCCATGGTAACTTTCAACTCAATTTCTTCGCCTTCTGTAGCCACACCTGGACCACTTACCAACTCTTGAATTTTGTTGAAAGAGAATTCTCCTACGGTTACTTTACTTTTCAATAAGTTCACCGCTTTCGCACGCGCACTCAAGATTTCGTTTTGCAAAGAAGACAAAGAAGCCAAAGCACCTACCATTGGAGCGTGATCGAATGTACGACCCATCCAATGTATGTTTTTTTGTTCGTGGTGATCAGCAAATTCAATTTTTGTCAACTCTTGGTACAAACCTAAAAGTACCTCTTGATCCTCTGGATTGACTTTATTCGATTTCGCAGTGATCATTTTCACGATTTTATCCTGCAATTTCAAATTTGTCAAATTATCATTGATATCCGTTACTTTAACCTTCCAGTTATTTTTTTCACCTTCTTTATAAGTACCCGTTGTTTCCACGATAAACTTACGGAAACCATTGTACTGTTTCCATAATTTGATTCCGTGTTTCGTAGGGTCTAATTTCGAAATTTCAGAACCAACGATTTCGTGCATTGGGATGTCAAATTGATCCTTCGCTTGAACAGCCATTAAGTTTAAACGTGTTGGTTGTAGCGGGAATTTAGGGTCGTATTTTTTCCATACGATTACCTTCTCATCCTCATCTTTAACCGTTTTCACATCTTCTTTCGCTTTCTCCAACATCTCCAATTTAATATCGTCAATGTATTTGATCAATTTTCCAGCCTCACCATCAATTTTCTCAATCATACCTAAGTACTTCTTGATTTTCTCGATTTTAGCTTTCCCTGATGCATCCTTAGCCGTAGAATTCATTTCTTCGATTAAGGCACTTCTTGCCGCGTTACCACGCTCTAATTGGGTGATACTACCACGTTGAATGTTGTCTTCGATTGCAACGAATGCGTCCAAAATTTGTTTGGAAACGTTCAATGCAAGAAGAGCAGTCAAAACGAGGTACATCATACCAATCATCTTCTGTCTTGGGGTTTCCTTACCACCTGCCATAATTTCTAGCTTTTAGTTTGTTTGTAATTAAATAAAATTAGTACCTACTAAAATTAAGCTCTCATAGCTTTTAACATGTTACCATATACGTTGTTCAAATCCGTTAAGTTTTGAGACAACATAGACATGTTTTCACGGTAAGAAGCCGTATCTTTTGCTGAAGCAGCAAGATCCGTCATGATATTTTTAATATTTTCTTGAAGTGCACTCATTTGACCTAATGAATCTAAGTAATCTTGAGAAGATTTCAATTGTAATTCATATACGTTATTCAATGCACCCAAATTTTGACCCAATTTTTGCATTTCAGAACCAAAGTTTCCTTGTCCTTCACCTGCAATACCAGCAATTGCTTGCGCAGATGCAGCATATTGGTCTGTTAATTTAGATAATCCAGCAGAAGCTGTTTCTAAACTTTTTACGTAAGAATCCGTTGCTCCAGCAGCTGTTGCTACTGCGCCTAAAGATTTTGCGTTATCAGCCAAGTTTGACATTCCGTCTTTCAAACGTGTCAATAATGCTTGGTCGATTCCAGCTTTATCCAATTCTTTCGCTAAACCGTCAGCAGCACCACCTCCACCTAATCCACCTTTTTTCAACAAAGGCAATAAACGATTTTCTTCATTATTTTCTTGCACTGCTAACTCAGGGAAAACACGCGTCCAATCTGGATCTTCGTGCATTGGCTCAAGTGCAATGAATGCAAAAATCCCCGCCTCTGTCAACAACCCCGCGATCAACATCACGTCACATCCAGGCCAGTGCATGATTTTAAACAACGCACCAACAATTACCACCGATGCTCCAAATCCAGAAAGGTATTTAACAAATAACTTGTACTTTCTTGAAGCAAAAAAACCACCATTACCACTCATAACTTTTGATTTTAAATTAAACTATAGATTAAACATTGATTACTTAATTGTAATATCGCTTTGGATCTCTTCTCCGTTCTCCGCTTCGATATTTTTACCACCACGACCCAAGTGAGTCATTGTGTTTCTGAATCCAATGTACGACTTCGCCGTATCTTGGTATTCAAATGAACGTGTACTATTCATTAGATAATAGCCGATGTCTTTCCATGATCCACCGCGTGTAACTTTGCGTTTTTTCGCTGGATGATCACCGTCTTTTGCATCGTACTCATAGTCCGCTGCCATGTCCGTTTCAAATTCATATGCCGATGGGTCGTAAGCAGTAGAACACCACTCAGCAACGTTTCCAGCCATACAGTATAAACCGAAGCCATTTGGATTGTATGAATATACTTTTACAGTATAGAATCCACCATCTTCAAAGTAACGACCTCTCATTGGTTTAAAGTTCGCTAAGAAACACCCACTTGCATTACGGATATATGGACCACCCCATGGATATTGTGCCATGTCTAGATCTCCACGTGCCGCTCTCTCCCATTCACTTTCAGTTGGTAAACGGAAATCGTTCACGAACAAGTCACCGTTTGATTGCAACCAAGAATGGAAAATTTGTGTTCTCCAAACCGAAAATGCTTTTGCCTGTGGCCAAGTTACACCAACCACTGGGTAATTGTCATACGCTGTATTCCAGAAGTAGTTTTGAGCCATCGGTGTATGGTTTGCATACGTAAAGTCTCTCACCCAACAAAGTGTATCTGGATAAATGTTAATGCGCTCTTTAATGATAAAACGACTTCTATCTGTATGCCCACGAATGGCATTGTGCTGACCTTTACTATCCGTGAAACCTAAATCCAAATCTTGTCCTGGATTTGCCAAGATAGACCCTTTCAAGTTATTCGTATCATTGATTTTCGTCACACCTTCAGCCCACTGATCCACGTATAATGTTGTATCAACCCAAACTTTGTTTGTGTTTTGGTCAACGGTATACAACGTAGATCTATGTTGATCGTTTGATTTATAGTCCTTTCCAAGAGGTTCTCTGCGATCTCTTCTGTAAATGCTATTTGCAGCATCACCATTCAAACTGTCGTAAGCGAATGATTTACGTGCATCGATTGCTTTCGTAATAACTTTTCCACGGCGTGCCGCTTCTTTGTAATCAATCCAATAGTAATCAAAGAATAACAAACGAGTATCGATTTCTCTTCTTTTGTAGAAGCTCTCTTCCGCACTGTAGTACATATCAGACAACAAGAATGCGATTTCTGGATCTTCGTAATCAATTGGCTCAGCCCAGTTTAAGGTGAAATATTTGCGATTTTCTACACGTCCACCTTGGTTATATGTTGTTTTCGCTGTTCCACCTTTTGCTTGTTTATCCGGAGCATTTTTCTTCGCTGCACCACTGTACATTTGGAAAATTCCTCTTAAGTCGTCATCAGACATCACCACATCAATTTTTTGATCAGGAGACGATGTAATTCCATACTTCTTTTGGTCATATTGGAATCCATTCACTAATTTTTTTCCTTTTCCTTTTGCTTTATCATAGTTCCCCATCATCGTCAAATACGTTTGATCCGCATTGGCATTATTGATAGAATCCATGTATAATTGGAATGGTGTATTTCCCCCTTGAATATCAGAACCCATATTCATTAAGGTGCGGTATGGCTCTTTGAAGAAATTATCAGGAACGTTTACCCAACGTTCTGCTTCTTCATCAAAACTTCTTCTGTACAATTTTTCTCGAGCAATGGAATCACGCACCCAATGTACAAATTGACGGTATTCATTGTTAGAGATTTCCGTAGCATCCATGTAGAATGCAGGTACTGAAACCGTTTTCTTGCGAGCTGTGTGTAGACCCATGATGTCTTCATCATCTTCTCCGGACTGAAAAGCACCGGAAGGAACGTAAACCATTCCTAAAGGCATTTTCCCAGGTCCTAAAACGTCTGGATACCAGGTGTCTCTACCACTCACACCCACTAAATTTCCTTCTACATCACTACATGAGTACAAGAAAGTTAGTACAAATAAAAAACTAATTAACTTTTTCATTCTTTTGTTTTTGGTTCTGCCATTATCCAAATTACCTTGCTACAGGATTCTTTTAACTTGGGGTATAACGTAAGAACTATAAAAATGGTTACATTATATTATATATGTCTACTACAACATACGTGGATGTCTCGCTTTTGTCTTTGGAGGAGGTGGTAAGAAATAACAATATTTCACCATCAACTCGTGCGACCCACGAGAAATACTTGCTAATTTATTAATCGTAATATCATAAGAATATCCAATTTGCATTTTCGGCATTGGCGAATAACCCAACATCACTGCAATCGCATCGGAAGTTCTGAAGGACAATCCACCGTAAGCGTCGTTTCCATCCAATTTAAATAAGTAACGTGCATTCAAATCTGCAGAGAATTTGATTAAATCAGTACGCACTAACATTTGTGCATCAATGATACCATTCATCACGTCTTTGAATTTGTAACCACCCATTAAATAGTAGTGACGTGCTGTTTGGTAATCTTGTGTAATGTTGTTTACGGCCTTTGATAAGTCAGATTGTGTTAAATGCGTAGATGAAATTCCAGCGTAGTAATTCTTAGCTTGGAAATACAAACCGAAGTTTGCATCAACACCAGTCGCGGAAAATCCTACAGGCAAAGTTGGATCCACTGCGGTTGTTGGTGGAACCCACGTTGGATCTTGTCCAAAGTTCATGATCCCTATTCCAACACCAACACCTAAAACACCAGCGCGGCCAATTTGAACAGGGTAAGAATAGTTTAACAATAAGTTGTTTTGACGATTAAAACCAATGGCATCATGATAGAAATTGATTCCAATTCCACCCGGCAAAAATCTCGATAGATTCGACTCAATATTTAAAATGGCCGAATTCGGAGCTCCGTTTACTTTGTCCCATTGATTACGGTAAATAGATGTTGCACAAATACCGTTATACAAGTCCAATCCCGTTTTACCTGGATTGATGCTCATTTTATCAAAAATGAAATGAGTAACGAGCTTATCTTGTTGTGCTTGGACAGAGCCAATTACAGCAACCAACAAGATGGTTAATAGCTTGGTTTTCAATAGCATATGGTTTATTTAACAATTATAAAAAAGCAAATCTCACACGAGAAATGCCATTTTAAGGTGCTAAAATAAGAAATTTAAATGAAAAAATAAAACGAATTGCGAATTTAATCGATGACTTATCCGAGTTTTTGGTAGGTTTTCCACCATAGATCTGGCATTTCATTCTTCATGGCATTGTCATAGTCGAGCTTATTGCAGGGCACCATGTGATGTCGCTCATATTTGGTTCCGCTTTGCGGTGGATAAGGAACTTCCATCCACCATCTCGCGGATTTATTGCTTTTGTAAAAAATGATTTCCCGTCCAGATTCCTCTAAGAAAACGGTGAATTTCGTATATTCAGCCTTACTTCCGATTGGAAAATCTCCTTTGCGATTCATGTAGCCTTGAATGAAATACCACATGATTTCCGCAAGTAATTTTTCCGACAATGGATTCGTGAATTCGCAATTAAAAATACCAAAGGAGGTGACTTTATCTGAGATGCCCGCGTAACGAGCGATTTGGCAAATCTGTTCCGCATAAAATCCGTTGGGAATCGCCTGCTGATTTGCTGTTTCAGAAGCTTTAATGGATTGGAAATCTAAGTTGATTAAATCGGCATTTCGCAAATGTGGTTCTGCCTTTGTGAAATCTTGATTGAACTCGCCTAATCGACAAATGTCAAAATATAACTTTTCAAACAAATCGAACTCCTTTGCGCTTGCATTCGGAATCTGTAATCCAATGTTGGCGTGATTAAATAAATAGCACGGACGCTTTAACAGGATTTGACTCAAATATCCATGCGCATGAATTTCTTCGTCCGGTGTGCCTAAATCCAATGAGTGGTCTATGGAGCAAATATTTACCAATTGCTCGAGTTTTTCATAGCCATTATACATGGCCACAGTTAAGTCTTGGCTACCACCAATAACGATTGGAACCACTTTGTTTTTCACCAATTCAGAGACAACTTTGGCCACTGCAAAATAAGTATCTTCCAAGGTGTTTCCAGGCAAAATATCACCTAAATCGTACATCGGGAATTTCCATTCTTGCTCCCCATGCAAACGATAGAAAGATTCTCGAAAATGACCAGATTGACGCTGGTTTTCACGACCGCTCCCTCGAAATTCTGGCACATAAAAGATGGCACAACCGTTTTTTTCGATTTCAGGGAAATTTCCTTGATTTTTAATCACGACTGAACCCAGTTGTTGTTCGGTCCATGAATCAGTATCAGTAATGGGTTGAAAATAAATCGAAATATCGTTCATGCTTGTTTCTTTCAAACAAATCTAAACAACTAAATACCTCGTGAATCTATCGACTGAAAAAGAAATGAAAACGCGGACGTGTAAAACTCTATTTTTGAAGAATGGATGCGATATCTGGACGAAAGTATCGATCCGACTTCAACACCTTTCCATCTTCTCTATAAATGGGTTTTCCATCAGCATCTAATTTGCTCATGTTTGAACGTTGAATTTCCTCAAAGACCTCCACGATTTTATCTTGTAATCCGTGTCTTAAAATGGTTCCACAGAGGATATACAATTGATCTCCCAAGGCATCTGCAATTTCCACGATATCACCATTTTTCGCCGCTTCTAAATACTCTTCGTTTTCTTCTTTCATCAAGTCAAAACGAAGCTGCACTTCTTTCTCTGTTAAATCAGCTTTTGGTGCATAGTGATTTTGGATTCCAAATGCATCGTGAAATGTCTCAACAGATCCTATGATTTCTTTCATTTTCATACCCTAATAATTCAATAGTTTCTTCATGCCATCCGCCACTTTTTCTGCGTTTGGCAGCAAGGCTGCTTCTAAGTCGCCATTCAATGGAATCGCAGGCGTGTCAATGGATGCCACGATTTCTATCGGTGCATCTAGACACTTGAAATGTGAACGCTGTAATCTTCCTGCTAATCCTTGCGTAAAGGTACACTCAATGGATTCTTCCGTAACCAAAAGAATTTTACCATGTCGTTCACAAAGTTCACCCATTGCGTCCATGTCTAATGGATTAATGCTGCGTAAATCGAGAATCTCAACTTGTCCTTCGAAGGATTTTGCTGCTTCCAATGACCAATAAACACCGCGTCCATAGGTAATAACACCAATGGAGTTTCCATGCTTGATTTTCTCGTCATCGGCCGATTGTACGATACGAGCTTTTCCGATTGGAATCATGTAATCTTCACTTGGTTCAATCGACATTGCTCCTTCTGTACCTGGAATTTTGGACCAATACAATCCTTTGTGTTCTAGAATGACAACTGGATTTGGATCGTAATACGCTGCCTTTAACAAGCCCTTTAAATCTGCGCCTGTTGATGGATAAACCACTTTGATTCCGCGAATATTCGCTAAAACAGATTCCACACTTGACGAGTGATAAGGGCCTCCGGACCCATAAGCTCCAATAGGAACACGAATCACTGCACTTACGGGCCATTTGCCGTTTGACAAATAATAAGAACGGGAAACTTCGGTAAATAACTGATTTAATCCTGGCCAAATGTAATCCGCAAATTGTACTTCTACAAAGGGTTTTAATCCAACCGCGGACATTCCAACTGTTGAGCCAATGATAAATGCTTCTTGAATCGGCGTATTGAATACACGATCATCACCAAAGGTTTGTGCCAATGTTGCTGCTTCTCGGAAAACGCCACCCAAACGTCCACCGACATCTTGACCGTAAAGTAAGGCCTCCGGATGTTTGGACATCAATTCACGCACCGCAAAAAGTGCAGAATCCACCATTACTGTTTTTTTCTTACCACTTGGTTCGCGTTCCCCAACTTCTTCAGTCACAGGAGTCGGTGCAAAAATAAAGTCTGTCACACTCTCAATGCTGGGATCTTCGGCATTCAAGGCTTGATCATAAGCCTCATCAATTTCTTTTCGAACGGCAGATTCCAAATTAATGACTTCCGCCAAACTGTGTCCGAAATCTTGGACCATTTGTTTCAATTTTGGATAAGGGTCATTTTTAGCCGCTTCTTCTAAATCGTCTCGGTACCATTCTTTGCGAACACCAGAAGTGTGATGTCCAAGTAAAGGAACTTTGGCATGAATGATAAAAGGTCTTCTTTCTTTTCGAACAAGTTCAAATACTTCTTGCACAGTTTCAAAACTTTGTAAGAAATCGCTACCATCGATGGAGCGAACTTCAAGGCCATGAAATCCTTTTGCGTATTCCGCAATGTCCTGCGCACGTGTTTCTTTCGCGTTAGCTGAAATATCCCAACCATTATCCTGCACTAAATAAACGATGGGGAATTGTTTTAAAGCGGCCATTTGGAACGCTTCTGAAACTTCTCCTTCCGTACAGGACGCATCCCCCAGGGAACAAACGACCACTGGTGCATCCGTTAAATCCCATTCAGCGATTCCGGTTTTCTCTTTATACTGAATACCCATCGCAATTCCGGTTGTTGGAATGGCTTGCATTCCTGTTGCGGATGATTGATGAGGAATTCGAGGGAATCCTTCACGGTTCAAAGAAGGATGGGAATAATAGGTTCGTCCACCCGAAAATGGATCATCCTTTTTCGCAAAAACCTGTAACATGAGTTCGTAAGGTTTCATCCCAATTCCCAACAGAATGCTGTCATCGCGGTAATATGGCGAAACCCAATCTTGAGGTTTTAGTTGCAATCCAACAGCCAATTGAATGGCTTCGTGTCCGCGCGAGGTAGCATGTACATACTTGGATGTTACTTCTTTATTTTGCTCGTATTTTTCAGCCATTGTTTTCGCGGTGCACATCAATCGAAATGCCTCCCAAGCAGCTGTTTTATGGTCAAATGAACTCATGGTTCTTTTAGTTTTGTTATTCCGTGTGGCAAATATACAAATCAACCCGGAAAGGCAAGAATCCGAGAAGAGGAATAACAGGAAATCGCTAAAAAAGAAACGGCGCAAAGGAATCCTTGCGCCGCCTCATTTATGGTGGTGATAAGAGGTATTTGTTAAAACGAGAGTAAAATTCCAGCGTTCACACCACGCAGTGACAGAGCGGATCCTTCGTTAAAGACGTCTGTCAAATTATAAGTCATGTATAGATTCCAATTATTATACCCTACCATTGCCATCAACGAAGCTTGAAAAGGATTGAAATTAAAGTCATCTTTTGTTTTGTCTTTTTTATCATTTCCATTGGTTTCCCATTTGGTTTTGTGCATTCCACCAAGGCGAATACCACCAACAATTCCTGCGGAAAGGGTCCAAGACTCACTTTGATTTTTATTCGTGTTAATTTGTAGCAATAACGGTGCTTGCAGGTACAAGGAGCTCAAGGTGTTTTTGGTGTAATTCACAGAAGTATTTAAGGTTCCATAAATGGTGTCGTTCACGCTGGAGATGTCATAATTCCCTTTTAATGCGTAGCGATTCCATTGCAATCCTAATCCGGTGGTCACGCCTAAATATTCTTTGATGATTGGAAATCGTTTGTTCAGAAAATTCCATTGAAGGCCTATGCTTCGTGCTGGATCTAATTCCAAAAATCCTAATTCAGAACCCGTGGCCAATTTTCCTTGGGTGTTGATAAAACCATTTGCGTTTATTCCGAATCCTGACCAAACGGGATGGTTTGACTTTGTCAAGCAATTTTCGCAATCATCCATCATCATTTCTTCACCTCGTTCATCGTTAATAATCACGCGTTCGTCAATGATTACGCGTTTTTCTCCTTTTTGAGCTGTGTTTTTATCGTCGAGAATAACAATCTTCATGTTTCCGATTTTGACTTTAATGGAGTCCATGGATGCCTGTCCATCCTCAGAAATAATCGTGGAGTCAATAAAAACATCCACTCTAGTCACCATGGAATCGGTTACATATATTTTTTTCATTTCCTCTGTTAAAATGGAATCCATTTTATCCATGCGTTCATTGATGATGATAATCGTCGTGTCATTCCCTTGAATTTGAACGATTCGTTTCGATTGCCCCTTTTGAGCAAAAGTTAATTGTGCTAAACTCAAGATTCCAAAAAGTAGTAATTGTTTCATGTTTTTTCTTTTTTGATAGTCCTTTGACGCGTTTTCATTCCTTTTGTTACACGTCTATTATTTTTTTGTTCGTTTTCTTTCAATGCTAATAAATCCAAGTCGCACATAAGTTACTTCCTCTTTTTCATTGGAAGACTGACTATAATTGATGGGTAAATTCGTGGCTTTGGACAAATAATTTGCGACGGTTGTATATCGTTCGGATGCACTTGGGTTCGGTGTTCCGAAAATACGTTCGTTTCCTTTTTGTAGGACAAATTCCTTCAATCCCATGACATCTTGAGAAACTGTTTTTTCTGACCCTTTTGTCGTACCTATTCCATTTAATGCATGTTGTTCGACCGTCGGAATTGGGTGGCTTTGAGCAGGTACACTCATGGCGATTTCGTTGGAAGCTTCTGGGTAATCCTCCTGAATCACACACTCTCGACCCTCCATCACAACGGGTTCCACATGTTCGATTATTCTTGGTGGCAACTTCTCCTTATCCGCAGTAATCGCTGGCGTTGGTGCGTTTGCTTTTTGTTTTTCCAGTTGCTCAGATGGGCTCTTTTTTACTACAGTTTTGTTAGAAGCCTGAACCTTTGATGTTGGATTTGGCCATGCCAAAAACAAGCATACTAATACACTTGCAGCAGCGGCGTATGTCAAATATTTTCTCCATGAAACAATGCGGACTTCCTTGTGTAAAGACTTTGAATTTGGGAAATAAACTGAGGTGTTTTGCTGCATTTTTGTTTGATTCACCAAGTACCATTCCTTTTGAAGCTTGGGCTCAACTTTTAATGCTTGATCGAAATCGCTTTCCTCTTTTTCAGTGAGTAATCCTTCAAATTTAGCAATGGCCATTTTTTCCATCTCTGGTCCTTCTTCGTTGGAATAAGCTGTTGGATGAAAGGGTACTTCTTTCCTCAATGTCTCTTTTTGAAATGGAACGAAGTCGTCATTGTTTAACGACGGATATTCCTCATCCAAGCTTCCGAATTCCGGAAACTCTTCTAAATACAACCGCAGTTGTTGCAAATCCTCCTTGGATAGATTTCCATCCAAGGCATCCATCATGCGTGCTTCGATCTCTTCTTTCTTCCAATTCATATCAATACTTCTATTTGTCCAATAAAGGCTTTTAGAAATCTTCTCGCTCTAAAAATATAGACTTTGACTTGGTCTTCACTTAAACCAGTCATTTCTGCAATTTCCTGGTAGGAATATCCTTCGTAATCCCTCAACGTCAAAACGGTTCGTTGAATTTCTGTCAAACGGCTTACGCCTTCGTCTATCTTTTCTTGCACATCAAAAGGCACTTGTTCTTCCGTTTGATATACATCAATTGTTGCTAAATGATTCTGTTGTAATTTCGCTCGTCGTGCTCGATCAATTTGCGCATTCACTACTGTTCGAAACAAATAGGATTTTACTTTCTGCGCATCGACTTGATCGATTTTCATCCATAGTTTTTCGTAGGCATCTTGCACAAAATCCTTTGCCAAATCTGGGTCATTGACGTTCTTCAATGCGAACCGATATAATCGATCTGCAAAGTCATTTACACTTTGATTGTACTCACTTACCGTCATAACACCGAAGTTAAGACGCGTTCACTCCAGATAAGTTACACGTACTTTTGAGATTATTTTCCTTGGTATTTTTTCTTGTACTTCTGATACAATTTGAATTGGAAATTTTCGGAAGTCACTAATTGTCCATGAAAAATCAAGGTGCTCACTTGGTTTGTTTTCATATCAAGTGCGGGTCCTTTCGAAATGAACAAAGTAGCCGATTTCCCTGGTTCAATGGAGCCATATTCTTTGTCAATTCCGAGGATCTTACAAGCATTCAAGGAGATAGACTGTAGCGCTTCTTCCTCGCTTAATCCATATGCCATGGCTGTACCAGCTTGGAAAGGTAAATTTCGAGCATTCATTGCTTCCATATCTCCTGCATTTTGCAAGCAGAATAAGATGCCTTGTTTTTGAAGCAATGCAGGCATCGCGTAAGGTAAATTTACATCGTCTTCTTCTCGCTCAGGGAGCATGTGTACGCGATTCAACATCACTGGTATTTTCGCATCTTTTAAACGTTGTCCGACCATATGTGCTTCATATCCACCAATAATTACTGGGTATTTCAAATGGAATTTTTCTACGAACTCAATAATATCCAAAATCTGTTGCATACCATCTGCATGAAAATAAACGCGTTTTGTTCCATCAAAGCATGCTTTCATTGCTTCCAAACGAAGGTCTTCGACGCTTTTCGCTCCTTTCGCATAGACCTCTGCAAGGGTAAAGAAATCCATGATTTCTTCTTTTTCCTTCTGATAATTCGTATTCCTTGATTTTGGCGCAGGTTCTGCCCACCAACCACCACCTTGTGTACTTGCTGGCCAGTTGACATGAATTCCATCATCTGCTAAAACGGTTGCATCTTCCCAGTTCCATCCGGCTAAAAACATCACAGCCGATGAACCTGAAATTATTCCTCCGCGCGGAGTAGCTTGCGTTAACATGACACCGTTTGTTCGAACCGTTTCGATGACTTTTGATTCCACGTTAAATGCGACTTGGGTTCTCACATGTGGATTTAATTCGCCGACGTCGTTGAAATCACGGGTTGCTCGAACCGCATCAATTTCTGTTAGTCCCAAGGTGGAATTTGCCGCTACTAATCCTGGATAAACATGTTGATTTTCCGCATCAATAATGGTGTCCCATTCTTTTCGTTGGATGGCATTTGTCAGTGCGTTTTTCACGAACAAGATTTTTCCATCGGCCATTCCTATTGCTGCCGTTTCAACGACCTCTCCGTTTCCAATGTGTGCCGTTCCATTGATGACCAAAATTCGCTGTGCTTGGACCATCGGAATCCACGCAAATAAAGATAAGAGTATGTAAAAGTTCTTCATAATTAATGTGTGTTTTCGCCTGTTTCGCCTTCTTCTCCCAAGGTATCACAGTGATAGTGTCTTCTTGGCTTTTTCACAAATGGCGTTGTCTTCTCTCCGTTTTCGTTCGCGTTTAACATTTTTGCGATAATACGTGCACGCTCCGCCTCGTTTCGGGCGTTTCGGGCTTCATTTTTCGACGCATCATACAAAATAACTCCATCTACAATGGTGAATTGCACCTTTGCTTTAATACTCAATGGATTATCCGACCAAAGGACGATGTCCGCATCTTTCCCAACTTTGATGCTTCCCATACGGTCATCTAGGTGCAATAATTTCGCAGGATTCAAAGTGACCATTTTCAAAGCATCCTCTTCGCTCATTCCGCCATATTTTACACTTTTCGCCGCCTCTTGATTCAAGCGTCGGCCCATTTCAGCATCATCGGAGTTGATACTCACAATTACACCTTGATCTGCCATTAATTTTGCATTGTAAGGAATGGCGTCATTCACTTCAAATTTGTACGCCCACCAATCGGAGAAAGTCGAACCACCTACACCATGTTTTTTCATTTTATCCGCCACTTTATATCCCTCCAAAATATGCGTAAAGGTATTAATGTGAAAGCCCATCGAATCTGCGACATGCATCAACATATTTATTTCCGATTGCACGTAAGAGTGACAAGTCACGAAACGCTGGCTATCCATGATTTCCACTAGGACATCGAGTTCCAAGTCTCGTCTTGGCGGAACCAAAGATTGATGATTGTTGTATGCTTCCCACTCGGCCTTGTAGGCACGAGCGCGATAAAACGCGTCATAAAATACTTGTTCGACACCCATTCTTGTTTGCGGAAAGCGAGAAGTGTTGTAATCCCCCCAATTGGATTGTTTCACGTTCTCACCCAATGCACATTTGATGAATTTCGGTGCATTTGGAATAAGCATTTCTTCCGGCGAAGAGCCCCATTTTAATTTAATCAATCCTGAACAACCACCGATTGGATTCGCGGATCCATGCAATAATTGAGCAGCTGTTACACCACCAGCTAATTGGCGGTAAATGTTAATGTCATCGGGATTCACCACATCAGCAATACTCACCTCAGCAGTCACGGCTTGTCCGGCTTCATTGACTCCTTTCGAAATCGCGATATGTGAATGTTCATCAATAATCCCAGCGGTCAAATGCATGCCTTTTCCGTCAATGACAATGGCCGAACTAGGAATGGAAATAGCGTTGTTTTTCGCTACGTTCACAATCTTTCCATTTTCGATCAGGACGGAGGCATTTTTGAGAATACCATCTGTTTCATTTGTCCAAACGGTGGCATTTTTCACGACAATCGTTTGAGCTTTCGGAGTAGCTTCCATTCCAAATGCCAAGTTTGGCAACCAAGGTGCTCCAATGAACGCTGTATCTTTCTTAATTTCCGTTGCTTTCGCCAGATCTGATGCTTTATCTGTTCGGATTCCAGACCAAGCAATCCAATTTCCTACTGAATTCGTTCCATCCCCCTCAAAAATGGCTGCATTTCGACTTGTTTTTCCATGAAGTTGGATGATGCCTGGTTTTGACTTTTCAAAAGAAGAAAATTGAATGGTAATGTCATTCTCGATCAATTGTACCGCCGCTTTTTTGGTGGTGGTGTCCATGGAGGATGCATTCACTTTTCCAGCTAATTTGATTTTTCCACTTGGACGCTCATTGGTTCCTTCGATGTCTAAATCGTATTTTTCACCAGCAATTAGCATACTGTATTTTCCAATAATACTAGGTCCAGCAATTGCTTTTACTTTCGTTTTTTCTCCTAGAATCCATGCATCAATCAATTGTGCTTCGGTCGTGAATGGATCGGAAGAATAGACCGAGAAATTCGCGTATTTTCCAGACTCCAAAGTTCCTAAATCCTTTTGCATGCTCAATTCTTTGGCTGGATTCACCGTCAATGCCGCTAGGGCAGCTTCTACCGGAAGTCCTCTAGAAATCGTCAACCTCAGATTTTTCCAAAACTGTTCTGCGGATTTTAATCCATGTGTTGTTATACAAAAAGATATGCCATTTTGATATAAATACATTGGGTTAGAAGGTGCTAATTCCCAATGTTTCAAATCGCTTAGAGGAATTTGACGAGCGATGTAGGGATCACGCAATTCGAAAGGCTCTGGAAATTGAATGGGAATCACAATGGTTCGTTGGATTTTTTTCAACTCATCCAAGGCTGCATATTCGTTTCCTGAACCGATATAAATAAAATTCAGGTTGTGTTCCTTGGCAATTTTTTCAGCTCGCAAAATCTCCCATTTATCCTCCGTTTTAAAGAACATTGGCACGTTCAATTCCCTTGACCACGCATCAAGAGAAATTGAAAATTCTGATTGAGGAGTAGATGAATAATAGGATAAATCAAACAATGCTTGTCTCATTAAGGCAATGGAACCCATTTGTGAGGAAGGATAACCTTCAGAAGATGAACCTTTCGAAAAGGATAAGAATTGTCCCGCTGCACCTTTGATTAATTGTTTGTTCACTTGGTCGTTTCCGAGTGAAACGAGAGCGCCTGTTCCACGCACCATGCCATCCATTAAATGACTGACCGCAAAACCGAATCCTTGTTGAATCATTGTCTCATTCGCTTTTGCATCGATCGCAAATGAACGAGCAGCATTAAATTCAGGGTGAATGGTCTCGTTCCAATAGTAAGCCCCATCCTTTTCTGCTTTGGTTTGTGAACGAAATCCTCCTTCATGGAAGGTCGTCTTTGGCTGTCCTATATTGGAATACAATTCCACAAAAGATGGAAGAATAGTTTTACCGGAATAATCAACGACAACGGCTTGTTGGTCTTTTAGGTTGGAACCGATTTCCTTCACCCTTCCATCTACAACTAACATATTTGCTTTCTCCAATACTTGAGTAGGAGAAACGTAAATACGTGCATTTTGAATGAGGATTGCTTTCGGTTCAGATTTTTTAACACCATTTTCTGGTCCAAACTGTGCGAGTGTGGGAAAAAGTTGAAGGGTTAAAAAGAAGGCGATGAGTATGCTTTTTTTCATAGGATGGTGAAATTACAAAAAAGTCGTGAGAAATTCAGGGAACATATTTCATGGCCTCTCGGTAAGCGAGTCCTTTTAATTCCTCTTGTTGGACTACCTGTCGGACCCATTCCGGATGCCATTTAGATACTTCACGCAGGCTCCAACCAATTGCTTTTTGAATAAAAAATTCCTTGTTCCATTTTAATGCATGAATGTATCCTTGCTGCAAGCCCAGGTCTGTTTTTTCTTTAAATTTCAATTGATAGATTAAGCATGTTCGATTTAGCCAAAAGGATGGATGCGCCAGCCATTCCGAAATGATTCTCGGCATTTCTTCTGGAAACTTTTTCGCATATTTCCCAACGAGATGCACGGCAATTCCATCTACGGTATCCCACCAACTTTGGTTATTTAGAATAAAGTAAATGTGCTCAATGTCTGACTTTTCAAAGGATTTAATGTTCCATGTCAACATCCAATCCAACGCCAATTGATGATATTCGCGTTCCTCTTTTTGCCAAAGTTCTCGGATGATATCCCAAATTTCATTTCGCGTAAGTGTTGTTGGCAAGGTTGCCTTCCACGCACGCATCACCTCTTTTCTTGGTCCACTCATGATGCCCAGAAAAGGGAATTTATTTTTCATGTAATTCTCCATTGCTGTGACGCGGGAAGAATCTCTCACAAGCTCTAGACGCTTGCTTAAATCGTCAATATATGCAGTCATAAAAAAGAAAAAAGGCAAATCATAAGCCGGGTTCTGTTTCCTTTGTTGAAGAATCAACGCAGTTATCTATCATTTATCTTGTTCCAAACTCGCGCTTGGAATCCATCAACCTACCCTCCGAGATCGGACGAGCAGCCCTTATTGCATTGCTGCAAACCTCGGTATATTTGGTCTTTCAGTTCGTAAGGTTTACCTTGCCTTTCACATCGCTGTCAAAGCGGTGAGCTCTTACCTCACCTTTTCACCTTTTCCCTTGCGCAAGCGCTCAGGTAGTTTTCCTTTCTGCGGCACTTTCTGTTCCCGAAAAATTCCTTTCTCGAGACCTTCCCGTTAGGAAGTACGACGCTCTGTACTGCCCGGACTTTCCTCTTTAAAAAAGCGATAGACTGATTTGCCTGTCCAAAGGTATTAAAGTTTCGTCAGTTTCCGAACGATTACTCCTTTATTGGTATGTAATTGGCATGTGTAGACTCCTGGACTCAAATCATGCATGTCGATCCATGCGTTTTGAACACCATTAAATGAACTGGAGGAAATTTTAGCTCCCATTTGATTATAGAAAATGACCTCATTCACAGCGAGGTTTGACTCAAAGAAACACATGTCCTCCACTGGATTTGGATATAATACCAATTCATTCGTTAATTCAGTTAATCCTGCATCTAGTCCAAGGTATTGATCTTGGTATTCAATGGAACTTATGTTTTGATTCCCATTAAAATTACTTGCAACGACTTTCAATAAATATTCTTTTTTACCATTAGTCCACCACTCGTATTCTGTTCGATCTATGGGTGGCGTACCAATCCAACTTCCTGTCCCGAAAAAAGTTTGGTAAATCGAATCGATTTCATTGATGTCGTGTCGTAAGCGTAGTGCCGGAAAAGTACCAAGGGGAGTCGTCACTGTTCCCCAACCATCGACCGTTGTGTTTCGCTGACGGTGTTGTACGTATTTTATGTCCGCAGCTGGATTCAAATCGACATATGTATACCCCCTGGATTGATGCGTGTCTCCAAATGACATTGGCAAACTATAACGCGTTTCAATCGTGTCGGATTTGAATGGAAGCCCTTGTCCTTGGACGTTAATCGAGTAACCGATGGATGTAATTCCACCATTCGCACGTTTCGTATATTGACTTAAATCACTGATTTGAATGGGTAAAAAAGCGGACAATTGGTCTATGGGTAATTCCGTTGTTAAGTTAAAATACGTCGCCGCATAAGAACCTGCAAAGGGACCATAAGTCGCTAAAATCAAAAAAGATCCAAAGCCGATTGGTGTATATTCTTTCAAACTTTGAGTGGATGCAGTCAAACTGCTAAAATCCCATGTGTAATTCGGTCCAGTGGAAATGAAATCCAAGTTAGAAGCTTGCATTTGACTCAGTCGAACCGTGTCGCCTGCATTGGCAAAATCACCAACAGCTAAGGAAATTTGTGCAGTAGATTTTACGCTGAAAATCAATAAAATGCACAAGTAAAAGGTGTTTTTAATCATGGGATAGATTTAGTCAAACAAATGTAAGGAAATTTACATCCAATTCATACAAGTGGTAGATCATTCTAAAAATGGACTTAACTTTACAGCAATGGAGCCTGATTTCAAAGATCTTCTAGCCGAATACAAGGATGAATTGACTCATTTTCAGTCAGATGATATTCTTGTAAACATTCAATCCGTGAAGGTTTTGTCCAAGGAGGACGTACAGGAAATGACGCTTGCTAAAACGCAACGTATCTTAAAAAATGCGCAAGCAATCTTTCGGGAAATTGGTGTGCAACCCTTCTGTCAAAGTTCGGGAGTTGTTCACTGGGAGAAGCAAGGAAAGAAAGTAGCAACCGTTGTTTATTTAAGGGATGTTCCCTTAAGTTTTCGCAGAACGAAAGCGATCCTAGTAGGAGAAAGTGACCAGGACTTTTTCATGAATCCTTACTTTGAAAGATGGTTTCGTGCCAATTTTGATCAAAATCCACCGAGTTTTGAGAACCGACAGGAGCTCCTGCAGATTTTTGAATCGAGTCCATTTACCTTCGACGAAGACGTTATCTATTTCGGAAATTTCCACCCGCAACGATACGAACTCTTAAAAGAGTTTGAAGATTTATCATCCTGTAACGCTTTTTCTCGTCCCATTAAACGCATATTAGGACATGCGGAACAAATGGAGTTATTGCCAATGGAATGGTCTCTTTCTGCGCCTTATTTATTTGAATTTGACCCTGATCAAGCGGCTGTCATCCATCAGTTAAATCACGACTCCGTGACCGTTCAAGGTCCACCAGGAACGGGAAAATCACAGGTCATCAGCAACATCCTTGGTGCTTGCTTGATGGAAAATAAACAGGTTCTCGTTGTTTCAGAAAAAAAATCAGCACTTCAAGTGATTCAACAAAAATTATCCGAGCAAAACCTTGGATTTCTGTGTTCGCACTTGTCGTTTCATGCTCATTCGCATGCCTTTTATGAGGATTTGAAAATGACGTGGGAAAAATTGAGTCAAGTGCCAATCCAACTGGAAAAAAAATGGTTGACATTTGACCAAAGTTCTGTGCTCGAAAAACAATTTTTAGCCTTGAAAAGTGCCGAGAAAGAACTTGGACTTCCATTTATGGAATTCCAGAAAAAACAGCCAAATAAAACCGTTTTATCCACGTTTCATTCCTTGCCCGTTCCTACGTTATCCAGCTGGCAGGTGGATAAAAAAATACTTCAGGAATTGAATGCTTCAAGCTTGGCTTTACTTCCTTTTCTCCATAAATCATGGCTAGAACTTTCATCTTTTACTGAACACCAGAAACTGGTTCAAACAATCATGAATGTCCAAGGTGAAGTAGCAAATCTCTTCGATTTAAGTTCATTGGATTCCATTCAGAAGTCTCTGAAAATGGCTGTTGTCTGCCAACAATTTCAAGGGGCTATTTACGAAAAATATGGGCATTTATTAGGGAAAGAAATAGGTGGATTACAACGCAAACTTAAAAAGTGGAAAGCGCTGAATGCATCCTTAGAATTACTTGATTTGGAAAATCAACATTGGAAGCAAGAACCTAGTTTTGCGGAATTGGAGGTTTTGAAATCGGCCTCACAGGAAAAAGGTTGGTTGTCAAAACTCCGTTGGAACCGATTATGGAAAACGTGGACGCGCACACCAGAATTGAATCCTTTGACATCTATCGCCAGCAAGGAAAAACAATTGTCCTTCAAAACTGAATTAAAAAAACAAAGCGCATCATTCGACAATTTGGGTATTGCATCCTTGGAACTAGAACTACCAGTGTTGGAGCAATTACTTCAGACTATTTCCATGAACGATTGGACTTGGTATCAGTCAATCGATGGCGAGAAGCGAACCCAAATGGCAAAGGCGAATCGACTTCTAAATGACTATCTGCAAGCGGTAAAGACGCTCTTTACACTGAAAGAAACAGATCAACTCGCATCCATTTTGAAGCAACTTTCAATGTCCATGGATACTTTACGCGTTGATTTGAATCGACTTCAAGGACTTTCGACAGAAACATTTGAGCTACTTAAAACAGGTGCGTCCATGGATGAAATCGATTCCTATATTCATCAAACACACTGGAATACATTTGTTTCCGTTCATCCGTACATGTTGGATTTTGAATGGAACACCTTCAAACAGCAATTTAAAAAACAGCTCAAACGTATCCAACTTGAAGGGAAGGAACTTTCGAACTATTTGGTGGAACATCAAGCGCACAAATTCGCCGCATATCAGCGCATATTGACGGTGCCTTTGTCCAAATTAAACGAAGAAGAAAAAGCCTTCCGAGCGACGTTGCGCAAAGGAAAATCAATCCTTGTCAAAGAGTTTGCGAAAACGCGTAATCATTTATCCATTCGTGAATTGCGCAGTTGTGAAGCCAAACATTGGGTAGATGTACTAAAACCCATTCAACTTTCCAATCCGAGTTCCCTTGCATCGATTTTCCCAATGGAAAAGGATCAATTTGATTTGGTGATTTTTGACGAAGCGGGACAAATCCCCATGAGTTACGCACTCGGGGCCCTGCAGCGCGCCAAACGTGTTCTCATTGCTGGCGATCATCAACAAATGAGTCCATCGAGTTATTTCAGGCAACGTGAGGATGTCGTTGTAGATTTGCTTCATCAATCGGCTTACTACTTACACAATGTCATGTTAACGCATCATTACCGAAGTAGGGATGAGCGACTCATTGCTTTTTCAAATACCCATTTCTATGGTGGACGCTTGAGAACTTTTCCTAATCAAATGGAGGAGGAAAACACCTTACAATGGACACATGTTCCGAATGGAATTTACAGCGAAGGGATAAATTTGATGGAGGCAAAAGTGGTCGCTCAATTGGTAGAAAAAGCACTGATGAGTCAAGACAAATATGGTGTTGTCGCTTTCTCAGAAACTCAATTAAACGCAATTCAATCGAGCTTAACGCCAAAAGGACAACAGAAACTAGAAGAAGCCATCGAAAATGGTCAGTTCTTTTTCAAAGCTTTGGAACAGGTGCAGGGAGAAGAATGCGATCACTTAATTGTTGGATTCGGATATGGCAAAAATCCAGAAGGGAAATTTGAACTTCGATTTGGACCAATCAACTTGAAAAATGGCGAAAAGCGTTTAAACGTACTCTTTAGCCGTGCACGAAAATCCATTCATTTCATCTCTAGTGTGCAGCATGCTGATTTTACCCAAACAAAAAACGAAGGCGTTCAACGCTTAAAAGATTGGTTTCTCTTTATCGAAGAACAAGGTAAAGTCAGTACGAAAGATAATCCGGAAACATTATCTTTTGAATCGTTGATGAACGCTGAGGAAAGTTTCCTTTCATTCTTGAATAGATACCGCGTACTCAGTCAGCGGAATTGGAATCTTTCGTAACATCTTCTTTTTGAGGAACGGGATCGTATCCGAAACCTCCCCTTGGATGACAGGAAGCAATTCGTTTGGACCCCAACCAAATTCCTTTTACTGGACCCCAAATTTTAATGGCTTCAATCATGTAGGAAGAGCAAGTAGGTGTATACCGACATGAAGGTGGGAAAATGGGTGAAATAATCCATTGGTAAATCCGTACCAAAAAAATAAAAGGAAGTCCAAGAAGTTTGTAAAACCATTTCACAAAACGAAGTTACGGACTTATTCAACAAGTTGGTGTGTAAAGTTTTCAAGTAACCAAACGGTCATTTTGGAGTTTATCCTTAACTTTAGGAAACTCAATCAAACGACATGCAGCAATTTTTCTTCTTTTTATTCAGTGTTTATTTTAGTCTCGCCTACGGACAACCCATTTCAAAATGGGAAACCGAGAAAATTACGGTGAAGACATCCAATGACATGAGTACATTGATGCATGCAGAAGCGCTCTTCGAAGATCGATGGGACATGTTAGCGCAACCACAATTCTGGAAACAAATCATGCTGCTTGCTCCAGATTCATGTTTGGTGAACGTGGCAAGTACGCGCCAAGTGTTAAAAAAAATGTCCTTGAAAGATTGGAACCGTCAAACAGAAGCGCAAAAAGACAGTACTCGCGCTGAATTACGCGCCAACTTTGGACTTGATCCAACTACACGGATTTACGTTACTTCCGGAAAAAATGACTTCTACAAATTCAACGAGGTTTATCCACAGCTCTCCAAAGGGGTTGCTGCTTTCGAACGATTTGGGGTGGATCCTTGGTATGCGCAAGCGATATTGTTGATCGAGTGTCCGGGACAAATGAAGAAATCCATTTCAGGAGCTTATGGTGCATTTCAATTGATGCCGGATGTTGCACGTGCTGCTGGATTAACTGTAAATGCTACGGTAGATGAACGCAAAGATTTCGATCGTTGTGCGTATGGGTCCGCTAGCTTAATTCGTCGTGTATGTATTCCTGAAGCAAAACGAATTTTGGACAGCCATCAATTAACGTACAATGAAAGTGACTTATGGTTCCGTCTTTTCGTATTGCACGTCTACCATGCAGGATCATTAAACGTCGCTGCCGTGGTCAACAAAATTCAACCCACTGTTGGTTCACAACAATTGATTCTCGACATGTGGCAAAACACAGCAGGTGGATTTGGAAACAATTCTCAGAATTACACACAATTAGCCTTAGCCGCTCAGCTGATTCTGCACGAAATGGTATATCAAAAATGTGTGGAAATTACGCCAAGTAGAGCGCGTTAATCCTTGATGAATTTCATAGAAATGGAATTGACACAGTGACGTGTGTCCTTAGGTGTAAATCGTTCTCCGAAGAAAACGTGACCTAAATGTCCTTGACAATGACTACAAATAATTTCCGTTCGACGTCCGTCGGCATCTAACACATGTGTAACGTTGTTTCCAATTTGGTCATCAAAACTTGGCCATCCACATCCAGAGTTAAACTTTGTTTCGCTGCGGTATAATGGTGATTCACATTGTCGACAAACAAAGGTCCCCGTTTCATAAAAGGAATTGTATTCTCCCGTAAAGGGATACTCCGTTCCTTTATTCAGAATGACTCTTTGTTCTTCTGGATTCAATGCGTTCCACTCTTCTTTGTTTTTCATTTGATCATGCTAAGTTGTCCATTGGCTACAACAAGTGTGGACTCAAAATTGTTTGTGTACAAGCCACCTGTCCCAAGTCCTTGCGGAAGATTATTTTGATAGTTGGCAGTGAATTGTGCAATTGCATTTAATCCGATGGAGGATTCCAATGCGGATGTCATCCACCACTCAATCCCTTGTCTTTCTGCTAGTTCAATCCACTCCTTGGAGCCCGAAAATCCACCATGTAAACTTGGTTTTAAGACAATAAACTGAGGTTGAATGGACGCCAATAATTGTTCTTTTTCAGTTACATCATGTACTCCAATGAGCTCTTCATCCAACGCAATTCCAACCGGTGTATCGGCACATAAATCGCGCATCTCAGCAATCTGTCCGGCCATAATTGGCTGTTCGATCGAGTGAATTTCCAATTCAGCCAACTGTTCCAATTTAGAAGGAGCGTCTTGGACCGAAAAAGCGCCATTTGCATCAACCCGCAATGTTAATTCCTCCGCTGAAAATCGGTTTCTTAGTTGCCTCAACAGGGATTTTTCTTTTGCCCAATCGATGGCGCCAACTTTCATTTTGATGGTGGTAAATCCAGCCATCAATTTTTCCTCCATTTGTTCCAACATGAAAGACTCCTCCCCCATCCAAATCAGGCCATTAATCGGTATGGATTGTTCCTTTCTGGAGAAAGCGTTGTCAAACAACATTCCTGTTCCATGATGTCTTATTTCTCGTGCGAGAGACTCCATACCAAAAACAAGGGAAGGAAAGGTGCGCCATTCGGATAAAAATGCATGCCATTTTTCATGCTGAAATAATGAATCGACCATGAAATCTTCGATTTCCCATGTGGCAAAGTATGCGATCAATTTATTCAGATCAACCTCATAGTTTTCTTCATGGCTAAAATCGGGAGACAAGCCTGGTATAATGCTACATTCACCTTGCGCAGTATTTCCGTTTGGTAAAGTGACAGACAAAATCCAAGATGGTTTATCGTATAAGATTCCACGACTTGTTCCACTTGGCTTTTTAAAATGAAGCAGGTGTTTCTTTATGTTGATTTTCATGAATTATGAATGATGGTAAGGTTCGCCTTTTAGAATGGTGTAGGCACGGTAAAGTTGTTCCAAGAAAATCATTCGAACCATTTGATGCGAAAAAGTCATTTTTGATAAGGATAACTTGGCGTTAGAACGCTCGTAAACAGCTTCACTGAATCCATAGGCTCCACCAATGACAAAGATCAAATTACCGTTCACAGACATTTGTTTTTTGTCCAGCCACTGCGCAAATTCAACAGAACTGTGGTGCAGGCCATTTTCATCCATTAAAATCAAATAATCCGTGGGAATCAGCTTTGAGAGAATCAATTCGCCTTCTTTTTTCTTTAATTGATCCTGACTAAGTGCCTTGGGATTCTTTACGTCTGGAATTTCCACACGTTCAAAAGAGCAATAATGTTGAAGCCTTCCTATGTATCTGTCCTCGCCTGCTTTGACATCTGGAAAGGCAGTTTTGCCGAGAACAAAAAACTTCACTTTCATGTCAAGCCATTTCTACCGCTTCGACTCCTTTAACTTCCGGAGCAACTTGTTTTAAGGCTTCTTCGAGTCCACCCTTCAAGGTCATGTGGCTCATGGAGCAATCACTGCAAGAACCAATTAATTTAACGCGCACAATGTGATCGTCGGTAATTTCGACTAATTCCATGTCTCCACCATCTGCATGCAGAAAGGGGCGAAGTTGATTTAAGGCCTCATTTACTTTTTCTGAAAGTGTTGCTTTTATTTGTGCATTCATCATGACTCCTAGTTTGTTTTAGCTTTCAGTTTTGTTAGCTCGTCAACAAAGGTATGAACTAATTCATCAAAGGCCAATGAGCTCGGTGTATTTTCCTGATAAACAGCAGGACGACCCGCATCGCCAGCTTCACAAACACTTTGAACCAATGGAATGCTTCCTAAAAACGGAACATTCATTCCTTGTGCTAGGTTTTTCGCACCATCGCGTCCAAAAATGTAATATTTGTTGTTCGGTAACTCCGCAGGTGTAAACCACGCCATATTTTCTACCACACCGATAACGGGTACTTTCAGCGTATCCATTTGAAACATATTGATTCCACGACGCGCATCTGCCAGGGCAACTTCTTGAGGAGTACTTACAATCACCACTCCATCGAGAGGAACAGTTTGCACCAAGGACAAATGAATATCGCCTGTGCCAGGAGGGAGATCCACTAAAAGGAAATCCAATTCCCCCCAATGAGCATCTGTAAATAATTGCGTCAATGCTTTTGATGCCATTGGTCCACGCCATACGACAGCATTGTCCTGATCGGTGAAAAATCCAATCGAAAGAACACCAATTCCGTTTGCATCAACAGGTTGAATAAGTCCTTGTCCGTTGACGTCCACCATTTTCGGACGTTCACCAACCAAGTCGAACATCGTTGGCATGGAAGGACCATGAATATCTGCATCGACGATACCCACTTTATATCCTTGTTTTTGAAGTCCACCCGCTAGATTCGCCGTAACGGTCGATTTTCCAACACCTCCTTTTCCAGAGGCAACAGCTACGATGTATTTCACATCCGGAAGAATTTTTCTTCGAGCGCTTCGATTTTCCGTGCTCATTCCTTTGATGACACAATGCAACTGTAGATCCTCGCCAAAAATGCGCTTCAAATTAAATTCGATGGCTTCTTGCATGCGTTTGCGTGCATGTAATGCTGGATTGGAAATTTGAACCGTAAGAGTGATTTTACCTTCACTCATTTCAAGTTCCTCTACAAGGTTTAAGCTAACCAAGTCATTTTTCAAATCCGGCTCCGTGATTTTTCCGAGGGTTGATAATACGTTTTCTCTAGTAAGTTCCATATGAAATTAAGGATGAAAAGATTGAATTGAATGATACATGAAGTCAACTACTTTCTTGGAATCTCCACGTTCACCATTGCGAATTTCGTAGTAGATACCATTGATTTTTTTGACAGCGTAAATATGATAGGTTACTTTTTTGTCTTTGATAAAAGCCGATTTTTCTTTTCGACTGTAGAGTAAAATATCTTTTTCCTCTTTCAACATGTTGAATTGAAAGTAATTTGTTTTTTTATTGTCTTTGATCAAGTCTTTTTTGAATTCCTCAAAACGATACAGATTATCACCATAGTCTTCTAGAAACAATTGAAAGTTGCGTCCAACCGAAATCGTCCACTTATAACCACCTTCGTCGTGTTCCACATTTGGTTTGAACGAAGCACCAATTCCAGCGGTAGCATCTGGAATCATGATACTTGCTGCGATGTCGAATTCACGCAAGTCCACTTTTTGAAATTGGAAATAATCGAATTTACCTTGAGCACCCTCATTCCCCTCGCTACATTGTGTCCATGTAAATGAGATGAAGGCCAGTAAAATAATTCTTCTCCATTGATTCATTTTACAAAGATACATATTTGATATGAGTAGAATTTTTCTCACCTTCGCATTATGCAAAAACAATTTGTTTTCCTTTCCGGATTATTTCTCATGCTTTCCATTGTGCTCGGAGCGATGGGCGCTCATGCCTTGAAAGAACTATTGGCACAGGAGCAATTTGATTCGTTTGAAGTTGCGGTGCGATACCAAGGATTTCTCTCCATGGGCATTCTCATTCTAGCATTGAATGCAGATCGTTTTTCCTTTCCACTTGGAAAAATATTGGGTGGGATGATGATCGGAATGTTGCTTTTTTGTGTGTCCATTTACATTCTTGTCGCATTTAAAAGCATGCACTGGCCAACTACCTTCGTTGGACCTATTACCCCCATTGGTGGTACCGTTACCATTGTCAGCTGGATCCTTTTTCTTTATCGTTTGATTAAAAATTAATCTTTTTCAAAACATTTTTTCCGATTATGTTTTGTTATTCAAGAATAGTTTCTACTTTTGATTAGTTTTTAATCTTTTTAACGATTAGTATTTAAGCATTATGAATAAACTCAGCATCGGATCAAAGCTTCCTGCATTTTCAGGAATCGATCAAAACGGAGAAGAACTTCACGCAAGCAGTTTTAACGGCAAGCGTTTAGTGATTTATTTTTACCCCAAAGACAACACTCCTGGATGTACTGCGCAAGCATGCAGTTTGAGAGATGATTACTCTTTGTTATTGGAAAACAACATTGCCGTGATTGGCGTAAGTGCGGACAATGTCACCTCTCACAAAAAATTTGTCGACAAATTTTCCTTGCCTTTCCCTTTAATTGCAGATACCGAAAAAGTGCTTTTGAATACTTTTGGAGTATGGGGTGAAAAAAAGTTCATGGGCAAGACCTATGATGGGATTCACCGAACGACCTTTTTATTTGATGAAACAGGCACCTTGATTTCTGTGATTGACAAACCAAACACCAAGCAACACGCAAGTGAAGTATTGGCCATTTTTAAATCCTAATTTAGTTCGTAAATAGTTTACGAACTTCCCCGTATACATTTGTAGAAATTATTCACTGAGTCACCAACTCACCAAACAACAAACGATATGTCAAAGTCAAAAGAACAAAACCTAGAAAAATTAAAAGCACTCCAACTTACCATGGAGAAATTGGACAAAACCTTTGGAAAAGGATCTGTTATGAAACTGGGAGATTCCCCCGTTGAGAAAGTGGAAGTTATTCCAACTGGATCCATTACATTGGATTTAGCCTTGGGAATTAACGGTTATCCAAAAGGACGCGTAGTAGAAATTTACGGTCCAGAATCTTCTGGAAAAACAACCTTAGCCATTCATGCCATCGCAGAAGTACAAAAACAAGGTGGTATCGCAGCGTTCATCGATGCCGAGCACGCCTTCGATCAATTCTATGCGCAAAAGTTAGGCGTGGATGTAGCGAACTTATTAATTTCCCAACCAGACAATGGTGAACAAGCGTTAGAAATCGCTGATAATTTAATTCGTTCAGGTGCGATCGACTTAATCATCATCGACTCCGTTGCTGCCTTGACACCAAAAGCAGAAATCGAAGGAGAAATGGGAGACTCTCAAATGGGATTACAAGCGCGTTTGATGTCTAAAGCACTTCGTAAATTAACTGGCTCGATCAATAAAGCGGGATGCTGTTGTATTTTCATTAACCAATTACGCGATAAAATTGGGGTCATGTTCGGAAATCCAGAAACAACAACTGGTGGAAATGCCTTGAAATTTTATTCTTCCGTCCGCATCGATATTCGTCGTGCTGCTCAATTAAAAGAGGGAGAAGAAATCATTGGTAACCGCGTAAAAGTGAAAGTGGTTAAAAATAAAGTGGCGCCACCATTTAGAAAAGCTGAATTCGACATCATGTACGGAGAAGGAATTTCAAAAATTGGCGAAATCATCGACCTAGGTGTTGACTTAAACATCTTGAAAAAAAGCGGGTCTTGGTTCTCCTACGGAGAAACAAAACTCGGACAAGGTCGCGATTCCATTAAATCCATTCTTATGGATAATCCTGCCTTAGCAGAAGAATTAGAAGAGAAAATCAAAAATGCTCTTGGCACACCCGCTACAAGCGAAGAGGTGTTACAAGACTAGTGCATATCGTTTGGTTGAAAACGGCGACCACAGGCGCCGTTTTTTTTTATTCAATTAATTTTCTATTTTTGGATTCAATCAATACAACTACTTATGAAAAAAATTATTGGACTTTTCGTTTTGGGAGCCATTGTACTTTCAACGAATACCGCTTGTAAAAAGAAAGGGTGCACCGACAACACTGCAACAAATTACAATAGTGCTGCAAAAAAAGATGATGGTACATGCTTGTATGCACCAATCATTACGTTAAATGGAAGTGCTTCCGTAAGCGTCAATGTCGGATCAACCTACACAGATGCAGGAGCTACAGCTGTCAATAAAGATGGGACAAGTGTTACAGTCACCACAACAAGTAACGTAGATGCAACGACAAAAGGAACATACACCGTTACTTACACTGCAACAAATGCGAATGGTACAACTACCGCTACGCGCACAGTGAACGTTGTTATTGGACAAGATAACTGGTTGGTTTCTTGGAGTCTTTCAAGTGATTGTGGTGCAACAGCGTTTCCATTAGCATCTGCACCAGCTATTACCGCAGGAAGTAACGCAACGTCATTAAACATCGATAATATGTTTAACCTAATTGGTGGTACAGCTACAGCAACAATCAGTGGAACACACATTACGATTCCTCAACAAACAGTTGACGCAACCGTGGGCCAAATTACATTTTCAGGAACAGGAACAATGAACGATCAAGGAAACATTATCGTAGTAACTTACACATATGATAATAACGCTCCATTAATCGGTGGTTCTGGAACATGCACAGCAACATACGTGAAACAATAATTTTTCACCAACGAAAATAGAATAAGGCAGTTCAAATGAACTGCCTTTTTTTTGTGCCTCAAGTTACACAAGCAAAAGTTCTTAATAACTAATTTTGTCACATGGGAAAATTCACCGACATCGTTAAATCAGACATTCCAACATTAGTCGACTTCTATGCTACTTGGTGCGGACCTTGTAAAATGATGCATCCAGTTTTAGATGATTTGAAAAAACAAATGGGTCCCAAAATACGCATTTTGAAAATCGATGTGGACAAAAACCAGGATGTTGCCGCACAATTCAAAGTGCGAGGGGTACCTACCTTCGTTCTATTTAAGAACGGCGAAGTATTATGGCGTGAAAGCGGTGCTTTTCCATTAAACACCTTGAAGGCTAAAATTCAAGCTGTTTTATAAAAAACGTAACCCTTCTTTTTTTCTTACGTATTTGCATACCAAGGCGGAAAACTATACTTTTGCCCTCAAATTATATTTAAATAAATTTAGAAATTAGTATGGAATCAATGATGATTTATGTGCCAATTGTAATGGCAGTTATCGGATTGCTGTTTATGGCAATGAAGAGAGCTTGGGTATTGAAGCAAGATGCTGGAGATGGAAAAATGAAAGAAATTTCAGATTACATCTATGAAGGCGCACTTGCATTCCTAAAAGCAGAGTACCGTTTATTAGCCGTTTTCGTGCTAATTGCTAGTGTTGTTTTAGCTGGAATCACGTTTGTTCCGGGAGTGAAAACACACTTATTAATTATCATCGCCTTCATTTTTGGAGCCATCTTTTCTGCATTGGCGGGAAACATGGGGATGAAAATTGCCACAAAAACAAACGTTCGTACCACACAAGCGGCTCGTACTAGTTTACCACAAGCTTTGAAAGTTTCTTTCGGTGGTGGAACGGTTATGGGACTTGGTGTTGCTGGATTAGCCGTTTTAGGTTTAACAGCATTCTTCATTTTCTTCTATCATTTCTTTATGGATGGCAAATGGACCAATACAGAAGGCATGACCGTTGTATTAGAAACATTAGCTGGATTCTCTTTAGGAGCGGAATCAATTGCATTATTTGCACGTGTTGGTGGTGGTATTTATACCAAAGCGGCTGACGTTGGTGCTGACCTTGTAGGAAAAGTAGAAGCTGGAATTCCAGAGGATGATCCTCGTAATCCTGCAACGATTGCAGATAACGTAGGTGATAACGTAGGTGACGTTGCTGGTATGGGTGCGGATCTTTTCGGTTCTTATGTTGCAACTGTATTAGCTGCAATGGTTCTAGGAAACTATGTGATTAAAGATATGGGTGGAAGCATTCAAGATGCATTTGGTGGAATCGGACCAATCTTGTTACCGATGGCTATCGCTGGATTCGGAATCTTGTTTTCTATTATTGGAACAATGCTTGTTCGCATTACAAGTAACGACGCTAAAGAAAAACAAGTACAAGGTGCGTTGAACCTTGGTAACTGGGTTTCGATTGCATTGACAGCTGTTGCTTGTTATGTATTAGTGAACTGGATGTTGCCAAGTAAAATGACCATGGAATTCTTCGGTGAAGGTGCACAAGAAATTTCTTCGATGCGTGTATTCTTCGCAACAATCGTTGGATTGGTTGTTGGAGGTGTGATTTCATCTGTTACAGAATACTACACTGGATTAGGTACTAGCCCAGTATTGAAAATCGTTCAAAAATCAGCAACAGGAGCTGGAACTAACGTGATCGCTGGTTTAGCTACTGGAATGATCTCAACATTCCCAACTGTATTGTTATTCGCAGGCGCAATTTGGGGATCATACGCATTAGCTGGATTCTACGGGGTAGCTTTAGCTGCTTCTGCCATGATGGCTACAACTGCAATGCAATTAGCAATTGATGCATTCGGACCAATTTCTGATAACGCAGGTGGTATTGCTGAAATGAGTGAATTACCGAAAGAGGTTCGTCAACGTACTGACATCTTAGATTCAGTTGGTAACACAACAGCTGCAACTGGGAAAGGATTTGCGATTGCTTCTGCAGCATTGACTTCATTGGCTTTATTCGCAGCTTATGTCACATTCACAGGTATTGACGGAATCAACATCTTTAAAGCTCCAGTTTTAGCGATGTTATTTGTTGGTGGTATGATTCCAGTTGTATTTTCAGCATTGGCGATGAATTCAGTTGGTAGAGCAGCAATGGACATGGTATACGAAGTACGCCGTCAGTTCAAAGAAATTCCAGGAATCATGGAAGGCACAGGAAAACCAGAATATGGTAAATGTGTGGAAATTTCGACAAAAGCAGCTTTACGTGAAATGATGTTACCTGGAATCTTGACAATTGGATTCCCAATATTGATCGCTACATTGCCAATGTTATTAGGATACAGCAACCAATTAATCGCTGAAATGTTGGGTGGTTATATGGCAGGAGTTACCGTTTCTGGTGTTCTTTGGGCAGTATTCCAAAACAACGCAGGTGGTGCTTGGGACAACGCGAAAAAATCTTTCGAAGCTGGTGTTGAAATCAATGGTGAAATGACTTACAAAGGATCTGACGCGCACAAAGCAGCAGTAACTGGTGATACAGTTGGTGATCCGTTTAAAGATACTTCTGGTCCTTCTATGAACATCTTAATCAAATTAACGTGCTTAATTGGTTTGGTGATTGCTCCAATCTTAGGAAATGGTGCCGCTTCGGAAGAAGGATGTAAAGGAAAAGCATCTTGCGAAATGAATGACAAACATTGTGCTGGACAAGCTTCTTGCCATGATCAACAACCAATGTGTCATGAAGGAATGGAGATGTGCCATGAAGGAAAAATGAACATGAAATGTGACATGAATGAGTGTGCTAAAATGTCGAAAGATGAATGCGCGAAAATGTGTGACGAAAAAGGATGTTCACCTGAAGAGAAAGCAATTTGCATGGCTCATTATGGAAAAGATGGAAAATGGTTAGGTGATGCTAACAAATGTGCGAAAGACAAAAAAGCATGTTGTAAAGGACACTAATCCTATCGATAAATAAATTCAAAAGCCACCTCAGTGAGGTGGCTTTTTTTATTTCTTAAAAATAAAATAAACGGCTAAAACAATGCAAATCATTCCAGCGAAATGATTCCACCGCAAGGATTCATTCTTGAAAAAAATCAAAGAAAATAATACAAAAATCACTAACGTAATTACTTCTTGTATGACTTTCAATTCCAATAAGGAGAATGGACCTCCATTCTCTTTATAGCCCATGCGATTTGCAGGGACTTGTAAACAATATTCAAAAAAGGCAATTCCCCAACTAATCAAAATGATGGCAATCATTCCCAAGCCCACCATTTTTTTGTTTTCTGCAAATTTCAGGTGTCCATACCAAGCAAAGGTCATAAACACATTCGCTAGTACCAATAAGACAATCGTATTAAATCCCTTCATATCTTTGTTTCATGATTGAAAATCTCAATGCCAAAAATAAGGATTTCTTTGGGCTTGTCTTCGAAGTAGTGAAACTCGTTCCGAGTGGACGCGTAACGAGTTATGGCGCAATTGCCAACTACTTAGGTGCAACACGAGCTGCACGAATGGTCGGTTGGGCAATGAATGCCTCGCATCATCTTCCCGGAATTCCTGCCCACCGAGTTGTCAATCGGAATGGCTTATTAAGTGGGAAAATGCACTTCGCTCATCCGACTGCCATGCAAGAAGCACTTGAACAAGAAGGTGTGATTATTCAAGACGATCAAATCGTAAACTTTCGTGAAATCTTTTGGGATCCTTCCCAAGAATTAAAATTACCTTAAAGATTCTATTAATTTTGCACAAAAATCACGCTATGAAATTCGCTACGAAAGCAATCCATGCTGGAGTTCATCCAGATCCCGCAACAGGTGCTATTATGACACCGATTTACCAAACCTCCACCTATGTTCAAGAAGGCGTTGGAAATCACAAAGGATATGAATACTCCAGAACACTCAATCCAACTCGCCATGCCTTAGAAAAGAATATCGCAGCGATTGAAAATGGGAAATTTGGCGCTTGTTTTGGTTCAGGTTTAGCGGCGATTGACTGTGTGTTGAAAATGCTCAATCCTGGAGATGAAGTCATTTCAACGAATGATTTATATGGTGGTTCTTACCGCATCTTCCGTACAATCTTTGAAAAATATGGCATTAAATTCCATTTTGTCAATATGCAAGATGTGGATGCTGTTGCCTCCTTGGTCAATGAAAACACCAAAATGATTTGGGTGGAAACACCAACGAATCCGATGATGAATATTGTGGACATTGAAGCCATGGCAAAAATTTCGAAAGCTGCCGGAGCCATGTTGTGTGTCGACAACACCTTCGCTACACCATATTTGCAAAATCCTTTAGACTTGGGAGCTGACATGGTCATGCACTCTGTAACAAAATACCTTGGCGGTCACTCCGATGTCGTAATGGGTGCTTTAGTTTGCTCAGATGAAAACATCGCGAACGAAATGTACCGCATTCAAAACTCTTCTGGGGCTGTCACTGCACCGATGGATTCGTTTCTTGTATTACGCGGCATTAAAACGCTTCATTTGCGCGTTCAGCGTCACTGCGAGAATGGCGAGAAAGTGGCTCGTTTCCTTGCGACACATCCAAAAATTGATAAAGTTTATTGGCCTGGATTCGAAACGCATCCGAATCACGATGTAGCGAAAAAACAAATGCGTGGATTCGGCGGAATGATCTCGTTCACATTGAAAGGGAACCAGTTGGAAGATGCACTAAACATTGTGAAAAAAGTAGAGATTTTCGCATTAGCAGAATCCTTGGGCGGTGTGGAATCGTTGATCGGACATCCAGCAACAATGACGCACGCTTCCATCCCTAAAGATGTACGCGAACAAAGTGGCGTGGTTGATTCATTGATCCGTCTGAGTGTCGGAATCGAAGACGCAGATGATTTAATTGCAGATTTAACGCAAGCCTTAGCTTAACCTTACAGTTGATCCAAACTTTTAAAGAACTGATCTTTTTTCGCAGGTGAAAGAGGAATAGCCGTTCCGTCTTTCAAAATGACGGATCCACCATCGTGCTTATCGTACCGTTCCACACAATTTAAGTTGATCAAATGGGACTGATGTACGCGGAAAAACTGAAGTCCCGCCAACAAGGTATCGTAATCTTTCAATGTTTTTGAAACCAAGATTTTCTTGCCATCATTCAAATAAAAGAAGGTATAATTTTTATCCGCTTCGCAATGGACGATGTCATCAATTTCCACCACAAAAATACTTTCCTGTGTTTTCAATACAAGCTTTCGCTTCAAGTGTGGTTGGATGTTGTTCTGTAAAGCATTGAATTGATTTTCATCTTTTTTATGCGACAACATTTGCAGGGCGTTATTGACGGCATTACGCAACTCTTCAGCATCAATCGGTTTCAAAATGTAGTCTAACGCACTGAATTTAATGGCCTGTACCGCAAATTCTTGAAAAGCTGTGATAAAAATAATCTCAAAGGATTTGTTGGTGACACTTTTTAAAACATCGAAGCCATTGCCATCCGGCATTTGAATGTCCAACAACACGATGTCCGGTTGAATATTCTCAATCGCTTCAATTCCAGACTGGACATTTTCACCATCTGTATAGATATCCAACTTCAAATCAAATGATTCAAGCATTTTTCGGATGAAATCACGTGTTGGTTTCTCATCGTCAATAATCAGCACTTTTCTTGTCATGGTCTTGATTTAAAAGTTTGCAGTGTCGAACTTTAGTGGAAGAACAATTTTCACGAGTGTACCGGATTCGTTTTGTTCATCTAAATCACTGAAAGTCAAACTCCCATTAAATTTATACTTTTTATTTAATATTTCAATACGTTCCTTCGTAATATCAATCGCCATACTTTTGTGGGTTCGTATTTTTTTCGTTTGCGCTGATTTTTTTCTTCCGACCCCATTATCTGAGATGGTGATCTCCAATTGTCCATCCTGCTCGACCATCGTCACATGTATTTGTCCATCTGTTACGGTATGAAGTTGCCCATGTTCAATGGCATTTTCAATAAATGGTTGCGTAATCATTGGCGGAACCATTGCTTTGTTAAACAGGAGGTCGTCCGAAACATGCAACACATAACTAAAGCGATTTTCAAATCGCATTTTCTGAGTACTTAGATATTTATCCAAAATCTCCAATTCCAACTCGATTGGGATAAACTCCTTCGGAGAATTCTCTAATATCAAGCGCATTAACCTAGAGAAATTCACGAGGAATTGAGACGATTTCTCCGGATTGTTTTCATAGATATAACTTTGAATAACGGACATTGCATTGAAAACAAAGTGTGGGTTCATCTGTGCACGAAGCAAGGTTTGAGAAAGCTCCGCCTCTCGTTGTTCTTGTCTCGAACGCACTTGTTTCATGCGCAAAACAAGAATCACTAAACTGAATATGACCGCGAAGATGAAAATGAGGGAAATGTACAATTGACGATCTCTCTCTAGTTTCAAAATCTCTTGTTCCTTCTTTTCTTTTTCAATGCGTCGCTGCTGTAATTCAATCAATCGTTCCCGCTCTTCTCGGAGATTACTTGACGTCAACTCTGCAATTTTTGAATCGTTTCGCGTGATGGAATTCGACTCGAGGAATTGTATGTACTGATTTTGGAATTTGAGTGCATTTTTCAAATCTCCTTTTTTCATTGCCAATTGTGACAACAATTTATAGCGTTGAATTAAAGCAATAGAATGAACGAGCGCATCCGCATCCAACGATTGTTTCAAGTATTCATTTGCTTGATTCAAATCTCCTATTTGAATGCACAATTGACCGTAATCTTGAAAGATCTCTGCCAGTGGCGTGGACAATTTTAATTGACTAAAGAGCATGATGGCTTTGTCATAATATTCTTTTGCGCTTTGGATGTCTCTTTTTTCTGCCGCGATGTTTCCAAGAGAATAGGCACACTGGGCAGTATAATACCTGTTTTGCTGATTCAGAAAATACCGTTCTGCAAAACGAGCGTTATAAATCGCGCGCTCTGTGTTTCCTAATTGTAAATACACTTTGGAGTAAGCTAAACGAATGATTGCAAGCGATTCATCGTCATTAAAATCTTGAGCGACTTGATTAGCACGTTTGAGGTAGCCCAATGCTTCATTCCAATTCCCAACCATCATGGAATAATGTGCAATTTCAATAAAGGAAGAGATTTTCAGAAAATCGATGTGTAGTTCTTCGGCTAAGCGAACTGCTTGAAGCTCCTTCTGAACAGCTGCTTCCAAATCCAAGAAGTATCCATAAACCTTTGCTTGTGTTTGAAGTGCACGGACCAACACTTCCCGTTTTTCAGATCGCTTTGCGAATTGGATGGCTTTATTGGCGCAGAGAAACGCCGAGTCACGAAAAGATTGATCCAGATAGCACATGGCTTGATCTTGAAAAATCATGGAAACCTTTGCATTGTTTCCTGTTCGTCGAAGCATGCGCAAACACGAATCAGCCGTTTGTTTCGCTGAGAAATACTTTCCTGAAATCCGCTCATTTTGAAATTTCAAGCGGTTGTAGCGATAGGCGAAATCTGAAGAGTTGAAGGTTTTGTTCTGTAATTTGTTTTGAAAAATGAACTGAAAGCGCTCAATTCCTCCTGTTTTTAAGACTAATTCAGCGAGGCAGAGATCGATCTTTTGTTGTTCTGATGCTCGTGCATAACGTGATCTTGTCTTTTCTAATTTTTGAATGCTTGATTTCCATTGACCCAAATCAACTTTCTCATAGTAATCTATCAGCGCTAACCGGGCCGAAAATTCCTCGGTGCTAGATTTGGCCGAACTTAGTTGCCATTGAAGTTCTTTCAAGTTTTTCGATACAGGCTGAGCATTGGTCACTTGAACCAAAAGAAGATAGAAAATACTCCATAATAAAAATCGTTTCTGCATCGTGCAACTAATATACGATTTTTCGACGTCTTACGTCCATTCTGTAGCGCCTTACCAAAGGTATGAAAACGCAGTTCTAGTAAATAAGTCGTAATTTCACATCCAATTTTACTCCAAACGGAGGGACAAATGAATAAACTATGTTAAACAATACTCGCTCTTACCTTTTACCGCTTTTGGCATTCCTACTTTGCTTTGGATTTTCACAAAAAGCAAACGCATCTCACATTATCGGTGGTGAAATTTATTACGATTCACTTGGGAACAATCAGTACAAAGTGACCATTGAAATATACCGCGATTGTAATTCGGCGACGGGCTTTGATGCGCCTTTAAGTTACACCGTATTCAATATGGACGGGAGTATTTTCGCCACCTATGCTGTGACTATTTTTAGTCAGAATGTACTGCCAATCGTCTATGACGACCCTTGTGTGACACCACCAAATGATATCTGTGTTGAACGAGCAATTTATATCGATACAATTACTCTACCGTTCAATTTGGATGGGTATTACCTGTCTTACCAAAGGTGTTGCTGGTCTGGAAGCATCGACAACATTGTAGACCCTTCCAATAATGGTATTACCTTAACCACATTTATTCCAGGTTCTTCATTGATAAACGTACCAAATCAAGGAGCGCGTTTTATCAATTATCCACCACTTGTTTTGTGTTCTCAAAATACTTTGAATTTCGACCATTCCGCATTTGACCCTGATGGTGATTCCTTGGTTTATGAGCTTATGGCACCTTTACTCGGTGGAAGCATTGCGAATGTGGTGCCAAATCCAGCCACCGCAGGACCTTATGCCCCGGTAAATTGGAATCCAACTTACTCTGAATTTGTTCCGTTTGGAACAGGATCAAACATCACCATAAATCCTCAAACCGGAATGATGTCCTTCACACCAAATTTAATTGGAAATTATGTCGCTGGTGTAGCTGTGAAGGAATACCGCAATGGCGTGTTAATCAACACAAAAATCCGAACCTTTGGGTATCGAGTTGTTGCATGCCAAGTTCAATTACCAATTGAGGTAGATGTCACTGGTCCAACTCAATTGATTGAGGATTGTGGCTTTGCAGGATTTATTGTCGGACGTACAGATGCAACGCAAGATCTCATCGTTCAAGTATTATTAAGCGGCACCGCAACGAACGGTGAGGATTATCCATACATAGATGATACCTTAGTGATCCCAGCAGGGGTGCTTCAAGATACTATTGGAATTGCGGCTATTTTCGATGGAATCATTGAAGGAAATGAAACTGTTTTCTTTAACGTAATCGTTCCGAATCCATGTGATGGGACCTTTGACACAACATCCATTTCTTTAACGATTATCGATTATTTACCTTTAACGATTACAGCACTTGATTCTGTGAATGTTTGTGCAGATCAAGGTGAATGGACAAAAATGTGGTGTCATGTAGAAAATGGTGTTCCGCCATACATGTATTACTGGCAACCAAGTAGTTTCCCAAATAACGACACCGTGAATGTGGATCCGAATATCCTTCAGCCTAACTTGAATATTTTCACGGTCAATGCCTTGGATCAATGTGGCAAAACCATTTCATCTCCAAATGTCCGTGTGTACAATCAATGTCCATTGGTCGTGCCGAATGTACTTACGACAAATAATGATCAAGTCAACGATATCTTGATTATTCGAAATTGGGAGGACTACGACAAAGTGAGCATTACCATTTTCAATCGTTGGGGAAATGTCGTTTATAGCAACGAAGATTACAAAAACGACTGGAATGGGAAAGATGCAAGTGGAAAAGAATTAGAGGATGGCGTGTATTTCTACACAGCAACTCCTCAAAGCATCAAATACGAATACGATGATCAAGAAAGCACCTTGTATACTTTACATGGCTTTGTACACTTGGTACATTAAAAAGTAGGAAACATAAAAAAGGGGCTTGAAATTCAAGCCCCTTTTCTTTTGGTTAAAAAACCAGTATTATTTGATTTTGTAGGTTACCCCAACATGTAAGCCAATCGAAGCAGCGCTCGATTTTTCATACGTTGGATAAATCGCCTTACTAGTTAAATTGTAATTAAGTGCATCAACACCTGCGGCATCTGTGATTCCATATTGTAAACGCATTCCCAAGTTCAATATTAATGGCAAGTTATCACTCAAGCTGATTTTTGTTCCAAATCCTAAAACAGCTGTTGTAAAGCCCTTATAGGAAGATCCTACATTATTACCGCCTAATGGATTTGATACAGGCTGATCAACAGAATAGGTCGCACTTTTCACGCTATTTGTAGAAATTCCAAGTTCCGCATATCCACCGGTTTGTCCACCGAATTTCACTAAAATAGGAACTGAGAACGTTTTCAACGCAACATTGGATGTGTAAGCAGTTGAACCAAATGTCCCTTGGTAACCTGTGTTAAAAGTCCCTGATAAAAATTCAACCGTTAATCCGATTTTCCCATAATTGGCATTCAAGGCCACTCCATAGTTTGAACCAGTTGCCATTTTATAATCTTGGCTTGCTCCTAAATTGGAAATGTTGTTATTGAACATTTCAGTAGCGCTATACGCTCCTTTTAATCCAGCATCAAACGTTAAATCTTGTGCTTTTGCGGACAATGTCATTGCAAATAAACCGACACTTAATATTACTTTTTTCATTGTTTGTTGTTTTAAAGTTTGGCTCGTTTACGGAAAGAAAATAATTAGGTTTCGAATTCTAATCCTAGAATTTGCGCGTAAACGGATTTTCTTTTCGCATGCGTATGATCAACAAAATGGGAATCAGCACATACGGTAAGTTTAGTGGAAGAAAACGTCCTAGGTTTTGACAACGCCATTCTGGTTCACCAAAAAACTCGACGCCGAAAACTATCACACCGGTTATGACGCTAATCATCGTTCCATACATCACCGCTGGAAGTTGGATCCAATTTTTCCCTTTGATAAAAGTATAGACAAGCACCAAATAGAATGGTCCATATACAAATGCAGAAAGTCCTGTGACGAAACGCATCCACATGGGTGGATGTAAAAACAAAGGATCACAGCCAATGGCATAATCGTAATTGGCTTTCATGAGGATGTTGTCCTTATTGGCTGTTAAATCGCCGAAAACGGTTGGCATCATGTCGCTGATCATACTCGTAATGAAGAAAAGCGAGAAAAAGACGATAAAGAAATAATCGAATTTTCGTTGGTTTAGTTCGAGGTTTTGCATGGACTAAAAATAGAAAAAATCTCAAAATCCAGCACTTTTTCCCGACTAAAAGAATTTGGTGCCGTCTAAATCAGAAAAGTTGGCGGGATCAACTCCCATCCAATTCATCATGGTTGGCAGTAAATCTACGCTGTTCGCACTTGCTTGCAGCACAGGACTTACCAAGGACGGAATCCGAACAATGGACCATACTTTTCGCGTTTGAGGCAAGTCATCTTGTCCACCATGTCCGGTCCCTTCTCCCCCATGATCCGTTGTTAGGACCACCATCCACTCCTCGTTGTACAATTGTTCACGGTTTCGAATAAGGTTCATGATTTCTTGGATGTATCCGTCCACCGTTTCAATGGCGTCGATGTACTCAGCAACATCGGGAGAGAATCCGTAGGTGTGCCCGGCATGGTCGGTATCGTCGAAATGCATCAACAATATGTCTGGACAGCAAGACCCTAGTTTGCTTTTCACACCTGCGCTTAAATCCGCATCTGATGCATAGCGCTGAGCGAAGTCCTCCATGCTTGTTATTTTCAAGAAATCATCCCAATGAGAACAAGTTGCGACGCTCAATTGATTGTTCACGCTTTTCACTCGAGCAAAGAGATCCGGATAGTGTTGATAGCGATTGTGTTTAAACGAGTTTTCTGTCAGACCGTGTTTCGCCGGCCACACACCATGTAGAATGGAGGTCCAACCAGGAACGCTCACCGTATACGGACCACGATCGGTATTCCATGAGACATAGCTTTGCGTCAATAGACTGTCAATTGCGGGTGTATTCGTCAGTTGCAGCGCATCTGTTCGCACGCCATCAATCCCTATAAAGAGTACTTTTCTCAAGCTCGTTCCCTCTTTACAAGTAGTTATGATTTCTTTGCGTGCAGAAAAATGGTCCGCACAAGACGTTCCAAATAACAGGACACACATAAAGAAAAGGACATTCAATGTTTTGATCATACGCATAGCTTCATTGCGAATATAACGATGATTGGAGGAGTTGCGTTGGATTTCTTCCGTTTTCCGTTGGCCGATCTCCGTTGGCCGTTTTACGTTGTTCGTTGTCCGATGTCTGTTTTCCGTTTTTCGTTTTCCGGTTTTCCATAGTTGACATGGCGTAGAAATACCCGTGCATTTTCAAAGTACATACCCGTGCATTTTCAAAATTGGTATATGTGTATTTTCAAAATTAGCTACGGAACTGTCAGGTCTGAAGTTGGATTAAATCATAAATTCTGTAGAGAAAAACGATAAAAAATCATTCAAATTCGACAGAAAATGTTCTTTCCGACACTTGTTTCATAATTACACATGGAGGATTACCTCTATTCCATCTCGGCGGGAAATTTCTTAAAAACCAAAAGCCTATATCCTTTTTAATCAGTTCACCGCATGTTCTAGTCCAAAAGGATGCTTTGGCTATATTAACTTCAATTGGAAAGGGATTCCCGTGTTATTTAGAAAGACATTTGATTCATATAAATTAAATGAAAAACTTCTTTCTTATAAAAAGTACTAATAAGAGAGAATACAAAATCCATTTTGACCATTATTACCATTTGTCGGACTTGCGGTTCCAATATTTCCACAACAAGTGCCCGGACTTCCTCCTATACCACCCATTGCAAAACTAGGTATTTGAGTTAATATTGTTGTAGGAATATAAGATTGAGTAGGAATGTTTGATGGGTAATACCAATTTGAAATAGCACCCCCTATTCCGCTTGATCCTTGAGTAGATGTAAATGAATTACCACCTTGACCACCAGTTCCTCCTAAAGCAACCAATAAATTACTAAATGATGTTTGACCACCATTTGCACCATCTCCACCATAACCACATACATTTATACTACCTCCCTGACCTCCTTGACCAATGGATATTAAATACGAATTTCCCGGTGTGACATCAATAACTGAACAATTATAACCACCTGAACCTCCAGCTCCACCGTATGCGCCAGTATAACCCATCCCCATCCACAATGAACAACCATTATTTGTACTACCACCTGAGCCTCCTGCACCTCCTCCTCCAGAACCCCATAATTCGACTTTAACCTTCGTTATTCCAGGAGGGCAAATCCAAGTCGAATTTGTTGAGAAACCTATTCTTGTTGAATAAGTTGAATTATTCGTCCCAGAGTTAGTCACGTTCAATCCATTACAAACATATTTTGTCTGACTAGTATTTATCTCTGAAACATCAAGTATTCCATTTCCATTGACATCTAAACCTGTCTCAATTTTTGTTCCTCCATTCGTACAATTACTACCTGATGGTTCCGATGTAGTTTTGATTAAAGCATTCAAACCATTGGTGCCATTGATTCCCGCTGGACCTTGAATGCCTTGAGGGCCTGTGGCGCCGGTTGAGCCAGTTAATCCAGTTGGTCCCTGTAAACCTTGAGGTCCAGTAGCTCCTGTTGCGCCGGTTAAACCTTGTGGACCAACCAATGATGTTCCAGCGGGCCATGCGCCTCCTGTTTTTGGCCCATAAAGTGTATTTGTTGCTATATTGATGTAGAAATCACCGTTTGATCCCGTTCCTGAACTGGGCGCCGTTATGCCATTTAGTACTGCTGTTCCATTGGTGCCGTTCGTTCCATTCGTCCCCGCCGGACCTTGAGGGCCTGTGGCGCCGGTTGAGCCGGTTGGTCCCTGTAAACCTTGAGGTCCAGTAGCTCCTGTTGCGCCGGTTAAACCTTGTGGACCAACCAATGATGTTCCAGCGGGCCATGCGCCTCCTGTTTTTGGCCCATAAAGTGTATTTGTTGCTGTATTGATGTAGAAATCACCGTTTGTTCCTGTTGCTGAACTTGGGACTGTAGTACCATTTAAAACTGCTGTTCCGTTTGTTCCTGCAATTCCTTGAATACCCTGGAGTCCAGTTGTACCTTGAGGTCCCATTGGACCAGTGGCGCCGGTAGCTCCCGTTTGACCAATTGGGCCTTGTGGTCCTGTGGATCCAGTGACACCTTGTAAGCCCTGTGGTCCAACTAAGGATATCCCTGAAGGCCATATTCCATTTGCTTTCGGCCCGTATAAAATATTCGTTACTGTGTTAATATAGAAATCCCCATTCACTCCTGTTGTTGCTAAGGGTGCGGTGGTTCCATTTAGCACTGCCGTGCCGTTTATACCATTTGTTCCGTTCGTTCCTGATGGACCTTGTAGTCCTGCAGGGCCTACTGGTCCTTGAGGACCTGCTGCACCAGTTGCTCCCGTTAATCCAATTGGTCCTTGTGGTCCGGTAGATCCAGTGGCACCCGTAGATCCTTGAACCCCATTACACACATACTTTGTCAATGAACTATTAATTTCGGTAGCATCCAATAATCCATTTGCATTTACATCAACTCCGAAATCCAATTTTACTCCACCTGTTGAACAATTCGCTCCTGCGGTAACAACTGAAGTTAACACAAGTGAATTTAATCCATTGGTTCCATTTGTACCATTGGTTCCTGAAATTCCTTGTGGGCCTGCAGGCCCCATAATATTACCCGTTAAAATCCATGATGTTCCATTCTGTTTATAATAGATATTTCCATTTGAAGTATCGTAATAATAGTTACCTGTTACCCCTAATGTTCCGCTTGGTAATCCTGTTCCATATTGCCATTGGTTTAAAGTTGCTCCTGCTGATTTTGCATATAAAGCATAGGGTACACTCATTAATTGTTGCGAGCCATAATCTTGGTAGGCTGTTCCTGAGAGACCTGTGAAGTCAATTCCAAAACAAGCAAAATATGGCCCGTTAGCCCATTGAATATTGGAAAAAGTACCAGACAATACCGTTCCACTTCCTATCACTAAATTCACTAATCCTTGTGCACTCGTTGTAACGGGGTGACGTTCGGCATAAACAATCGTTCCTGTTGCAGATGTTTGACGAATTTGAACGCGAATGGCCATTGGACTACTCGTAATTAACGTATTACTAAAATTTCGGACAACCATTTGGTAATTGATTCCTTCTGGCGCTTGTGCAAACGCCCCAAAGGAGAAGAAAAGTAAAAAGATTAGTAGGGATTTTTTCATGGTCATTGCTTGTCAATTTTAATCAATTTTATTTGTTGAATAAAGATTCCACTTTCTTGATAAAAGTTTAAAAAATACTGCCCTGGTGAAACATTTTCATCCATTTCCAATGTGTAAATACGCTCCTGCATAGTATATTGCTTTACAAGCTTTCCTTGCATATTTATTAATTGAATGTAAACCTTACTCTCCCATTCAGGTGGTGAACTAATTTGAACTGATTCATCTGTTGGATTAGGAGCCACTTTAAATGGATCTATGGTCGGCATGATAACCGGACCTGGAGGACTTATCGGAAAAATACCATCAGGTTGTATGAAGCCATTAAATAATCGTCTACTCGATGATGTTCCTAGTCCAACAATCGGTTCACCCATAGTGAAGGTCAATCGGTTTTGTTGAGACACCGGAGCGGATAAATTGGTATTCTTTAAGTCCTTTCCTGCCGCAGAAAAAACCCGGCGATCAGGGAAAGTTTGAGCATATCCTTGGTAAAGACAAGTAGTAATAACGAAAATAAAAAAGTAATATTTTGATGGAATTAATTTTATTAAAGACCCATGGAAAGAACTACTATGCTTTTTCTCAAAATTGTATATCCAATTACTACAAAAGATAGATAAACAATCAAGTCCCACATTACTTGAAGCATCTGCTTTTGATTTCATCTTCGTTTTTTGTTAAAATATTTTCCAAGTTCTCTCCATTGTTCATCAAACTTTAAACCGACAAACAATGACTCAAACCAAGATGTTTGAATTTTGTTTATAGCTTCACAATTTCTCATTTGAAAAATTGGATGTTTGAAATTAACCGTACTCCGTTTAGAAAAATTACGTTCACGATTTACAAGGGCGAACCAAATATCCCATTCACTTGTCGACATTTCCGCACCCAAAATTAAAACAGGATTATATATCAATTGATGATACCATGAAGTCTCTATTTCAGATTTATTCCCATTTCTTTCTTGAGCCTCTTTAGATTTCGAGTATTTTCTCAAATTTTCAACGGTTGCCAATTTTAAAGAATAATTTCTCGTTCCCAGAGTTATTTTTGAATCCCCTAATATAGTTCCATGTGGAAACCAAAATCTAATACTTCGATTTTCGGAAAACTTGACCTCATAATAGTAAACACTCTTTACATCTTTTCCTTTGTAGGAGAATTGTTTCGGTTCTAACAAACTAATATCAACACCTGCTTTTTCTGCACACAACTCCAATCCAATCGAATCAAAATTTAAGGAAATAATGTCTGAGATAATGTCAGGATTAAAGATTTCAGATGGATATTTTTCTTTATTAAAATTCATCGCTCTTTGCTGAGCGCATTTTAAGTCGAAACAAATTTCTTTGGAAATCAAATCCTCAATTTTATGAGAAGTCTGTTCATTTACAAAGTCCTGATTTTGGGTTCTGTTTATAATCAATTGTTCAAAATCTAATGGATAACAATCGGTTAATACAATATTCTTGTTTTGATGTTTTAGAAGTTTTTCCCAACTACTCAAGATTGATTCCTCTTTTAGTGCTTGCTTATGAAATCCAGACCCTAGAATCAAAGTAAATCTGTTTTCCGGATTTTTTAAAGTTTCAATAAAACGCGGGTTCACATTTGCCATATGTCCAACAAGCTGTAATTATTAAAGCTTCACAAATGGCTTTCTTTGTCCATTCACTTCAATGAAATAGGTGCCTTTTTGAAGCTCTTCAACATTTATTTTTCCTTGGTATTTCCCTGATAATATCAATTTCCCATTGACATTAAATACTTGATATTCTTCATTTGTGGTAATATCTTGAATATACAGGTCACTTTTTACAGGATTCGGATAAATAAGAAATTCCCTTTTGTCTACATTATCAATGGATGCATCATCGAGCACAGTTAAGGTTGCAATATCAGAAGTATCAGTACAACTGTCTTCACTTACAATACACCTAAAGGTTTGATTGTTATTGCTCATGTTGAGATTGGAAACAATTAAACTTGATGTGTTTACACCGCTATATTGCCCCGCATTACTTAAGTTCTGAAAACCTAGACCAAGGTTTGTTTGCCATTGATATGTTGGATTGGAAGCGCTTGATGCAACATTGAACGTTGTGCTTCCGCCGGATATATTCACATTTTGATTTATTGGTTGAGTCGTAATAACCATTTGACAACCCTGATATAATGCTAAAATTTCTTGTTCTGTTAAAGCTCGATTCCAAAAACCTACATCGTCCAAAGAGCCACTAAAATATTCTTGACAACAATAGTATCCAAACTGAATCAAACTTGATGGATTGAAATTTGTAAATCCATATGTGGTCATATTTCCAATAATGGAATTATTTAAAATTAATGTAACATTATTACTCGATTTTTTTAAAATTAGATTATTCCAAACATTAATTGGAGGCTCAACACCAAAATGGGCTTGTTCATACCAATTATTAGAAATATTTCCAATTTCATCCTTGTAGAAAAAGCCTGGACTATCATGTCCAAGTTTACAAAACCAAGTACCAAAAGAAACAAATGCTCCATTGTAAGTTGAAACTGCAGATTTAAACCATAGTGAAAGTGTATAGTCCGATTGTTGCGAGATATTATTTTGAGCTGATATAATAATTTTATTATCAACTCCATCAAAACTGTAAGCCTTGTTTGCTAGTCCATATCGATCAGCTGTCAACGTCGCACCATTAACTGTTCCATTATTCCCATTTCCACTTTCATCATTAGCATTTCCATTAAAAGGCCACCAACCAACTAGTCCATTTAATGGAACGTAAGATGGGATTTGTGCCGTGGAATTCAGCGAAATTAAAATTAAGGAGAGTAGAATTTTTGTTTTCATATCTTTAGGGGTTTTATGATTATATGTTTTCCTCTTTAATCAAATGTTCAACAATATATTTCGCTACTGAATAGTTGCAAGGTCTCGATTGAAGTTCAACTTGAAAAGGAATTATCATTTCATTTCTATTTAATATTCTCCTCTCATGCTTGTAATGATCTAATAAGTACTCGATAAACAAAAGTGTAATCCGTTTTCTGTTTTTTTTACTTATTTCATATTCAAAGGCATGCTCGTAATTTATTCCATTAATTTTTGTTGAAACCATTTTTACATACCGGTAAGGCCCCCCCTCTTTTCAACAGGATAATTTTGTTTTTTTCAAATAAATTGTCAATTCTGAGATGTAACTGGTTCATGAAAATTGAATTAATTAGAATGTCTTTACCCTAACAAATCTTGTTTTTTAACGGATACATTTTTTAACCAAAAATAATTTAACATTCAAAACAGTAACTAATTTAATAGGCGAATACTCATTATCCCCCTAATTCACTGAGTTATATTAAATCTGCATTCATAATATTATTTTAACCAACTCATTTAAAAAGAGAAGTTTCATGCGCTTATCGTTTTCCATACGCTTTTCAATGAACACCTCTTCTTGCTGAATATTGAATTTCGCAGCAAGCTTGTAGCGCAATTCTTTCAATAGAATTTCTCGGCGTTTTTTAAGGGTATCGATAGAGGGTTGGTCATGGTTTACCAAATCATTAATTAATGATATTTCTAACCCTGATTCTTGATGAGTTAATAAAAGCTTGAGAAGATCCATTTCAGTTTGATTAAATTCATCTAATTCAATCAAAAAGCTATTTTCGAAACTATTTTTTCGTTTACTTATGAATTTTCTGATTTCTTTTCTTCGGAATAAGATGAATGAAACAATAAATGAAATAAAAATAATTACTTTTTTAGATGGCCAAGAATTAGTCTCTTTCAATATTAATTCACCTTCCTCGCGGTCAAATTGTTTTAAAAAACTAGAATCAGTAATAACCAAAAATCGAGATGGTCGAGAAGTTGTTTTCATTATTAAAAGCATGGAATCAACATTTATGATTTTTTTATACAATCCTGTTGCATTGAATTTATACTTTTTGTAATGCATTTTATCAAGATCATACCTTACAATCTCATTATCAAAACAAGAATAACTATTTCCAATTGATTGGAACTCTTCATGGAAATTACCAATTTGTTTTTCTAGTATTTTAGGATTTAACTTCCCAATACATTTCCACTTTAACGTTTTTATATTGAAACTCCAAACTCTATCTTGACAGAAATAATTCCTCCCTACTCCTCGAAACCCATCAAAACTGTAATAATGATTTTTACATTTTTTAATGACCGCCTGAATGCCTGGTGGAGGAGTTTTGAATCCAGAGTTGATTACAAACCACTCTCGTTCTGTTGTATCATATCTCGTGATAATGTTCTTATTCGTAAATAAACCATAGCCTCCATAAATTCTAGGCTCTCCTTCATCAATGAAATAAGTTCCTGAATACTGATTCATTTGGTAAAAAGAATGATCGTGTCGAAGGATAACATTTCCACTTTTAATGTAAACAACACCACATCCTTTGTAAACAAAATAAACAGGGCTTCCATTATCCGACATGGGAATAAAATCTGTTAAGAATTTCAAGAAAGGTATTTCCAAATGCAACTCTATAGGTGATTTTTCCCATTTCTCCTTTTTTGCATTGTACTTCCAAAGGAATGTAGAATCATCCAAAGCACAAAACACTTTTTCTTGGTAATCATAGAAAATAAAGGCGTTTTCATGCACTAAATCTAAACGCTTTTGTGCATATAAGAAATAAGGTGAAAGTAGGAGAACGAAAACGACAAATTGCTTCATGAAAATCTTTTTTTCAAAGATATAATTCACGTTAGATTTTATTAAAAAAAATAGGGACGCATGGGAATTCACCTAGTTTCTCCTATTTTAAGAAGATTCGGTGTGCGTTTTATTTTTTAATCTTCTTTGTTCGATTTCTGTTTAAACAAAGAATAAGATCAAAACAACTTTAAAAGTTCGTGTTTTATCTACACTCATTATCTAATCCTTACAAACACAAAAATTAAAACACTATCTACATGCTTACGAAAACGATACGTTTGGATGTCTGATCCAAACATGACCGACGTGCAGTGGATGAAAGCTCCTCAACTTTTCCTACGGAAACGTTGAGGCTTTTTTCCTTTCTGCGCGCTTACGAAAACGATACGTTTGGATGATGCATCCAAACATGAACGACGTGCAGTGGATGAAAGCTCCTCAACTTTTCCTGCGGAAACGTTGAGGCTTTTTTCCTTTTTGCGCGCTTACGAAAACGAGTTTTCGATGCGCTGAAAACGAAAAAAGCTCCTTCAACTATCGTTGAAGGAGCTTTCATCAGAGTGATCCCGTTTGGATTCGAACCAAAGACCTACTGCTTAGAAGGCAGTTGCTCTATCCAACTGAGCTACGGGACCAAATACTTTTTAATTTACCAATCAGATGAATGAAAAAAGGGGGATGATTACTCATCCCCCTCGTCGGGGCGGCAGGATTCGAACCTGCGACCTCCTGGTCCCAAACCAGGCGCGATGACCGGACTACGCTACGCCCCGAACGATTCATCTTCAATATCTATTATTTCAACTGAACGTCATCAGTTTCTCTTTCATTTTTCCGAGTTCTCATGTGCTTCCACCTGAAAAACTCTTGCGGTGGGAGCGAGATTCGAACTCGCGGTACAGTTACCCGTACGACAGTTTAGCAAACTGTTGGTTTCAGCCACTCACCCATCCCACCAGTGTTCAATGAACGGATGGCAAAAGTACAAAAACAATCCGTTTTTAAAAGCATTTTTTGAAAAAAATGTTAATTATAGGTGAAAATTCCTTTTTCAGAGTGGATTGTTACTTGTTTTCCAGCGTGTTGCTCCACACGACCTACTATTTTGGCTGCAACGCCGAAGGATTCTGAAATTTCAATGATTTGAGTAGCAAGTTCCTCAGGGACATATACTTCCATGCGGTGACCCATATTGAAGACCTTGTACATTTCTTGCCATGGTGTTTGAGATTCTTCCTGTATCATCTTGAATAATGGAGGAATTGGAAACAAGTTGTCTTTTATCACATGAACATCATTGACGAAATGCAGCACTTTTGTTTGTGCACCTCCAGAACAATGGACCATTCCATGAATGTTTGATCGGTGATTTTTTAAGATTTGTTGAATGATTGGTGCATACGTTCTCGTTGGAGAAAGCACCAACTTTCCGGCGTCCAATGGCGTTCCTTCTACTGGATCCTGTAATTTCTTTGTCCCACTGTAAACCAAATCTGATGGAATGGCACCGTCAAAACTTTCGGGGTATTCAATCGCTAAACTATGGTCAAACACATCGTGACGCGCACTGGTTAAGCCATTGCTTCCCATGCCGCCATTAAAGAAAGACTCATAAGTCGCTTGTCCGTCTGAAGCGAGTCCGACAATGACATCTCCAGCTTGAATGCGGTGATTGGAAACAACCTCATCTCTGCGCATGCGGCAAACAACGGTGGAATCGACAATGATGGTGCGCACCAAGTCTCCAACATCAGCTGTTTCTCCGCCTGTGGAATGGATTTCTAGTCCATATGAGCGAAGTTCTGTTAATAGTTCTTCTGTTCCATTGATGATCTCTGAAATTACCTCTCCTGGAATCAAATTCTTGTTTCTTCCGATGGTTGATGACAACATGATTGGTCCTGTAGCACCAACACATAACAAATCATCTAAATTCATGATTAACGCATCTTGTGCAATGCCTTTCCAAACAGAAAGATCTCCTGTTTTTTTCCAATACATATACGCTAAGGAGGACTTCGTTCCTGCGCCATCCGCATGCATGACAATGCAATATTCGTCGTCACCGGTTAAATAATCCGGAACAATTTTGCAGAATGCTTGTGGAAACAACCCTTTATCGAGTTTTTTGATGGCATTGTGGACATCTTCTTTGCCGGCGGAAACGCCTCTTTGCTGGTAGCGATTATCAGACATACGTTAATTTGTTTGCAAAGGTAGGAAAAGCAATTAGTCTTCGCTTGATGTTGCATCAAGATCTTTCAGAATTTTCTGAACATCCGCCTCTGTTTCATGCAATTTTGCCTTGCAAACTTGAATTAACTCAGCAGCACGTTTGACGTTGAGAGCCAACTCGTCGACATTGATCTGTCCACTTTCCATTTTCTGGACAATGCGTTGTAATTCTTCGTATGCTTCGGTATAAGTCATGCTGGTCGTTATTTAAAGCCGCGTCTTTTTTTGATGGCTTCGTAGGCATCTTGAATGCGCTGGAATTTTTCCTTTGCACCTTTTTGGTATTCCTCACCCATCTGGGCAACTTTATCCGGGTGAAAGGAAATGGCCATTTTACGGTACGCTTTTTTCACTTCTTCATCCGTCGCTTGTTCGGTAATTCCCAGAATACGGTAATCAGAATCCACGTTTCGGTAGAACATGTTTTTCACCGATTCGAAGTCCACGGCTGATACGCCTAACATCGTTGCAATTTTCGCAATGGTATTCATTTCAGCTGTTCCGACATCACCATCCGCTTTCGCGATTCCAAAAAGGTAATGAATCAGTTGAACGCGAACTTCTACTGGCATGCGACTGCGGATATCGGTGCAAATTTGCTGCAGGGGCACATTTCCAGTATCTAAGAACTGTTTGAGAATTTGAAGATGTTCACTCGTGAATCGGTTTCCAAATTGATCCGTGAAAAACCGCTTGACATAATCCAGCTCCACTTTCAAGACTTTGCCATCCGCTTTCATGACAACGGCCGACAAAGCCATAAGCATGGTTTGCACGTCGTAAATGGAAGATTGTTTGCGGTAAAACTCAAATGGATCTTGTGCGCCAGAGCGCTCATTGGATTTTCCATTCGCATTCCCTGCGTTAAATTGATCAACTAGGGACCCGATGACGAAACCCAAGATACCCAAACCAAGTTTTCGGGTAATCATAAAGGCCCCGACGCCAAATATCCACTTGTACAAAATTTCCGCTTCTTAATTTCTTTCCAAAACTACTTATTTAAGCAATATGTTCGATGTTTCGCTGAATGAATTGATCCAATGCTTCGCCTTTTAACATACCTTGTGCCAACAAAGCTAAATCTACCAACTGCTTTGTCACAGCCTGTTGTTCGTCTTCCTTTTTCTGTAAAAGTGACCCGACTACCGGATGGTTTGCATTGACCGTCAAATTGTACATTTCTGGGAAAGCTCCGTAGAATCCGCCACCACCTAATCGTTGTTGCTCCATCATTCTTCGTATGAACTCCGGTTGTGTGATGATGATTGGCGCTTCGCTTTCACTCATGCTTTCGAATTGAACCGTGAATTTCTCTTTTGTCACATTCGATTCAAAAACAGGCTTTAATTTCTCTTCATCTTCTTTCGATAATTTTGACGGGATTTCATCTGTTTTTTTGATGAGTTTATCCAATGAATCAGAATCGACGCGCACAAAACTTACATTTTCTAAGCTCTGTTCCATTTTAGAAATCCAGTGTGAAGCCAATGGACCATCTAGGTGCAACACATCATAACCACGGTCTTTCGCTTTTTTCACAAAAGAAAATTGTTCCTCTGGATTGTTCGTGTAAAGAACAATTACTTTATTGTCTTTATCCGTTTGAAGTGCCTTGATTTTCTCTTGGTATTCTTCCAACGTAAAGTATTCATTCGCTGTGTTTTTTACCAAGTTAAATTCTTTGGCTTTGTCTGCAAATTTTTCCTCGGATAACATTCCATACTGAACGAAAATCTGTAAATCATCCCATTTGGATTCAAAATCAGCTCGGTCTTTCTTGAACATTTCCGCCAACTTGTCCGCTACTTTCTTGGTGATGTGTGCGGATATTTTCTTCACATTTCCATCACTTTGCAAGTAAGAACGAGAAACGTTTAATGGAATATCTGGAGAATCAATCACTCCATGAAGCAAGGTTAAGAATTCCGGAACGATTTCCGCTACGCTGTCTGTAATGAATACTTGGTTACAGTATAAATTGATTTTGTTACGTTGCACTTCTACATTTTCCTTGATTTTCGGGAAATAGAGAATCCCTGTTAAGTTAAATGGATAGTCCACATTTAAGTGAATATGGAACAACGGCTCATCGAAGGTTGATGGATATAATTCACGGTAGAAGGAGCTATAATCTTCTGGACTTAAATCTACTGGTGCTTTCGTCCAAGCTGGAGCGACATTGTTCACTTGATTTGGAACCTCAATCGCAACGCGTTTCACTTTTCCATCCTCATCTTTTTCTCCTTCTGGTGAATCTACATACTCCGTCTTCATTCCAAAGAACACAGGAATTGGCAAGAACTTACAATATTTCGTTAAAATTCCTTCAATGCGTGCTTTTTCCAAGAATTCTACGGACTCTTCATTGATGAACAAAACGATATCTGTTCCACGGTCCACTTTCTCGATTTCTGTGATCGTATATTCTGGAGAACCATTACTCTCCCACTGCACTGCTTGAGATCCCTTATGGCGCGCTAAGGTTTTAATTTGAACGCGTTCAGCAACCATGAATGCAGAATAGAATCCAAGACCGAAATGCCCAATGATTTGTTCAGCCCCTTCTTTTCCTTTGTATTGTTGCACGAATTCCTCTGCGCCAGAAAAAGCAATTTGATTGATGTACTTATCGATTTCATCTGCTGTCATTCCAATTCCTCGGTCGCGAATCGTCAGTGTTTTTTCTTCTTTATTGAGAATCACTTCTACTTTCAAATCACCGACTTCTCCTTTAAACTCGCCACTTTTTGCGAGCACATGAAGTTTTTGAGAAGCATCCACCGCATTTGAAACCAATTCACGAAGGAAAATTTCGTGGTCGGAATACAAGAATTTTTTAATGATCGGAAAAATGTTTTCTGTTTGTACGTGTATTTGTCCTGTTTTCATGATAATTAATTTATTTCCCTTCACTTGTCAAGGAATATGCCACTTGAGAAAAAGTGACAAATTGACAAGATTTCGTTCCCTTTCGTCAGAATTCAATAGACTTTAGAATTATTTTGTCACTTTTGTAGCATGAAAGGATATGCATTAATTACAGGAGCAAGCTCGGGATTTGGAGAAGCGATTGCTCAATCATTGGCGAAGGAAGGATATTCATTAATCATCGCTGCACGTCGCACCGAACGATTGGAATCTTTGAAAGCTAACTTGAGTCATTTACCCGTTCAAATCGAAATGCTCACGGTTGATGTGCGCGATGAGCAATCCGTTATTTCAGCACTTGCATCCCTTTCGGATTCTGTGAAAGACCACATTGAAATCCTAGTGAATAATGCTGGATTAGCCGTAGGACGTGGTCCCATTGATCAGGGAATCTCTGACGATTGGAATCGGATGATTGACACCAATATTAAAGGGCTATTATACGTGACAAAAGCGGTTGTTCCTTATTTGAAAAAACAAAAGAACGGACACATCGTCAACATTGCAAGCATCGCTGGAAAAGAAGTGTATGCTGGCGGAAATGTTTACTGTGCGAGCAAACACGCGGTAGACGCACTTTCGCGATCCATGCGCATTGACTTAGTGTCGTTTGGAATAAAGGTTACGAATATCGCTCCAGGAGCAGCAGAAACTGAGTTTTCCTTGGTTCGATTCAAAGGAGATCAAGAAACTGCCGATTCTGTGTATGAAGGATACGAAGCATTGCAAGCACAAGACATCGCGGACAGCGTATTATTTGCGGTGACGCGTCCTGCACATGTAAACATCAGCGACATTACCATCATGCCAACGGCACAAGCAAGCACCAGTATTTTACACAAGGAATCTTAGTTTCCTTCTCCGTCTACCGGTTCTTCTTCACTTTGAGCTAAAGGCATCAAGTTTTGAATCAAGTCTTCGTAGCGTTGTTTGATGCGTTTTTTTTCGTCTGCTTTCGCGAAAGATTTGCTCTCATCCAATTCAGCAATTTCCATTTCCAATGAATTCACGATTTCCATATAGTTTTGAACGTTGAATTGAATGGCTTGTTTTACCCAGTATTTCGTTAAATCCGAACCTACTTCGTTGTAGTGGATATAGACCGCATGTGATTTCTCCTGCAAATCGATGTTCATTCGCATGATGTAAACGGCATATGAAATCATCGTTCTCAATTCGTCATATCCTTTCAAATCGCTGTGATAAATCAATTGATCCAAATAATCATAATCCGATGAATCTCCGATTTGAGCGATTACCTCAGCCACGGTAACTTTTAGTGGTTTCGCTGGTTCGTTTTTCATGTTTCGCGCAATCGTTAAAGCATCTTTTTCATCTACTTTGATGTACGATCCTAGTCCAGCTGAAAGGGCGTTGTACGATTTTTCTTTTTCGAAGAAGGATTTGTAAAATTCTTTGGCTTCATCTCCTTCCAACAAGGTCATCAGTCCTATGGCTGCAGTACGAACATCCGATTTCGGATCGTTCATGGCCAAGTCCTTCACTTGTGCTAAATAAGTTTTCGCGTCCTCTTTTGACATTTTTTCGATGGCCTCTAATGCGGTAACACGTATATTCCAGAATGGATCTTTCAATGCGTCTTTCACCAAATTTTTTGCTTGTTCTGTTGGTAAATTCCCAACGCGTTTCAAGGCTGTGTTACGTGCTTTCCATCGTGTATTTTGGTGGTATTGGAAAATAAATTGATCTACTGGTTTGTCTTCAAATACTTTTCCCAGCAACATTTGAGGTTCATCAAACAATACATTTTTCAACTCTCCTGTCAATTGAAATTGGAACTGTTGTTCAACGGAATCAATGACAATGCGTTTTGTTGTTTTACCTGCTCCATCCCAAATCGCGACGTCGACAGGAAGTTTGTAAATTGGGAACTCATTGTAATCTTGTAATTGTTTCACGGTTAGCGTGAGCATGTTGGATGCTTTATTGACGTTTTGTGTAACCTCTAAAATTGGATGTCCATTGTTCAAGAACCATTGGTCAAAGAACCAATTTAAATCCTCTCCAGAAACTTCTTCGAACGCCATGCGTAAGTTGTGTACTTCCGCTGCTTTAAATTTATTTGATGTCAAGTAAAGATTCAATCCTTTAAAGAAAGCTTCGTCACCGAGGTAATTGCGTAACATGTGTAGGATGCGTCCACCTTTATTGTACGAATGTCCGTCAAACATGTCTTCTTTGTCGTTGTAATCGTAGCGAATCAAATTGAAATATCCGCCATTTTCCGCAGAACTAAAATAGCCATCCGCTTCACTTTCCGCTTGATAATCCGCTTCATCTAATCCAAAGCGATGCTCGTCCCACAAGTACTGTGAATAGTTTGCAAAGGATTCATTCAATGGTAAGTTCGCCCATGATTCGCACGTCACTAAATCACCAAACCAATGGTGAAACAATTCGTGTGCAATGGTGGATTGATCGTTGGCATCTAACAGCTCGCGCTCGGTTTTGTAAACATAATCACCAAAAACAACTGCGCCTGTGTTTTCCATCGCCCCAGAAACATAGTCTCTTACGACAATTTGGGAGTATTTATCCCAAGCAAACTCAACACCTAAACGTTCTGAGAAAAAGCGAATCATTTCAGGGGTTTCACCAAAAATTGCTTTTGCATCTTTTTCGTATGCGGGCTCAACGATGTAATTCACTTCCATTTTGGAACCATCCTTGCGCGTGTAGTAGTCTTTCACTATTTTAAATTCACCCACGGCCATCATGAATAAGTAAGGAGCGTGTGGTAAATCTTGTTTCCAATGATCCGTGCGCGTACCATCCGCATTCTTTTTAGACGAAATCAACTTTCCATTGGAAAGCGTCATGTATTTGTCCTGAACGGTCATGATAATTTCTTCCGTAGATTTTGCATTTGGTGCATCTACCGTAGGAAACCAAACGCTATTTGCTTCTGTTTCACCTTGTGTCCAAATTTGTGGCATCTTCGTTTTATCTTCTCCTTTTGGATTGATGAAATAAAGTCCTTTATCTGATGTGATGGCTGCACTACCTCCCACTTTACGCTCATCTGGTTTTGCTACATATTGAATGGTCACGTTAAATTTCTCCTCACGCGTGTATTTTCGATCCAATTGAATGCGCAAATGCAAGGAATCCTTGTAGGTGTAATTCAACTTCTTGTTATTCATCTCCACAGATAGAATGTCCATTCCTTTTGCATCGAGAATTAAGCTATCTGATGGATGAAAGTGTTGTTTTGCTGTCAATATTTCTTTCCCGTTTAAGCGAGCATGCTCCCAATCAAAGCTCACCTCTAAACGCGTATGAACTAAATCCGTTTGTAAGGTACGAGATGAATTGTATATTCCTCTTACGTATGGGTTTTCTTCCATCATCGCTATCTCATCATACGGCATTTCTCCGAGATCCCCTTCAGCCATCATGACTTCTTCAGTTACAGGTTCTGACCAAGACTCTAATTCTTGAACTGTTTCTTTCGATGGATGGCAAGCCGAAAGGATTAAAATCGTAGAAACGAAATAAGTATATTTTAACATAGGAAGATATTTTAGACAAAACTGCAGAAAATAAATGAATTTACCGAGAATCTTGCACGGAAACAAACGCAAGAAATTCGCTTTCGTTACTTTTGCAGAAAAAAAAGATGAATTCAATCAACACATACAACTTCCAAGGTAAGCGTGCGTTGGTGCGCGTAGATTTCAACGTTCCACTAGATAAGGAAACCATGGCTGTGACAGACGATAAGCGCATTCGTGCCGCGTTACCGACCATTCAACACATTTTAAACCAAGGCGGAAGTGTCATTTTATTGTCGCATTTTGGCCGACCGAAAGAAGGTCCAGAAGATAAATTCTCGCTGAATCACATCCGTTCGACCGTTGAAAAATTGGTGGGAAGAACCGTTGAATTTGCCGGAGATTGCATCGGTGCGGAAGCTCAAGAAAAAAGCAAAAGTCTGACTAGTGGTTCCGTTCTTTTATTGGAAAATGTGCGTTTTTATTCTGAGGAAACGAAAGGGGATCATGCCTTTGCAGAAAAACTAGCTTCGTTAGGTGATTGTTATGTAAACGATGCGTTTGGGGCTGCCCATAGAGCGCATGCTAGTACGACACAAATCGCACAGTTTTTCCCAACGGATAAAATGGTTGGATTCTTAATGAAGTCTGAATTGGAAAGTGCACGAAAAGTACTTAATAACGCAGAGCGTCCATTCACGGCAATCGTTGGAGGAGCAAAGGTTTCCGATAAAGTACTTATTGTAGAAAATTTATTGAACATCGCTGATCACATCATCATCGGAGGAGGAATGTCCTACACATTTTACAAAGCACAGGGTGGTCAAATTGGACAATCACTTTGCGAGGATGAGCGCTTAGAAACATGCCTAGAAATCATGGCGAAAGCGAAAGAAAAAGGCGTTCAAATTCATTTGCCAATTGATTCAACCATTGCTGATCGCTTTGCCGCGGATGCAGCGACGGATGTTTGCTCGAGTAAGCAAATTCCTGATGGATGGATGGGCTTGGATATTGGTACGCAAGCAGTGGCAACATTCCGCGACGTTTTATTGGCGAGCAAAACCATTCTTTGGAATGGTCCAATGGGCGTTTTTGAAATGAAAGCCTTTGAAAATGGGACGAAATCTGTTGCGCTGGCTGTAGCCGAAGCAACGCGAAATGGTGCATTTAGTTTGATCGGTGGTGGTGATAGTGCTGCAGCAGTTCAGAAATTTGGCATGAGCGACCAAGTGAGCTACGTGAGCACAGGTGGTGGCGCATTACTTGAATATTTTGAGGGAAAAGTACTTCCTGGTGTTCAAGCTATTGAAGATTAATTTGGGCTCATGACAAAAACTTGGGGCATGACACAGTTTTGTATCCATTGACATTTGTTTTTCTCCCACTTTTTGGCTTGATCCAAAAAGTTCACAAAAAGATCAAGACTTCGAATTCTATTTGAATTTTTCTCTTCGAAGTGTTAACAATAGTCAAATATGAACCTAACTATGAGAAAAATAGGCAGACAGAAGCCTACCTACACGGGATGAGTTAAACTCTCCTTTTAAAAACAAATTTTTAAAAAAAACTTGTTTTTTAACACAGTACCTTTTTGGGGCAATGCCAATAAGTAACACAATCAAAAATAATCTCCTTTATCCTAAACTTTTTGATTTGAAGATTAATTTGCTTTCACCACGTCAACCAAGCGATTGGAATATCCAGCTTCATTGTCATACCAACCAACAACTTTTACGAGTCCGTTGAATACAGTTGTCAATTCGGCATCGAACAAACAACTGTATGAACTACCTATGATATCGCAGGAAACGATCGGATCTTCCGTGTAACCAAGAATTCCTTTCATATCTGTTTCGCTGGCTAATTTCATGGCAGCATTGATTTGTTCTACCGTCACATTTGATTTTGTCACAAGAGTTAATTCAGTAACCGATCCGTCCGAAACAGGTACACGAAAACTTCCACCCGTGATTTTACCTTTCAAATCTGGGAAAATGCGCGTGATGGCTTTTGCCGCTCCTGTTGATGTAGGAATGATGCTATTTGCTGCTGCACGTGCGCGACGCAAATCTTTGTGAGGAGAGTCGTGTAAGCGCTGATCGCTCGTGTAACTATGAACCGTTGAAATATATGCCACTTCGATGTCCATGAGTGATTTCAACACCTTCACCATTGGTGCTGCATTATTGGTCGTACAGGAAGCATTTGAAATCACCGCATCGAAAAAGTCTACTGAATCATTATTCACCCCCATTACAACCGAAGGAATATCCTCATCGTTTGCAGGTGCTGAAATGATGACTTTTTTTGCTCCTCCGACTAAATGTTTGGAAGCGGCTTCGCGTGTTAAAAATAACCCTGTGGACTCTAAAACCGTCTCCACTCCAAACGTGGACCATGGAATTAATTCTGGATTTCGTTCACTGATAAAAGTGATTTTTTTTCCATTGGAAAAATGTAATTCATTTCCATTGATTTCAAATGTCAACGAAAAATTCCCATGGATGGAATCATACTTCAATAAATGTGCAAGAGTTTTCACATCTGCCAAGTCATTTACCAACGCCACGTCAACTTGTGGATCAAGCAATGCAATGCGTGTGAAACAACGTCCAATTCTACCAAAACCATTTACACCAACTTTTTTCATCTTTTGAGGTATTTTATCCTTACAAAATTACACAACAGGCTCGAATTAAATAACAATAAAAAAGAAAAAGTGTTCAAATGACACTTTGAACACTTTTTACATTGAATATCAATACGTTACTTAATTGAAGGTGTACGTGTGTCCGTTTACGGTTACGGTAAATGTTGCATCACAAGTTCCTGTTCCATAATCTAGAACACGAACGGGATGGCTTTGTGGCGTTATTTCCACCGTTCCACTCACCGGGAATCCACAACCTACTTTTATGTGTACTGGAGCGGTTATGTTAGCTGTATAACTTCCTCCGGATGAAAAAACACCTGAAGCTGTACCCGTAATGTCGTATTCATCATCGAATCGATTAAGCAGCGTGTTGAATCCAGCGGTCCAAGTACGAACGCGTGTGGAAGTATAAGTCATTGTTTCGCCCGTTGTCAGTGTTGCAACACCATCGATTTGCACATTGAAATAGGGTTGTCCAGTTGTATTCAAGCCCATATTCTCCACCGTTTTTGTCCCTTCGATTTTGATGTCATTGACATAGTAATCAAGCGGTGTGTGCGTGATGATTGTTCCTTGCGCGTGATAAGGTCCGGTAAACGTTGTGACAATTTTCCCGCGACGTGTCTTGCCATCATTGCAATCACAGTTACTTGATCCATAATCCACAGTCACCGTTTTCACAGAACCTGTTGTATCGATGGTAATGATGACGTTACATGCCGTTTTTAATTGAACAGGTTTATCTCCAGGATGCGTTACAATCACCCCACCATTTTTATAATAAACCATGTTTCCCGTGATGGCTTGATCTGAAATATTTGTCATTTCATCAAAAGCTGATTCCACTTTTCGATTCACCTCAGCTGATTGATCTTTGTCGTAACGGAATTTTCCACATGCGCTTAACACCAATGAAATTCCTAAGCTAAATAAAATTATTTTTTTCATGCTATACTATTTAAGGCCAAACCTCTAACGCAATTTTCTTGCCAATATTACTTACAAATTCAATTTAGTACGCACGTCTTTAGAAATTCCATCTTTATGTAAGTAAATGTTGATGGTTTTATATTTAAAGTAATTCTCAGATACGTATAAATATCCTTTTGGATAGTTCGAAGTTCCCCAAGAATTTTTTACCAAGAAATAATTCACGCCATTTTGATCGGTGAATAATCCAACAATGTGCATTCCGTGGTCATCTGTTGTCGTTTTGTTGTCGTAAGCTTCTTGACGTAATTCTTGGGTGATTTTCAATTCTTTCGTTGGTTCAGTAAACGCATTTGATTTACGTTCAGCTCCAGCATTGTTAAAGTTTTTATCGTCTTTTCCAACCACTTCCACACTTTTTGGATCTGCTGGTACGATTGCTATGCCGTTTCTAAAGCTGAATCCTTTTTCAGAAACATCTGCCCCCCAAGCGACGGTATATCCATTTTTCAATGCTTCTTTGGTCACTTGAACCAAGTCATCCATTGCCACATTATAACTTTCACCCCAAGCCCAGTTATCTGGAATTTCCAACATGCATTTTTTATACATTTCGTGATTCGTGAAAGAAGTTAAGGAAACGTAGTTATCCATGTTCAATTGCAAATGTTCCGCAAAAGATTTCGGTGTATATTTTTTTCCTTCAAATTCAAATTCTTTCACATCTTTCCCAATGTACTGGTCTAGAATGGCATTGTATTCTTTTTTCCAAGCGTCCGATATCCCCTCTGGATTACCTAATTTTGGTATGATGTCCTGCATGATTTTATTCAAGGCATTAAACATTTCCGCGTGATTGTAGGTTTCTGTTTTTTCCAATCCTGTGTAACGGTCGTAAGGAACGATACCATATTTACGAATCACCAACGGAATGTCATGAAAGGCTCCACCCTCACCAAAATTCGTTTTACCGTCCATACGGATATATTTCTCCGCCTTCATCTCATACGCTTTGCGCACTGTATACATTTCGGAAAGTACGATGTCTTTACCGACACCCAAACGCATTAATTCTGATTCAAAGAAGGACATTCCAGAAAAGGACCAACACGTTCCTGTCTTACCTTGACTTTGAACAGGTGTTGCATCTAACTGCACCACTTTTTCAAATTTGTACTTACTTCCTTCCGCATTTGTGACTTGTGCGAATGACAATGTCGCGCCAAAAAAGATTGGCAATAAAAATTTAACTGATTTTTTCATGTGTTGATTATAATTTACAAATCCATCCTTCGATTCCATTGGAACTTACTTTAGATTGGATTGCTTGAATTTCAGATTGGCTATTTGCTGAGCCCGCACTGACGCGGATCAACGATCCTCCGGGGAGGATATGTGCTTGAAAACCTAAGCTGTTCAATTTCTGAACAAAATTATGGGCGTTGCGTTCGTCAGAGAAACAGCCAACTACATACTCAAATGCAGCAGGTGTTTCAACCATTGGAATGGACTGAACGGGTTCTTCAACTTTGGGTATTTGAATAGCAAAAACAGTTGATTCGTCATATTGATACAAGGCGATCTCACCTGGACTTTCAGAAGATAATTGATCGCTTATAGACGCGTCTTCCGTAAAAGCTTTTTCCAAAGGATTTAGTTGCTTTTCCGCATAACGCACAACTTGTTTTCCTTTCAAGGGATTAAAGTCTGTGTATGAAATAAGTCCTGAATGAAGAACATCTGTTTTCATCGGGATCCAAAAGGAATAAAATGCAAAAGGCAATAAGCAAGCGGCAGCCGCATACTTCCAGAATTTGCTCGGTGCTTTTATTGTTTCTTTCGCGAATTCCTCTGGATTCAATTGAACGATTGGCGTTTCCTTCACTTCTTCCTGCGTCGGAATAAAGGTCAAATTGGAAAGTCCATATGAACTTAACAGAAAGTTAAAGTGACGGTCTTGTTCGAAACGAATCACTCCATCTGCATCTTTCGTGAAAACACCTAATTTCGGAATAGATACATTTTTCCCTTGCGCTAAATCCTGATTTAATCCCCCCACAAAAGCTTGTAATTGCTCGAGTCCTTCTTGGTAGTACAATCCATTCACTCGCGCATATTCAGCTAGTACCAATCCATCATCATTTATCAGGTTACGATTAAACAATAACTGTTTGTATGGTGCTTGGATTAGTCCTTTTTCGAAGTCGATTTGCGCGGAAATTGTTTTAGCAACAAATCCACCAAAATGTGGTACTACGACACAATTGTGACGCAGGATGAGCTGACAAATAACTTCTTCAAATGGGATCATTTCCCAAATTTACAAAAGAAAGATGGAATTACAAAAAGTGTAATACTTTCTCTACGTCTTCCGGCACGTCGATGTTTGGTGTTTCGATGGTCGTCTCCACCACTTTGATTTGATATCCATAATACAACCAGCGCAATTGTTCCAAGGATTCCATTTTTTCGAGTTCAGTTGGAGGTAATTGACTAATTTCCAACAACGTTTTACTGCGGTAAGCATAAAGCCCAATGTGGCGTATGAAGGGATAATTGGATAGGTGTTCTCCTTTGAAATGATGGGTATTAGGCACGCAACTTCGGCTAAAATACAAGGCATTACGATCCTTATCTAAAATAATTTTAATGCGGTTCGGATTACTCAAATCATGTTCATCATTAGTCGGAATTCCCAAGGTTGCTAGTTGCACATCCATCTCTTCGAATGCCGACAAAAGTTGATCTAATTGATTGGGGTCAACCAAAGGCTCGTCACCCTGAATGTTGATGACCACATCAAAACCTGGATTCATTCGTGCCACTTCTGCGCAACGATCTGTTCCACTTTGATGGTTTTCATTCGTCAAACAGACATTTCCGCCAAAACGCAAGACCTCATCCACGATGCGTTGATCATCGGTCGCAACAATGACTTTCGACATCGCTTTGGACTTCAAAGCTCCTTCATAAACGCGTTGGATCATCGACTTTCCTTTTAAATCAATCAATGGTTTACCAGGAAAACGAGAAGAGGCGTATCTAGCCGGAATGATGCCGAGTACTTTCATTAAAATTTCATTTGGAGTTGTGCAATAAAGTTTCGCGGAGGTTGGATGTCCCCGGGACGACTCGAATATTCTGCGTTAAATAGGTTATTGACAATAAAACTAACGCGGTAATTATCCGTGATCTTGTATCCAATTCGGGCATCGAATACGATGTTTCCCTTGTTATGGGCTTGTCGGTATGCTTTTAATCCTGGAAGGATATATACCTCACTATTCACGGCAGGATCTAAATCCGATTCAAAAACGCGGTCAATATTTTTCATGTAACTATTGTATCGCGAAGAAACACCGAAACTCCATTGTTTGTAATTTGCCTCGATATCTGCTTTTGCTAAGTGCTTAAAGCGATACTTCAACATGTTGGTTGTGGTGTCTGAATAAGTAGCTGTATACAAAGTGTTGCTATTCAAGCTAATTGGATTCATATAGGTATATCCGAGTAAGGAAATCAATTCGACATTCCCTAATTTCCCCATGGAATTGAAAGAGAAATCCAAACCAGAAATGCGTGCTTTTTCTACATTTTGCGCTTGGAATCCTACCCAATCACTCACATTGTAATTTCCACTTGTTAAGAAAGTAATATCCTCCGGACTCGGATTAATTGGGTTCAATGGTTTTTGAGAAATGGGATTAAAGTAGACGAAAGAAAATTCCATCATGTTACTGTATTGATTCACAAATGCAGCAAGATCAATGAATCCTTTCCATGAACCAATTTTCACTCCTTGTTTGATGCCTATTTCACCCGCCCAACCAATTTCGGGTGTTAAATACGGATTTGGAAAAATATTCAAGGCGCCAACCGATGTTTGTGTATATCGTTCCGCCACGGAAGGATATCGAATTCCTTGTCCAAAAGAAGCGCGTAAATGCGTGTATTTCGCTGCTTGATAATGTACTCCCGTGCGAAGAATTGGATAAAAGGGAATTTTAATGTTCTTCTTTTCAGAAATCATGAAGTCCGTATCTCCACCTTTTCCATCCATTTGAAAATACTCCAAGCGAGCGCCCGCGCTAAAATCCCATTTACCTTTGTGTAATTCAAGTTGAGTGTATAGCGCAAGATTTTCTGAATTGTGGTCCCCGAATAAATTGGAGCGCACCACATTGTAGATATTGGAAGCCCCTGAGGTCATGGTTCCTCCATTTTTAAATTGCTTTTGGATGGAATAATCTGAAAAATAGATCACTGCTCCATTGCTTTGACTCGGATTATTGATGTTGGTGTTGTGTGCGTAATATACACGTGTTTTTAAGTGATGTAAATTGTTCTTTTTATCGATGAATTTCACATACGGATCCACAAATAAGCGTTGTCCGAAATTATACGTCAAAGTTGAAGCGGCATTGCTGGTATCTGCTCCTCCACTTGGAATATACCCCAAAGAATCACTTTGCCAGATCAAGAAGCTTCCGGTTTTTTGCATTTGATAATTGTAACCAACTCCAGCTTTTAAGCGCGTCGCTGTTTTCGGTCGAAAATAGATCGTTCCACTGACACGCGCACGATTTTCAATCTCCCCTTGACGGTATCCATCGTTTTTGAATAACGTTGTTGAAACGGTATATCCCATATAGCGATTCATCTTGGCGTGATACGCCTCCACTTGTTGAAACATTGGGGCTTTGTCCCACCATTTTAAACTCGCTCTTGCTGGATTACCGTAGATACCATTTTGAATTTTAATTTTCGTTTCCGGTGTGGACTTTGGTTCTTTCTCTGCCAATGCGATGACACCATTTAAGGCACCGCTTCCGTACAATACAGAGGAGGCTCCTTTCATGACCTCAATTTGTGAAGCTTGTTCCATGGGAATGGCATTCCATTGCGTGTCACCCGCGTATCCTGATAAAAGCGGCATTCCGTTCCACAACAACAGCACGCGACTTCCCGTTCCGTAGGCGAAACCCGAACCACCGCGAATGCTGACTTGTCCATCCATCGTGAAAACCCCCGGTGTTTGGTCAACCGCTTGTTCTAAGTCAGTTATTCCTTTATTATCAATTAGTTGTGGCTTGATAATTTCCATTGAAACAGGAATTTCTTCAATGGCTTGTTTGCGTTTTCCCGCACTGACCACCACGGTTGATTCATCCTTCGTTTTTGGTTTCAAATGGATCGTTATGGGACCTGCTTGATTCACTTCCAACGTGTCATTCGCGTATTGAATCATGGCAACGATGATCTTCAGTGGATATTTCGTGGGATTCAAGGTGAATTTCCCTTCAAAATCAGTCATTGCTTTTTCGCCATCCGAAGCCATGATTTTAGCGTTTGGAAGTACTTGTTGATCTTCAGCGCTAACAACGGTTCCAGAAACTTGCGCTTGTGCCATAGATGCACCGATCAAGTAAAGTAGAAATAGAAAATATTTATTCATAATAGGTTGTAGTAGGACGTGAAAATAACGAAATAGAAGGACATTTTCGTCTATCGATCTTGAAATTATAAGTCGTATTGCAATTGCAACAAGAAATTACGTGGTGCTTGAATATCTCCTGGACGCGAAACATATTCCGCATTCAAGAAATTATTGGCGATTAAATTCAATTTAACCCCTTTCTTCACTTCATAGCTACAACGGGCATCGAAAACAAAGATTCCTTTGTGGAATTGTTGGCGGTAATGCTGCATTCCGACCAGCAGTTCTGTCCCTAAAACGCCTACTTCAAATGCACGGTCAATGTTTTTCATGTAGCTATTGTAACGCATGGATCCACCGATGCTCCATTTTTTATAAGTCGCTTGAATATCCGCTTTTGCCAAGTGATTAAAACGATATTTCAACATGTTTGTTGACGTATCAGAGAATGAGGATCGATAAATCGGATTATTGTTCAAACTTACTGGATTCATGTAGGTGTATCCCAATAAAGAAACCAATTCCACATTTCCGATTTTACCTGAACTATTGAACGAACATTCCACGCCGGAAATGCGCGCTTTTTCCGCATTTTGAGCTTGGAATCCAACCCAATTATATAGGTAATTTATGGCATTTGGATTACTTGTTTGTAGGAAGGCCATAGTATCCGGCTTGTAAACCCCAAACGAAAATTCGGTCATATTGCTGTACTGATTGACAAATGCTGCGACATCAAACATGCCCATCCATTTGCCCATTTTAATGATTTGTTTCCATCCGATTTCAGAATTCCAACCCGTTTCAGGTCTTAAGTCCGGATTTCTAAAAATTCGAACGCCTCCAACGGATGCTGAAATATAGCGCTCTGCAACCGATGGAAAACGAATTCCTTGTCCGAAAGAAGCTCTAAAGTGCGTGGCTTTATTCAACGCGTAATGTGCACCAATGCGAACGATGGGATAGATGGGAGAAGTGAATTTATTGAACACCAAAATTTGAGTTTCTGGCTTTGCTCGATCCAATTGACAGAATTCCAAACGCAGCCCTGCGGTGACATCCAATTTCTTGAATTTCGTTTCCATTTGCTCGTACAAGGCTAGGTTGTTGCTGATGTGGTTATCAAAGACATAACTAGTGACTTTATTGGTCATGTCCATGAATCCTGTAATGAGATTGGTATTTCCAATTTTCTTTTGAACGTTATAATCAGCATAGTACATTTCAGCCAACGAAGCATCATAGACCTTATCTGAATTTCCAGTAGTGACCAAATAATAGCGCGTTCTTAGGTAGTGTTTGTTGTCATGCTTGTCGATAAACTTGAGGTATGGGTCGACATTTAAACGAATCGCGCGTTGACGGCTCAAGGTATTTTCCAAGGCCTGATATCCCATGGAGTCATTTTTCCAAAGAATGAAGATTCCTTTGTCTTGCCATTGGTACTGGTAACTCACACCCATTTTCATTTTGGTGTGTTTCTTCGGGAAATAATAAAACGAGCCATTGACACGCGCTCTTTTTTCATCGTTTCCTTCTCGGTAACCCTCATCGATTAGTCCATTCATACCGATCGACCATCCCCATCTACCTTTAGCTTTTCCGTAATACACGTCGAGTAAATGTGTCGTTGGAGTTCGGCTCCACCATTGCATTGAACTACGTTTCGGGTTGCCATAGAATCCCGATTGGTACTTCACTTTGAATTGACCTTCCGTAGTTGGTTCCTTTTCTGTTAATGCAATAATACCATTCAAGGCTCCGCTTCCATAAAGTACGGATGAGGCTCCTTTTAATATTTCAATTTGAGATGCTTGTTCCATGGGCACTGCATTCCATTTGACATCTCCAACATCAGGAGAAAGCATAGGGATTCCGTTCCACAATAACATCACACGACTTCCCGCTCCATAGGCGTATCCACCACCGCCTCGAATGCTGACTTGTCCGTCCATTGTAAACACACCTGGACTTTGATTCACCGCTTGTTCCAAGTTGGTAAATCCTTTATTGGCGATTAACGCAGGCTTTAAAATTTCAATGGAAATGGGAATATCTTCAATGTTTTGATTTCGTTTACCCGACGTCACAACGACTGTTTTGGCATCCTGTGAAACAATCGATAACGATATGGTCACATAGGTTGATTTTTGCATGCGAATGGAATCCAATTCGTACCCTTTTTTCTGAAAATATAGGGTGAGGGGGAATTTTTTTGCGCTAATCGTAAAGGTCCCGTCGGCGTTTGACTCTGTCTTTTCGTTTTCAGAAGATTTCACGCTCACTTGCCCCAGACCAATCTTTGTTTCTTGATCAATCACCACACCTGAAACTTGTGCGAATGACCACGAATACAAGGCTAAAAAAAGTGAAAAAAAGTAAAATTTCATGCGAAAAAAGCAGTGGTTTTTTGTTAACTTAATGTAACGAAACTAATCATTTTTTTCAATTTTATGCCGCACGAACACTTCAAAATCGCACTTGGACAGCTGAAAGGCATTGGTCCGACAAGGGCTACACAGCTTCTTGGCAAAGTGGGGTCCATTTCAGATTTATTTACACTTTCCATCAAAGAGCTGTATTTGCAAACGGGGATACCAATGACACGATTAAGCGAAATGAACCGAGAACAGGCTTTACAACTGGCGGAAAAACAGCTGTTGTTCAATGAAAAACATCAGATTCAAACACACTTTTTCATGGACAATGATTATCCACGTCGCTTGCGCCAATGTCCTGACGCGCCCATCGTCATTTTCACCAAAGGATTAGTCGACAGTAATCCACAGAAAACGGTTTCTATTGTTGGCACGCGCAATCAAACATCCTACGGAAAGTTGCTCGTGGAAGAACTATTAGAAACCATTCAATCAAAGGACTTAACCATTATCAGTGGATTGGCTTATGGTGTGGACATTCACGTCCATCAAACCTGTGTCGAAAAAGGCATTTTTAATCTCGGTGTTTTTGGACATAGTTTGGATCGTATTTATCCGTACGAACATCGGAAGGTAGCAGAACAAATGTTGGAAAACGGCGGATGGATTAGTGAATTTCTTGTTGGCACCAAACCTGACCGCATGAATTTCCCCATGAGAAACCGAATTATCGCCGGACTTTCAGATGCCATCATTGTGGTGGAGAGCAAAAAGAAAGGAGGGTCTATGATCACTGCAGAATTGGGCAATGATTACAATCGCGATGTGTTTGCTTTTCCCGGAAACGTGCAACAGGAACAATCAGAAGGCTGTAATTGGCTGATCCAAAAACAGAAGGCTCATTTGATTCAAAACGGACAAGACTTCCTTGACTTCATGAACTGGGGGTATGAAACGGCTGTTCAGCAATTGGAATTATTTCCAGACTTAACGGACATAGAGCAGCGCATTTATTCGTTGCTCGAAATGGAGGGCGAACTGCACATCGATACAATTGCCTTGAAAAGTGGCCTGAGCACCTCGCAATTAAACGTGGTACTTTTTCAATTGGAGATGAAGAATGTCATGAAAGGAATGGCGGGGAGTCGTTACAAACTAAACCGAAAACAATGTGCGTAAATGCGGAATGAAAATCACAAGCCCGATGATGAGTGCACTAAAACTGGCGATTAACACCGATCCTGCGGCGATGTCCTTTACGAATTTAATTTTCGGATGATACTCCGTTGTGTACAAATCAGCCAACTGTTCCATACTGGTATTTACCGCCTCCAAGGCGAGTACAACTGAACTGCAAGCGAGTACCCAAAGCCATTCTGTAGCATTGATTTTCAGTAGGAAACCAAGTAAACAGGTAGCTATAAAAACAATCACTTGAATTCGAGCGTTTCGACTTTCTTGCAGAAGCGAACGAATGCCAATGAATGCCGTAGTCAATGATTGGAAGAAGTTTGTGTGTTTCATGTTTGAAAATTAGTGAAAAAAGGAATTTTGACGTAATTTTGTCCTCACGTTCATTAAAATAAACTTATAAAGAAAGGTGGAGGGACTGGCCCTACGAAACCTTGGCAACCTGCCTCAGGGAAAAGGTGCCAAATCCGATTCCATGTTCATGGAAAAAGATAAGTTGAAACGCTACTGTTTCCGACACATTTCTTTGGTATTACACATATATGAAAAGCGATTTAGAAACAGCATTAGCTACCCGCATTTTAGTTTTAGACGGAGCCATGGGGACCATGATTCAACGGCATCATTTGGAGGAATTCGACTTCCGAGAGGGAGCCTTCGAACTGCACGATAAGTCATTGAAAGGAAACAACGATTTGTTATCCATTACGCGACCTGAAATCATCAAGGACATTCACCGACAATATTTACAGGCTGGGGCAGACATCATAGAAACGAATACCTTTTCTGGGACGACCATTGCACAGGCAGATTACGGGTTAGAGGATGCCGTGTATCACATCAATTTCGAAAGTGCGAAAATCGCCAAAGAAGTATGTGCAGAGTTTACCGATCGCAAGCGTTTCGTCGCTGGATCGATTGGCCCAACGAATCGCACCGCATCCATTTCTCCGGATGTCAATGATCCAGGATTTAGAGCGGTTAGCTTTGATGATTTAGTAGTTGCTTACAAGCAACAAGTGCATGCCTTGTTGGACGGTGGTGTTGATATTTTATTAGTAGAAACGATTTTCGACACCTTGAATGCGAAGGCCGCATTGTACGCAATCGATGAAGTGTTTGACGAACGCGGGATGAAAGTTCCCATCATGGTTTCGGGGACAATCACGGATCAAAGTGGCCGCACATTAACTGGACAAACTACCGAAGCATTTTTAATATCGTTGTCACACATGCCCTTGCTTTCCATTGGATTGAATTGCGCTTTAGGGGCGTCCATGATGCGTCCATATTTACAAATACTCGATGAGAAATCGACATTTGCGGTAAGCGCTCATCCAAATGCTGGACTGCCAAATGAATTTGGACAATACGATGAGAGTCCGCAAATGATGGCTCAACAAATTCGTGGCTTTTTAGAAGAAGGATTGGTGAATATTGTTGGGGGTTGCTGTGGAACAACACCTGATCACATTCGAGCCATTGCCGAAATCGCCAAAGAATTTAGTCCGCGTCCAATCGTTGCAGATTTATCCAAATAAGACTTAAAAATGACACATTCGTTAAAATTATCTGGATTAGAACCATTAATCGTCAGTCCTGAAAGCAACTTTATCAATATTGGTGAACGCACCAATGTAACAGGATCTCGTGCCTTTCTTCGCATGATTCAAGAAGGAGATTTCGACGCCGCACTTGCCGTTGCCCGCGAACAAGTGGAAGGAGGCGCTCAAATCATCGACATCAATATGGATGAAGGAATGATCGATGGAAAAGAGTCCATGATTCGTTTTTTGAACCTCATCGCTTCAGAACCGGACATTGCGCGCGTTCCAATTATGATCGATTCCTCCAAATGGGAGATCATCGAAGCTGGATTGAAATGCATTCAAGGCAAAGGTGTTGTCAACTCCATTTCACTGAAAGAAGGAGAAGAACAATTCATTGCGCAAGCAAAAAAAATCAAACGTTATGGTGCGGCCGTGATCGTCATGGCATTTGATGAAAATGGTCAAGCAGATAGCTATGAACGACGCATTGAAATCTGTCAACGTTCTTACGATATATTGACTAAATCCGTTGGATTCCCATGTGAAGACATCATTTTTGACCCGAATATTTTTCCAGTTGCCACTGGAATGGAAGAACATAATAACAATGCGCTAGACTTTTTTAGAGCGACAAAATGGATCCGTGAAAATCTACCGGGAGCACACGTGAGTGGTGGCGTATCGAATGTCTCCTTTTCCTTTCGAGGAAACAACAAAGTGCGCGAAGCGATGCATTCGGCCTTTTTATTTCATGCCATTTCCAACGGAATGGACATGGGAATTGTAAATCCGAGTATGCTTGAAGTATATAGCGACATTGATCCAACCCTTTTGACATATGTGGAAGATGTTCTTTTAAATCGACGTCCAGATGCGACCGAACGCTTGCTTGAACTAGCGGAAACGGTGAAGGGTGATGGAAAGAAAAAAGAGGTGGACTTAAGTTGGCGCGAAGCAAATGTCAAAGAACGACTTTCTTATGCTTTGGTGAAAGGACTTGTTGAATACATCGATGAAGATGTGGAAGAATGCCGCCATTTGTATGCACGTCCAATTGAAGTCATTGAAGGACCATTGATGGATGGTATGAACACCGTTGGAGACTTGTTCGGTAGTGGCAAAATGTTCTTGCCGCAGGTAGTAAAGTCCGCACGTGTGATGAAAAAAGCGGTGGCTTACCTTCTTCCATTTATCGAAGCTGAGAAGGACGGAAAAAGTTCCTTTGCAGGAAAAATACTCATGGCGACTGTCAAAGGAGATGTTCATGACATCGGTAAAAACATTGTTGGCGTTGTCTTGGCTTGCAATAACTATGAAGTGCTCGACTTGGGCGTCATGGTTCCAGCAGAGAAAATCATTCAAACGGCCATTGCAGAAAAAGTGGATGTCATTGGATTAAGTGGACTCATTACGCCTAGTTTGGATGAAATGGTGCACATGGCCAAAGAAATGGAACGTGCAGGATTAACGATTCCCCTATTGATTGGAGGAGCAACAACTTCAAAAGTACATACAGCGGTCAAAATTGATCAGTTCTATACTTCCGGACAAGCGGTTCATGTATTGGATGCATCACGTTCTGTAACAGTGGTAGAAAGCTTACTTGGAACAAAGAAGGAAGCTTTTATCGAACAATTGAAAGAGGAATACAGTCGTGTTCGAACACACCACGAAAAACACCGCGCTGCAAAAGAACTACTGAACTTAAGCGATGCGCGTGAAAATAAACTTGTACTTGCCTTCAATGACAAAACGGTTGCCACTCCAAAACAACTAGGCGTTCAAACGTTGGATGTCCCATTGGTAGAACTTGTTCCTTATATCGATTGGACTCCTTTTTTCCAAACATGGGAACTTCACGGAAAATACCCAGCTATTTTAAGTGATGAAGTTGTTGGTGAAGAGGCGACCAAACTGTTTGAAGATGCACAGGTTATGTTGACTCAGATGGTTCGTGAATCTTGGGTGGAAGCCAAAGCTATTTTTGGATTATTTCCGGCAAACAGTGTTGGAGATGACATTGAGATTTGGAAAGATCAGTCGGTATTTGTCCAACGTACGTTGCGTCAGCAAACAAAAAAAGCGAGCGGACAAGCAAACATTGCGCTTTCGGATTATATCGCCCCGAAGGAATCGAAGATTCAAGATTACATTGGCGCATTTGTCGTCACAACTGGGATTGGTTTAGAGGAGCACATTGAACGATTCGAAGCGGATCACGATGATTATAGTTCCATCATGGTGAAAGCACTTGCAGACCGATTGGCCGAAGCATTGGCTGAATATTTACACCAACTTGTTCGAGAAGAATATTGGGGCTACGAAGCAGCGAAATCTTTCAGCAATGATGAATTAATTCAAGAAAAATACCGAGGAATTCGTCCTGCACCTGGCTATCCAGCCTGTCCTGACCATTTGGAAAAAAATAGCATTTTTGACCTATTGAATGCCACCGAAAAACTGGGAGTAAGCTTGACAGAAAGCTTGGCTATGACCCCGGCATCATCTGTCAGTGGTTGGTATTTTGCCCATCCCGACGCGAAATATTTTGGCTTAGGAAAAATAACTGAAGAGCAGGTTTACGATATGGCGAAACGCAAAAATGAGTCCTTCGACACCATTGCCAGATGGTATTCGTCCGTATTGGTCTAACGCGCTTCCTGTTCAAAAACCGCATCGATGGAATGTGGTCCTTGTAATGCTGCTTGAACTGCCAGTTCATCACAACGCTCATTTTCAGGATGTCCCGCATGTCCTTTCACCCAAACATAGTTGATGTTCAATCGTTTGTGTGATTCCAAGTAGCGTAACCAAAGATCTTTGTTTTTTTTGTCCTTAAAGTTCTTTTTCACCCAGCCAAAAACCCAACCTTTGGTGATAGAGTCAATGACATATTTTGAATCGGAATATACGGTCACCGGGTATTTGGTCGCCTTTATTTTTTCTAAGGCAACACAGACAGCCATGAGTTCCATGCGATTGTTTGTTGTTTTACGGAATCCTTCTGACAACTCTTTGCGTTGGCTTCCGAAAATCAAGATCGCACCATAGCCACCTGGACCTGGATTACCACGTGAAGAACCATCTGTAAAAACTTTTATTTCCGACATTATTTTTTGTTGTATTTCCAATGCATGGACTTATTCTCTAGGAGATTTTCCATCATTGTTTGTATGCGTTTGGTTTTCGTTACTTCTGTTTTCGCGTCTTCAATCCAGAGGATATATTCCTTTCGTTGCGAGGGACTCAACTGGTCAAATGAAGCGGCTTGCTCGTTCATTCCCCCGAAATATTCCTGAAAATCCCGACTCGATTTATTCCATGTTTGAGTAGGTGGTTTTTTCTCCATTTTCACGCCTTTTTCAGACAGCGAAATCGCCTCTTGAATGTAGGCTATGAGAATTTGTCTTTCTGGAAGTTGGTCAATATGCGTTATACGTCCAAGACTTCCCATGGCTGATTTTTCCGTTTGTTCCAAAATGCGGTATGGGTCAGACAACTGTTTGGTTAACCAGAATCCAAATGCGCAATGTGCTTTGAATGCACTGTAGGAACAGATGAGCTTTCCCTTCCACGTATAGGCTGGAAAACTCCACTTCCATGTTTCTTGGATTTCGGGATTAGCCTCCTGAATGATTGCGCGAAGTTCCATTAATATCGGCTTGGCAAAATCCGCCGATTTTTCAATAAAAGCATCAACTCTTGGATTCGCTTCCATTCCCTATTTCGATTTAAGACGTTTTGGATTTTGACTTAAAAAAGCTGTCCAAGAATCTCCTTTTACTTTGTTGTGTTCTCCGATTCCTTTAGAGAAATGGTGACAAACAGCTGCCGCTAATCCATCCGTTGCATCTAGGTATTTTGGCATGTCTTGAAAATTCAGCATTTTTTGTAGCATCGCAGCAACTTGTTCTTTTGATGCAGCACCGCTTCCCGTAATGGACTGTTTAATGCGTCTTGGTGTGTATTCCTCGAACGGAATGTTGTGATTTAGGCAAGCAGCAATGGCCACTCCTTGGGCTCTGCCTAGTTTCAACATGGACTGTACATTTTTCCCGAAAAAGGGAGCTTCGATGGCCATTTCATCCGGTTTGTATTCTTCAATAAGTCCATTCAATCGGTCTAATATTCGCTTTAAACGATCCGGATGATTTTCCAATTTGCTTAATTGAATCACACCGAAATTCAACATATGCAGTTGATTCTTTTTCACATGAATAAGTCCGTAACCCATCACCGTGGTTCCAGGGTCAATTCCAAGAATAATCTTGTCTTCTGTCATCTTTCGTTAATTCGGGTCTAAAGCTAGTGATTGTTTGCAAACCTACGCGATTAGGCGGTCTTGAAAGTTGTGCTATTCGCTCGCAGAACTGATATTGGCATCTTCCACAAGTCCATCTCCTCGCATTTTAAGCAACAGTTGAATCAAGGCGACAACATCCTTTTCGCAATAAATTCGAATGCGATCTAAGGCTTGCTCTTCATAATAAACCCGTGCCACATCTGCGCCAGAGATATCGTCTTTTGGCGTGGGAATCTGAAACACATGACACAATAAGGCCAAGGATGTAAAGGCTTTGTAATCACCGAATTTCCATAATTCTAATGTATCCAAATGATTGACCTCCCACGGTTTTTTACCCGCAATGTCTAAAATTGACGGCAAAGAAATTCCATTAATCAACATGCGTCGACAAATATATGGGATGTCAAATTCCTTTGAATTGTGTCCACAAATGACATGATAACTTGTGTTGTAATGGTCTTCCAATAATTTTTTAAATTGCTTTAATAAGGTTTCTTCATCCTCATGGGCAAACGATTTTAAGCGTATGGTTTTTACGGTATTAGAATCGCGAACCATCCCAACAGAAATGCACACGATTTTTCCAAATTCAGCAAGTATGCCTCCCTTTTCATTGTAGATCATTTCAATGTTTTTTTCAGGAGAAACTTGAAAGCGATTTTTGGCATAAAAAAGTTCTTGGCCTTTTTCATCTAAATCTTGGTATTGGTAGATCTGTGGAACTGTTTCGATGTCCAAAAACAAGACTTTATCAAATTGAATTCGTTGAAGCATGAGGAATAATTTTAAAATGAATATACGTGAAAATTCTTGATTAATCGGAGTAAAAACGTGATTTTTGCTAAAATTGATATATGTCCGAGCAATTAATCATTTCTGGTCAAACAAAAAAAGAGAAATACACTTCGTTATTGCCTCAAATCAAAGCGTTAACAGAACATGAGCCATCGTTCATTGCCAATTTAGCTAATACAGCCGCTGCACTGAAAGAAGCGTTTGGATTTTTTTGGGTTGGATTTTACCTTGTTGAAGGAAATCAACTTGTTTTAGGTCCCTTTCAAGGTCCGATTGCCTGTACGCGAATTTCCTTTGGAAAAGGGGTTTGCGGAGCAGCATGGCAAAGGAAAGAAGCCGTTTTAGTGCCTGACGTGAAACAATTTCCCGGACACATTGCCTGCAGCGATTTATCGAAAAGTGAAGTGGTTTTACCTTTGATGAAAGATCAATTTGTCTTTGGCATATTGGATGTCGACAGCGACAAGCTAAACAACTTTGATGAAGTAGATGTCGAATATTTAACCCAACTTTGTACATGGCTCGTTTCCTTGCACTAATTAGTACGGTATTTCTACTTTTCTCCTGTGGACAAATTGGAAGTATTTCTGGTGGTCCAAAGGATGAAGTTGCGCCACAGATTGTGCAAACCAATTTGAGCGACAAGCAACTCAATTTTCAAGGACAACAAGTTCAAATTACCTTTGATGAATACATTGAGTTGGTGAAACCGAATGAACAAATTGTATTGGTTCCAGCGGACACAAAATTAGCTTGTAAATTATCCAAAAAGACCTTGGCTATTTCCTTTGAAAATGCCTTAATCCCGAATACGACTTATACGCTGTACCTTAATGGTGCGGTAAAAGATGTGACCGAAGGAAATGATTCCTTGATGAAATTCACCTTCTCGACAGGGAAACAAATGGATTCGCTGCGCTTTCATTGTTCTGTATACGATGCCTATTCGAAGGAAATGTTACCGAAAGTCACCGTTGGGCTTTACAACCATTGGGAGGACGCCAAACCACGGTATTTCGCACAAAGTAATGGTGAAGGAATGGTCCGTTTTGACGCATTAAAAGCCGGGGACTATTACGTGAAGTCATTTGTTGACGTCAACCAAGACGGACAAATTCAAGTTAATGAAAAACAAGGTTACCGTTTCGAATCTTTGCATTTGGACAACACCTATCAAGACACCTTGAACATGGCCGTTTCCCTGCCTGTGCAAATCGACAAAGTAAAAAATGCGCGTGTGATTCCGCCAGGAATCATAGGACTGCACCTTCCCGCCGATAGAAGCAGAGATCGTATTCAATTAAATGGACAAATCATTGACATCAATCGACTCATTGGAGCGGGCGAGGATAGCGTGTTGATAGCAATCGGATCGACGAAAGAAACAGATCTTTCATTGGTGGTAGATCAGGACACTTTATTTGTTCGTTATCCATTAAAACAACAGGCGGCAAAATTGGGCGTTCAGTTTATTGAAAAGGAAGGTTTACAGGATCGCTTTTTCATCTCTTGCTCTGATTTTATTCAATTCATCGATACGACGAAAATCCAACTAAGAAACATGGAGGACAGTAGTTTGGTTTCTTATTCGATTGATTACCTTGCTCATATGATTGAATTAACACCAAAAAAAGGATGTCGAAATTTAAAATTAGTTGTGGGAGAAGGAGCCATTGTCGGACTCACACAAAATAAGAATGCCGCCTTTCAAAAAGAGATTCAATGGAAATTGAAAAGAGAATTCGGGGATTTAACCATGATATTTTCCGACACGATTGATGCAGGAATGATTCAAGTCATCCAAAAAACAGAAGTAATTCGCACGATAGAAATTCAACGATCTACTAAGTTACTTGTCCCGAATTTACTTCCGGGAGAGTATACTTTCAAAATCCTTTTGGATAGAAATAAAAATGGGAAATGGGATCCCGTTTTACCTGAAACGAAAACATTAGCAGAAGAAGTTTTGTTATACAAAGAACCTGTGAAAATTCGAGCGAATTGGGAAATTGAAAGCACCTTTGACGTGCGCAAAGAATAAATATCAAATGAAACCTTTAAAGTCTAACAAATGAAAAAAGTTATTTTAAGCAGCCTATTATGTTTTTCCATGTTTGCACAAGGACAAGTGCAAACACCTAAAGCGAGTCCAGTAGCAAAAGTTCAACAACGTGTAGGATTAACTGACATTACTATTTCCTATTCTCGTCCTGCCGTAAATGGACGAGTGATTTTCGGTGATTTAATCCCATTCGGCGAAAGATGGAGATTAGGAGCGAATGAAAATACCAAATTTCAAACTTCCGATGATTTGAATTTTGAAACAGGCCTTTTGAAAAAAGGAACTTATGCAATTTATGCAACCCCAAACAACGATCATTGGCTCATTGAATTTTATTCTGATACTACGAATTGGGGATTACCGGAAACGTGGGATGAACAAAAAGTTGTCTTACGCTTGAAAGCAGGTTTAGAGAAACCGAGAATGACAGCTGAGAATTTAACTATTGGTATCGAAAAAATGGAATTCAATGGCGCCGAACTTGTAATGGCATGGGAAGAAATGAATGTTCGTTTTCCTTTCACGGTCAACACAAAAGAAAAAGTTTTAGCGAGTATCGACCAAACTATGAAGTCTAAAAACATCACTGCAAATGATTATCACGCTGCCGCTGGTTATTATTATTCAGAAAAATTGGATTTAAAACAAGCTCTTTCTTGGTCGGAAAAAGCAGTCGAATTAAAAGGAGAATCAGCTTATTGGATGACAAGATTACTTGCTCAGTTGAAAGCAGCAAATGGCGATTACAAGGGCGCTATGGAAACAGCTAAAAACTCGCTGAATGAAGCAAAAAAACAAGGGGATGAAAACTATGTCAAAATGAATCAGCAGTCCATGGAAGAATGGAGTAAAAAGAAATAATTTTGATTCAAAAGTACCGCTACCATATTTGGTTGCATATCATCATTTTGATGTGGGGTTTTACTGGAATACTAGGTAAACTCATTCATTTGGATGCCATCATCATTGTATGGTATCGCGTCATTATTGCAGCTGCATTTTTAGCGCTTTATTTCTTGTGGACCGGCAAGTCCTTTTCATTCCCAAGGAAACACGCTTGGAAAGTGATATTGGTTGGAATGATTGTCGCCGGACACTGGATGAGCTTTTATTACAGTATTCAATTGTCCACCGCATCACTCGGTATTTTGTGCTTGTCCACAACTACGTTACATGTCACATGGCTTGAACCTATCGTGATGAAGCGCAAATTTTCATGGGTGGAATTTCTTTTTGGACTTTGTGTCATTTTTGGGATTTATTTCGTGGCAAGTGACTTTAGCGCACAAGAAAAAACCGCACTGTATTTCGGACTCTTTTCCGCTTTAATGGCTGCTTTCTTTTCTGTTTTCAATGGAAGAATTGCCCAAGATGTAGAATCCGCATACATTACTTTGTACGAATTATTGACGGGGATCGTTTTCATCGGTATTGTACTTTGGGCAACTGGAAAACTCACCTATCCCATGCTGAAAATGTCCGTTTCTGATGGACTCTGGTTATTGTTTCTTGGTGTAATTTGTACATCCTTCGCTTTTTTAATGACGATTGAAATCGTTAAAAAACTGGGAGCGTTCACCGTTTCATTAAGCATTAACCTAGAGCCCGTCTACACGATAATTCTAGCCATTTTCATATTGAAAGAACATAAACTTTTGAACGTGAACTTTTACGCAGGTTCAATTGTCATTATTCTTGTAGTCATTGCCAATGGCTTCTACAAACAACAACAAGCAAAACGAATTCAAAAAATAAAAGCATGATGGAATATACAAATTTAGGTAAATCGGGACTTCAAATTAGTCGTCTATCCTTGGGGTCTTGGTTGACCTTCGGAAAACAAATTGGAGATGATGTGGCAGAGCGACTGATGGACATCGCATACGAAAACGGAATCAACTTTTTTGACAATGCAGAAGTATATGCACATGGAAAAAGTGAGGAAGTAATGGGTGCCATTTTGAAGAAGAAAAATTGGACACGTGATAGTTACATCGTTAGTAGCAAAGTGTTTTTTGGTGCGGGTGGACAATTGCCAACACAAAAAGGATTGAGCCGAAAACACATCGTAGAAGCCTGTGAACAAGCCTTGAAACGTTTTCAACTGGACTACTTAGACTTGTTTTTATGTCATCGTCCGGATAAACAGACGCCCATCGAAGAAACCGTTTGGTCCATGCATCAATTGATCATGCAAGGAAAGATTTTGTATTGGGGGACATCTGAATGGAGCGCCCAAGAAATCATGGAAGCACACATGTTTGCGAAACAAAACCACTTGATAGGACCAATTGTTGAACAACCGGAATACAACATGTTTACCCGTCAAAAAGTAGAAGTGGAATTTTCACAAATCTACAAAACGGTTGGACTAGGCACCACGATTTGGTCCCCACTTGCAAGCGGAATTTTAAGTGGTAAATACAATTTAGATTTTCCGACAGATACTCGCTTGGGAATGGAAGGTATGGATTGGTTGAAGGAAAAAAACTTGACATCAGAACGTATTTCAGTAGTGAAACAACTTAGCGATTTAGCAGCTGACCTTGATCTGACCTTGCCAGTCATGAGTTTAGCTTGGTGTTTGAAAAATCCGAATGTCAGCACAGTCATTCTTGGTGCAAGCAAAGAATACCAACTGACGGAGAACCTGAAGTCACTAGAAGCGAAGGAGAAATTAAGCGCGGAAATCATGGAGCGAATCGAGGTAATCTTGGGAAATAAACCAATTCATCCTGCTCATTAATAAACAATCTTCAAAATTGGCTGTTACTTCTTTTAATCACTAATTTTGCACTGCAATTTCACAGAAATATGATCGAAACAGATATTATCATTATTGGCGCGGGTCCTGTTGGACTTTTTACCGTATTTGAGGCAGGACTACTTAAGTTACGTTGCCATTTAATTGATTCACTTCCACAAGCAGGAGGACAATGCTCAGAAATTTATCCTAAAAAACCAATCTACGACATCCCAGGATTTCCTTCGATATTGGCAGGGGAACTGATTGATAATTTAATGGAGCAAGCAGCGCCATTCAAACCAGGATTTACCTTAGGTGAAGCAGCAGTTTCGATTGAGAAAACGGAAGACGAGAAATTCATTGTCACCACTATTAAAGGCACGAAACACATTGCTCCAACGGTAATGATTGCCGGAGGACTTGGTGTATTTGAGCCGAGAAAACCACCTATTGACGCACTTCCTCAATTCGAAGACAAAGGGGTGGAATACATCATTAAAGATCCAACTATTTACCAGGATAAAGTTTGTGTAATCGCCGGAGGTGGAGATTCTGCGTTGGACTGGTCCATCTTCCTAACCGAACAAAAAATCGCCAAAAAAGTACATTTAGTTCACCGCAGCAGTTCGTTCCGTGGACATTTAGATTCTGTACAGAAAGTCATTGACATGGCAGAAAAAGGTGAGATTAATTTGATTACCGAAGCGGAGGTTACAGGTCTTTCCGGAAATGGAAAATTGGAAAACGTGCATGTTACCCATCAAAAAGATGGAGAAATTGTCATTGCTGCAGACCACTTTATTCCTCTGTTCGGATTGAAACCAAGCCTAGGACCTATCGCAGAATGGGGGCTAGAAATTGAAAAAAGCGCCATTAAAGTGAATACCTTGGATTATTCGACGAATATCCCAGGAATTTACGCGATTGGTGACGTGAATACGTATGAGAATAAATTGAAACTGATTCTTTGTGGGTTCCACGAAGGAACCTTGGCTGTTCAATCGGCGTTTGCACGCATTCACCCAGAGAAAAAAAATGTCTTGAAATATACGACCGTTAATGGTGTTCAAGGATTTTAATATCCTTTTGATTTAAGCGTGAAAAAAGTACCTTTGTTCTGATGAATCGCTGGACAGTCAATTCCGTTGTTATTCTTGGACTCGTTTCCATTTTTAGTATTTTGCTCGTACAATTTGTATGGATGCGAAGTACCGTTGAAATGCAAGCAAAAAACATTGCGATTCAAGAGAAAGAAGACTCCCTGAATTTACGTGAATTTTCCCAACAAGCTCACAGTGCACTGCGCGAAGTATTGGAACAGATTTCTCCCAATCATCCGGATCACACCGATTTATATGGGGCCATTAAACAAGTTAAAAGCAATCATTTTACGGTTGATTTTTCGGAGGAATTACAACCCTATTACTTAGAAACCTTATTAAAGAAGGAGCTTTACCACCAAAACATTCACCAAGATTTCGTTTATGGAATTTATGATTGTTTTACAGATTCCATCGTGCTTGGTAACCTCATTAAATTCACCAAAGATTCACTTTATGCTGACACGAAGCATGGCTTACCGGGACTGACACCAGAATCGCTGAATTTAACAAAGGATGGACATTACTTCACTGTTTATTTTCCGAATGTAAAAGCAAAAACCATTGAAGCAACTCCTTTTGTTTCTCCTTGGGTTTATTTGATTATTATCATTTTATTCGTCATCGTGTTTTTCGCTTTTAGTCTAGGGATTATCATCCGTCAAAAACGACTGTCAGAAGTGAAAACAGACTTCATTAACAACATGACGCATGAGTTAAAAACACCTATTTCGACGATTAGTCTATCAAGCGAAATGCTATTGCGCATGGACTTAGATGAAGAAAATCAAGAGAAAATCCGCAAGTACGCCGGTATTATTTTTAAAGAAAATAAGCGCTTGGAAAATCAAGTGGAGCGTGTGCTGAATGTGGCTAAATTGGACAAAGACAAAGTCACTTTAGACAAAGAACCGTTCAACGTCCATGAGTTACTTTTCGAAGTGAAAGATAACTTTGAATTTAATCAAACGGAAATTGGCGGTGTCATTGAATTGCAGTGCGAGGCAGAACACTTTGAAATTCAGGCCGACCCTGTTCATTTGACAAATGTCATATACAATTTATTGGACAATGCCATCAAGTATTGCGATGGAAAAGCAAAAATTCACATCCTAACGAAAAACGAAAAATCGGGATTAATCATCGAGGTTAGCGATAATGGAATTGGAATTAAGAAAGAAAATCTAAAAATGATTTTTGATAAATTCTACCGCGTTCCAACTGGAAATGTACACGATGTAAAAGGATTTGGTCTGGGTCTGTACTATGTCAAACTCATGATAGAGGCACACGATGGAACAATCGAAGTGAAAAGTACGCCAGGGAAAGGAACAACCTTTATTCTGACGCTTCCTTTAGTTTGATTTCTTTACTTTTATCAACTTGACCTCCGGTTGTGGGAAAATACCCTTTCGAATAATCACTTTCTCGTTCGTTTTTAAAATCATCCTTTCGGGGATATCCGAATTGTCTCGTGCGACTAAAATCAAGATTTCCTTTGGATTGTCAGTCTTCTCCAATTGATAGGTGTTTCGCATCGATAGTTTTCCGAGCTGCATGATGATGCTGTCCTTCGTTAACGTAAGTTCCAGTTTACAGCTTGGGATCTCCACCATTTCCTCACCTAACTGTACTCGGTAAGCAGGTATTTCTCCTTGATACGTTTTACAGAACTTTCGTTTGACGCGAACTGTCTGCGCCTCTAATTGATAAGCCGAAAGTCCTAAAAAAAGAAGTAACACCAATGATTTCATACACGAAAATACACAATTTCGTTCGAACTTCGTATAAATTAAAAGTGCATGAAATCCAAGGTCTTTGGATGTCAAAAGTAAAATTTTGGCTATTTTAGCGCTAATCTTCACAACACATGAAACAATACCACGATTTACTTCAGCACATTCTCGATCACGGAGTTAAAAAAGAAGACCGCACAGGTACTGGTACCATTTCCGTATTTGGATATCAAATGCGCTTTGATTTGCAAGAAGGATTTCCGTGTTTGACAACGAAGAAATTACATTTACGTTCCATCATTCATGAATTGCTTTGGTTTCTCAAAGGAGATACCAATATTCAGTATTTAACTGATAACAACGTTTCTATATGGGATGAATGGGCAGATGAAAACGGGAATTTAGGTCCGGTTTACGGTTCGCAATGGAGAAGTTGGCCAGCAGCGGACGGCAGACACATCGATCAAATTGCCCAAGTCATTGATCAAATTAAAAATAATCCCGATTCACGCAGAATCATTGTCTCTGCTTGGAATGTTGGTGAAGTGGATAAAATGGCTTTACCACCTTGTCACGCATTTTTTCAATTTTATGTTGCCAATGGCAAATTGAGTTGTCAATTGTATCAACGCAGTGCGGATACCTTTTTAGGTGTTCCTTTCAATATTGCATCGTACGCATTGCTTACGATGATGATGGCGCAAGTTTGTGGATTAGAAGCTGGAGATTTTGTACATACCCTTGGTGACGCGCATTTGTATTCCAACCACATTGAACAAGCACAGTTGCAGTTGACCAGAGAATTTCGTCCATTACCAACAATGAAAATGAATCCGGAAATAACTGATTTGTTTGACTTCAAGTTTGAGGATTTTGAGTTGTGTAACTACGATCCACATCCACACATTAAAGCAGCAGTTGCCATCTAATGAAAGTATCTCTGATTGTCGCAATGGATGCCGAAAGGGGCATTGGTAAAAACAATGACTTGATGTGGCATTTGCCAAAGGACATGCAGTTTTTTAAGGATACGACCCAAGGACAAATTGTTGTGATGGGGAGAAAAAACTATGATAGCATTCCTGAAAAATACCGTCCGCTTCCAAACAGACAAAATGTTGTCCTAACAAGAAATACAGATTTTGAAGCACCAAATTGTTTGGTTTTTCATTCACTTCAAGCTTGTCTAGAGCATTTTCAAGACGAACAAGAACGCACAGTTTTCATCATTGGAGGCGGCGAAATTTACCGGATGGCCATGGAAGCGAATGTGTTAGATGACATGTACATTACGTATGTTCATCATGAGTATGACGCTGAAACGTTTTTTCCCTTATTCCGTGAAGAGGAATGGAAAAGTGAAGTCATCTTTGAACAAGAAAAAGACGAGCGTCACGAAGCTGCCTTTACTATCAAACACTACACAAAAAAATCTTAGATTAAACTGAGTTGCATCACCGCCATGAGCGCTGCTGTTTCTGTTCGCAGGCGAAAATCACTCAAACTCACAGCTTGGTATCCGTTTTCCAAAGCTCGTTTCACTTCATTTTCAGAGAAATCTCCCTCCGGGCCAATCAGAAATACTGCGCGGTTTTTTACGACAGATAACGGCATTTTCTCTGCTTCATAACAATGTCCAATGTATCCCTGTGGATTCGACTTTACAAAGTCGTCAAAGGAAACCAACTCCTCCAATTCAGGTAGGAAAAAGCGCTTCGATTGTTTCATTGCTGAAATGGCTATTTTCTCTAGTCGATCGAGTTTCAATTGTCCTCTTTCGTTGTGGTCACATTTTAAAAAGGTCAATTTACTCAATCCAATTTCCGTCGCCTTTTCCAAAAACCACTCCATGCGGTCCATATTTTTTGTTGGGGCAAGTCCGAGGTGAAGTTCTATACTTGGACGTTCATGTTGAATCGATGAAGTAATTTGCAGCTGACATCGTTTCGGATGATCTTCCAAAATGACCGCATTTGCTTCCAAACCGCGTCCGTTCAACAAGGTCAATGCATCACCTTGTTTCATGCGCAACACACGAACACAATGTTTTGACTCTTCCTCGGTTAATTGATACACGATGGATTCTGGTGTAATTTCTGGCGCGTAGAATAAATGCATTAATGAAGGATTTGGTAGGTCAGTTCTTTCAACAATTCACCTTGCGTCATACTTGAATTTCCAACGCCTTTTGCTTTCAAATCGAAGCGATGTAATAATTCAATAGCCGAAGCAATTTTACGCGGATCGTATTGGTTCTTCGCTTGCAATAATTCACCTGCGACAAACGGATGAACACCAATCGCCTGCGCCACAGATTCCCGTGACTTATTTGGTAAGAAATGGATGCGCATGATTTGAGAGAAGAACTTGAACAAGTTCGAAATAATCACCGTTAAATCTGCCGCTTTTGGATTGTACTCAAAATATTGAATGATTTTAAATGCTTTTTCCGTATTTCGAGCAGAAATCGCGTTCACGAATTCAAACACGTTGTAATCTTTTGAAATCCCAATGTTTAATTCGACATGTGTTTCGTCAATGGTTGTTCCTGCGGGCAAAAGAATGGCCAACTTTTCCAGTTCTTTGACAATTCTACCTAAATCTGTCCCCAAAAACTCAGCAAGTAACATGCTCGCTTTGGAGTTAATTCCATAACCCGTTGATTTAACATATTGCTGAATCCAATCTGAAAGTTGGTATTCGCGCACCTTATCTGATTTGTAGACAAGTCCATTTTTCGCAAAGGACTTCAATACTTTTTTTCGTGCATCGAAGGCTTTGTACTTATGGCAAATGACAAAAATGGTCGTGTCTAAAGGGCTTTCCGCGTACGATTCCAGTCCATCTAAGTTACGGAAATCTTGTGCTTCTTTTAGCACAACTAAGCGTCGTTCAGACATCATCGGATACGCTTTCAATTCACTCACTAAAGCTAATAGTTCAGCGTCCTTACCGTATAAAATCGTTTGATTAAAATCTCGTTCATGTTCTTCCAAGGCATGATTCATGATTTCATCACAAAGTAAATCGATAAAATAAGCTTCTTCTCCATGTAAGAAGTACATTTTTTCGAACTTTTTATTTCGAATATCCTTTAACAACAGTTTGTAATCCATTACTGATGTTTTTCCCAGATTTGAATTAATTCAACAAGCGTGTCCACGGCTTTTTGCATGTCCTGAACACTCACATATTCATGACGAGAATGAATCGCCATTTCACCTGTGAAGATATTTGGACAAGGTAAGCCCATGAAGGACAAACGAGAACCGTCTGTTCCACCGCGGATGATGGCACGTTTTGGTTCAATGCCCGCACGCGTCATGGCTTCAACTGCATAATCCGTTACGAATGGAAGGTCCTGAAGAATTTCTTTCATGTTTCGGTATTGCTCAAAGACCTCGAAATCGAGGCTTGCGCCAGAATAGTTAGAAACAACTGATTCTGCCATGGATTTCAATCGTGCTTCGTATTCCGCTAATTTACTCGTATCATGATCACGGATAATAAATTGCACTGTAGTCGTTTCAAGTCCACCTTCAATGGCCACGGGATGTACGAAGCCTTCTCTTCCTGAAGTCGTTTCTGGCGACCATGAGTCCTTCGGCAAGCTGTCAATCAATTCCGCCGCTAACTTCATCGAATGCACCAATTTATTTTTTGCGTAACCAGGATGTGCACTCACTCCATGAAAGGTCATTTTTACTGCATCCGCTGAGAATGTTTCATCTTCGATGTCACCGAGTGGACCACCATCTAAGGTATAGCCATAATCGGCGTTCAATCGTTTCATGTCCAAACGTTCTACACCCCGACCCACTTCTTCATCCGGAGTAAACAGAATGCGAATTGGTCCATGTTTCACCTCTGGATGACTCATCATATATTGCGCAAAGTCCATAATAATAGCCACTCCTGCTTTATCATCCGCACCTAACAAGGTCAATCCACTTGCCGTGATTAGGTCATCCCCAATTTTTGACAATAAATACGGATGTTTCTCCGTGGTAATTACTTGGGTGGTGTCGTCTGGAAGTACGATGGGAGTCCCATCGTAATTGCGATGCACGATTGGTTTTACGTTTGTCCCACTGCAATCCGGAGCGGTGTCCATGTGTGAACAAAAACAAATCGTTGGCAAATCAGCACGGTCTGAATTCGATGGAATGGTCGCAAAAACGTATCCCCATTCATCCATTTCGGCATCTGTAAGTCCTAAGGCCTGAAGTTCAGAAACGAGTATTTTGCTTAAATCTTTCTGCTTCGCACTCGAAGGAAAACTTGTTGCGTTTGGATCTGCAGTTGTATCGACTTGGACATAACGTAAAAATCGTTCTTCAACGGAATAAGAATAGGACATATGATGTTTTAGTCAAAAATAGCAAGAATCGAGAAATGAAGTGTGGACTTAAGATACTAAATCTCGCAATGTTTTCAACTCGGACACCTTTTCTGCATTTCCAACTTGTTGAAAGGCGGCGATTAAATTCGTTAACATCCGCTTTATAACCGCTGTATTTGAACAAGGCTCAAAGTACTCTCGATTATGAGCTAAACTCAATCCGTTGAGGAATTCTTTGATTTCATTGGTGTCAAAAATACTTCCTTTAGAAAAAGCATTAATGTAGAACAGAACACCGTATTCATTTTGTTGATTGATGGCAAAACTAGAGTGCTTTGCATCCATGTAAGCAAGCACAAAATGGTTCGGAAGATTTACACCGTAGATTGGCAAATCCAACGATTGAGCGATGATGCTATATATCAAACAAAGGCTCAATGGATTTCCTTTCTTACTATCCAAAACCGCATTGATATAGGAATTGACCGGTGAATGAAAATGCTTGTTGTCCCCTCTAAAATGGTGGATTCCAAAGAAAATGCGATTGAATATTTTTACTTGTTCAAAAGCGGTTTGATGATCATTCAATTCAAGCCAGATATCACGACGGATAACTTGGATCATTTCCTGAATTTTGGCTTCATCTAAACCGGGGTATTGGTACTTCGCAACAATGATTGCTCCTTTCAGCAAGTCTTTATCCGCAGAATTTACCCACGCTTGCAAGTTTGATTTAACATGATCAAATTGTATGTCGTGAATGAGTTGTTCAATACGGTTTTGAAATAACAAGCCGTAATAATCCGTTTCCCAAGAATTTTCTAGGTACGGAATCGCCTCTGAACCAATTTTCAATAATTGATCACGAACGTGTTCATACACCGACTCATCTGGATCATCGATCAGTTGTACAAGTGCTTGGATAGACGAATGTTCATTCATACTGCAACAAATATATCTCGATGAAAGCTCTGAAAAAGTCAGGCTTGATTTGTTTATTAAAGTACAAATGTTAATTTTTTTGAAACCAAATGCAGAAAGCCTCGTTATAGCTAGTCATTATACGAATTAACTTTGCTACAGGTTGATTTTAAAGAGGCTCTTTATGAGCCTCTTTTTTTTTAACTTTGATTAAAAGTTCCGCCGAATGAAAACGATCCTAACGATTACCTTTTTCATGCTACTGAGTATTTCGTGCCAAACGAATCCTTGTACGATGACAGCAAGTGAATTCTCAAATGTGGGCACGTTTAAAGGCACCGTCCACATGCATGAAGGCAACTGTCCGATGTACATAGAAATCACGGGATCAATGAGTAAATCCACTTTGATGGAATACAAAACCATTTATCCAGTCAACTTAGCGAAGAAATTTCAAAAAAAAGGCCTGCATCTACAGTTCAATTACACCGTGAGTAGAGCCATGAGCCCGGAAGGATGCCAAGTCGATGCAGTCGCGAGCGTGTCCGATGTTCAGATAATCCGTAGCGAAAAGAATTAAATCTTTGAGTTAGCGAGTAAAATCGCGTACCAAATAGCTGAGTGCTTTTCCAACAATCATTGATTCTTGCTCATTTTGAGGCGCCGCTTCCGTCAAATTCAAGTAGGCAATTTGTTTCGTGTCTCGTTTAAACTGCCGGACAAATGTCCTTACTTGGTCTAATGACCAACCGCTTGGAGATAATGCGCTACTCGGCATGTAGGCAATGGCGTCCATGTCTATTTCGAGTCCAACAGTCGTGTCCGTATGAAAATGGCGCAATACATTCAATAGGTCCTCCGAAAGAACACGTTCCCCCATTAAATAAGATTCATAATAAGAATGAAAAACTTGGTCTTTTTCCAATTGCGAACGAATGAATGCATTGTTATAGGCTTCATGCAAACCAAGGACAGAGTAATGAAACAGGGTTCCCTCTTCTAAGGCAGTTGAAAAGGAGTTTCCACTATGACGGTTTTCGGTAGTTCGCAGGTCGGCATGTGCATCTAAATTGATGACTGCTGTTTTTTTATTTTTAGATGACCATCGAATCAAGGCAAGCGCATTGTTGTGTCCTCCACCGACAATGATCGGAATTTGTCCAGCTTGAATGTTCTCCGTAAGTACTTGTTCCAAAAACGAATCAAGCTCCGCTACTTTTTGATGTAAATCATCGCCGCTAGATTGATCCCTTTCGATGATTTCTCCAAGAATAGCCACATTCGACGTTGGATATGCTTCATGGGCCTGTGTATTTAAAAATGCTTTGACAAAAGCAGGGAAAGCAAATTGTGCACCACTACGTCCATTGTTTGCAAGTGGGCCACAACATTCGTCAATCCCGATAATGACAAACTTGGGCGTCTCATTTTGCTTTCCAAGCAGAACATCACCCATCCGTGTTTCACCATTTCGTGATTGAAAGGAAGAACGTATGAGATCGATTGTCCATGTTTTAAAAAAGAAAGATTGAGCGATACTATTCATGGTTCATGGCATTTTGTATAAAAGTAGGAATTGCCATTGGTTTTCTCGTTGTTGCATCCATAAAAACTAGGGTTGTATCTGCTTCATTTAATAAAGCCCCTTCTTCGTTCCAAGTTTCATAGCGAAACGCAATTCTAGTTCCTTGAAGTTTGGAGATGGTCGTTTTTATTTCCAATACATCATCGTATTTCGCTGCTTGTTTATAACGAATATTTAATTCGGTTACTGGTAATAAAATTCCATTATCCTCTAACTTTTTATAAACAATTCCCAATTCGCGAAGTGCTTCTACGCGGGCAACTTCAAAATAAGCTGCGTAATTTCCATAATAACAAAAGCCCATTTTGTCAGTTTCACTATATCGAACCCTAATTTTTGTTGAAAACGTCCTTTCGCCCATATTTTCTTTCATAGGATACGAAATTAAAAAATCATCACAAACTATTGTAAAAAGCGTAAAAGAATCGTAAATTTGATAAGACTCGAAGCTTATTTTCGATTAATGAAAAATATCTCCATACATGTAAAAAAAATTAAATAATCAAGGGTGATTTGATTTTTTTTTTAACTTTTTTATGTAAATATTTGTCATCTCTTTATTTCAAGAAACAATTTAAGCAATCACGCTCAAATTGAAAGCAGGTGTAAATAAGATTATGTTAAAAACTATGAGTATTAGTCACGAAGCGGCATGGGATGCATGTTTGAAAGTTATAAAGGATAATATTTCACTTCAAGCATTTAAAACTTGGTTCGAACCCATCATTCCTATTAAATTAGAGAATAGTGTTTTGACGATTCAAGTACCTTCACACTTCTTTTACGAATGGTTGGAACAACATTACATTGTATTACTTCGTAAAGTTGTCAAAAAAGAACTTGGCGCTGAAGGAAGTTTGGAGTATAGCATTGTCATGGAAAACAATTCCAGATCAGCTAATCCTTATACCGTTAAGATTCCTGCAAACAACACAAGCAATTTAAAAAATACTCCCGTTAATCTTCCGATTAATGTGAATGAAAAACAAATACGCAATCCCTTCATTATTCCTGGATTGAAAAAGGTGAATATTGAATCTAACCTGATTCCAAATTTTACATTTGACAATTTCGTAGAAGGTGAATGCAATCGTTTAGCCCGCGCTTCCGGTTATGCTGTTTCGAACAAGCCTGGCGGAACTGCATTTAACCCCCTTTTGTTATATGGTGGCGTTGGATTAGGAAAAACACATTTAGCGCATGCGATTGGAATTGCCATTAAAGAAAATTACCCGAATAAAACGGTTCTTTACGTTCAGTCCGAAAAATTCGCTCATCAATTCATCGATGCCATTAAAAATCAAACGACAAATGACTTTGTTCATTTCTATCAGATGATTGATGTCTTAATTATTGATGATGTTCAGTTCTTCGCTGGTAAAGAGCGTACACAAGATGTATTCTTCTCTATTTTTAATCACCTACATCAAAACGGAAAACAAATTGTCTTAACATCTGACAAGGCACCAGTTGAGATGCAGGGAATGGAGCAACGATTGTTATCTCGTTTCAAATGGGGCTTATCTGCTGATTTAGGAACGCCGGATTTAGAAACGCGAATCGCCATCTTAGAAAAGAAAATGTACGGCAGTGGAATTGAGCTTCCTCGTGAGGTTGTTGAATATCTAGCTTATTCAATCAACACAAATGTTCGTGAAATTGAAGGTGCATTAAATACTTTGCTTGCACAAGCATCTCTCAATAAGAAAGCCATTACCTTAGAACTTGCGAAACAGATGGTTGACAAGTTCGTTCGTAGTACGGCTAGAGAAGTTTCCATTGAATACATTCAAAAAGTTGTTTGTGATTATTTTGATCTTCCAATTGAAATGTTGAAATCAAAGACTCGTAAACGCGAAGTGGTACAAGCTCGTCAAATTTCCATGTACTTCTCAAAGAAAATGACGAAGTCTTCTTTGGCGAATATCGGAGCTCATTGTGGTGGAAAAGATCACGCGACGGTTCTGCATGCATGTAGAACGGTGGTCAATCTCTCTGAAACAGATAAACAATTCCGTCATTATTTAGAAGAATTGGAAAAAAAGTTAACCATTCAATAGACTTTTACTTTACAACATCGTTTCATGACACGCATACTCATGGTATGTCTTGGTAATATCTGCAGGTCACCTATGGCCGATGGATTATTGCGTAGAAAAGTGAAGGAACTAAACCTACCCATTTTTGTTGATTCTGCGGGAACTGCAAATTATCACACTGGCAGTAAACCGGACGAACGTATGTGTCAAACAGGCAAAAGAAACGGTACATCAATTGATGAATTAAGAGCTCGACAATTTTCGAAAGCAGATTTCGAGGATTTCGATGTGATTTATGCTATGGACAACGAAAATTATCGAAACATCATAAAGCTCAGTGCTTCTGAACAACATCGCACGAAAGTTAAACTTATTTTAAACGAATTATATCCAGGTGAAAATCGAGCAGTTCCAGATCCATATTATGGAACGGATAACGATTTTCAAGCAGTATATGATTTACTTGACCAAGCCACTGATGTGGTGATAACCAAAATACAACATGGCACAATTAGGTAATATTTATTTAATACCCAATACATTAGGTGGAGAATCAGTTAACGACATTCTTCCCTCCGATGTTCAACAAATTGCAACGAACTTACGTTACTTTGCAGTAGAGGAAATTAAATCCGCCCGCAGACTTTTGCGTAAAATGGACAGAAGTTTTCCAATAGACGACTCGCAGTTTTTTATCATTAATAAACACACGAAGGAATCTGACTTAATGAAAATTCTGATGATTCTCATCAAAGGAGAAAATATTGGAATCATTTCAGAGGCCGGATGTCCAGGAGTTGCTGATCCAGGTGCAGAACTTGTAGCACTTGCTCACACTCAACATATCAAAGTTGTACCACTTGTTGGACCTTCTTCTATCTTACTTGCCTTAATGGCGAGTGGTTTTTCAGGACAAGAATTCGCTTTTCACGGATATCTACCAAGAGAGCGTAAGGACAGAATTAAAAAACTCAAAGACTTCGAAATGGATACAAAAAGGCATGGTAAAACACATATTTTTATGGATACACCATTTCGGAATATGCACGTTTTGGAGGACATGTTAAACGATCTAGGCGATAACACCCAGTTGTGCATTGCATCGAATGTGACTTTACAAACGGAACAAATTAAAACAATGTCCATCAAAGATTGGCGAGAAAACGCCTATGACATTGGTAAGATTCCAGCGATTTTCCTAATTGGAACAGCGCAATAAAAACGAACCACCTTCAGGTGGTTTTTTTTTGACTGTATATTTTCTTCCTATTATGTTAATTTCTAAAAACGGATAAGAAATTGTTTCATTTCATCTTGCCCTAGAATCGATTAAACCAAAACATCTGTCAGGATGAAATCGTATACGCCATTCTCAGGGTGAACTAAGCTCAATAAACCACCTTATCAAGGACTGATATCCTAAATATTGACTGTAATCACTCATTTCGTTCTACTTAGCAAGAAGAAATTTACTCCCATCCAGCATTACGATAGTAGATTTTAAAAAAGTATGTGCATAAAAAAACCCCGACGATTCTGACGAATGTCGGGGTTTCTAAAATCGGCGTCGACTTACTCTCCCATCCTCAAAAGGACAGTACCATCAGCGCAAGCAGGCTTAACTTCTCTGTTCGAAATGGGAAGAG
>Ga0228701_1000038_pt1 | contig 177974 bp, 158 predicted proteins | sample McNCre117_Aug_MG_2_FD_178017 | JGI IMG/M metagenome (GOLD analysis project Ga0228701, IMG submission 178017) | Freshwater microbial communities from McNutts Creek, Athens, Georgia, United States - 11-17_Aug_MG | ecosystem: Environmental > Aquatic > Freshwater > Creek | place: USA: Georgia...
TTTTGTCACACGATGCTTGGCGCATGAGCTTGCAGCTATGCTGAGCATTCGCGTGTGACAATGCTCCTTGAAAAACACCGAATTCTATGTCGGTCCTAATTCTATTTGAATTTTTCTCTTCGAAGTGTAAACAATAGTCAATTACAAGAATTTTGATCATAGCATCAGAATTGGTTACTTTTTGGGGCAATGCCAAAAGTAAAAGAATCATATTAATTTGCTTTATCCTCAACTTTTTGACTTGATGCAATTCATCTTTCATTTATCTTTACACTTGAAATGAAGCGCATTAAGGAAATTTCATATGCATTGGTGCTAGGAACGATGGTCATCGTCGTTGTCCAGACTTCGCTTTTTTTAGTTACTAAACCCGAGGATAAGCAACGGATCCCGGTGATTTCCGCAGCAAATCTACAACTGAGTGCGCAACCTTATTACTTGATCCGACAATTGCTTGGATCGGAATTATTGGAGGTAAAAGATCAAAAGTTAATTCAAAGCATCCGCTCGATGTTGAAACGCTCCAAAAAACAACAGTCCTTAGACAATATTCAACTGGACTTTAAAAAATCCGTGTCCATCATTTTAGTGAACGACCCTTCCTACAAAAAGTCCTTGCTTCATTTTCACGCCGTAAATCAGGAAGTGAATCCAAAACAAGGAAAACACTATGTGCAAATTGGACAGGATGTCTTTTTCTTCCCCAATAATACGGTCAATGCGGCGGATGTTGCTTGGCTAAAAAAACACATTTCTTGGCAAACAATTGCTATTCCGGACAAACAACTCATCCTTTCACAACAGGAAGATGGCATCCAACGTGTGCAACGAATTCGCTGGAATCAAAATGAACTGCATGTATCCTTGCTGCCAACTGGTGAAAATCGCTCTTTGATCTTAAGTCCAAGGTACTTTCATTACAGCCATGAAGTTCCCACACATCTTTTGGCAAGAATTCCGGAGGACTTAAAAATGCGCTGTCTATTGGTGCAATTGAAACGCATTTCCATCAATTACGAAAACGGAAAACTGACTGAGGATGAACAATTTGCCTTTGCACCTTCCTTCGAAGCCTTGTTGGAGTATGAATCCAAGCAAGGTTTAACCGTTGCATTAGCGCAATTCAAAGAAGATTTCCCCAATCTCATTTGGACTGAAAACACTGTTCAGATAGGAACGCAAACGTATTATTTGAAGGAAACATCACCGAAATCACTGTACATCTGTTCTGACAAATCGAAATTTTGTCCAAGTGGTATTCCTACCTTGACCAGATGTCAAACCGGCTTCTTTTGCAAAGGAGAATTGGCTCGTTTGACCAGCATTCAAAACACCGGATGGGCAGGACTCGTTTTGGACATGATTCCGGCGTTTAGAGCGAGTAAAACCTTGTTTGATGAAACGACAGGTATTCGCATGCACAAAGATGAATTGGTGTTAAGCTTCAAAAAAGGTCACTTGGTGACACACGATTTCTTGCAAGCGTTCATGGCCTATAATCAAGAGTAAAACTCAACTAAGCGATTAAAATCGTTTAAGTCTATTTTCCACAAAAATAATTCCGAGGACCTTTCGTACTTAATGAAACTTTAAATCATTCATTATGAAAACCTACGTTTTTTCTTTCGAAAAGCTAGATGTATGGAAAGAGGCACATGCGCTTGTGCTATTGACCTACACAGCAACAAAAAAATTCCCAACCTCCGAGCGTTTCGGCTTATCCAATTGGATGAAAGAAACAAGCATCGATGTGGTCACAAACATTTCTCTTGGAAGCGGTCCTGTTTCGCGTAAGGAACAAATTGAGTTTTACCAGAAAGCGTATTCCGCGGGAATGAAGTTACTGAATCAAGCATTGATTGGAAGAGATTTGGGCTACATTACAGCGGAGCATTGTACTGAATTTCGCATTCACCTAGAAATGGTCACTGGGAAAATTCATGCGCTGCGAAAAAGCGTGGTCAATAAATCCATGGTAGCGACTGCTGCTTAAGGATTGGTGTCCACTTTTTAAGCAAAAAAAATCCCCCTGACGATTCTGTCAGGGGGATTTTCATGTTTTATCGCGTGAACAACATTTCTCTGAATTTCGGCAATGGCCAAAGTTCGTCCTCCACTAATAATTCTAATTTATCCGCATGGTAACGAATTTCATCAAAGTGAGATTTTACGTTATCACAGTATGCAAGCGCTTTATCCTCTGCATGCTCCAATTTATTGGCAATTTTTCGTTGCTCTAACATCGCATCAGAAGCTGCTTTCATTTTATTCATGTGCATGCTAATTTTCTCGATGATTTCGATTTGTGCTTTCGCTGCTGCTTTTCCAGCTTTGTCACCCAACACGCTCATCAATCCTTGTACATTTGAAATCAATTTGTTTTGATATTCAACCGCAGCAGGAATAAAGTTGTTTTGGATTAAGTCACCCATCAAACGAGATTCGATTTGGATTTTCAATACGTAGTTTTCGAATTCAATTTCGCGACGTGCATCCAACTCACGAGGAGAAAGAACGCCCATTTCATCAAATAATTTCGCTACGTTTTTGTCGTGCCAGATTTGCAAGGCACGTGGCGTATCTTTTAAATTCGCTAATCCACGTTTCTCTGCTTCGATTACCCACTCATCGCCATATCCATTTCCTTCGAAACGAATTTTCTTCGAGTTTTTAATCATCGATTGCAATTCTTTCAAGATGGCTTCGTCTTTGCCCTCGCCTTTCGCGATTCGTGCGTCAACAGCGATTTTAAATACGCGAAGTTGTTTCGCCATGATGGCATTTAACACAATCATTGCAGATCCACAGTTAGCAGCAGATCCAACAGCACGGAATTCAAATTTGTTTCCAGTAAAGGCAAACGGAGACGTACGGTTACGATCCGTATTGTCCAACAAGATTTGCGGAATTTTACCGATGTTTAATTTCAATTCTGTCTTATCTTGCGGCGTCATTTTTCCAGCCTTGATGTTTTTCTCTAAATCATCTAATAACTGAGAAAGTTGACTTCCGATGAATACGGAGATAATCGCCGGAGGTGCTTCGTTTGCGCCCAAACGGTGATCGTTTCCTGCGGAAGCAATCGCTGCACGCAACAATCCAGCATTCTCATGAATCGCCATAATCGTATTCACGAAGAATGTTAAGAACTGCAAGTTTGATTTTGGATTTTTTCCAGGAGCCAACAAGTTCACACCTGTGTTTGTGCTTAATGACCAGTTGTTGTGTTTACCAGAACCGTTCACTCCTGCAAATGGTTTCTCGTGCAATAAGACACGGAAATTGTGTTTGCGAGCTGTTTTTTCCATGATGTCCATCAACAATAAGTTGTGGTCATTTGCCAAGTTACACTCTTCGAAAATTGGTGCACACTCAAACTGATTTGGCGCTACCTCATTGTGACGTGTCGTTACAGGTATTCCCAATTTCAAGGATTCCACTTCAAACTCACGCATGAATGCATTCACACGTTCCGGAATGGATCCAAAGTAATGATCTTCTAATTGTTGTCCTTTCGCTGGTGCGTGTCCGAACAAGGCTCTACCTGTCAACATGATATCTGGACGTGCATTAAATAAAGCAGAATCAATCAAGAAATATTCTTGTTCCCATCCAAGTGTTGCGTTTACTTTATTTACGTTTTTATCAAAGTACTGACAAACTTCCACTGCTGCGCCATCGATTGCATGAAGTGCTTTCAACAACGGCATTTTGTAATCCAATGATTCTCCTGTATAAGAGATGAAAATAGTTGGAATACACAACGTTTTCCCGATCACAAATGCAGGTGAAGATGGATCCCAAGCTGTATATCCACGCGCTTCGAATGTATTGCGAATTCCACCATTTGGGAAAGACGATGCATCCGGTTCTTGTTGTACCAATAAATCTCCATCAAAACGCTCAATTGCTTTTCCGGGTCCGATTGGTTTGAAGAAAGCATCGTGCTTCTCCGCTGTCGTTCCTGTCAATGGCTGAAACCAGTGTGTATAATGCGTTGCTCCTTTGGAAATCGCCCAATCTTTCATAGCAGATGCTACTTGATCTGCATTTTTACGGTCCAAACGTGTTCCGTTTTGTGCGGATTCCAACATGGACTTGTACGTTTCAGAAGGAAGGTACTCACGCATCACATCAATGTGAAATACATTTTGTCCAAACAATTCAGACAATTTACCGTCAAATTCAATGTGTTTTGGTTCTCTGTTCAACACATCTTGGTACGCATTTAATCTCTTAGTTGCCATTTTTTGATGTTTTTTTGACAAAGGTATCTATTTTCTATAGTTCAAATTACTTTTTTTTGCATTATTTTTATAAACACCCCCTATTTTTTTAGGGGTTAATTAAAATGAATGCAATTTTTTAAGAATTTTGAATGGATTTAAGTGTATTCCAAATAAAAATGCATTTTTGCAGGTATGAAAAAAGCTGATTTTTTTTCACGTTTTCAACAAGCACTTCCTGGGGAATCCGCTCACGATGCATTTGCACCATATCGAAAGAACTTTGAATCACAAGCGGAAGCCATTCGCAAAAAGGCAGCTGTTGGCATTCACTTTTACCAAGAAAACGACGATTGGTATTTTTTGCTCATCGAGCGTTCCACATACGACGGGAAACACAGTGCGCAAATGGCTTTTCCAGGTGGCAAACCGGAGGAGTCGGATCCACACTTAGAATTTACGGCTCGAAGAGAATCAGAAGAGGAACTATCCATTCCAATCAGTCAAGGCGCGTTCGTTGGACAATTAACGAATGTATGGATTCCTGTTTCAAGTTTTGAGGTCAGTCCTTTTGTGTTCTACCACGACACGAAACCGAGTATCGTATTGAATGCCTACGAAGTGGCCAATTGCTATTCCATTCGACTGCATGATTTGTTGGCCGAAGAATCTGTAAGTAAAACAACGATAAAGGTAAACGACCAATTCAGCATGAAGGACATTCCTTGTTTTGTATTAAATGAGAAAATTGTTTGGGGAGCAACAGCGCTGATGTTGAATGAGTTGAAGTTGCTCTTGAAAAAGACTTAAAATTTTATCACAGATGCTTGGCGCATGAGCTTCCAGCTATGCTGAGCATATACTCGTTTCGCTACTCGTTGAAAAACGCTTCATACGATGTTGGTCCTTGTACTTACTTTTAGATTTACTATGAACAGTTCGGAAAACGTACCTTGGGCATCGAACAACGGAAAACGGAAAACGAGCTTAGAACAACGGAAAACGGACCACGGAAAACGGTCATCGACCAAAAACCAACTTCTTTTATGCTAAACTTCCGGGTCTTGACCACTAAAAACAAAAAGAGGAACAACTCGTGTTTGTTCCTCTTTCTGCTAAACCATGCTAAAACTATAAAACTAAAACTACAACTATGAACTGTAATCTTACTGCAAAGTTAGAGGCTTTTTTTGAATCCGCAATTGTTTTATGTAAATTTTACATTAATTTTTTTGCTCGTGTCATTTCACGTTTACCTGGAGGACCAGGTAAAGAAGTGATTTCAAATCCTAAGGACTTCAAATGTCGCTTCATTTGACCCTGCGCACAATAGGTAACAAAGATTCCCCCATCATTCAACAGCTCATGCATTTTCTGTAATACCGGTAAATCCCACATTTCTATTTGAGCACGAGGACCAAAAGCATCGAAATAAATCAAGTCAACTCGATCGCTTAGCGCTACTTGCGTGACATCCTGCGCGATTTTTTTCAATTTAAAAAAGGCGTTTATTTCTTGAGTCGACTCACATTCACAGGACATGATTCGCTCATATAGAGCCACATCCTCTGATGATTGAACATAGTCCATTTGTTGCCAAATCTCCTTATCTACTGGATGTAATTCAATTCCAATGTATTCCATGTGCTGCTGATTTTCCATCGCCCATTGCGCTGTCAACAAAGCGTTTAATCCCGTCCCAAATCCCATTTCGAAGACCCGTATTTTCTCCATGCCGAATTCATGAACATGCTTTAAACCATGTTCGATAAACACATGCTTAGCTTCCTGAATGGCACCATGATTGGAGTGATACGTTTCATCGAGCGAGGGTAAATACAGTGTTTTGGAACCATCGCTGGTCAAGCGAATTTCTATATCTTTCATCTCAATGCTTTCGGGCAATCATCAATCCATCACGAATGGGAAGAAGTACTTCTTCCACGCGTGTATCTTGGTGGATCAACTGATTTAATTCGCGCAACAAGGTCGTGTCTTTGTCCATTTTTGTCTCATCCGCCACTTTACCGGACCACAACACATTGTCCAATATAATGTAACCACCCTTTTTCACCAGTGGAACAACCAACTCGTAATAAGCGATGTAATTTTGTTTATCCGCGTCAATAAAAACAATGTCCCATTCCTCCTTCAATCCAGGAATTACCTCCAATGCAGGTGAAATGATGTACTTGATTTGATGAGCAAATGGAGAGGAATCAAAATATCCTTGAACGCGTGAAGCAAGTTCTTCGTTCACATCAATGGTCACTAGTTTCCCCTCTGACGTCAATCCTTCTGCTAAACACAAAGCAGAATATCCAGTATAGGTGCCTATTTCAAGGATGCGCTCCGGCTGAATCATTTTTGCAAACATGCTCAGGACACGTCCCTGAAAGTGTCCACTCAACATACGCGGTTGCAACACTTCTAAATGTGTCTCGCGGTTGATGCGTTTTAATAGGTCATTTTCATCCGCTGTATGACGACAACAATAGTGATCTAATTCTGGTGCGATAAATTCCATGTTCGTTGATTCTGAATGACAAAAGTAATGGAAATTACTTCTTGCGTTTGATTGTATGTTTGAGCTTCATTACGGCAAAATTAAATTCGATGGATGTTTCCGTTTCATCCGTATTTAAATCGGGACCAAGTAACTCATTTAAAATCCCCGTTCCTTTCTCCATTAATTCCGTCGTTGTCTGTTCGTCATTCGTGTGCGCACCTTTCTGAACGAGTCTTGTAAATTCTTTGATTCGGGCATACGTTTCAATAATGGCAATGGTCGTTTCCGTTGCGCGCTCGCTTTTCAAAATGGTCGCCAACATGTACAAACCCTTTTCGGTAAAGGCTCGCACCTGATATTTTGTGTGCTTTCCTCTGGACGCATTGTTTAAGGTCGAAATTTTCGACCTTAAAGATTTTGATTCCTCTTCGCTTAAAAACAGCACATATCCTTCCGGGAATTTCTCTGGATTATTCCGATAGGCTTCATTGACGCGTTTCGTTTCGATACCATATAGTTCAGCAACATCCCGATCCAATAAAACACGTTGCTTGCGGACAAGGATCAGCTTAGACTCAATTTGACTTAGTTCATTCATGTTTTTGGGTGTTTCGGATTAAATAGCAAGAGAAAAGGAGCAATTATTTCTCATTTAGAACGCGATAAGCCTTTTTTCATTGCCTTAAGTTCTTTCAATTTCCTAAATTTGCAAGCAAACAAAACGATACAATGACGGTTTCTGAAATACGCCAGCAATTTTTTGACTTTTTCGAAAGCAAAGGACATCAAATTGTTCCCTCCGCGCCAATGGTAGTCAAAAACGACCCTACACTGATGTTCACCAATGCTGGGATGAATCAATTCAAAGATTTTTTCCTTGGACATCAGCAAGCCAAACAAAAGCGTGTGGCTAATTCTCAAAAGTGCTTACGTGTTTCAGGAAAACACAACGACCTTGAAGAAGTTGGTGTGGACACATACCACCATACCATGTTCGAAATGCTGGGTAACTGGTCCTTCGGAGATTACTTCAAAGAAGAAGCAATTTCTTGGGCTTGGGAATTATTGACAACTGTTTATCAGATTCCTGTTGACCAATTGTATGTAACCGTTTTCGAAGGTGATGCAAAAGATGGCGTTCCACGGGATTCAGAAAGCTTTGATATTTGGAAGAAATTTATCGCGGAAGACCGCATCATCTTGGCATCTAAAAAAGACAACTTCTGGGAAATGGGTGATACAGGTCCATGCGGGCCGTGCACGGAGATTCACGTTGACTTGCGCAGCGAAAGTGACCGTCAAGCTGTGAATGGTTTAACATTGGTCAACAACGACCATCCACAAGTGATTGAAATTTGGAACAACGTTTTCATGCAATTCAACCGCAAAGCTGATGGAAGTTTAGAGCCCCTGCCCGCTACACACGTGGACACTGGAATGGGACTTGAGCGTTTAGCAATGGCACTTCAGGGCAAACAAAGTAATTACGACACAGACTTATTCCAAACCTTGATTCAATTTGTGTCAAAAGAAAGTGGAATTCCATACGGTAAATCCGAAGAAACAGATATCGCATTGCGCGTGATTGCCGATCACATTCGAGCTATTAGTTTTTCCATTTCTGACGGACAACTACCATCCAATACAGGAGCAGGATACGTCATTCGTCGCATTTTGCGTCGAGCGGTGCGTTATGGCTATCAAACCTTGGGAATGAAAGAACCATTCCTATGTAAATTATCTGGGGTATTAGTCCAACTAATGGGACATCCATTTGAAGAGTTGATCAAGCAGAAAGACCTGATTGAGAAAGTCATTCGCGAGGAAGAACAAAGCTTCTTCCGCACCTTGGAACAAGGAATTAAGCGAATGGATGATTTAATGCAGGCTAGCAAGAAAGCGAATGAAACGATTATTTCAGGTGAAAATGTATTTGAATTATATGACACCTATGGTTTTCCTGTAGATTTAACATCCTTAATTGCACGTGAAAATGGCTTCAGCATTGATGAAGATGGTTTTCAAGCGCAGCTTCAAATTCAAAAAGACCGTTCAAGAGCAGCTTCTGTCATTGAAACAGATGATTGGGTTCAAGTTGGAACAGATGTGCCTACATCCTTCATTGGATACGATTTAAAAGAAGCTCCTGTTCAATTGACAAAATACCGCAAGGTGAGTCAAAAAGGAAAACAATTCTACCAACTCGTATTGGATCAAACGCCATTTTATCCAGAAGGTGGAGGACAAGTGGGAGACAAAGGTATCTTGAAAGGATCCGTTGAGACCATTCGCATTTTTGACACGAAAAAAGAAAACAATTTGATCATTCATTTGAGTGAGCAATTACCGAGTGATTTAACGCAAACTTTTACAGCGATTATTGACTTGGACAGCCAAGAACAAACATCGAAAAACCATAGTGCCACTCACCTACTTCACCACGCTCTGCGCACCGTACTTGGTACACATGTAGAGCAAAAAGGATCCTTGGTGAACGCTTCGAACTTGCGCTTCGACTTCTCTCACTTTTCAAAAGTGACGGATGAAGAATTGCAACAAATCGAACAACTGGTATGCGATGCAATTGCAGCAAACATCAGCTTGGATGAACGCAGAACCATGGCCATTGACGACGCAAAAGCACTTGGAGCAATGGCACTTTTCGGAGAGAAATATGGCGACCATGTCCGTGTCATCAAGTTTGGTGAATCCGTTGAACTTTGTGGAGGAATCCACGTTCCTGACACATCGAAGATTGGCTTATTTAAAATCGTTTCAGAGTCCGCAGTTGCTGCCGGCGTGCGCCGCATCGAAGCCATCACTGGAAAAGCCGCTGAAGCGTATTTCAAAGAAAAAGCAGAAACACTTTTAAGCATTCAGCACTTATTAAAGAATCCGAAAGACTTGTTGAAGTCCGTGGAGGATTTGATGGCGCGCAACAATCAATTACAAAAAGAAGTGGAACAGTTAACACGTGAAAAGGCGGGACAACTGAAAATCCAATTAACAACAAAAGTGGAAAAATTAGGCGATGTTTCTTTCCTTGCAAGCATCGTAGACTTGGACGCGAATTCCGTGAAAGATTTGCTCTATCAAATGAAACAAGAACACCCGAATTTTGTCGCTGTAATTGGAAACAAAGAGGGCGAAAAATGTGGGTTAAGTTTGATGATTTCCGAATCATTAGTAGAAGCTAACCAATGGAATGCAGCACAATGGATCCGCGAAGTTTCGACGCATATCCAAGGTGGTGGTGGTGGACAAGCATTTTTTGCCACTGCAGGAGGAAAACGAAGCGAAGGATTACAAACTGCCATTGACCAAATAAAAACAAAACTTGCCTAACGCAAAAAAAGTCCTCATCATCACCTATTACTGGCCGCCAAGTGGAGGCAGTGGTGTTCAACGATGGTTGCATTTTAGTCGTTATTTAAGTCAGTTGGGATGGGAACCCATTATTTACACTCCGGAAAATGCGGAAGCACCCGTGGAGGACAATCAACTACTTGACCGTTTAACCGAAACGGTTCATGTCATCAAATACCCCATTTGGGAACCATTCAACGCCTATAAAGCACTCACAGGAAAGAAAGGCAAGAAACTGCAAACTGGATTTTTAAATGAAGGTGGGAAACAAGATAAAAAGTGGCTGCAAAAACTCTCTTTGTGGCTGCGTGCCAACTTATTTATTCCCGATGCAAAACGATTTTGGATAAAACCTTCCATCAAACACTTAAGTGACTTTTTGAGAGATCATCCGGTAGACCTCATTGTTTCAACTGGACCACCACATACAACGCATCTCATTGCATTGGGACTCAAACGAGCGACAGGCACACCTTGGTTGGCAGATTTTCGCGATCCATGGACAAACATCGATTGGTTTGATAAATTACCTATGACACGGTTGGCAATTGCGCGTCACAAGAAATTAGAACAAGCTGTCCTAAAAGAAGCTACGGGATTGACATGCGTGAGTCGCACATGGACAGAAGAATTTGAGGCATTGGCAAAGCGACCAGTGAAATTAATCACCAACGGATTCGCGCCATCTGATTTTACGCATTTCGACAAAAAACCAGACCGTGGATTCACCATCCTTCATACTGGATCCTTAAACGCGGACCGAAATCCGATTGTCTTTTGGCGTTTTTTAGCGGGAGAAGTTGCGAAAAACGAGCAATTGAAAGCGAAATTAACTATTCAATTGGTCGGCGCGGTGGATGTCAGTGTCCTACAGTCGTTAAACGAACTCGGACTCTCGACATATTTAGAACAAAAGCCATTTATTCCGCACCATGAAGTCATTGAATTAATGTCCACATGTTCCCTTTTACTTTTGCCCTTGAACAATGTCAAAAATCAACAAGGCATCATTCCAGGAAAGCTGTTTGAATACTTAGCGAGTAACCAAGCTATTTTAGCGATTGGACCAAAAACAGGTGATTCCGCACAGATTCTTCAAGGACAAGCAAATACACTGGTCATCGATTTTGACGAAATGCCCAAATGGACGCAGATTGAAGCACTATGTCAAGGTGAAATCAATCGAACGGAAACACTACAAAAATACAGCCGACAAGAATTAGCGAAAGAAATGAGTGGATATATGAATGAGCTTATCCTAAAATCTTCGAAATAGCCTCCAAAATTCTTTCCGTGGCTTTTCCATCCCATAACGGCGGAATCATTCCTTTTTTATACGTTCCAGCGTGAATTTCCTTGATGTATTTTAAAATGAGCGCTTCATCAAACGGAACTAAGGTATTCGTCCCAATGGTGACTGTACTTGGACGCTCCGTGTTTTCACGCAAGGTCAAACAAGGCACTTGGCGATAGGTGCTCTCCTCTTGGATTCCTCCACTGTCTGTTAAAATCAAATCCGCATGTTTCACCAAAGATTGAAAATCGAAATAGCCTAATGGATCCAGTAAATGCAGGTTTCCATTCTCCATCCATTCCTGAACATGGTTTGACGCTTCAAAGTTCTTACGTGTTCTCGGATGAATCGGAAAGACGATGGTGTAGGTTTTACTCAACTCAGTGAACAAACGCATGATTTTCGCTTGTCCTTCGGCAGAATCCACATTCGAGGGACGATGTAAAGTCACTAAAATAAATGGCTTTTCACGAATATCAAGTTTGTCCAAAATCTGACTTTCGGCAATTTGCGGTTCAAAATGAACCAAAGTATCAATCATCGTGTTTCCAACAAAAAAGACTTCTCCGCTTTTGTTTTCATCCGCTAAATGATCCAAGCCACTTTGTTCTGTCACGAAAAAGTAATCGGATATTTCATCCGTTAACAAGCGATTAATTTCTTCAGGCATGTTGCGATCAAAGGAACGCAATCCACTTTCCAAATGCGCCAACGGAATGCCCATTTTATTCGCAACCAATGCCGAAGCAAGCGTTGAATTAACATCCCCTGGGACAATCATCAAGTCTGGTTTGCCAATTTCCAAAATGAGTTCGCTCAATTTGCTCATCATGCTCGAAAACTGATCCACAACCGAATTGGAGGATGCGGATAGCATATAATCTGGTTTCAAACCAAATTCCTCGAAAAACACTTCGGACATGTTTCGATCCCAATGTTGACCGGTATGAACGATCTCGACCTCCAAATTTGGATATCCCTGAATCAATTCTTTGAAACGGGTTACTTTAATGAAATTCGGTCGGGTACCGACAATGATGAGGATCTTTTTAGTCAAGATGATAATGTTTAGTCCAAAATTAACAAAACTCCGGTAATTAAACCGGAACAAGTAACGTGTTCAAAAAAAAAGAACATCGATTGCTTTCACTGAAAAGAAAAAGCAAAGCTGAAAAATGGATATTGAAATATATTTGTAATTTTAAGCATTGTTAAATCAAACTAAAAACAACATACAATGAAAAAAACATTGATTTTAGGAGCTTTTGCTTCATTGATGATGGTAGCTTGCTCAAAAGATTATTCTTGTAAATGTGTAACTGTTGAATCAATTACTGGTGCATCAAATACGCAAACGACAACCATTACAGGAAAGAAAAAGGATGCAACAGCATCATGCGAAGCGCAATCTGCAACTTCTGGAACGATTACAAAAACGTGTACCATTCAATAAGTTGATCATATCCATTTGAAAGGGGGCATTGCCCCCTTTTTTTTTAACTTACACCCATGAATTTTTTCGAATCGATTTTTCTTGAACTTGGTTTTTCCTGGACCCTATCCAAATTAACACCTTATTTGCTGATGGGATTACTTGGATTTATGCTCGTTTATACCTTTCATCAACGCGTAACGTCAGGCCTAAAAAAATGGTTGAGCATGTCCCTAATTGCCCTCCTTCCATTCGGAACTTATTTCGCCTTTTTTCCCATCTATCAGGGAGATTTCACCAATGTACATTTCCAACCTGAACAATTGGATACATTTCCTTCGAAACTGACCTTAAATGTTGTTGTTTTACCCAGTTGTCCGTACTGCCACGAAACAATCAAACTCATGAACAACCTGATTGATCGTCAACCAACATTAAACATACGCTACATTGTCGTAGCAGAAACAAAAGCAACCATGAACGCTTTCAAATCGAAATTAAATCGCCGCATCAAGGTCGTCATTTCTAAAAAGCCAGAAGATTGGATCATCATGGCACAAGGCGGTTTCCCATGCATGATTTTAAGCAAGGATAAAAAAATTATTTACGCTTGGGAAAACGATCATTTCGGTGTTCGTGCCATCGATGATATCGTTTCACGTTTGAAGTAGAAACTTATGCCTCTTCCGCAGGTGTGACCTTGCGGTTCATCCAAAATACACCGATACACGCTAACAAAAGCAAACTAGATCCTGCAAAAGACAAGTTGCTACCTGTTTGAAAGGCCTTTGGTTCAAATTTCCATTCAATCTGATGTGTTCCTTTCGGGATTTTCGCTGCACGTAAAATGTAGTTTGCACGAAGCGTTTCAATTTGTTTTCCATCCACGTAACAGTTCCATCCCTCCGGATAATAAATCTCACTGAAAACTGCCAGTTGATCGGTATTACTTTTACTTGTATAGGAAAGTTCCGTAGTAGCATATTTTGTTTGACGAATACTTGCATTTGAATCGGCTTTTAATCCCGCAATAAGCGTTTTAAACTCTTGATGAACAATGGCTTTCTTCTTTGTATTGCAATTCGTTAATTTCGTCATTTCTTCATTTGCATCCTTTGCCAAATCAATCGATTGCACAAACCAAGCCGGTCCATTTGCATTTGTATTGCGAATCGCTTTTGAACTTGGATTAATCACAATGTACTTTGTATTCAACATGTTCAAGGCTGGATTTTTATCCGATACAGCCATTTCATCCACGCTAATCGTATCAAAAATTTGCTGAGCCATTTCTTGCGTGATATTCATTGTGCTCGCATATACGCGCAATTTGGCATTTTTAAGTGCACTGACTTCTTGATTGATTTGTTGCATTTCATTCATCACATGGAAATCAACCATTTCTTGGTAACGCTTTAATTTAGCACCATGGTAACCTCCAACGCTCTTGTGGAAGAAACTCGTAGCCGTTTCAGCCATTGGATTAGAAAAATTCAACACACGGTAGTCCGTATTCAGATTTAAGGCTCCAAACTTCGCATAGAGGGCATTCATTTGGTCGTCCAATGCATCCTTGAAGTAAACACTCGAACCCATTTTGGATAATATCGTTTGTTCGGTAGTTGGATTCACTTTCTCACGGTTCAATATACTCATGTCCGCGGTCGTAGGAACATATGGCACCGTTGCATCCGAAGTAACCACATAACTCGACATCTGATCTCCCGGTACATCGTTATTCAAATATCGTTTATTCACAGACATATTATCGATCAGTACTAAAACTCCAAGGATTCCGACAATCATCATTTTTGGTAAACTTGTACGAGATAGCAACAGGACAATTCCCGCTCCGAAGATGATGAATAAAATGGATCTACCCATGTCCGACTGATACAATTCAATGCGCACATCTTCAATGGCATTTTTCACCCCACTTAAGTAAGAAAGTTGCGATGGATCCTTCACTGATTTTGCTTGATCCGCAAACATTTTCACTTCATTTTTTGTCAAGAAATCACCGGAAAGCGAAGGAGACGCGTATAACATCACTCCAACAAACACAAGGGCTCCACTTCCAATCATCCAAGCTTTTTTAGTTCCGATTAATCCTTCTTTGCGCACCAATTTATCCAAGAATAAAACCGCTAAAGCAGGAATCATTACTTGCAACAAAGTCATGATCATTTTTGAATCTCGGAATTTGTTGTACAACGGGAATTTGTTGATGAAAAAATCGTTTAATCCTCCTGGATCATTGGAGGATAGTAAGATGGCCAAAATACCAATGACAAGGAAAGGCCATTTTAAAGAATCTTTCAAAAAGATTAATCCCATAACAAAGAAGAACAGCATAATCACCCCAAAGTAAAATGCTCCTCCACTAAAACTTTGTCCACCCCAATAACTTGGGAAAGCAGGTTTGGATTGATCTGTATTCAATAAAATGTCTGCGTATTGATAATAGTCCGGATTGGCATTAATGATTTCAACCGCTTTTTCGTTGTTGCCGAGAATTTCGGTTTTTCCACCTTTTGCATTCGGCGCAACTAAGGACAACCATTCACCACCTCCGAAATTATATTCCAAAATGTAGTTCTTGTTCAAGCCTTCTTTCGCCGTCATTTTTGCCGCTTGTCCTTTCGGTTTCAATGTGAGTTCAGACGTCCCACGTGTCGTATATTTACTGTATTCAAACGTTGTCATTAAATTACTTGCTGCCGCCATGATGGTCAAAACAGAAACAACTGAAAGCGCTCCAACAGACTTCCCAAGGTAAATCCAATCTTTTTTGATCGCTAATCGAATCACTTCTGAAAGTGCGACCGCTGCTAATAAAAAGGACAAATAATACGTCATTTGAAGGTGATTCGCTGTTAAATTCAGTCCGAAAAACAATCCAAATACAGCGGCTCCGAGCAACCATTTCCCCCTAAAGGCAAGAATTAATCCACCCAATGCGGGTGCCATGTAGGCAATTGCATTGACCTTGGACATGTGTCCTGCCCCAATATAAAGGATATTGATCGTTGAAAATCCAAAGGCAATCGCACCAATCATTCCTAGCCACGGGTTGACGCGCATACAAAGAGTGAGGATATAAAATCCTAACATACAAATAAACAAAACACCAACAGGTCTTGGTAATCCCAATTTCAAAGCTTGATCTACATAGGTTAACCAATTCGCATTATGCTCCACCGCAATTTGATAACTTGGCATCCCACCGAACATGGCATTTGTCCACAATGGTTTTTCACCATGCACGAAATCATAATCAACGATTTCTTTGGACATCCCTTGAAACTGACGAATATCACTTTGCTTCAGACTAAATCCATCAAACAATGGAGAGAAATAGACACAAGATAAAAGTAAGAATGCTGCAACGGCAACAAGGTGTGGAAGGATGGACTTCAATTTTGGATTCATCTGTTTATTTTTTTTTGTGAATGTAGCTAATTCTGTGAAAAGTTAGGCTTTTGCATTTGCATATTTGTGGACATCTGCCGCATCAATTTCTTGGTCACAAAGGATGACCAAGCGCTCGATGATGTTTCTCAACTCACGGATGTTCCCTGTCCAATCGAGTTCACTCAAGGACTTCAACGCTTTATCGTTTAAAGATTTCAAGGGAATCCCATGGTCTTGGCAAATCAATTTCAAGAAATAATTGGACAACAACGGAATGTCTGCTCGACGCTCATTTAGCGATGGAACATGAATTAAAATCACGGCTAAACGATGAAATAAGTCCTCCCGAAAACGTCCTTCTGCAATTTCTTTTCGTAAATCCTTGTTCGTGGCTGCCACCACACGACAATCTACTTTCACGTCTTTTTCACCACCTACACGCTGAATGACATTTTCCTGAAGTGCTCGTAGAACTTTGGCTTGGGCACTTAAGGACATGTCCCCTATTTCATCCAAGAAAAGTGTTCCTCCAGAAGCCAATTCGAATTTTCCTTTTTTGTCCTTAACCGCCGAAGTAAAGGCACCTTTTTCGTGACCAAAAAGTTCACTTTCAATTAACTCCGTGGGAATTGCCGCGCAATTCACTTCGATGTAAGGCATCTTCGCACGATTGGACAAATCGTGTAAGGAACGAGCCACTAATTCTTTTCCAGATCCGTTTCCACCTGTGATTAATACCCGTGCGTCGGAAGGCGCAACTTTCTCAATCATGGCTTTTATTTCTTGAATTTCGGGCGTTTCACCAATGATCGAACTTCCCTTTATTTTCTTCACCGTTGTTTTCAACAGCTGCGTTTCTTGAACCAAGAGGTTGCGATCTTGAACGTTGCGTAGAATCACCAAAATTCGATTAAGGTCCAATGGTTTTTCAATAAAATCAAAGGCTCCTTTTTTGATGGCTTGAACAGCTGTCTCCAACGTTCCGTGTCCAGAAATCATAATCATAGGCACTTCATTGCCTTCTTGACGAAGAACCTCTAATAGTTCCATTCCATCCATCAAAGGCATCTTGATGTCACAGAAAATGACATCCAAGGAATTTGATCGAATTAGTTCGAGTCCTTCCTTTCCATTCTCTGCCTCCAAGACTTGGCATTTTTCATATTCAAGAATTTCTTTGAGTGCTCTGCGAATGGCACGTTCATCGTCGATAATGAGAACTTTCATACCTTATTTTTTTACGGTTCTTTCCAACATCGGGACAAATTTAAATGTCCCAAATTCTTCTTTGCTGAAAGACGTTTCTGACTGTTTAATGAGCTTGAGCATTTTTTGCTCTTTCCCCTCGCCTACTGGAATAACCATAATTCCTCCAACTTTTAATTGTTTCAGCAATTCATTCGGAATCTCTGGCGCTCCACACGTCACTAATATTTTATCAAAAGGTGCGTTGAGCGCATTTCCCTTGTAGCCATCACCAAAAAATAATTTTGGTGTGTATTTCAAATGTTCAATGACAAATTTTGCCGCTAAATGCAAGTCGCTGTGACGTTCGATGGAGAATACTTTTGCTCCTAACTCACACAATATGGAAGTTTGGAAACCAGAACCCGTTCCAATTTCCAACACCTTTTCTCCTTTTTGTATTTCCAATAATTCCGTTTGAAAAGCCACCGTATATGGGTGAGAGATGGTTTGACCGGACCCAATCTGAAAAGCCATGTTGGAGTAAGCTTGATCATCGAAAGCTAAATCCAAAAAGAAGTGACGCGGGACTTGATCAAATGCATCCAAAATGCGTTGATCTTTGATGCCCATTTCGGACAGTTCCATGATCAACTGTTTGCGTTTGCCTTTGTGTTTAAATGTATCTTTTAAGTGCTGCATGGACCAAGTTATAATTGAATGCCCACTGGACAATGATCCGAACCATAAACATCATTCAAAATGAATGATTCTTTCACATGTGAAAGGAAATTCTCTGAAACAAGGAAGTAGTCAATCCGCCAGCCGACGTTTTTCTCCCTTGCGCCTGCACGGTAACTCCACCAAGAATATTTCACTTGTTCTGGATTCAAGGCACGGAAGGTATCGATCAAGCCATTTTCCACAAAGCGATTCATGCCGTCAATTTCTTCTTGCATGTATCCAGCTGCTTTATTATAATTTTCTTTCGGACGCGCTAAATCAATGGCCTGATGTGCGACATTAAAGTCACCACAAACAATCACCGGTTTTTTGGATTCTAACTTTTTCAAATAAGCGAGAAATGCGGCATCCCAAGTTTGACGGTATCCAAGACGGAGTAATTCGCTACCTGAATTTGGAACATAAACAGAGATGACAAAGTAGGAATCATATTCGGCGCAAACCACGCGTCCTTCTGAATCGTGTTCACTGACGCCAATTCCGTAAGTCACATTGATGGGTTGTGTTTTGGATAAAATTGCCGTTCCAGCATATCCTTTTCGTTCCGCTGAATTAGCGAAAACATGATAATCCGACAGTCCAGCACAGGCATCTTGCACCTGCTCAGGAGTTGCTTTCGTTTCTTGCAAACAAATGACATCTGCATTCACACGCTGCATATCGGGAATAAAGCTTTTTCCAACTACTGCGCGGATTCCATTTACATTAAAGGAAATTATTTTCATGGGTCGATTCAATTTTACATTCATCGCATAGCGAAGTGTCAAATTTAATCAGAATTTAAGCTGAAAAAACAGAAATTGATAGGGTTCGAACGCTTTTTTTTCGGATTGAAAACATCGGAATTCTGTCCCAATGTTCATAACGTCGTTTAGTGCATAATTTACACCGATACTTTCGGAACTCAATTTGCCTTGTAACAACTGCACCATGGATGGATCACTGAAATATTCTGCTCGTCCATAACACTTTGTTTTTGCTGAGAAAGAATAGGCAAGTTGACCATTCACTTGCCACCAATTTCGCGAGAAATTTATCCCTTGCGTTCCCAAATAAAAACACGCTTGAGTGAGAAATTTACCATGAGCATATTGGACATTCCACTCAGATAGAAAACGAGTTTGCAGCTCCTTGGCTTGACTCACTTTCTCATGTCCGAAATAGGTAGACCAGTTGATGGTCCATTCGTTTTTCTTGTAGGTCAATAACGATCCAATGGAAGGAGAAAATTGAGCGTAATTCATTTTCTGCCAACCATTCATAGCAAAAAGCGAGATGTTCCATGTTTTCGAAATCGGAACTTGAAACCTGAGACCACTGATGTAATACGGAACGTATTCCGGAGCAAGGCTTCGTGAATAACTAATTTGATCAATGCTCTTTGGCGTTTCTTGCGTGTAGGGAGAACTAAAAACTCCCACAGCTAGATTCGATTTTTTAAAATTTCGTTGGACATACGCTTCGTAAATCCATCGTTTGTACCATTTTTCTGCCGCATAATTTTGTTGCATGTAACTTCCGTAGGCTGGGGAAAGCGCCATTTTCCAGCTCGCATTCTCCCAGGTAAATTCCATCATGCACAGATTGAGTTGAAAGGAATTTATATTCGAAGAGGATACCAAATAGGGAATTTTACCCAGTGAATTGGATTTTCCAAAAGTTGAATAACCATCGATCAATCCATGCAGTTGAAAACGAAGTGTGTCCTTTTCCTCAGCAAAACTCAACAAAGAAAACAGCATGAATCCGATCAGCCAAGACCTCTTCATTTATTGATGTATTAAGTCTCCAGTACTGTAGCGCATTTTAAGGATTTCCGATGGCGTACCTTGGTACATGACATTTCCCGAACTCGACAATTCCGCTTTGATTTTGATATTATTTGCATCCAAATGCGACGTGCCATTGGACGCATACATCACTGCAATGGAGTCATTGACCTTCAAATCTCTCGTGTCGAATGTTCCGTAACCATCAATGTCCAAACGAAGAAACTTGCACGAACCATGGACAGCAATATTCGAAAATCCGTGTGGGTTCACCACATTGACCGCGTTCGCCTGAACCGTAAGATCCAAATCACCTGCACCGTCGTTCATCAACACATCTAGGTAATCAGCTTGAATCGTATCTGAGCAAGACAAAAACTCAGAGCCCCAATATGTTAATTTCTTTAAGGATTTAAAGTGAATAATGACTTTAACATCACCGGTTTTATAGCGTAGGTAAACACACTTATTTTTGTTCCAAATTTCCAATTTACCATCCACCACAGACCATTCGATGAATTGTTGTAAGTTTTCACCCGCTTGAATTTCGAGAAACTCCATGGAATCTTGTACTAATTCGATGTGCAATCGCTGATGTAATTCCATCGATTCAAAAGAAGGCAAAGAAATGATCTTTGTGACGATTTGCCCTGTCCCCTTCCAACAGGCACGATTCTCCGGTTTCTTGCAAGAAGAAACCAATACCAAAGAAATGATAACAGCACACTTTATCGAGAATCCTTTCATTTGTTCAAGTGTATAAAATGATACGAAAGTCCAAATTCCAAGTAATCAGCTTTTGCATAATGTGTTTTTAATCCAAACACAGCGCTGATGTTTTTGGTTAGATAATAGCGACAACCTAATCGAATGTACATCGGACCGTCTGCTCGGTATTTATCGCGGATGTACATTCCAGCACCATAAACAAAATTAAATCGATCCAACGGTAAAATATACGATGTAGAAATTCCTAACTGCAAAATATCCCATTGAGATTTCTGAACCATCGGCTCATAATTCAATAAGGCTTGTTTGGAGAACACATCGAAGTTCACTTCCACACCAGATTTTTGACTTCCGTAACGACGAAGGGAAACGGAACCAGCATATACGGGATACTTTTTGCCACCAATCGGCATGGTTTCCTTGCAGGTGAAAATACCATTTAAACTCAATTGCCATTGCTGATATGTCAAGAAATTTGGTCGCGGCGAAGGATTGATTCGGCTTATTTCGTCCTTTTCACCCTGATTTATTCGGTGTGAAACTCCCTGAAAAAAATGTTGGAATCCGAGGGAAACATAAGGCAAATTAATCCCCAAGTTCGGAACCTTAAATGCACCATTGCTAAAGTGCGTCATGTCTAAACCAAGTGTCATCGCTGAATTCCCAAAGCCAATCGTTTGTTTCAATGCAAAACACATGAGCGCATTGAAATGAGAACCAATGGCAACGTTTTTTGGATTGGTAATTGGATCATAAGGTTTGTTGGTATGCCCAACCCCTGTTGAAAACTTCCAATCCATTCGGTACTTCTTGTACTTTATTATAGGCAATTCAGCAAAACCATAAACACCAACATAGCGTCCTAAAATTTGATTATTTCCAACTGAACCAATAAAAAGCGTGGAGCCAACGATCGGTTCTCGGTAGGATTTCTGCCAAAGTTGACTTCCCGTTAATCGCTTCAGATAACTAACTTCCGTTGCAATGGCTAATTGTTTTGGAATATGCGCCATACCGGCGTGATGCGCGGCTAAAAATCCGACTTTTTCCCGAACCTCAAAACCGCTTTGGGCGAAGGAATGAGCGCAAAACACCAATAAAAAACTAAATTTTAGGGCGCATTTTAACATTTACCAAAGTTAAACAATTCTTGGAAGAAAGATAAACTTTACTTTTGCTTTATGGATGAAAGACTTGTCGCATTTGAACGCTTATTAAACATCATGGATGACCTTCGGGAAAAATGTCCATGGGATCAAAAACAAACCTTCGAAACACTTCGTAATTTAACCATCGAAGAAACGTACGAATTAACCGACGCTATCACCAAAAACGACCTGAAAGAAATTCAAGGAGAAATTGGCGATTTGTTCTTGCACTTGGTTTTTTACTGCAAACTGGGGAGTGAACAAGGAGCGTTCGATGTCACATCCGTTCTAAATGCGATTTGCGATAAATTAATTTACCGTCACCCACATATTTATGGGGATGTTAGCGTTTCCGGCGAGGAAGAAGTCTTGGCTAATTGGGAAAAATTAAAACTAAAAGCGGGTAAAAAATCTGTTTTAGAAGGCGTTCCATCAGCACTTCCAGCACTCGTAAAGGCGACCCGTATTCAGGAAAAAGCGAAAGGTATTGGCTTTGAATGGGAAAACCGCGGAGATGTGTGGAAAAAAGTCGAGGAAGAAATGCAGGAATTACAGGTAGAGGTCGAAGCAAATTCACCGCACATCGAAGAAGAGTTTGGTGACGTGCTTTTTTCACTTGTGAATTACGCTCGTTTTATTGGCATTTCCCCAGAAAACGCCCTGGCACAAACGAATCAAAAGTTCATCCATCGTTTTCAGTTGATGGAAGAAATGATACAAGAAGCCGGAATGGATATCCGAAACATGAACTTGGCAGAATTGGACACCTTTTGGGATCAAGCAAAACTTAAATTGAAAAAAGTATGAATGATGTAGAAATTAAAAAATTGGCGGAAACGGTTATTTTAATTGTCCTAACGGCACTCATCAAATACCTCTCAACAAAATCCGTGAATCGCTTTCTATCGCGGTTTGACTTTGATGCAAAACGAAAGAGAATTACCATTCGAATCATCAACCTGTTCTTATGGATTTTCGTAGCAATCGTTTTAGCCGGTATTTGGAACATCGATGAAAAAGGATTTATGGTGTTCATAACGTCGATCATCACCGTGATGGGTGTTGCGTTTTTCGCGCAATGGTCCATTTTATCGAACATTACCTCGAGTTTGATTTTGTTTTTCAATCATCCACTTAAAATTGGAGAAACCATTCAAGTGTTAGACAAAGAATATGACATTGAAGGAGAATTGGTCGATATCAGTTTTTTCTTCATGTACATTAAAACGAAGGAAAATCACTTGGTGACAATTCCTACTTCGGTGGTATTGGCGAAAACGATTGTCCGCAAGTAATTACAGGCGAATGGATAACTCAAGTTGTCCGCCTAAACCAAGTTCAACGATTTTTTCCAAAAGGAGATAGTTTGTGATTCTATTACTTTTTGGCATTGCCCCAAAAAGTAACAAAAAGGTCTAGCGCTTAAAAGATCTAACGACCCTCATCTTCCTCCTTGCTAAAATTTCTGAAACTCGCTCTCGTTCCTCGGCTCAAACAGCCAGAAATTTTGACGCAACTTCGTCGTGAGGGTTCGCGTTACATCTTTTCATGCGCGTGAAAACAATCTTGTAAATATTCGTAGTTTTCACTTCGAAGAAAGAAATTCAAAATAGAATCAGGACCGACATAGAATTCGATGGTTTTCAAGGAGCATTGTCACGCGCGAATGCTCAGCATAGCTGCAAGCTCATGCGCCAAGCATCGTGTGACAAAATCCGAAGAAAACCCTTTGCTTGAAGTCAGGTATGATCCTTCGGAGTAAGGTCTGCAAAGGGAATCGAATTCGAAGTCTTGATCTTTTTGCGAACTTTTTGGATCAAGCCAAAAAGTGGGAGAATAAAAAAGAAAAGAAGAATATTCTGTTTGTTTTAGTGTTCTTACTTTTTGGCATTGCCCCCAAAAAAAAGTAACAAATTCTGATGCTACGATCAGAATTCTTGTAATTGACTATTGTTTACACTTCGAAGAGAAAAATTCTAGATTGAATAAGGACCGACATAGAATTCGATGGTTTTCAAGGAGCATTGTCACGCGCGAATGCTCAGCATAGCTGCAAGCTCATGCGCCAAGCATCGTGTGACAAAATCCGAAGAAAACCCTTTGCTTGAAGTCAGGGATGATCCTTCGGAGTAAGGTCTGCAAAGGGAATCGAATTCGAAGTCTTGATCTTTTTGCGAACTTTTTGGATCAAGCCAAAAAGTGGGAGAAAAACAAATGTCAATGGATACAATATGATGTCAAGTCTCTAGGTTTTGATCTTGATTACAAATGAGTAGCGTAGAAATGGGAATTAATTGTCTAAAACAATCTGAATTAGGCCGGGAAACAGAGAAAATATTTTTCCACTGGTTGAGCCAATGCAGAAATATTCAAGTTATCCGAAGCGGCAGTTAAATCGACGATGGAACCATCTTTCATTAATAGATGAATGTTCTGCTTATCTTGATTGTACGCTTTGTTGGTCAGAATATCCGAATAAACAAAGTAATCGACTTCTTCTGCTGTGATACCAAATTGTGCTTGCACTCTAGAACGTTCTGTGGCAAGTCGTTCTTCGGAGAATGGTTCTTTTGAGATACTAATTTTAAATAACTGACGATTCACCAATCCTTTTGAAAGTGCGGCAAGAATTTGATCCGAATGTCCTTGCCAAACTTTAATCGCTGACCAAATATCGTAATCGTCTAACTGTGCAAAATTTTCCAATACTTCTTTTCGTTGTTGAAAATCGACTTCTGTGATGTCTTGTTTCATGAAAAAAGACAAGGCAGGACTTGCAAAAACTTCCTCTCCTTTTTTAGCTAAAAATTTAGCGCGGCGCAATGCATGAATGAGCATAAACTCTGCCGATACCACCGTTTTGTGTAAGTATACTTGCCAATACATTAATCGGCGCGCGACAATGAACTTTTCTATCGAATAAATCCCTTTTTCCTCTAACACCAATTGTCCTTCGCGAACATTCAACATTTCAATCAAGCGATCCGACCCAATGATTCCTTCACTCACTCCAGAATAAAAGCTATCGCGATTCAAGTAATCCAAACGATCCATGTCCAGTTGACTCGACACCAATTGATGTAAAAAAGGTTTGTGGTACTTGTTTTGGAAAATCAACAAAGCCATGTCCAATTGACCATCGAATTCCTTCGACAATTCTTCAATGAAAAACGACGAAATTTCCTCGTGACTCACACCGCAAACAATGTCGTATTCCAAGGCATGACTAAATGGACCATGTCCGATGTCGTGCAACAAAATCGCCAAACAAACCGCACGTTCTTCCTCCACCGTTATTTCGTGACCTTTGCGTCGAATCGTAGCAACAGCTTCGCTCATGAGGTGCATCGCACCCAACACGTGGTGGAAACGCGTATGATTTGCTCCTGGATAAACAAGGTGACTTAATCCCAATTGCATAATGCGACGAAGTCGCTGCATATGAGGATGTTCCAAAATATCGAAAATTATTTCGTCCGGAATTGTAATAAAACCATAGACCGGGTCGTTAATAATTTTCTTCTTGTTGTTTCGATGTGCGTTCGGATGCAATTGAGTACCTTTAAATAAATTCATTCAAAACTATTAAAAATAAGGCATATGCAGGGTAAAATTCTTTGGGCGGACGATGAAATTGAATTATTGAAACCACATATTTTGTTTTTAGAAGCAAAAGGATACACTGTGGATCCAGTTACGAATGGACAAGATGCCATCGAAAAAGCCCTAGAAAACAACTACGACATCATCTTTTTAGATGAAAACATGCCTGGACTTACAGGATTAGAGACCTTATTTCAAATCAAGGAGCAAAAACCATTGGTTCCAGTGGTGATGATCACCAAAAGTGAAGAAGAACACATCATGGAAGAAGCAATCGGAAGTAAAATCGCCGATTACCTCATCAAACCAGTCAATCCAAACCAAATTCTCTTGAGCATTAAAAAGAACTTGGATCAATCTAAATTAGTGAGTCAAAAAACGAATTCGAACTACCAACAGGAATTTCGTCAACTCGGCATGCAATTGATGGGACGCATGGATGCTGAAGAATGGAAAGACTTTTACGCGAAATTGGTGTATTGGGAATTGGAATTGGATCACATCGAGGACTCCGGTATGTTGGAGATTTTCGAAATGCAAAAGAAAGAAGCGAATAAGCTGTTTTGCGATTTCATCGAAGACAATTACCTCGACTGGGTGAATGGAACAGAGGAATCGCCACAAATGATTCACACCTTGGTGAAGGACAAAATTGCTCCGTTTATTGGCAAAGAAAAAACAGCGGTATTGGTCATCGATAACTTGCGTTACGACCAATGGAAAATGATCGAACCTATTCTATCGCGCTATTTTTCAAAAGAGGAAGAAGAAATTGTTTTTTCCATTCTTCCAACCGCGACACACTACGCACGAAACGCATTCTTTGCCGGACTCCTTCCATCTGAAATTGAAAAACGCTTTCCAACCCTTTGGAAAAACGAAGAGGATGAAGGCGGTAAAAACATGCACGAAAAGGAATTCTTGGATGCGCAATTGAAGCGCCTTGGGAAAAACGTAAAATGGAGCTACAATAAAATCACGAATGTCGAAGCCGGTAAGAAATTGTCCGACTCCTTTCATACGTGGAAGGATAACGACGTGAACTTTATCGTATACAATTTCGTGGACATGCTATCGCATGCGCGGACAGAAATGGAGGTGATTCGTGAATTGGCGGACAACGAATCAGCGTATCGTTCCATTACCGTTTCTTGGCTCGAACACTCTCCCCTACTCGAAATCATTAAAAAAATCGCCGATGCCGGAATTCGTCTAATTGTCACTACGGATCACGGAACGATTAAAGTCAACAAACCAGTTCGCATTGTTGGGGAACGCAACACGAATTCCAACCTGCGTTACAAAGCTGGACGTGGACTCACCTATGACGCGAAAGAAGTTTTTACTGTGAAAAATCCAGCAGAAGCCTATTTGCCGAAATTGAAATTGTCAGCGGAATTTGTCTTTGCCCGAGAACAAGATTTCTTCGTTTATCCAAATAACTATAACCACTTTGTCAATTACTACGGGAACACCTTCCAACACGGAGGAATTTCCTTGGAAGAGGTTTTGATTCCCTACATTTCACTCAAAGCAAAATAAAATTGAATTATTTGCTTCTTTAGAACAATTCAAAATAAGGGATTTCGTACTTTTGTACGGATATGAGTGATTTGCAACAAAAACGGTTTAATGTGCGTGAAATTCGAGAAGAATTTCCAGCATTGCGTCAACAGATTTATGGGAAAAACCTCATTTATTTTGACAATGGCGCGACCTCCCAAAAACCAAAATTGGTATTGGATGCCATCAACCTATTTTACTCGAAGGAAAACGCGAATATTCATCGCGGCGTTCACTTCATGAGTCAAAAAGCAACCACAGAATACGAAGCGGCACGTCAACGCATTCAGCAGTACATTGGTGCGCGAAAATCGGAAGAAATTATTTTCACGAAAGGAACCACTGACAGCATCAATTTAGTTGCTTATTCCTTTGGACAAATGCTTTCTGCTGGAGATGAAATTTTGATCTCTGCGATGGAACACCACTCCAATATCGTTCCATGGCAGATGTTGTGTGAACGACAAGGATGTGTATTGAAAGTAGCACCCATCAACCAACGTGGTGAACTCATCATGGAGGAATTTGACCGCTTGCTTTCTAAAAAAACTAAGTTGGTTTCCATCACGCACATTTCAAATACACTTGGGACGGTGAATCCCGTCAAGGAAATCATCGACAAAGCACATGCTGTTGGAGCGAAAGTACTAGTTGACGGAGCGCAAAGCATTCAACATATGCACATCAATTTAAAAGAATTGAATTGCGATTTCTACGCCTTTTCAAGTCATAAAGTATTTGGTCCGACTGGAATCGGTGTGTTGTACGGAAAAGAAGAACTACTCGATCGAATGCCTCCATATCAAGGTGGTGGCGACATGATTTCTCGTGTGACGTTTGAACGAACCACTTACAACGAACTACCCTTCAAATTTGAAGCAGGCACGCCACACATTGCAGGTGGAATCTGCCTTGGAAAAGCATTTGAGTTTTTATCCTCCATCGATATGGAAGCAGCAGAAAAACACGAACGCGAATTGGCCAAATATGCGGAGGACATGTTGGATACGTTTGAAGGACTTCAAATCATCGGAGAAGCAAAGAATAAAACATCCGTGGTTTCTTTTTCGGTGAAGGGAATTCATCCATTTGACATTGGTACATTATTGGACAAACAAGGAATTGCCGTTCGCACCGGACACCATTGCACACAGCCACTTATGGATTTTTATCAAATTCCCGGAACAGTTCGTGCCTCTTTCGCGTTTTACAATACGAAAGAAGAAATTGACACCTTCGTTGCCGCGGTGGAGCGTAGTTTAAGCATGTTGAAATAAGATGAACTTAGCAGAGAAACAAGAAGAAATCATTCAGGAATTCGAAATTTTCGATGATTGGATGGAAAAATATGAGTACATCATCGATCTTGGTAAGGATTTGCCGAAAATCGAGGAGGACAAAAAAACAGAAGACCGTTTAATCGAGGGATGTCAATCTCGCGTTTGGTTAGATGCACACTTCAGCGAGGGAAATATGCATTTCACAGCAGATTCAGATGCAATCATTACCAAAGGAATTATTGGATTATTGATTCGCGTATTGGACAACGAATCGCCTGAAACAGTTGCCAAAGCAGATTTGTTTTTCATCGAAAAAATTGGCTTACAAGAACACCTTTCCCCTACCCGTGCGAATGGACTATTGGGCATGGTCAAACGATTAAAATTAGAAGCAATTAAACATATTTCAGCAGCATCATGAATGACTTGGAAGATCGCATTGTACAAATGATGAAAACAATTTATGACCCGGAAATCCCTGTGGATATTTTCGAGCTTGGATTGATTTATGAAGTGAAAATTGAGGAGGACAACCATGTGTACATTGACATGACACTCACTTCTCCCAATTGTCCAGTTGCAGAGAGTTTACCGAAAGAAGTGGAAGACAAAGTTGCTTCTGTGGAAGGCGTAAACTCAGCAAAAGTCAACATCGTTTTTGATCCACCTTGGGACAAAGACATGATGAGTGAGGAAGCAAAACTGGAATTAGGATTTCTTTAGTCCTTGCGCAAAGCAAATCGTCTTAAACGGTATTGTTTGAAATCGTAATATTCGAACTCCAAATTATTCGATGAGGACAATAAGATGCGTATATCGATGGTATCCGTTTCTCGAATCACACTCAAATGATCTCCATCCGAATTGATCGTAAAATGTCCTTGATTCACAACGAAGGAATCTTGAATTTGACTCAGTCCAAAGTAATTGTAATCAAAGTCAATGCGTCCATCTATGGTTTTCAAATCCGATGAAATGACAATCGTACCTACCGGTAAACTATCGTAGAAAGTAAATCCTTCTCCATCTAGAACCCTGGCCAATTCAACTTTCCACGTTCCATCGATGCGCTTCAATTGTTTTTTCGATTTATGGCAAGCGAACAACATCAGCACAAGCGAACATCCGATGATTAATTTCATTTTCATCCTTTTAAAGCTATAGAGGTCATGGCTTGAATGCCGATTTTCAATGATTCAATGTCCACATCAAATCTGGGATGATGAACAGCGTATGTAATTCCTTTGGACGCATTTCCGACGCCTAAACGAAAGAAACAAACTGGAATTTCTTGGCTGTAAAATGCAAAATCTTCCGCCGTCATGCGCAACGCTAATTCATGGACTTTTTCCGCCCCGAAGACATCCTCAAATAAGGTCCATGTTTCTTTGGTGAGCGTTTCGTCGTTTTTCAGAAAAGGATATCCTTTGGAAATGCGTAGCTGAATGTCGCCACCATATGACAAGGAAACTGCTTTGGCTTCTTGTTCTAACAAAGTATAAGCTGTCGCCCGCCATTCTTCATCCATAGTTCGAAACGTTCCTTTGATGGATGCTTCCGATGGAATAACATTGGTTGAGCCATGTGCTTCGAAACGTCCAAACGTCAGGACATGTGGGACATTTTCCGGACATGCTTTATTAAAAAGTGCTTTGACACGCTGCATCCATTCTGCACCCATCTCAATCGGATTCACACATTTCTCCGGCAAAGCTCCGTGTCCACCGACACCCTTTATTTCCACATGTAACTCGTCACTAGAAGCCATGTACAATCCTGAACGGAGTCCAAGATTACCGACTTCCATTTCCGGAAAAACATGTAAAGCGTACATTTTCGTCACGGTTGGATGGTGCAATACACCGGCTTTCATCATAAGGCTTGCCCCACCTGGATTCATTTCCTCACCCGGTTGGAAAACCAACTTAATGGGTGTTTGGAGCAATTGACGGTTTTCCTGAAGAATAATCGCTGTTCCTAATAAAATCGAGGTATGTACATCGTGACCGCAAGCGTGCATCCAACCGTCCACTTGGGAACGGTAAGTGACTTGATTTTCTTCTTGAATGGGCAAGGCATCTAAATCCGCTCTTAATCCAATGCAATCATCGTTTTTTGTGTGATGATCAGCTCCAATCCAAGCAACCACCCCTGTTTCCGCCACGCCTGTTTCATGTGTGATTCCATATTCTGTCAAAATACTGGACACAAAATTCATCGTATTGAACTCTTTAAACGAGGGTTCTGGATGACGATGCATGTGTTCACGCCAAGAAACCACTTCAGGAAAAAGCGCCGAAATGCGTTCGGAAAGTTGTTTAGGATTCATTGGAGGAGATAGATGAATAACCGGATAAAATCAAACGGAAGGAAACGTAAGCCAAGAAAATTCCAAAAATCAATTTGACCATACCGGGTGAAAGTTTCAGAGAAAGTTTGGATCCAACGTAAGCGCCAATTAAAAAAGTAGCAGCAATCACCAAACCATATTTCCATTCAACATTTCCGGACTTCCAATAATTGATCACGGCAAACAATACCACCGGCATGGATAAAACGAACAAGCTTGTTCCTTGCGCTGTATGTTGGGAAAGTCCTAGAAAGAAAACGAGTGCCGGGACAATGATTACACCGCCTCCAACACCTACGAATCCACTGAGAATTCCAGCAAAGATTCCAATCAGTCCTAAAATGAGTATGGTTTGAGCTGTCATAGTCTTTCAAAGGTATAAAAATACACTTATTGCGGAAGCAATAAATTACATCCGCGGATATCTGCATCGTCAAATCTTCCTTCGATGTAGAATCCATCTCCGTCCATTCGTCCAAGATCTTGGGTTTGAATAAATGCACAACTATGCTGATTGGCTAAATCAATCACATTGATGCCACCAGATTTTCCTTCTGAGAAAAACTGAAACGGGTCATACGGATCGCGAATGAGGATTTTCATCCATGGAACAACATCGAATTTTCCATCTTTCATGGAATATCCTTGCGAAAGCAATTCAGTCATTCCATATTCTGAGTACACATTAGAAATCCCCAATCCGGATTTCAGTGCTTCGTGCAACTGTGCTTTTGTTAATTCCTTGCGACGTCCTTTCATTCCGCCTGTTTCCACAATGATTGCCTCTGAAAGATCGATTTGTTGTTCTGCAAGGTCCAGCAGCGCATAGGATACACCAAAAATCAACACCTTTCCACCGTTTTTCTTTGCTTCTTTGTAGCGCGAAACTAATTCCATTGGATTGTTCAGTAAAAATCCAGAGAGTGGCTGACGAGACTGTTTAATCAAGGAATCAACCATATAGACCAACGAAGATGATCCTTGCTCCAAATAATTGGGCAAGAGTGCTAAGATGGTATATGCTTCCACTGGACCAAAAAAATGATGGAATCCAAGTGTGAATGAAGTTTCATACCATGATTTATCCGCCACAAAATGCTGACTTCTCCCCTCATTACCTGTACCACTGCTTTGAAAATGCAAATCAAAAGAAGTTTGATTCACATCTAATATTTGTTCCGTCTTAAAAAAAGAAATAGGTAAAAAAGGAATTTCAGTCAAGCACGTCGGTTCGGGACGATTTAATAAATCGACATATTTCCGATAGATTTCAACGTGTGCATACTGATAGTGAAACAATTCAAGCGCGCGCGCTTCAAAGTTGTCGGCTGTTGTATTCAACAAATAATCCGCATGCATCATGTAACAAAGTTAAGATGAATTGCGCTTTCTCAAGCAAAATCACAGGAAATGTGCGTAATTTTGAACAAGCGTTTCAAAACGTTGTTTCCATAAGTACAGAACCATCACATGAAGAAAATAGGCGTATTATTAATCCAACTAGGTACACCAGATAGTCCAAAAACGAAGGATGTCCGACGATATTTAACCGAATTCCTAAACGACCCAAGAGTCATTGACATTCCTTGGATTGCTCGCAAGATTCTCGTGAACGGAATCATCGTTCCCTTTCGCGCTCCGAAGTCGGCAAAGATTTACAAAGAACTTTGGGAACTCGCTGACGGTGTCTCCCCTTTAATGACTCATACGCTAAAGGTTCAGGAAATGCTTCAAAGTGCCTTTCAAAATGACCACGTGACGGTTGAAATGGCGATGCGCTATCAGAATCCATCAATGGACAGTGTCCTAGATCGCATGCACAAAGCAAACTACGACGAAATCATTATCCTTCCGCTTTTCCCTCAATACGCTAGCGCTTCCACGGGATCGGCGGTTGAAAAAGCGCTGGACATCATTCGCAAATGGTGGGTGATTCCAGAAATTAAAATCATTAGTCAATTTTGGGACAATGAAGGATACATTGATTCCATTGTTGAAAACACAAAAGCATTTGAGTTGAGCGACTACGATCACATTCTTTTCTCTTACCACGGACTTCCGGAAAGACAAGTGGATAAAGTCTATGAAGGAACAGATTTGTGCGGAGATCAACCCTGCGAAACAGAAATCAATGATGAAAATAAATTCTGTTACAAAGCGACATCTTACGCAACGACTCGTTTGATCGCTAAAAAACTTGGATTGACAGAGGACCAATACACCGTTTGTTTTCAATCGCGTTTGGACAAAAAATGGTTAACGCCATTCTCAGACAAAGTGGTGGAAGATTGGGCGAAAAAAGGCGCTAAAAAACTTTTGGTGTTTAGTCCAGCGTTTGTTGCAGATTGCTTAGAAACACTTGTTGAAATTGGCTGTGAATACCAAGATATTTTCGAAGAACACGGCGGTGAAAAAGTACAATTAGTCCCAAGTTCGAATAGTCATCCACTGTTTGTGAATGGCTTGGAAAAATTGATTCGCGCACAAATGAAATAGGTTTAGATTGACATCCTTTTTCTATTACGTATATAAGTAGTAATTTTGCAACCGATTATAATTAATTTATTTAAAGATCAATATGGCATACAAAGTAAAAGACATCAGCTTAGCTGAATGGGGAAGAAAAGAAATTAAATTGGCTGAGGCAGAAATGCCAGGACTAATGTCCTTACGTCAAGAATACGGAACATCAAAACCATTGGCTGGCGCACGTATCGCAGGATGTCTACACATGACCATTCAAACAGCAGTGTTAATTGAAACATTGGTTGAACTTGGTGCAGAAGTGACTTGGTCTTCTTGTAATATTTTTTCTACACAAGATCATGCCGCGGCAGCAATCGCAGCAGCTGGAATTCCAGTATTCGCTTGGAAAGGAATGAATGAAGAAGAATTCGACTGGTGTATCGAACAAACATTGTTTGCATTCGAAGGTGCGAAACCATTGAATATGATTTTGGACGATGGTGGAGATTTAACAAACATGGTATTTGATCGTTTCCCTGAATTAACAAAAGACATCAAAGGATTATCTGAAGAAACAACTACTGGAGTACACCGTTTGTATGAGCGCGTGAAAAACGGTACGTTGGTGATGCCAGCGATCAACGTGAATGACTCTGTAACGAAATCAAAATTTGACAATAAATACGGATGTAAAGAATCATTGGTTGATTCCATTCGTCGTGCAACAGACACGATGATGGCTGGAAAAGTAGCTGTCGTTTGTGGATATGGAGATGTTGGGAAAGGTTCAGCCGCTTCTTTGAAAGGTGCAGGTGCTCGTGTGATTGTGACGGAAATCGATCCAATCTGTGCGCTTCAAGCTGCGATGGACGGATTCGAAGTAAAACGTTTGGATACAGTGGTTCATTTAGGTGACATCATCGTTACAACAACTGGTAACAAGAACATCGTTGTTGGACGTCACTTCGAAAACATGAAAGACAAAGCAATCGTTTGTAACATCGGTCACTTCGACAACGAAATCGATATGGCTTGGTTGAATTCGAACCACGGTGCTTCTAAAATCGAAATCAAACCACAAGTGGATTTATACAATGTCAATGGAAAAGACATCATCATCCTTGCAGAAGGACGTTTGGTGAATCTTGGATGTGCGACAGGACATCCATCATTCGTGATGTCGAACTCATTTACAAATCAAACATTGGCTCAAATCGAGTTATGGTTGAATTCAGATAAATATGAGAACGATGTGTACATGTTGCCAAAACATTTGGATGAAAAAGTAGCTCGTTTACACTTGGCTAAAATCGGTGTAGAATTGGAAACGTTAAGCAAAGACCAAGCGGATTATATTGGTGTTGCTGTAGAGGGACCATTCAAAGCGGAACACTACCGTTACTAGAATTTAAAGGAATAAAAAAAGCCCCTGACAGAATTGTCAGGGGCTTTTTTATGTCTGATTGTTTTGAACTAAAACTTGTATGAAAATTGAGCAGAGAACAATGGTCCACCGATTCCAACTTCAGCGCCAATGGACATGTTGTAATTGAAAAAATAACGGAATCCGTAACATATTCTTGCGGAAACTGGAACTTGTACCAAGGTAGATGAATTTTCATTCTTCGTCAATAGTCCATTTACCCATTGTTTTTGCCAACGATTGTTCGTTCCAACAGCGAGTCCAAAATAAGAATCTACATTAGGACTCGACGTTGGAATCATGAAATTAAAACGTGCTTGAATTCTCAAGCGCGATTTTAAGTCCATGTAATTCGACGTAACATACGTCCAAGCCGTGTCCACAAATACTGTATCCGTACTCACATAAGATTGTCGAAGTGAATTGTACATGACATCAACTCCAATACTCATGTCATTTGAAATCATGTATGAATACTTTAATCCCGATGGCGGAATACTAGTTGTACCAACAGAACCTAACGAATTAGGTCCACCTCCATAGAAATTGTATTTCATAAAGTTTGGTCCACCTCCATAGACATCAAGTAATTGATCTCCTTGAAATGACGCTTGTCCATAAGACAAACCACATGTCCCTATGAAAAGTAGAACCAATAACTTTTTCATCTTATGCTTCCATTAATTTGATCAAGTTCAATGCTGAACCTGCTTTAAACCACTCGATTTGCGATGCATTGTAGGTATGATTCAACATGATTTCTTCGCTTGTACCATTGGAGTGATTTAATTTCAATGTCAACTGTTTTCCTGGCGTAAACGATGCTAAATCTGTAAAGTCAAAGGTATCATCCTCCATGATTTTGTCGTAATCTGCTTCGTTCGAGAACGTCAAGGCTAACATTCCTTGTTTTTTCAAGTTTGTTTCGTGGATACGTGCAAATGATTTCACGATAACCGCACACACACCTAAATGACGAGGTTCCATTGCTGCGTGCTCACGAGAAGAACCTTCTCCGTAATTATGATCACCGACAACGATTGTAGGAATTCCTGCTGCTTTGTATGCGCGTTGTACTGCTGGAACTTCACCGTGCTCACCTGTCAATTGGTTTTTCACTGAATTCGCTTGTCCATTAAACGCATTTTCTGCACCAATCAACAAGTTATTCGAAATATTATCCAAGTGTCCACGGTAACGCAACCAAGGTCCTGCCATCGAGATATGATCCGTTGTACATTTTCCTTTTGCTTTGATCAACAAACGAGCTGATTCAATATTTTTACCATCCCAAATTGGGAAGTTGTCTAGCAATTGTAAGCGAGAAGAATCTAGTGCTACTTTAATTTCAACGCTGCTTCCATCTTCTGCAGGCGCTTGGTATCCATTATCCTCTACCGCAAATCCGCGTGTTGGTAATTCATCACCATGAGGAGGATTCAATTTAACTTGTTCTCCTTTGTCGTTTGTCAAGGTGTCCGTTAACGGATTAAATCCTAAGTCACCAGCAATCGCTAACGCTGCAACCATTTCTGGGGAGGTAACGAAGGCGTGTGTATTTGGATTGCCATCTGCACGTTTTGAGAAGTTACGGTTGAATGAATGTACAATGGTATTTTTCTCTTGTTTCTCCGCACCTTCTCTCGACCATTGACCGATACATGGACCACAAGCATTGGTGAACACTTTCGTTCCCATTTTTTCAAAGTCCGCTAAAATACCATCGCGATCAGCTGTGTATCGCACTTGTTCAGATCCTGGATTGATTCCAAATTCTGCTTTGGGTGTAATTCCTTGTGCTACTGCTTGTTGAACGATAGATGCAGCACGAGCCAAATCCTCGTAGGAAGAGTTCGTACACGAACCGATTAATCCCCACTCCACTTTCATTGGCCAATTGTTCGCTGTTGCCTCTGAACGCATTTTAGAAACAGGTGTTCCTCTATCTGGTGTGAACGGACCGTTAATATGTGGTTCCAATTCACTTAAATTAATTTCAATGATTTGATCAAAGTAAGCAGAAGGATTATCGTAAACCTCCTGGTCACCTGTTAAGTGCTCCGCGATTTGATCCGCCGCTTTCACGACTTCTTCTCTTCCCGTTGCCATTAAGTAACGGCGCATCGACTCGTCGTAACCGAAAGTAGAAGTTGTTGCGCCAATTTCGGCACCCATGTTACAAATGGTTCCTTTCCCTGTACAAGACAACGAAATAGCACCTTCGCCGAAATATTCAACAATGGCACCCGTTCCACCTTTCACAGTCAAAATATCCGCCACTTTTAAAATGACATCTTTTGCCGATGTCCAACCATTCAATTTTCCAGTCAATTTCACTCCGATTAACTTTGGAAATTTCAATTCCCAAGCCATTCCAGCCATGACATCCACTGCATCTGCACCACCAACACCGATAGCAATCATTCCAAGACCTCCCGCATTTACGGTATGTGAATCCGTTCCAATCATCATTCCTCCTGGGAACGCATAATTTTCCAAAACCACTTGGTGAATGATACCAGCTCCTGGTTTCCAGAATCCAATGCCATATTTATTTGAAATCGAAGACAAGAAGTTAAATACTTCGTTGTTTTGATTCAATGATTCTTGTAAGTCTTTGCTTGCACCTAATTTCGCTTGAATTAAGTGATCCGCATGCACGGTTGACGGAACAGCTACACGTTTTTTACCTGCCTGCATAAATTGCAACAAGGCCATTTGTGCTGTTGCATCTTGCATCGCAACTCGATCCGGCGCAAAATCAACATACGAGTTCCCTCTTTCAAATGCTGCTTGTGCGTTACCATCCCAAAGGTGAGCGTAAAGAATTTTCTCAGATAAAGTCAAGGGTCTACCAACGACTTTTCTTGCTGCTGCAATGCGCTCAGGATATTGCGCATATACCTTTTGAATCATGTCAAGATCGAATACTTTCATAGTGCTATTGTAATTATAATATTGTGCGCGCAAATTTAATGAATTTGTCCTATTAAAGAAATTGATTTGAGGGTAAATATTTGAATATCCTAGGAAAAGGTCTTAACTTACTCCTTTGAAAAATGAAATGATGCGAAACTTCCTCCTCTATACTGGCCTCATCATCCTACTGACAAGTGGCATTTATGCCCTAGAAAAAGGAACTGCTTCGTATTACAGCAGCTCGATGAATGGACACAAAACATCCTCGGGAGAAGTCTTTCAAAATACCGGTTTTACCGCAGCGCACAAATCGCTTCCGCTTGGAACTTATGTCCGCGTGATCAACTTAAAAAATGACTCCAGTGTTGTCTTAAAAGTGAACGATCGTTTATCAAAAAGCTCCAGTCACTTGATCGATGTTACCTTAGCAGCGGCAAAAAAACTTAATTTTGTCCGAAATGGGATTACAACCGTTACCGTTGAACCCGTGACAAAACCAGATGAAGAACTTAAAAAGCCTTAAGGAACTTATTGTTTTGGATCTATCCACGGTCCTTGCAGGACCATCGGTTGGCATGTTCTTCGCCGAACTTGGAGCCAAGGTGATTAAAATTGAACACCCTACTCAAGTGGATGTGACACGTACTTGGAAACTTCCTTCTGAGAATAAATCTGCATCCGTTTCGGCCTACTTTGCTAGCGTAAATTACGGAAAATCGTATTTAAATCTGGACTTGCGAAACGTCGATGACCACAAAAAACTGCTGGACCTCGTACGAACTGCGGATGTGCTGATTAGTAACTTTAAAAAAGGTGATGATCAAAAATTACAGCTGGAAACTTCTTTTCTGCATGCCATCAATCCACGTTTAATTATTGGAAAAATAAATGGCTTCGGTGCTGAAAGTGATCGTGTAGCTTACGACTTGATTCTACAAGCCGAAACGGGCTATATGTCCATGAATGGCACAAAAGAATCGGGTCCGATAAAAATGCCTGTCGCCTTGATAGATGTCCTTGCTGGACACCAACTGAAAGAAGGTATTTTACTCGCCTTATTGGAAAGACAAATGAGCAACGAGGGACGCGAAGTTTCTGTCTCCTTGTACGATGCAGCGGTCAGCAGTTTAGCCAACCAAGCATCGAATTACCTTATGACCGGACACATCCCACAACGCATGGGAAGTTTGCATCCAAACATTGCGCCATATGGTGAATTGTTCACGACAAAAGATCAAACAATCGTCACTTTTGCGATTGGATCCGATGCCCATTTTCAAAAATTAACGCGCACCCTGGACCTGGAAGAAATCGCGACAGACGAGCGTTTCTCGAACAATCAAGCGCGATTAATGAATCGCACGATCCTTCAAGAAATACTCCAAGAGGCCATTTCAACGATCGAAAGTGACACGCTCCTTTCAGACTTGCATCAACAACATGTTCCTTGTGCAAAGGTGAAATCCTTGGACGAAGTTTTCAAAGAAGAACAAGCACAAAACCTGGTTCGTACGGAAAACATAGACGGCATAGCAAGCAAACGTGTTACTTCCATTGCCTTTAAATGAATCGTATGATACGAAGTCCACAAACCGACGAAGAATGGAATCACTATTATGACCTGCGTTACCGTGTGTTAAGAGAACCATGGCAACAAGCCCGTGGATCCGAACGCAACGAAGGCGATGCACAAGCGGAACATTTTGCTTATTTCAATGGAGCAGAAATCATCGGTGTTGGAAGATTGGATGTCATGCGTCCGGATCAATGCCAAATCCGCTTCATGGCGGTAGATCCTCGTTATCAAGGCACAGGTATCGGGAAAGCGTTGATGCTACACATGGAAGATATCGCATGGAAACACGGCGCAGAAGAAGTCATTTTACACGCCCGTGAAATCGCCTTGCCTTTCTATAAAAGCCTGAATTATACGGTACTCGAAAAATCCCATTTACTTTTCGACGAAATACAACATTACCTCATGTCCAAACAACACGCAAAATGACAGAAGACGAATTTGTTCTGAAGGAATTCTACGACATTATCACACCAAATAAAATCAACTTGTTTGAACGCATTGCGGCGGATCGCACACGACACTTAACCATTGCGTTGGAAAATATTTACCAAGAACACAATGCATCTGCCGTCTTGAGAACCTGCGATTGTTTTGGAATCCAAGATTTACAGGTGATTGAGAAGGACAATCAATATCAAATTCAGCGTGACATTGCCCTGGGATCAGGAAATTGGGTGGACATGCACAATTTCAGTGATGAAATGGGTCCGACCGAAACCTGCATTTCTACATTGCGTGAAAAAGGATATCAAATTGTTGCAACTACACCGCACACGGATGCATATACCGTACATGATCTTCCCATTGACAAACCACTGGCGTTTTTCTTCGGAACGGAACGAAAAGGACTCAGTCAAGAGATGATGGATGCAGCCGATCTACATGTCCGCATACCCATGTATGGATTCACCGAAAGTTTCAATATTTCCGTTTCCGTTGCGATTCTTTTGCAAACGATTAGACAGCGCTTAGAAGTAAGTTCTTTAGACTGGAAACTATCGAAAGAGGAACAAATAAAGCTTAAAATTGATTGGTGCGAAAAGATTCTAAATGGCGGAAAAGCACTTAGTTCAGAATTCCGACAGAGATATCAAAAAGATTGATACCTTTGTGTAGTTATTCTGTACATAAACAATTACTTATGGGAAAAGGAGATAAAAAAACAGCAAAAGGTAAACGCACCATGGGCTCTTATGGAGTAACCAGAAAGCGCAAAGAGGACAAAGTAGTTATTGTTCCAAAAGAGAAGAAAGTTAAAAAGGCAGCATCGGAAGATGCGAAGCCAGCTGCAAAAAAACCTGCAGCGAAAAAAACCGCCTCCAAAAAATCTGAATAAAAAAAAAGCTGTCAATTGACAGCTTTTTTTTTAACAAAATCCCACTTTAATTCACATTGTGTATCCTATGTGAAAAGTAATCATGAATTTTGAATCAAATTAATCAACAATGAAACATAATTTCGGTGCAGGTCCCTGCATTTTACCTCAAGAAGTTTTTCAACAAGCGGCAGCAGCTGTATTAGATTTCAACGGACTTTCCATCTTGGAAGTATCACACCGTCACAAGGATTTCGTGGCTGTCATGGATGAAGCCATTGACCTAGTGAAAAAAGCGTTAAATGTCCCAGCGGGATACTCCGTTGCCTTTCTTCAAGGTGGAGCAACTTTAGGATTCACCATCGTTGCATTAAACATGATGCGCGACAAGAAAAAAGCTGGATACATCAACACAGGAACATGGGCAAGTGGCGCGATTAAAGAAGCGAAAAAAGTAGGAGTTGATGTGAATGTATTTGCTTCCTCTGAAGACAAAAACTTTACCTACATTCCAAAAGGATACAGCATCCCAACGGATGTTGACTACATTCACTTTACATCGAACAACACCATTTATGGAACGCAATTCAAAGAATTTCCAAAAACGGATTTGCCTTTGGTGTGTGATATGTCTTCAGACATTTTCTCCAAAGAAATTAATGTGGCTGATTTCGACATCATCTACGCTGGCGCACAGAAAAACTTGGGTCCAGCCGGAGCGACATTGTACATTGTGAAAGATGAAATTTTAGGAAAATCAACTTCGCCGTTCATGCCAACGTATTTGGACTTGAAACAACAGATCGACAAAGAATCCATGTTGAATACTCCTCCTGTATTCTCTGTTTACGTTGCGATGTTGAATTTGAGAAACCTCATCGCAAATGGCGGAGTAAAAGCCATGGAAGCGCGCAATAATGCAAAAGCAGCCTTGCTTTACAAAGAAATTGACGAGAATCCATCTTTCCGCGGTGCGGTTGAAACGGAAGACCGTTCAAATATGAATGTCACCTTCTTGTTGAACGATGAAAGTCGAACAGAGGAATTTGATGCGATGTGGAAAGCGGCTGGAATTGTCGGTTTACCTGGACACCGTTCCGTTGGTGGATATCGTGCATCCATCTACAATGCCTTACCAATTGAGAGCATTCAAGTATTGGTAGATGTCATGAAAGCGTTTGATCAAAAATAGTTTAAAAAGAATTTATGAAAATATTAGCAAACGACGGAATTTCAGCATTGGGTCAACAATTATTGGAAGCGGCGGGACACATAGTCATCACCGAAAAAGTTGCGCAAGATCAATTGGCACAGGAAGTCAATGCGCAAGGAATTGATGTCATTCTCGTTCGAAGTGCAACCACCGTGCGTAAAGATGTCATTGACGCTTGTCCAAATGTTAAAATCATTGGACGCGGAGGTGTTGGAATGGACAATATTGATGTGGACTATGCTAGAGGCAAAGGATTACATGTCATTAACACACCAGCTTCTTCTTCTCAATCCGTGGCAGAATTGGTGATGGGACAATTGTTCTCCCTTTCTCGTTTTTTACATGACTCGTTTAAAAACATGGAGTCAGGAGATTTCTCAACCTTGAAGAAGAACTATGCAAAAGGCGTTGAACTTCGTGGAAAAACCTTAGGAATCATTGGTTTTGGTCGCATTGGACAAAGTCTAGCTTCCTATGCTTTGGGCCTTGGAATGAATGTGATTGCGATTGATAACAAAAAGCAAGAAGTGTCCATTGAAGTAAAGGTAGGAAATCAAACTGTTTCCATTCCAATTGCTACTGAAACGGATTTACAAGCCCAGTTAGGACAAATGGATTACATTTCCATCCACGTACCGAAACAAGCAGATGGAAGCGCTGTTTTAGGAGCCAAAGAATTTAGCAAAATGAAAAAAGGAGTTTTCATTGCAAATGCTGCTCGCGGTGGTGTAGTAAATGAAACGGAATTACTGGAGGCCTTGAATCAAGGAATCATTGCTGGAATTGCTTTGGATGTTTTTGAAAACGAACCGAATCCAAGAAAGGAGCTGTTAGCTCATCCGAAAATTGCTTGCACACCACACATTGGCGCAGCGACACTAGAGGCACAAGACCGCATTGGAGAAGAATTGGCACAATTAATTATTGGACTAGCTTAAATCTAATGACAACGAATAAAAAAGGGACACATTTTCATGTGTCCCTTTTTTCGTTTTAACCATTTGGATTAATCTCTGATAATTTCAATCGATTCGATGCTATCTCCTTCACGGATATCATCAATGACGTCTAATCCTTCCGTTACTTTACCGAAACACGTATGTGCACGGTCTAGGTGGGAAGTGTTTCTTCTTGAATGACACACAAAAAATTGAGATCCACCCGTATTTCTTCCAGCGTGAGCCATGGAAAGTACGCCACGATCATGGTATTGGTTATCACCCGTCAACTCACAGTCAATTTGGTATCCTGGTCCACCCGTTCCTGGCATCCCTTTTTGACCTTCACGTGTATTTGGGCAACCACCTTGAATCACAAAATCTGGAATGACACGGTGCCATTTTAATCCATTGTAATAACCTGATTCAGCTAACTTTACAAAGTTCTCTACTGTTTTTGGCGCATCGTTTTCGTAAAATGTCACATGCATTTCACCTTTATTCGTTTTAATGATTCCTTTCATGTCCTAATTTTTGATGCCGCGAAATTACAGCGAGAAGTTGGATTGAGAAAATGGAGTTTTGAACAATTCGCTATGGGTATCCTTGTTGAAAACTTGGTTGATAACGTAATGAGGGGTACTTTAATACGACTTTATGTGAATGTTAAATTTGTATAGAACGAACCAACAAACGAATTCCTATGTTCAGTACACTTACAAAACGAAAACTTACCGACAACCAAGTGGCAAATGTTTTCATCAATGCGATTTTCGACAGTGTCGATCATGGCTTTAGCGAAGTGGCATCCATGATTAATGAGGACAGCGCATTCGTTCAATCCCCGAGCATTTCACTCGAAAACAATGGGGAATTTGGCATGATTGTCCTTGTTGGTAATTTATCCTTTTTAGAAAGCACTTTTGAAGCGGACCAAGCGGAAAGAGTAGAAAATATCATTTTTGACAAAGTATCGAAAATGTACGAAATGGATCATCTTTCTTTCAGAAATTTGATTCGTGAATACCAGTCATTCATCATGCGTGTCAATCATCCTTCTAAAAATTGGATTTACGGAATGTCAAAAGCTGTTTTTCATAAATACAATTTAAATGAATTCCAAGACGAGTATTTCCGTCGCATGCAAGCTCCGAATCCATTGTTCTTAAAACGAATGGACGAAGTAATGTCCAATTTCATTTGGAACTGGGACGCTTTCTTTAAAAAGTACCGAATCTAAGGATGTTAAAAGCATAAAAAAAGGAGCGAATTTCGCTCCTTTTTTGTTTTATCCACTTATACTTCTTCTGCCTCTCGTATCGGCTTTCTAAAAACCATTTTACCATCAAATACATCCATCACGATGTTCTTTGTTCGGTCAATCGTCCCGCTTAACAGTGCTTTTGAAAGTTCATTTAACACTTGTTTTTGAATTACTCGTTTGATTGGACGCGCACCAAAGAATGGATCATATCCGATTTCGGCAATGTGCTCAAAAGCATCCTCCGTCACATACAAGGTTAAATCCATTTCTTTCAATTTATGTTTTAAAACATCTAATTGAATTTGAACAATTTGTTTGACATTGTCCATAGTTAACGGCGTAAACATAATGACCTCATCCACACGATTTAAGAACTCTGGGCGAATGGTCTGACGTAGGAGTTCCATGACCTCGACTTTTGCTTTCTCCGCTGTTTCCTCAAAATCCTTTTCTTTCACCTTTTCAAAGCGATCATGAATAATCGTAGAACCTAAATTCGACGTCATAATCACAATCGTATTTTTAAAGTTCACCACACGTCCTTTGTTGTCAGTTAAACGTCCGTCGTCAAGTACTTGCAATAGGACATTAAACACATCCGGGTGAGCTTTTTCAATTTCGTCTAGTAATACAATCGAATAAGGCTTGCGTCGAACCGCTTCCGTTAATTGTCCACCTTCGTCATATCCAATGTATCCCGGAGGTGCACCAACCAAGCGACTCACGGTGTGTTTTTCTTGGTATTCACTCATATCGATGCGTGTCATCGCATTTTCATCGTTGAATAAATATTCCGCCAGCGCTTTTGCTAATTCTGTTTTTCCGACACCCGTTGTCCCTAAAAAGATAAAGGATCCGATTGGTCGCTTCGCATCCTGAAGACCCGCACGACTTCTGCGCACTGCATCCGAAAGGGCCGTAATCGCTTCTTCTTGTCCAACCACGCGTTTGTGTAACTCATCTTCCAAGCGCAACAACTTCGAAACTTCGCTTTCCATCATTTTATTGACTGGAATTCCCGTCCATTTAGAAACAACATCTGCAATTTCTTCTACATCAACTTCCTCTTTAATCATTTTGGAATTCGCCTGAAGTTGAATGAGTTGCTCTTTCAATTGCTCCAATTTTTCTTCGGACTGCTTGATTTTACCATAACGGATCTCCGCCACTTTTCCATAGTCACCATTTCGCTCCGCTAAATCCGCCTCGAATTTCAAGGCTTCGATTTCTTCTTTCGTTCGTTGAACGGCATCCACCACATCACGTTCCGCTTGCCATTTGGATTGTAACGAATTGCGTTGCTCATTAAAATTAGCTAGCTCACGTTCCACATTTTCCAATTTCTTGGTGTCATTTTCACGTTTCAATGCTGCACGTTCAATTTCAAGCTGCATGATTTTACGTTCAATTTCATCCAATTCCTCCGGTTTGGAATTGATTTCCATGCGTAATTTGGAAGCGGCCTCATCAATCAAGTCAATGGCTTTATCAGGCAGGTGTCTGTCGGTGATGTAACGTTGTGATAATTCCACAGCGGAAATAATCGCCGCATCCTTGATGATCACTTTGTGGTGATTTTCATATTTCTCTTTGATTCCACGCAGAATGGAAATCGCATCCTCCGTAGTTGGTTCATCGACCAATACCGTTTGAAATCGACGCACCAACGCTTTGTCCTTTTCAAAGTACTTTTGGTATTCATTTAAGGTGGTTGCGCCGACAGCTCGTAATTCTCCACGTGCTAATGCTGGTTTCAAAATATTCGCTGCATCCATGGCTCCTTCGCCCCCACCCGCGCCTACAAGCGTATGAATTTCATCGATGAATAAAATGATTTCTCCTTCCGCTGCAATGACTTCCTTAATCACCGCTTTCAATCGTTCCTCGAATTCACCTTTGTATTTCGCGCCTGCAATGAGCGCACCCATGTCCAAGGAATAGACCATTTTGGTCTTCAAATTCTCCGGAACGTCCCCATTCACGATGCGATGCGCGAGTCCTTCCGCAATAGCGGTTTTTCCCACACCAGGCTCTCCAATTAAGATGGGATTATTCTTTGTTCGACGTGTTAATATTTGCAATACTCGACGAATTTCATCGTCGCGTCCAATCACCGGATCCAATTTGCCAGAACGCGCTAATTCGTTTAAATTCTTGGCATATTTCTCCAAAGATTGATAGGTATTTTCTTGATGTTGAGAATTCACTTTTTCTCCTTTACGCACATCCATAATCGCTTCTTTTAAAGTTGATTTAGAAATTTTATTGTCTTTTAATAATTTGGCAATGGTGTCCGATCCTTCCAACATGGCATAGAACAACAATTCAATGGAGATAAACTCATCTCCGAAATTTTTCAATTCGGATAAGGCAGTTTGGAATAATCGATTGACGGTTTGACTCAAGAATACTTGTCCGCCACTTACCTTGGGATAACCGTCCACAATGCGTTCCAATGCCGCTTGTAATGTGGATTGATTCACTGATAACTTTTTCAAGATATACGGAATGACTTCTTGGTCAACAGCGAAAACCCCTTGCAATAAGTGTCCTGTTTCAATGACCTGCTGTCCTTTTGCTTCCGCAATATTTTGTGCTTGCTGAACAGCTTCTTGTGTTTTGATGGTGAATTTCTGAAAGTCCATTTGCTTCATTTTTAATACGATTTCTATGCGTCAAAAGCTAATCCAAGCGTCATTTCAGCGACAATATTTCCGATTTGAACGCATTTCAATGTCAATTTTTCCGATTTCCTTCCATTTTCAAAAAACTGAAGTGACAATGTAACCATTTTATGATTCGTGCCGTTAAGGATGTTCATGAAAGCAATCATTGGTAAGAGCGGATTAACGGTAACATGTTTTAGCATCATGAGTGCGACGTGTTTGTTGTTTGCGAATCCTATATTGCCGAAGAAACAAAGCAACATGTTGGTTGTGAAGCCAGGTCAGACTTTATATCAAATCTCGAAAGCGAATCAATTAACGCTGCGACAATTGTATAAATTCAACGACTTTAATCCACAAGCCGATGTATTGGAACCAGGAACATGTGTTTACCTTGAGCGTAAACAACGAAAATCAGCTCAAAAAGAGTTTGTTATAGTGGAAAACTCCGCCACACTTCGTCAAATTGCCAACAAAGAAGGCATTCGACTGAAATCACTGATGAGAATGAATCAAGGTTCTTCTCCGGACGAACAACTACCGAATGGAGAAAAGGTATTCCTTCGCTAACTTGCATGGCAAGTGAAGGAATTTGTTTGTTGTTTGTTATAAAGTCCCGCTTGTCGGGACTTTTTATTTTCTTTGATTTTCCATTTGAACAATTTTCATACTCAGTAGTTTAGAATGCGTAGGTCATTTGCACGTCCTGTTTTTATCCGTATTTTTAAGCAACTATTTAAGCTATGAAAAAACTGATTACTACCTGTTCATTGATTCTTTCCATTCCCGTTTATGCACAACTTGGAAACACGATGTACGGACTCGCACGCACGTCGAATCCCGCAGCAGTATATGTCGCAACGATGAATCCAGCCACTGGAATTGCCACAAATATGAGTCAAACCTCTGTTTCTTCATCCATCAATTTAACCGGAGCTGCCTTGAATCCATACAGCAATCAATTCTGCTTTATTGGCGACTCAGGTTTGAAATCCATTGATTTAACTTCCGGACAAATTTCGAACACAGCGACCATAAACAATCCAAATGGAACTGGTTATTTCGATCTTTTTCGCTTCAATACTTCGGATTCCTTGATGTATGGTTTGTCGCGAAGAAACATCACAAATCCTCAAACGGGCGCATTAACACCATCCATGTATTTGGCTACCATAGATGCCAATTCAGGAACGATCAATGAAATTTCTCCAAGTTCGATTGGACAAGGATTTGCGTATGCAGGAAGTGCCATCGACCCGCATCAAATGGTATTTTACTATTCCAATGGTGCGCAACTTGTTGGACTCGACATGTACAATGGAAGCATCTTTTCCAGTCCAACATTAACCTTTCCAAATGGAGGTGAGCATTTTGACAATTTCACCTATAGCTGTGCTGATACGAGTTTGTATGGATTGGTTCGCACGAACTACTTTTCACAATTTTACGACCCGCAAACGATGGTCACCACACAAGTGTTGGACTCCTCAACTATGCATTTGGGAAAAGTAGACGCCATGACTGGAGTGGTGACTAAAATCAGCACCCAATCGTTGGGGCTTAGCGCCTATTCCGTCAATGGTAGTTCAACGATTGATCCAGTCAACATGATTTACTATTTCATTAGCGGCGGATCAGCTGGAGGACTGGCCATTTATGGTGTTTCATTGCAAACCGGATTGGTTGTAAGTCAAGGCACGATCAGCAATACAGGCGGACTCTATTTCGATATGATGCGCATCCAAAGTGATTGCTACGAATCACGTCCAACCAGGTTAAATCCTATTTCCGGCATCCAAGAATCATCAACCTGCTCCGTCCGTATTTCACCAAATCCATTTGACGATGTTTTGCACATTCAAAGCAATGAAAACATGCAATCTTATGCCGTATATGCCGCGAATGGATTACGTGTGAAATCAGGCCTTCTATCAGGAGTTGACGCGAACTTGAATACCAGTGAACTATCTGAAGGAATTTACTTTGTACACATCTGCACAGCAACTGGACATACCACTCGAAAAATTGTGAAGTAACTAAACTACACGCGAATGAACAAGATGAAATACCTTGGAGTGCTCTCTCTCCCCATTTGTGTTTGGATCAGTTTTCAATACGAAGGAATTTGGGCTTTCCTTCCTGCACTCGTTTATTTTGGCGCCATTCCATTCTTGGAACTTGTTTTAAAAGTGGATGAACGTAATTTAGAAGAACAAGAACGCGTATTAGCTAGTGATGATTCATTCTACACCCTTTTATTGTGCTTGATGCTTCCGATTCAATTGGGATTTCTCGGCTATTTCCTCATGCACATCACAGAAACGGAATCAAGTAGCGACTTGGTTGGACGCATTTTGTCGATGGGCATTATGTGCGGAGTGATTGGCATCAACATTGGACATGAACTTGGACACAGGTCCAATCGTTGGGAACAACTGATCGGTGAATTGTTATTGATGACATCTTTGGAAAATCACTTTGTTCCGTACCATAACCGAGGACACCACACGAACGTTGGGACGAAAAAAGATCCAGCAACGGCGCGCAGAAATGAATGGGTCTTTGTTTTTTGGTTCCGATCTCAAATTGGCAGTTACATTCTAGCATGGCAAATTGAAAACACGCGCATGGACATCATGAAAAAGTCAAGATGGAGTTTAGCGCATAAAATGATTCAATATACCATTCTGCACATCACACTGATAGGACTTATTTACAGTTTCTTCGGATGGACTGTTTTGCTCTATTTTCTTTACGCAGCAACCATTGGCATTCTTCTATTGGAAACGGTCAACTACATTGAACACTATGGACTTTACCGTCAACAACGCGAAAATGGGACCTTTGAAACGGTAAAGCGCAAACATTCATGGAATTCAAATCATGTGATTGGACGCGCCGTTCTTTTTGAATTAAGCCGTCATTCCGATCACCATTTCAAGGCAGATCGTCCGTATCAATTATTGGAAACGTCAGACGATTCTCCCGTGATGCCGACAGGCTATCCCGGAATGATGTTGTTAACGTTTGTCCCTCCCCTTTTCTTTTGGGTCATGAACAAGCGTGTCGATGCGGCCTTAAAATAACTTCTGTCGTTTCAATAAATATTGCAAGAGTACTTGATTGTATCCTTCGTGGATGTCTGCTTGCATGAAATCAATGCGGTGATTCACACAACGCATTTTGATTTCATTGAAATACGCTTCAATTCCTTTCACGTAATGTTCGCGTACCTCTGCCGGTTGTAAGTGCATTTTCTCGCCAGACTCCATATCAATTAATTGGTATGGACGATTTTCAAGTTCAAAGTTTAACTCCATTTTAGAGTCCAACACATGGAACAAAATCACTTCGTGTTTATTGTGTTTGAGGTGTTGCATCGCACGAAAGAACTCATCGATGCGATTGGGATCATCTAATAAATCAGTGAAAATAACGACCATGCTTCGTTGATGCGTCAATTCGGAGATGTCGTGTAGCGCTTGAACAGCATCTGTTCCCGTTCGACTGTTCTCCTCGTAGTCCTTCATGCGCTTCTCCAATTCACTATACAAATAACGGTGATGTAACAATGACGATTTTGCCGCTGTATGCACATCCAATTGATCAGAGAAAACAGAAAGTCCTACCGCATCACGTTGGCGTTTCAATAATTCAATCAAACTCGCCGCAGCATATACAGAAAACTCGAACTTGGTTAAGCCACCCTTCGGAAAGAACATGGAACTAGATCCATCGAGGACGATTTGACAGCGCAAATTCGTTTCCTCTTCGTACTTCTTCGTAAACATTTTCTCCGTTCGTCCAAACAAACGCCAATCGATGTTTCGTGTCGATTCTCCAGGATTATACAAACGGTGTTCTGCAAATTCAACAGAGAATCCATGAAAAGGACTTTTGTGCAAACCTGTAATAAATCCTTCTACAACCTGCTTTGCCAACACTTCAAGGTTGCCAAATTGAGCTAAACGCAGACGGTCAATGGTAGGATTCATGGATGTTTTTGAATATCAACAAAAATAAACATAATTTAGCTTGTCGGGCAACCGTAAGCGCATACATGCGTTAATCAATTGTAAATCAATCAACATGAAACACTTACTACCTACAAAAATCATCCTTTGCCTTGCTTTTTTAAGCAGTATTTTTACGAGCAACGGACAAGTTACCGGATTCGCATTCACCGGATTAACGACGCCAACGAACATGCCTACTACGATTTGTGGGTTAACAGCTAACATCAGCTATTCCGCATTGACACCAAGCACGAGTTCCGCTGGATCAGCGACCATTCCTTATGTCATTCAAGGAAATAATTTCACTGGTTTCCAGTTTGTTTCACAAGTAAGTTGGGGTGATGGATCCTCTACTACTTCCAACGGTGGAACTTCGACAAGTGGAACGAACATCAACATGGCACCAGCTATTACGCATACGTATGCAGCACCTGGAACGTATAGCATTCATACAACCGTTTATAATCAATCCAACCAAACCTTTGCCTTGGATTCTGTTGTTTTAACTGTTGGATCTTGTACAGCATACTTTTATTGCATGATACAAGTGGACTGTAACAATGATGGAACCATTGATTCTCAAATAAACGCACCTGTTCCGGTGATGTTGACCAATGGAACAAACACGTATATTGACACTATCCAAAACAACATGTTCATAATGAACAACATCTGGGCAGGAACATACACGCTATCCATCGATCCGACTTGGTTAGCAGCACATAATTATGTCATTGGAAACATCATTCCAAGTCCGAACATCATGGTCTCAAGTGGCGCAACCACTACGGTCATCACCTTAAATTGCGCGGCACAAACAACCATGTTATGTGCGAGTGGACAAGTCTATTGTGATGCGAATGACAATGGCATCTTTGATTCAGGAGAAACGCCCATCTCAAATGCGCCGATATCCGTGAATGGAACGGTTGCGTATTCAAACGCCAATGGTTCGTACAACATTAGCTATCCAGGTGTAGTCAATGACACATTTGCGATTTCCATCAGTTCAAATTGGTTGACGCAACATGGGTATGCACTATTAAACAACAATGGAAATAACATGAGTTATATTCTAGGTACGCCATGCAATAGTGGTGTTCCTGTATCCAATGTGAATTATCCATTAAGTTGTGGTGGAACAGTAACTCCAACTATGTGTTATTCCGGATATGTTTTCTGTGATGCGAATGGAAATGGTGTCATGAATACCAATGAAACACCAATTGGTGGGGCGCCTGTAACCTTATACAACACAACTACTACGTCAAATTCAAGTTCTGTTACGGTTTACACGGATTCAACTGGATATTTCTCTTACTGTGGACAATTTAGCACAAGTACGTATTTACTTGCAACGATTAGTCAGTCATGGTTAAGCTATAATGGCTACAATCCAACAGTTGGAGTCATTACCTTGATTGGAAGTCCAGCAGGAACAACAAACACTGGTTTCATCGGAATTAACTGTGGCGGAACTACTACAACTTGTGCAGACTTATGGACAACGGTTACACCATGGATTGGTTATTACCAAAATAGTACGGCATACATTAAAGTAAACTGGGGGAATTACGGTCCAGGTGCTGCAGGAAACTACACCTTAACCATGAACTTCCCAGCCGGAGTAACTGTAAATGCCGCGAGCATCGGGAATGGCGGTACAGTAAGCGGTAATACCATTACTTGGAATTTAAATTCCGCATCTAGTTTCTTTAGTAATTATGACGTGATCACCTTTAATGTACCAGGTGGACTTTCTTCTGGAACGGCGCATTATTTCACTTCGACGATTTCCCCGACAACAGGAACTGATTGCTCTACCTACAACAATGCTGGAAACTTGCTTCAATTGGTTGGTAATAGCTATGACCCGAATGACAAAGTCGTACAGCGTCCAGATTTCGCCATTCAGTTCTTTGGAAGTGGCACCGAATATATCGCCGCGGAGTTACAAGAAGACTTAACCTATACCATTCGATTCCAGAATACAGGTACAGCGCCAGCACAAAATATTTACATCATCGATACCTTGGATGCAGATTTAGATTGGTCAAGTTTTACCCTCATTCAATCCTCTCACAACATGCAAGTTGTCAACTTAGGTAACGGCATCATGCGATTTGAATTCCCAAATATCTGGTTGGCTGATAGCACGACGAATGAGCCAGCTAGTCATGGACAATTGGTTTACCGCATCATGGAAAATGCTGCCAATACTTACGGAACGGAAATTGAAAACACGGCTTATATTTACTTCGATTGGAATGCGCCGATTATCACCAACACGACCTATAATTTCAACAACTGGACAGAAGGAATTTCAGAAGGAAATGCTCAAAACATCCATGTTTATCCGAATCCAACAAACGAATCCATTACGATTGCATGCGAAGGAAACTTTAGCTATCAATTGGTTGATCTTTCAGGTCGTACGGTTGCTCATGGAGAAGGAATGAATTCTGAAAAAGTAAACATCGCGAATGCTGCTTCAGGAATCTATCAATTGACGGTTTCCTCTACTGCAGGACAATCAAGTTTGAAAGTGATCAAGCAATAAAGCACGAACAGCATACACGTATAAACGCCCACTAACCCGGGCGTTTTTTTTTGTACCTTTCGGCCGTGAACGAAATCAAGAAAACGGCAACAAAAACAGCGATCATAAGCATCCTGACAAATTCGGTGATGGCTGCGGTGAAAGGTACTGCCGGTGTTTTTGGACATTCTGACGCGTTGATTGCTGACGCGATTGAGTCCACCGCCGATATATTCGCCAGTTTTCTCGTTTTATTTGGATTAAAGTATTCAACGAAACCAGCGGATGACGACCATCCCTATGGACATGGAAAAGCAGAAGCGTTGGTCACCTTTGCCGTGGTTGGATTCCTATTGATTTCTGCGACGATCATAGCGGTTGAGAGCATTCGACATTTGAGCGAACCACAAGAGAAACCAGCATTTTTTACCCTGTACGTCCTAGGAGCTATTATTCTCATTAAAGAACTTTCGTTTCAATACGTTCACCGCAAAGCGAAGGAAACCAATTCATCTTCGTTAAAAGCCGATGCTTGGCATCACCGCAGTGACGCCATTTCATCTGGTATTGCGTTCATTGGGATTTCGCTCACGTTTATCTTTGGAAAAGGCTTCGAAAAAGCGGATGATTGGGCAGCACTCCTCGCTTCTATTTTCATCGTTTACAATGCTTTTTTGATTTTTCGTCCTGCGCTTGGCGAAATCATGGACGAACACATACACCATGATCTCATCGATGAAATTCGATTGCATTCACTAGAAGTTAACGGTGTGGTAGATACCGAAAAATGTTGGGTGCGTAAAACGGGAATGGTCTATATTGTTGACTTACACGTGGAAGTAGCTGGTGATATCAGCGTGTTTGATGGACACGAAATTTCACATCGTTTGAAAGATCACTTAATGGAAACCATACCAACCATTGCGGATGTTCTCATTCACATCGAACCGGCAGCGCAAAAGGCTTAATTATCCTTTTTTCTTCGTTTGAGAATAGCCTTCTTTGATCAGGAGCTCATAGATTTTATCCTTGAAATTCCCTTGAATTAGGATTTCACCGTCTTTGACTGTTCCTCCAACGCCACATTTACTTTTCAAGAGTTTCCCTAAGTCCTTCAGATCCTCTTCCGTCCCTGTAAATCCTTCAATTAAGGTCACTTCTTTTCCCGCGCGTTGCTTGCGGTCAATGGAAACGTACAAACGTTGTTGGTTATTCGCCAATGTGTCCTGCTCTTCCTCCTCCTCATGCTGAAATTGAAAATCAGGATTCGTCGAGTAAACGACGTTGACGCGGCTTTTATCTTTCTTTGACATGAAACAAAAATACAAACTACAGCCAAATCAGCGGACATTTTACAATATTTTCATTGATTTAGAGTTAAGGAAAGACCTACTTTTCCTCATGAAAAAACCGCCATCCTACGAACAGCATGCCTCCATTAAAATGTGGGCAGAGGACGATCGTCCACGCGAGAAATTACTACTCAAAGGCAAAGCCAGTCTGTCGGACGCCGAACTTCTCGCCATTCTGATCGGTTCCGGTTACCGCAACAAAAGCGCACTCGATTTGGCCAAAGAACTTCTAGCAAATTACCAACAAGACTGGCATTTGCTAGCCAAATCAACGGTGCATGAATTAACCCAAATCAAAGGATTTGGTCCAGCGAAGGCCATTCTCATTATTGCCGCCATGGAGATCGGAAAACGACGAGAAGCCAGCATGATTCCAGCAAAAACAAAAGTCCGTAATTCCAAAATGATTTATGATCATTTAAAAAAGCACTACGATGGACTTGCACACGAGGAATTTTATGTCGTTTACTTGAATTTTGCCAATGAAATCATTGATACGATTCAATTGTCCAAAGGAGGAATGACTAGCACTGTTGTAGACGGAAAGATTCTCTTTCACCACGCCATTGCGTGTCAAGCAACCGGATTCATCATCAGTCACAATCATCCAAGTGGGAATCGCTTTGCGAGCGAAGCTGATAAAAAACTCACCTACAATTTGCGGGACTTCGCTAAACTTGTCGACATGCAGCTCCTCGATCACCTCATTTTCACAGATAATGGTTATTTTAGCTTCGCCGATGAAGGCTTGCTATAATTATGTCATTAAAAAAAATCATCACTGTCATTGGGGCTCGTCCTCAAATCATTAAAGCTGCGGCGATTAGCCGTGCTATCCACACTCAATTTTCAGGTCAACTCGAAGAGTTCATCGTGCATACCGGACAACATTACGATGAAAACATGTCCGAAGTATTTTTCTCCGAACTTGGCATTCCAAAACCTGCGTTTAACTTAAATGTTGGAAGTGGGCAACATGGAAGTATGACGGCCAAAATGTTAGAGGGATTGGAAGCGCTTTATGTCAGTGAAAAGCCAGATGCCGTCTTGGTGTATGGAGATACGAATTCAACCATTGCAGCGGCGTTAGCGGCAGCGAAAATTTACATTCCAGTAATTCACGTGGAGGCTGGACTGCGCAGTTACAACAAATCCATGCCGGAGGAAATCAATCGCATCTCCTGTGATCACATGAGCAGCTTGCTCTTCTCTCCAACCAAAGCGGGAATGGAAAATCTTGCGAAAGAAGGATTTGATTTAACACCCACAAAACAAGCGAGTATCGACCATCCAAATGTGTATCATTGTGGTGATGTGATGTACGACAACAGCTTGTTCTTTTCGGAATTATCGGATGAAAAATCGGATATTTTAGCAAAAAACGAGTTAAGTCCCGAGGGATACATTTTATGTACGATTCACCGTGATACCAATACGGACGATGTCCATCACCTCAACGCGATTTTCCAAGCACTTGTGCGCGTTCACGAAGAAACGAATTTAGAGATCATTCTACCGCTGCATCCAAGAACGAAAAAGAAAATGGAGGAGTTACTGCATAGCGAACTACGTGAAAAACTCGACCAAACGCCTGGAATTAAAATCATTCCACCTGCTGGATTCCTGGACATTATTGCCTTGGAAAAAAATGCACGCATGATTATTACGGACAGTGGTGGACTGCAGAAAGAAGCGTTTTTCTTCCAAAAACCATGTGTGATTTTACGCGAACAAACAGAGTGGATTGAAATCGTTCAAAACGGAAATGCACGTTTAGCTGGTTCGAATGAAGAAATGATTGTTCAACACACCCGAGACTTGTTAAACAAATCTGATTTTACGTATCCAAGTTTATTTGGGGATGGTCAAGCGGCTTCCTTTATCTGTTCGAAAATCCTATCCGATTTATTGTGCTAAATATCTACGTTGACCATATTTCCACTCGCCTACTCTACACCTTGAAATTTGTGTTTGAGGAACGAGGAATTGCCTATGAATTATGCAACGATTTCATGCAATTTGAAAGCCTAGAAGGCATCAAACTAAACTATTCCGAACGGCATTTTGAAAACATCCCTCAACTCGTCCCGAGTGCGCTGTTATTTGAAGAAACGGTAAAATCGTATTCTCTGGACAAAGGAATGTTCCACCGAGAAGAATGTTTGTCCTTTGATGGCATCCTGGATCCGCTAGCGAGTGTGTTCTTTGTACTTACGAGGATGGAAGAATACACCTCGGAAGAGAAAGATGCATTTGGACGTTTCCAAGGAACAAGCAGTGTCTTGTTTTACTATGGATGGCATGAAAAAGCGATGTGTGATCGCTGGGCCTTGGATTTCTGTCGATACGCAAAGGATGTCCTTGGATTAAAGTGGCGTCCAAAATTGGAGCGAATTGAGAACATTCCCACCTTCGATATTGACAATGCCTTTGCTTTTCAGCACAAGAATTTTTTTCGCACGCAACTAGGAACGTTAAAAGATCATTACTTAAAGCGACAAGGGCGCATTTCGGACCGAAAGAAAGTCCTTGCGGGAGAAATGAAAGATCCTTACGACACCTTTGATTTTATGCAGTCAATTGCGCAGATGGGACAAAAAATCAATATTTTTTGGCTTTTAGGCGACTATGGACAATACGACAAGAACTTACCGCATTTTCATCCCGTTCAACGCGCACTGATTCAGCGGATGAGCGAAGTGACGGAAATCGGCATTCATGCCAGTTTTGCGTCCAACGAGAACGAAGCGCAACTTGGTGTCGAAATCGAACGACTTCGCGACATTACAGAAATGCCCATTACGCGAAACAGGCAACATTTCTTGATGTTAAATTTGCCATTTACGTATCAATCCATGATTCGACAAGGAATCACCGATGACTATTCAATGGGTTATGCGGACATTGTCGGATTTCGAGCGGGTACAGCGCGTGTGTTCACGTGGTTCGACTTACACAAAAACGACAGCACTTCCCTTCGCATACATCCCTTTGCCTATATGGATGGAACCTTGAATGAATATTTGAAATTAACCGTGGAGGAGTCGAAAGAAAAAATTGATGGCCTGTTTAAGGAGGTTTGTCACTATGGTGGACAATTTTCCTACATTTGGCACAACGAAACAATAGGCAATTATGCCCATTGGAACGGATGGAAAGATGTCTTTACCCATGCATTAAATTTGAATCAAGCTGATTTTATTTAAGATGAAAAAAGAAGTTTTTTTATTGATTTTATGGATGATGACGCTGTTCATCGGAAGCGCATGTAAGCGACAATGCGTAAAAAATCAAACCGCTGCATGCCAAGAACAAGTTCCCGATGGTACCACGTGTATGGCCTATTGGGAAACTTGGGTCTATAATCCAAAGACGAACAATTGCGAATTCAAGGGATATGGAGGTTGTAGTCCAGTGGGATTTCAAACCGAAGCGGAATGTGAAAATTGCGAATGCCATTAATTGAATGCCATGAAACAAGCCTTTTATTCTTTCTGTGTTTTTTCGTTCTTGCTGCTTTCAGCGTGCGAAAAACCAGATTTAGCCGTTGCCGTGCCAAAGTGCATTGAAAATAAGATTCAGGATATACAGAACAAGCCCGTTGAAAATCCACCAACACAAGTGTGGTTGTGGGAGTATAATGGTGCTAAGTATTATTATTTTACGGCTGCTTGCTGCGATCAGTTTAGCAGTTTGTACGATTCAGAATGCCATTTTATCTGTGCTCCAGATGGAGGTTTTACCGGCGGAGGTGACGGAAATTGTATTCCTGGAATTCAATCAGCCACAAAAACGCTGATATGGAAAGATCCGCGTTGAATTAATAGAAACATGTTTTTTCGCGTCCTAAACGAAAAGCGAAGGTCACTCCAGAATAAACATACCAATCTTTGGTACTTGGATTTCCTCGGACACCATATTTAGACCCATCAAGACTTCGGTTGGAAAGATTTGCTGCGGTATTAGAAATTTCCTTTCCGATGACTTTCGAATTGGCATAAGTTGCGGATCCAACATCGTCTAGGTAATCTGTAAATGTCTTGCGAATTGCCAAGTCAAAATTCACGGTGATTTTATTTCCAATGGAAAATTTTGCCCCCATCCCCAATGGCATACATACTTGGTATAAATGGTAGGGTTTTCTTGTTCCTATTGAAGTCCCTTGTCCTTCGGTGGACATTGGTTGCAACGCAACTAATTGATCATTGTACATCGCTTTGGGATTCATGTGAAACATCCCCAATTGCGCCAACAAATAAACCGTTCCTGCGTTTTTATTTCCTTTACCAAACGTAAATGGCACATAGTGAAATTCCACTCCGCCCGCTACTTCATGAATTACTGAACGAAATTCAAGGTTGCGGTTGACGAATAATGCATTACTGCTTTCCTTGTCATAGGCTTCTACTTTCCCATACAGGTAGTTGAAGCGCAAGGTTACGCGAGGTTGTAAATTATAGCGATACATCAAACCGCCGGACCAATTACTCTGATAAAAGGGTTTGAATTTATTCAAATCACCCAAGTAGTACATTTGTCCTACATTCACACCAATTTCTGACTTAGAAAAAAAAGTCTTGCGCTGGGCTGTAACGCTTCCAACGCAAGACAATAGTATGAACATAAAAATCAGTTTTCGCATCGTTTGAGATAACGTATAAACTTACGATTTATTACGCTTTTCCGTTACGTTTACGATCAGTTTCCTTCAAAAGGATTTTACGAATACGCAAATTCTTCGGTGTAACCTCTACGTATTCATCTGATTGAATGTATTCTAAACACTCTTCCAAGCTAAATACTTTTGGTGGAGCCAAACGAACTTTATCATCTGAACCAGATGCACGCATGTTGGTCAGTTTTTTCGTTTTCGTTACGTTTACACACAAATCACCTGCACGTGAATTCTCTCCAATTACTTGTCCTTCGTAGATGTTTTCATTCGGAGCAACAAAGAATTTTCCGCGTTCTTGTAAGTTATTCAAAGAGAACGGAATAGAAGTTCCTTGTTCCAATGAAATCAATGAACCATTTTGACGTCCAGGAATCTCCCCTTTGTACGGTTGGTATTCCAAGAAACGGTGATTCATAATTGCTTCACCAGCTGTTTGTGTCAACAAGTAATTTCTTAATCCAATGATTCCACGAGAAGGAATTTCAAAGGTTACGATCATACGCTCTCCTTTCGGAACCATATTTTTCATTTCACCTTTGCGACGCGTCACTGCTTCAACAGCTGTTCCGCTATGCTCCTCTGGAAGGTCGATGGTCAATTCCTCTACCGGTTCACATTTCACACCATCAATTTCTTTGATGATTACTTGTGGTTGTCCAACCTGTAATTCATATCCTTCACGACGCATCGTTTCGATTAACACCGATAAATGCAATACACCGCGTCCGAATACCATCCACTTGTCTGCTTTATCTGTGTCTTGTACACGCATCGCCAAGTTTTTCTCAAGTTCTTTGGTTAGACGGTCAGAAATGTGACGTGAAGTCACGAACTTACCTTCTTTTCCGAAGAATGGAGAATCGTTAATGGAGAACAACATACTCATGGTTGGCTCATCCATTTTAATCGTTGGCAATGGTTCAGGATTTTCAGCGTCACAAATGGAATCTCCAATTTCGAATCCTTCAATTCCTGTTACAGCACATAAATCTCCTGCTTGTACTTCCGTTACTTTCGCACGTTCGATTCCTTCGAATACAAACACTTCTTTGATGCGGTGTTTTTCCAAACGTCCGTCCGATTTAGATAAAATAATCGGTTGATTTTCTTTCAATACACCTCTCGATAAACGTCCAATAGCGATTCGTCCTACATACGATGAAAAGTCTAATGACGTCACCAACATTTGCGTATTTCCTTCTTCGATTTTACGTGGCGGGAAATAAGCTAGGATGCGGTCAAGTAATGGTGTGATGGTTGTTGTTGGTGTTTTCCAATCTTCAGCCATCCATCCATTTTTCGCCGAACCGTAAATGGTTGGGAAATCCAACTGTTCTTCGTTTGCGTCCAATTCGAACATCAAATCGAATACTTTTTCATGAACTTCTTCCGGTGTACAATTTTCTTTGTCCACTTTGTTAATCACCAACAATGGTTTTAATCCCAATGAAAGTGCTTTTTGCAAAACGAAGCGTGTTTGTGGCATTGGACCTTCAAAGGCATCTACCAACAGACAAACACCATCTGCCATGTTCAATACGCGTTCAACTTCACCTCCAAAGTCGGCGTGACCTGGGGTGTCGATGATGTTAATTTTTGTTCCTTTATACGTCACCGAAACGTTCTTAGAGACGATGGTGATTCCACGTTCGCGCTCTAAGTCATTGTTATCCATGATCAAATCTCCTGTTGGACGATCACGTTCGTTAATCATTGTTCCTGCTTCGATGATTTTATCCACCAATGTTGTTTTACCGTGGTCAACGTGGGCAATGATGGCGATGTTTCTAATTTCCATAAGAATAGTATGCTATTTTGTATCTACTTAATTAAGTTGGGGGGATTAAGATCGTTTACGGTCACCACCGAACGATTTGCGTTCACCTCTTGGACGATCGCCTCCAGCGCTTTTTCCTGCGAATCCGCCACTGCGACTTGATCCACCTGAACTGCTACCACCAGAGCGTCCTGAGAAGCCTCCGCCAGAACCGCCTGAGCGTCCTGCATAACCTCCTCCACCAGAGCGACCAGCGTAACCGCCACCGCCTGATCCGCCAGAGCGACCGGAGAATCCTCCGCCACCTGAGCGTGACTCACCACCAAAACGTCCGCGTCCACGTCCGCCTTCGCTGCGACCTGAACCACCTTCTTTTTGCGCGGTCACTTCGATACTTACTTGGTGTCCTTCGAAATCTGTCCCATTGACATTTTTCAAGATTTTTTCTGTGTGTTCTTGATCCGCTTCAAAGAAGGAATAAGAAGTCATCAAATCAATGCGTCCAACCGCTGCCGATTTCAATCCAGTCGCGTCACAAACGATGCGCAACAAAGCACCTGGATTCAATCCATCTCTGCGTCCTAAGCTCACAAAGAAACGAGTTTTACCTTCTTCACGTGCACGGTCAGATTTTACTCCTTTGCGCTCACCACTACGGTCATCTCTTGCTGCGGCATTCAAGTCACCTGCACGATCGTAATAATTGATGAAACGATTAAACTCCGTAGAAACGAAACGTTTGATGATGTCTTCTTTCGACAAACTTTCAAAAGCTTCAAGGATTTGAGGCATAAACTTCGCGATGTCATCTTCCTTCACTTCTGTCGCGATCGTTTTATTGATCAACTTCATCAATTGAATTTCGCAAATCTCTTCCGCATTTGGAATTTCTCCAACGGTAAAGGTTGTGCGCATTTGACGTTCAATCGCCTTGATTTTTCCAATTTCACGTCCATTGATTAACACCAATGATTCACCTTTTTTTCCAGCGCGCGCTGTACGTCCACTTCTGTGCGTATAGTTCTCAATGTCATCTGGCAAATTGTAATTGATGACGTGTGTAATATTGTCAATATCCAATCCACGTGCAGCAACATCTGTTGCAACAAGGATTTGTAATTCTTTCGAACGGAAACGATCCATCACACGGTCACGCATTGCTTGCGTTAAATCGCCATGCAATGGTTCAGCATTGTATCCTTCTCGTCCTAATTTCTCTGCAACGGTAGCCGTTTCATTTTTCGTACGACAGAAAATCAACCCATAAATACTTGGATTAAAGTCAATCAAACGTTTCACCGCTTCATAACGATCGCGCTCTTTTACCATGTAATAGATGTGATCGATGTTTTCGTTACTTTGATTTTTGTGTCCAATGGAAACCTCTAAAGGATCATGCATGTAGGTTTTCGCAATACGCGCCACTTCCGCAGGCATCGTTGCGGAGAACAACCACACATTTTTATCAATCGGTGTTGTTTCCAATACCGCATCAATGTCCTCTTTGAATCCCATGTTCAACATTTCATCGGCCTCATCGAGGACGACGTAGCGAACTTGAGAAAGTTGAATCACTTTTCGATTCATTAAATCAACAAGACGTCCAGGAGTTGCCACAATAATGGAAGTCCCTTTCTTAATGTCCGTGATTTGTTTTCTGATATCTGTACCTCCATATACCGCTGTAATGTTACAGTCTAGGTATTTAGCAAACACATTTAAGTCCTTCGCGATTTGCAAACAGAGTTCGCGAGTTGGACAAATGATCAAACCTTGTGGAAGTCTGGCTTTTGTATCGATGTTATTAATTAACGGCAAGCCAAAAGCCGCTGTTTTTCCTGTTCCTGTCTGCGCTAGGCCGACAAAGTCGCAATCCTCCTGCATCAGGTAAGGAATTGCTTTTTCTTGGATGGGGGTCGGTGCTTCAAAACCCAATTCTGTTAACGACTTCAGCACCTCACTCCTCAATCCGAGCTCTTCAAATGTCATCTTGTTATTTTAAAATTGGGTGCAAAGATACACATAATAAAAGGAATAGTTGTTAATAAGTTGATTCTTAATGTTAAAAAACCATTAAAGGACTTAAAATAGAAGCAATTAAGTGGGTGTTTCGACCCATTTGTCCTTTGGTCTAATTTTTCATTAAAAGGTACTCATGCTTGATGTGCTGACGAAAAATGACTAATTTCAAAACATGAAAAAATGGCCACTCTTTGTACTTTGTGTTTTTGGAAACATCTTTTGCTTTTCCAATCTTTATGGACAAAGGGTTCACGCATTAGCCCCGGGAATTCTTGTTGATTCCATTTTAAAAACCAAACCCGGCGCATCCAAAATGGCTTTGGATCCCATCACGCAGCACTTGTTCTACTGCAGTTCGGACGGAAAAATCTATGAGGTTTTTGAAGCAATCGGCAGTGACTCCTTGCGATTTACAGCTAGTCAACATGGACTGACCAGGTTACAAGGACTCTGTTTTTTGGACAGTACCATGTACCTCGCAGGAAATCTTTGGTATGCCACGACAGGAATTGGGCTGATTGTCAAGGGTAAACTTCAAGCGAATGGAACACGTGTTTGGACAACCATCGTTTCAACCGAAGCGTATCCAACAAGTAGTTCAACGGGCGACCATGGATTCACCGCATTGAATGTCGATCCAACACATCAGTTCTTGTTTTTCTCCGGAGGTTCTCGCACGTCCTTTGGCGAAGTAGAAACGAACAATGGAAACTATCCAGGCATGCGTGAACAAGCATTGACGAGTAAAATCTACCGTGTTCCCATCGATGCAGAAAACCTGTATTGGCCCAATGATTCTACCTTTTTAAATGCGAGTGGATACGTTTTTGCGGAAGGAACGAGGAATGCTTACGACATGGCATGGAATGCGCAGGATCATTTGTTTGCAGTAGACAATGCGGGAGAAAGAGACGATCCAGAAGAGTTAAATTGGATTCAGCAAGGACATCATTACGGATTTCCTTGGCGCATTGGTGGAAATGCGAATCCACTGATGAATCCAACCTACAATGCCAGTCAAGACCCACTTATCAATCACTTGAATGGCGCCTATCTTGCTGGACATTTTGCCGCTGACCCGAACTTCCCTCCTATTCCTTCAGGAATTCAATTTACGGAACCGTTACTTCATTATGGACAAGCGGCGGACTACTTTCGAGACGAGACAACTGGACATGTTATTCATGCGAGTGAGGTAGATACGTTCATGCGCACGTTTACAGCACATCGATCACCGCTTGGACTCATCATCGATCGAGATAGTTTAATGATGGGCGTTTATAAAGGAAAATCTTTTGTCATGAGTTTTATGCCTGGAGGTGACAGTACAGGATTCACACCGCTTTCCCCGTGGGGTTCGCCTTGCCCTTTTGTCGATTCTTCGCGCGAATTAGTCATGATGGACATTCAATATGACGATGTCCTAGCGGATTACACAATTCACTCAGCGAATGTCGCAACTGGATTCTATTTACCTGTTGACGTTGAGCAAATCGGAAATACGCTGTATGTCATCGAAAACAACGGTGTCTTGTGGAAACTGGACTTTCCGGTCGGTACCACCGAACCGCCCATTTGTTATGCCGCTGGACTCATCGTTTACCCCAATCCATTTTCAACGAGTTGTTCGGTCTATTACCCGAATCCAAGCAATGAATCTCGGGTTATTCGTCTTTATACCAGCAATGGACAACTGGCCTTTGAAAGTGAAGGATTTATTGATTCTACCTACGAACTGCTGAAAGCATCCATCGCAAAAGGAAGCTACACACTTGTCTTGCAAGCAGGAGAGGAAATTTTAGCTCGTCAGAAGGTGATCATTTACTAACTCGGATAAAGCAAAAAAACTAGGCGCTCAACATCATTTTGTCACCACTACATTGGTTTGCTCCCACTTTTTGTTATTTTACTGGACTTGATCCATAAAGTTTGCAAAAAAACAATCCCGATAAATCGAGACGATACATCGGGATTTGCCTTACTTTTTTTTTGGGGGCAATGCCAAAAAGTAAGAACACTAAAACAAACAGAATTTTCTTCTTTTCTTTTTTATTCTTCCACTTTTTGGCTTGATCCAAAAAGTTCGCAAAAAGATCAAGACTCCGAATTCGATTCCCTTTGCAGATCTTACTCCGAAGGATCATTCCTGGCTTCAAGCAAAGGGTTTTCTTCGGATTTTGTCACACGATGCTTGGCGCATGAGATTGCAGCTATGCTGAGCATTCGCGTGTGACAATGCTCCTTGAAAAACTTCGAATTCTATGTCGGTCCTAATTCTATTTTGAATTTCTTTCTTCGAAGTGAAAACTACGAATATTTACAAGATTGTTTTCCCGCGCATGAAAAGATGTAACGCCAACCCTCACAACGAAGTTGCGTGAAAATTTCTGGCTGTCTGAGCAACCTTCGAGAAATCTATTTTTTCTCTCCCACTTTTTGGCTTGATCCAAAAAGTTCGCAAAAAGATCAAGACTTCGAATTCGATTCCCTTTGCAGATCGTACTCTGAAAGAATATTCCTCCCATCAAGCAAAGGGTTTTCTTCGGATTTTGTCACACGATGCTTGGCGCATGAGCTTGCAGCTATGCTGAGCATTCGCGCGTGACAATGCTCCTTGAAAAACTTCGAATTCTATGTCGGTCCTAATTCTATTTTGAATTTTTCTCTTCGAAGTGTAAACTACGAATATTTACAAGATTATTTTCCCGCGCATGAAAAGATGTAACGGGAACACTCACGACGAAGTTGCGTGAAAATTTCTGGCTGTCTGAGCTGAGGCACGAGAGCGAGTTTCAGAAATTTTAGCAACGAGGACAATGAGGGTCGTTAGATCTTTTAAGCGCTAGAGCTTCTGCAAGTTCTGATCGTAGCATCAGAATTTGTTTCTTTTTGGGGCGATGCCAAAAAGTAAGAACACTAAAATAGTTTCTTTTATCCCCAAACTTTTAGCTGTCAACCACTAACTCAATAGAAGCAAATTTCAATTATTTTCATCTTTACACAACATGAATTGCAAATCCCGCGTTTTCAAAGACTAAAATTCCTATTTTTGACCCAAATTAAAACGAACACATGAATCTGACAGGTATCATATCCATCTCTGGTAGACCAGGACTATTTAAAGTTATCGCCCAAGGAAAAAACAGCGTCATTGTTGAGTCAATGATTGACAAAAAACGTTTTCCAGCATACGCTACAGAGAAAATTTCCACATTAGAGGACATCAGCATTTTCACGTATGAAGAGGATGTAAAATTGACTGATGTGTTGGCTAAAATGAATGAATCGTTTACAGATAATTATCCTTCTCACAAAGAAGACATGAAAACGTTAGAGGCTGCATTAGCGACATTCTTACCGAATTGGGACAAAGAGCGCGTGTATCCTTCAGATGTTCGAAAAATATTCCAATGGTTTCATTTAATCAAACAAGCTGGATTATTTGAAGCAGCGGCAGAAGGTGCCGAAGAAGCAGAAAGTTCTGCGAAAGAAGTGAAAGCGAAAGCTGAACCTGCAAAGAAAAAAGCAGCGACAACCGCAGCCGCTCCATCCAAAGCAGCAAAACCAGCGAACGTGAAGAAAGCAGCTCCTGTTAAAACAGGAAGTTCCCGCGGAAAATAAGCGTTAAAAAAATAAGTGAATTCACCTGTCCACCCGTCAGGTGAATTTTTTTGCCCAAAAAATCCACCTCATGATTATTCAAAAAAATCCACGAAAATTTCTAAGCGAGTCCTTGATTATTCAAGCATGGGAAGACTTAAAACCTTCCTTCGATGATTTGTTGGAACGAAACATAGAAACAAAAGATTCCTTTGATCAATGGTTGCAGGATCGCAGTGAATTGGATGCTGTGTTGGAGGAAGACTTGGCATGGCGCTATATTCGGATGTCCATAGAAACGAGTAACGAAGCGCTCGCATCAGCTTACACGTTTTTCGTCACCAAAATACAACCCGAATTGGCACCCTTAGAAGATGCCTTGAATCGCAAATTCATGGAAAGTCCATTCCGCAAGGACTATACAGATGAAGCACACCGCATTTATTTTAGAAGCATTGAAACACAGGTCCAATTATTCCGTGAGGAGAATGTCCCAATCGAAGCTAAACTCAATGAATTAGCACAACAATATGGAGCGATTAGTGCCGCGCAAAGCATTGATTTTAATGGTGAAACGATCACCATGCAACGTGCTGCTCAATACCTGAAAGAACAAGATGAAGAAGTGCGTAAAACCGTTTTTGAAAAGTTGGTTGAGCGACGTCGAGCGGATACCGAAAAACTAGACGATCTGTACACCGAGCTCATTCAACACCGACATCAGTTAGCGGTCAACGCCGGATTCGAGAATTTCCGAGATTATAAATTTCAAGCGTTGGGACGTTTCGATTATTCCAAACAAGATTGCTTTGATTTTCATTCAGCCATTCAAACACACATTGTTCCTTTGGTGAAAGAAATTCAAGCCAAAAAATTAGCGTTAACAGGAGAAGCGAAATTCAAACCATGGAATACCGAAGTCGATCCTGAAGGAAAAGCACCGTTAAAACCTTTCGAAACAGGAAAAGAAATGTTGGATGGCTGCATTCAGATGTTGGGCAATTTGAATCCATATTTCGCCGACTGCTTAAGCACCATGGAAGAAATGGGTCACTTGGACTTAGATTCCAAAACCGGGAAAGCGCCAGGTGGATACAACTATCCACTTTACGAAATTGGCGTTCCATTTATTTTCATGAATGCCGTAGGCGCACAGCGCGATTTGGTCACCATGGTACATGAATCCGGACATGCTGTTCATTCCTTCTTGAGTCGTGATTTAGCCCTGACAGGCTTCAAGAATTTGCCATCCGAAGTTGCAGAACTTGCGTCGATGTCCATGGAATTGCTTTCCATGAAAGAATGGGGACATTTTTACCAAAACACGGACGACTTAAATCGAGCAAAACGCGAGCAGTTAGAAGGCATTTTGAAAATCCTCCCTTGGATTGCCCAAATCGACGCCTTTCAACATTGGGTGTACGAACAGCCAACGCATACCGTTGCGGAACGACACGCGCATTGGGCAAAATTATCCAAAGACTTTGGAACAGGATTAACGGATTGGACCGGTTACGAGGATCAAATCGAAACCTCTTGGCAGCGACAATTGCATTTATTTGAAGTTCCTTTTTATTACATTGAGTATGGGATTGCGCAATTGGGCGCATTGGGAGTTTGGATGAATAGTTTACGTGATTTCGATGCTGCCTTGGCAGCTTACCAAGAAGCCTTAAAACTCGGCTACACACAGTCAATACCAGCCATTTACCAAACGGCGAATGTTCCTTTTGACTTCTCTTCGGAGCGTTTAAAAGAGCTGGCTTCATTTATTCAAGTGGAGCTAAATCAATTGAACTAGAAATAAATTCCGCGGGATTTTGCGCAGATTTTAAATTTCTCTTTATATTTGCACCCTCCGGCGAGATAGCTCATCCGCCGCGGCGGAGGTTAGAGCGTAGAAATAGATTATGGCGAGATAGCTCAGTTGGTTAGAGCGTAGGATTCATAACCCTAAGGTCCCGAGTTCAACTCTCGGTCTCGCTACAAAAGCCCCGACAGAAATGTTGGGGCTTTTTTATGCCATGTTTCGTCCTAGAAAAAGTTGACTATAAATGGACCAAGATCAAAACCTGGGGACTTAACATTATTTGGTATCCAATACAATTTTTTCTCTCCCACTTTTTGGCTTGATCCAAAAAGTTCGCAAAAAGATCAAGACTTCGAATTCGATTCCCTTTGCGGATCTTACTCCGAAGGATCATTCTTGACTTCAAGCAAAGGGTTTTCTTCGGATTTTGTCACACGATGCTTGACGCATGAGCTTGCAGCTATGCTGAGCATTCGCGTGTGACAATGCTCCTTGAAAAACACCGAATTCTATGTCGGTCCTTATTCTATTATGATTTTTTTCTTCGAATGAAAAATATCATTCCTTTACAAAATTACCATCCCCGCGCATGAAAAGATGTAACGGGAACACTCAAGACGAAGTTGCGTGAAAATTTCTGGCTGTCTGAGCTGAGGCACGAGGCGAGTTTCAGAAATTTTAGCAACGAGGACGATGAGGGTCGTTAGATCTTTTAAGCGCTAGAGTTTTTTGCTTTACTTTTTGGGGCGATGCCAAAAAGTAAAAGAATCTGAAATAGTTTCTTTTATCCCCAACATTCAGTTTTGATCCACACCTACCCTACTCAATTCTTTACTGGATAAAAGGTTAAACAAAATAGCTCTTATACTTTCACGGATTATTTATACACATTTTCACCCAAACAATTCAGTGTATTTCTTTTCCCTTTAAAAAAGCACAGCACAACCAAATACCATTTACGTATTTACACCCAAATAAAGGGGTGTTTTGAGAATGAAACATATTCTTTATTAACTTTAAATTTACCAAAAACTTGCATTTTGCGCACAGCATCATTTTCTTATGTTTCTGAAAATCAGCTTAGATGCACCCCCAGCAACTATGCCGGGGTCTGCTTGCAAAACACATATGACTATTCTCCTTTCGGTGTAAGCCTTGACGGAAGAACTGTCGAAGGGGATTTTTACCGATACGGATTCCAAAAACAGGAGAAAGATGATGAGGTTAGTGGAATTAATAACTTTGTAAATTATACTTTTCGAATTCAAGACACAAGAGTAGCCAGATTTCTATCTTGCGATCCGAAATCTAGTAAATTTCCTGAATACTCCTGTTATAGTTTTAGCGGAAACAATGTGATTTCTTCAATTGAATTGGAAGGAGCTGAGGATATTCCATCATTTGAGGGTTATAATCCATTTGACGTTTTATTTTCTGCTCAGTGTGGAATTAAGTTTGATTTTAAAGGTCATTTAAAGGTATTCTCAGATGTGAGTATTAATTTATCAAATCAAGCAACTAATATGGTGTTTAATGCAGGTTTTGATTTTATTCCGTGGGCGAAGAAAACAGAGTGTAATTTGAACTTTTCAACGGTTTTACAATTAGGTATGCTTGCACCTCAAAGAACTCTTCCTACAAATGTTAGTTACACAACCGACGCGGGAAGAAACGTAGCAGTGAATGATTTGGATAATTCGCTAGATATTGGTTTAGGTTATGACATGAGATATAGAGAAGGGAATTTGTTAAAAAGAGAAGCATCTTTAATACTATCCGTCAAAACAGATGAAATAGGATTCAGAAGTACCATTATTGCTAAAACACAAGGTTTTAGTGAATTAACGGGTGGACGAATGAATTCTATTTATCTAGGTGCTTCATATACAAATCGCACAAAATTTAAAACCTATGATGCGATGAGTGATGACCTATTTTCAATTGCCCACATAGGGGATAGGTCGTTAAATCTTGGTTATACAGTTGATTTTAATACACAGAGGAAAAATCTCAATTTTAATACTTCACTTGGTGCTATTCAGTCCTTTAAAAGTCCAAATGAAGTTATGTCATTTGGTATGTTTACAACTGGTCCTACTAACAATTTATTTACTGATTTCAGTTATGGTAAATCAATGAACATGGGAATAAACGTTGACTATAATTTTTCAAAAAAGAAAATCAGTTTTAATACCTATTTAAAAATCGGTCAAAATCATGTTGCTCAGTAAATTGAAATATCGAAGCGCTTTTCTTATATTAATTTGTTTATCGAACATGTTATTCTCTCAGTCTAAGAATTGTTCGATCGGATTTAAGCCACTAGGTGAAAGAAGTTTTAATATTATCAATCAAAATCATTCATTCAAAATTCAGTCATGTATGATTTTTCCAATTCAACTTTCTTACGGGAAATTTCATTCAAGTATTGGAATAATCAATCTCGAAAAAAAAATAAATGAATCGACAGCTTTAAACTATATTCCAAATTCCTCAAAAATTATCTACGGAAAAGGAATTGATTTTACGATAGGTTTTCGGTTGTTAGATAAACCCCAATTTTATCTAAATTCTATATTAGAATTGTCTTTGAATCATCTTAAGTTAAATTCTTTGGAACAAATCACTTATCATTATAACTGTATTAGTTACTCGAATGAATTCGGATGGAAAATTGGATCAGATTTAGGTTATTTTGCAAGGTTAGGAATTAATGCATCAAATCGTTTTACGTTTATTAAAAACGCCCAAATAAATTATTCACTGAGTATTCAAACAGGTTTTTATATCGATCTAATAATGTTTTCAAATAAATAGAACAAACTGAAAATTAAACCGACAAGTTAAATTACCCAATAATGAGGTTCATTTGGTTGTTTATATTTTAGATCCTAATTTTTTAGTTGCTTTCTTGTACTGAGAATATTTGTATTTTTCTTTAGAGTTGTTTTATAGATGGAGGAACGTAAACGAGAGTAATGTCCAATCGATAATCGACTTAACTTAAATATGCGAAACATTTGTAATCTTTCCCCAAAAAAAATAAAACGATATCAATTTAGTATAATTAAAGGTATATAATTCATTTTTTCTAGACGCTTATCATTTATCTTTTAAAAAATACTTAATGTCATCCAATCCTATAATTCCTTATCCTCTCAAACACCTTATCCGATTCCTGATCTATCACATTCTGTGCCATTTTCACGTAAAGAAAGAACTCTTTAGAGTTGGTAGCATGACCAGAAATTTTCCGAACGATGTGTTCGGGCATTCCAAGTGAAAGCATGGTTGATATGGCCGTTTTATGTTCGGTGAATTGGCCAAAAATAACACGCGAAATTCAGTGTTTTTACCGCATAAAAAATGCCAAAAGTCGCCTATTTTTAAACAAATATGACCCCTATTAGTACAAGTCCGAAAACACAAGCGATTAGGCCTCAGAATCCTTACATTTCAAATCTGTCCTGCGGGGTCTGCTTACAAAACACTTACGACTATTCACCTTTCGGTGTAAGTCTTGATGGAAGGACTATGGAGGGTGATTTCTACCGTCGTGGGTTTAATGGAATGGAGAAAGATGATGAGTTCAAAGGGAAAGGGAATTCCTATGATTTTGGCGCAAGGATGTATGATCCGAGAGTTGGGAGGTGGTTGACGATTGATCCAGAGTGTAAAATATAACCAAGTCAATCAAGCTATACATTTGTTTTAAATAATCCAATTGTTTTTATTGACCCAGATGGCAGAAAGGTAGAAATTTACGATAAGGATGGGAATAAAGTCGCCACCTTGTCTAATAGTGGAATTGTAATAGAAAAAGGAATGGAAAATTCCTGCATATTGAAGTCTTACCTAGAATCAAAAGAGTACTTACAAAGGAAAGATCAAGACTTTCTGTGTGAAATAGAAAATTCGGATAAATTATTATCAATTGTGGAATCTGCGGCCCCTAATAGCTCTGCCTTATTTTTACCTAATTGGCGCTCTATAGAATATTCAGTAAGAGATTCAAATCAAGATGGAAGTGTTTCTGGATTTGAAATTGAAAAAGCGGAATTTAACTCTAAATTTGTGGGAATTATATTTTGGAATCCTTCTCAAGGTGCAATTGATGCTGAAAACAATTATCATTCTCCTTCATTAGTTTTTGCCCATGAAATAAAACATGCTTATAATTGTATAACTAATTTATTAAACTATTTAATACGAAGTTCTGTAAAAACATTATCATCTTCTCTTGGCGGAAATGATACTTTGGAAGAAACAGATGCAAATGATAATGCAAATGAATTATCGAAAAACCTTGGAAATGGTGATGGCGGTAATGGTGTTGATAAAAAAAGAACTTCACATGGTTATAAAAAATTCTTCAAAGCAAAATCAGTTACATCTAATAAAGATACAGAAAATGAATAAAATAAAAATAATAACGAAACAAATTTATTTTTTGGTAGGTTATTTTTTAATAATCAATTATTCTGTGATTTACAGTCAAAACGATGTGCAAAAAAAACTAAATGCTGATATTTACATGACTCCTTCAAACCCACATTATGGATTTGGTGATAAAGGAATTTACAGATTTAATTTAAAAGCAGAATCAATTATTGTTCCAATTTCTAGAAGTTCTTATTGGAAAACGATCCAAAAGAAAGATAGCGTTTATGAGTTATTTTATACAAATTGCTTTTTTGACACTAAACTTTTAGATTCAATTGTTTTTGACTCAACATTGTTATTCGATAATGTCAGAATATTAATTATTTTGAACAACAATGATATTGTGGATTCACTAGAAATAGATTGTGATTTTAATTTAAAAATTAAAAATAGAACATATAAAACTAACAAGGATTTTCAATTATTCTTACTTCAAAAAATGCCAGAAGAAATTTATGAACAATGGGTTTATTTAAAAGGAAGATTACCAATACCAAAAAAGGAAGATGAGTGATATCAAAATTGGTTTGAATTTCAAATCCAACAAAAACTTAAAACAGGACCTTTGGCACATCAAAATCTATTGAAAATGTGGCGGTTATAATGTTTTTAATTTTGATTTCAACTATCGAAATGGAAAGTTAAAATGAATATTGCTCTCCAAAATATTTTGATTTTGGTTTTTTGCTGTGCTACTCCCAAGACAAATTTAAACCAAGACCATCGATGTATCGAAAGAGTATTAACAAAACAAATCTTTAACAATCTCAAGAAAGCTCCGTTGCTACTCCCAGGAAAAACCTAAAATAAGACCTTCGATATAACGAAAAAGTTCAGTCATTTTTTATCACACAACTAACTTAAAAATAATCAAAACAACCTCAAAATTCAATGTTTATACCCAAATTAAAATCGCCAAAAGTTGCCTATTTTAACCAAATATGAACCCGTTTAGAACAAGTCATAAAACAAAAGCAATTAGTCCTCAGAATCCTTACGATTCAAATCTGTCCTACGGGGTCTACTGGCAAAACACTTCCGACTACAGCCCATTTGGAGTAAGTCTTGATGGGAGGATTGTTGAGGGTGATTTTTATAGATATGGTTTTCAGAATCAAGAGAAGGATGATGAAATTTCGGGAAATGGAAATTCTTATACCACAGAGTTTTGACAAGTTAGCAATAGGATTGGAAGAAGATGGAATATAGACCCCGTGTTTAAAGAGAATGAATGACCTAACGTTAGTTTCGATCAAATGATTAAGTACTCATATGAAATAAAATAAATTATGAAATTAATTTTTACAGTAATTGTTTTCATCTTACACAATAGTGTTTTTTCACAGGATTCAACATCAATTTATTCTAATTTGGAATTAAAAAAAGACTATGAAATTACTTATAACATATCGGGTGGAAATATTTACGCTTTTCGATTGCTAAATGAAGGAATCATTGTCAAAAGAATTTTCTTAAAAAAGTTAAAAGTTAAATCAAAATTTATACCTTTCGAACAAATAAATATAATAAACTACAACCGTGTACAGAACTTTATTGATTCAGTTGAACTGATGAAGTTTAAGTTTACACCACAAAATGACAATACCTTGATTTTTAATAGCGGATATCCAATAACGTTGGAAATAATTAATAATTCGACGAATGAGTTACTAGTCATTAAACGGTTAAATGATATGAAAAACGAAATTGAGATTAAAACATTCATAAAGTTAATCAACAGTACATTACCCAAAAAATATAAAAGAAAATTCAGAATTTATGGTTGGGATTAAAGTTATTGATCGATTATTTGACGCAAGCCAAGTAGTGAAAGTAAAAGGAATATTGTCAACGATGTATAAAGATCCAACGGTCGCTGCTCCGTACAACTTATTTAATTGAACGAATACTAGGATAAAAAAATGAAAAGATTAGTCGGAATCTTCCTCTTGTTTCTGTTTTCTTGTCAATCAAACAACGAAACAAAAACCGATCATAAGTCAATAACATCCAAACACGATTCAACGAAACCTATTTCTCAAGATAGTCTTTTCAAACTACAATTCAATTTAGATTATTTTGTTCAAATTTTCCCGCCAAAAATTTCAAAAAATGTCATTCCAGCGGAATATCCAAACCAAGACCAAGATTGGGTTCGAAGCTATGAATTTGAAGCAGATCGTGATTTTAATGGAGATCGAAAAACAGATGTCATCGTCTGTTTCGGTGGATGTGCAAGCGGAGGATGTCTGTATGGTGTGTTTATCAAAGAATACGGATCCTATTATCGGCTTGCGTTCTTTGATTATTTGAAAAATAAGGAATTCGAAATTGAAAAAAATGGCTGTTTAAAAATTGTGTCAAGTGAAGAATTGAATGCATACGATCCTTCTCAACTTCAAATATCAAACTTCAAATACGACAAACGTAAGCATGCCTATCAGCTGGATACGTCTTATGTGTTTTCCGATCGAACAGATGACTTTGAACTTTCATCCGTTTTGAAAGATTTAGATCATGATGGTGTGAAGGATAGTTGTATTTATAACCCAAATCGCAGTGAGCTCATTTGTAAACTTTCCACTCAACATTTCAAAGCAATGAAAAGTAAACCGAGTTTAACGGACGAAAGGAATGCGGGAATTCGAGCGACAAAAAATGGATTTGAGTTTTACGTGAACTACATGAGAGCTGGATTTGCCCATCAATTTCGATACGACGGTCAGACCAAGAAAATCAGGCTGATTGGAATGAGTCGATATGAATTCGGAAATGCCGCCAATGATGGCAGTGGAAAATCGAGTGTGAACCTATTGACCAACGACTATATGGGGGAATGGAACTATTATAATCTCGACCGTCAAAAATTGATTAAAATGGGAACGATTCGAACAAAAATGTACTTTCCGAAAGAAACGCTAGAAAACTATGACGGCGGAATTCAAGGTGACTATGCTGAAAAATGCAGCGCATTGTACGAAAACAAAAAGCAAAAAATGCTTGGGCAGTAAGAATTTGAATGGAGTAATGCCGGTATTACTTTTATATCCCATCAATTTTTCACAAAGCCATTTTTAAATTGAATTTTCACTATTTTTAAGTGCCTAAATGAACCTATGAAAACGACACTTGCTGATGGGACTCCCATCCATTGTTTGCGTAAACCGGAAGCGCGTATGCTCGACCACCACGTAGATGGATATTTACAACATGGAATTACAATTCAAGATGAGGCCATCGTCTTCGATGTTGGTGCCAATATCGGCGTTTTCGGCGTGCGTGTCCTGCAGAAAGCACGGAATGTTCAAGTGTATTGCTTCGAACCAATTCCAGAAATCTATGAAGTCCTCGCGGCTAATAGTCAACTACATGGTAACGGAAACATGCATGTATTGCCCTATGGGATTTCTTCCATGGACACCACCGCTACTTTTACCTATTTCCCGAATACACCGGCGTTGTCGACGGCTCATCCCGAACAGTGGGATACCGAACCGAAAGCGTTTGGTCGAGCAGTGAAAAGCACCATGAAGAATCCACCGAAAAACATGTGGTACCTGCGCTTGATTCCAACCATTTTTTCTGGACTCATCGCCAAACAATTGGTAAAAGGACGAAAAACAGTTGACTGTCAACTACGTACCTTATCCAGTTTGATTCGTGAGAAAAACATTCCACGCATCGACTTATTAAAAATTGATTGTGAAGGAGCTGAATGGGACGTCCTTCAAGGAATTGAGTCCGACCATTGGTCCTTGATTTCATCGATGGTGATTGAAGTGCATGACCAAGATGGGCGCGTTCAACGCATGCAACAGTTGTTGACGGAAAAAGGATTTGTAAATCAGCACATCGAGCAGGAACAAGGATTGGAGGATTCTAAAATGTATAACATTTTTGCACGTCGATCATGACACGAGAGGAAATTGCACTATATACTGTATTGTTGTTGGTTTGCACCAATTTTATTGGATTGTTGTATAGTTTGATTGTCCTCAAAACAACTTGGTTTTCCGCTTTTCAAATTCAGAAAAAATCCTACGAAAAAGGCGTTTTCGCCAAGCGTATGCCACGCTATCTGTTGAACTTCAGCATTTTGTTACTCCTTTCCGGAACCGGCGCTTACGTGGGATATCCCCTCTTTCAATTAAGTCCAATGTCCGGATGGATCATCGCCCTGCAAGTTTTTGTCGCTTTCGTGTTCGACGACATCTTTTTTTACTTCATGCACCGCTGGTTACATGAAAACAAATCGATGCTGAAAAAAGTCCATTACATACATCACCGCGCACACAAACCTTTTCCATTGGAATATTTGTACGCTCATCCCTTTGAATGGATGTTGGGCATGGTGGGTGCCTTTCTTGGATTTGGATTGATCCTCTTGGTGATGCCTGTTCACATTTATTCTTTTTGGATCTTTGGCGCACTCCGAAATTTGCATGAAATTCACATTCATTCGGATTTAAAATTTCCAGGATTGAGCCATATTCCAGGCATTAGCACCAGTAAAAATCACGACGATCATCACGCCAAATTAAGCGGAAATTATGCTTCTACTTTTTCGTGGATGGATCGCATTTTCAAAACGAAATTCTAGGACATGAACAAGATGCTGCTTTTTACATTGTTTATTTTCTTCGGTCAATCTGTTTTTGGACAAGCCACATTTGATTTAACGGTCAAAGCCACCGGCATTGCCGTTAAAAAAGGCACGATTGAATTTGGACTTTTTCGCGATCCCGACTATTTTGCACAGGTTGGAAAAACATACCGCATGCTTCGTGTCAAAGTGGATGCCTCGGAGGAAACGGTGACCTTTCACAACCTTCCGAAAGGAAAATATGCAGTGTGTATTTACCTCGACGAAAACAACAACAATCAATGTGACAAAAACTTCTTTGGGATTCCGACCGAGAAATTTGCCTTTTCCAACAATGTGCGTCCCCTGTTATCCATACCTTCCTTCGAATCGTGCTCCATCTATTTGAATGAAAATAAATCCATTTCCATTCGCACTGATTACTAACGCCCAACATGAAATTCACCTTCCTCCTACTTTGCTTTTCTGCTCGCTTTTTCACACTATACGGACAAGATTACCGGATTCATTTCATTCAAAATGGATTGGAAGTTCCAGTGATCAATGAACACGTGACCTTGGCCAAAAGTACGTTTCAACTGCAAGTGGAATTATTGAAAGTGGATGGCATTTTTGGTGCCTGTTCACTGAGCGATTCACTCTTTCAGATTCCAATCCAAGAATCCTTACCTGAAACAGACCTCATCCAATGGAAAATTGCGGTAGAACCGGAAAACAATGCTGATAAGGATATGATCGTATCCGCAGATAGTTATTTTTATTGGTTTTATAATCCGAAAGTAGATACGTGGCATCGCTTTGACCCCAATCCACTTGTGGTAAAAGGACGTGTCATTGGAACGAAAACCATCGAACACCTATTTTTATCTGAACAGGACAACACACAGACACAAAACGTGGAGTTAACAGCGATTCAACAGCCTCTGTATTGTATTTTCTTTCTGATGGATGACAAATCCGAAAAAACGTTCAAGCGTCAACGCATCCGCGTGGACTGGCGCTAAATCAACGGATTTTTTCAAAGGACATGCGTAGTCCGTTTTCTGCGCTTGGGAATCGACCTTGATCATACACCAATGCCCCATTCACCCAGGTTTGATGAATGGATGAACGGAACACCGTTCCTTCAAACGGCGACCATTGACAATGATACAACAGTTGACTTTTATCCACTTTCGTTTCCTTTTCCAAATCAATCAAGACCATATCCGCAAAATAACCTTCACGCAAATAGCCTCGGTCGACCATTCGGTAAAGTTCCGCCACATGGTGACTGGTTTTCTGTACCAATTTTTCCAAACTCCATTTTCCGTCGAGGTACAACTCGATCAATGCCAACAAAGCATGTTGCACCAAAGGTCCACCGGATTTCACTTCAAAGTAATTTCCCGTTTTTTCTTCCCACGTATGTGGCGCATGATCGGTCGCAATAATGTCCAAGCGATTTTCCAAAAGGGCTTTCAGTAAGCGTTCATTATCTGACTTCGTTTTTATCGACGGATTCCATTTGATTCGGTCACCCAATGCCGCATAATCTTCCTCGTTAAAAATCAAATGATGCACACAAGCTTCCGCAGTGATTCGTTTTGCGCGCACTTGTTCATTTGCTTCAAATAATGCGGCTTCATCTCCGGTGGAAATGTGGAAAAAATGCAAACGAACGTTGGTTTTCTTCGCTAAATCAAGTACGCGTTTCGTCGCCGTAACACAGGCCTCTGTCGTTCTGATTTTCGTGTGAAAAGCACTGGGAATCTCTTTTCCAAACTGCGCCATGTAGCGCTGTGTTTGTGCGTGTATGATGGCGTCATCTTCTGAGTGCAAGGCAACCAAGGACTCCGATCGGCGGAACAGTTGTTCTAAAAAATCGGGATAATTTGCCAAAATCCCTTCATCATCGTTGAAATACAACCCATCATCCGTTATGCCGCAGACACGTTCATTGTCGATCCGTAATGCCTCCTCCAAATTCCCTTTAGAAATCCCCATGAAAAATGAATAATTGGCCAAGGAAGTCTGACTCGCCAAGCGATATTTTTCCTCCAACAATTCCAAGCTCAAGGTATTTGGAATGGTGTTGGGCATGTCCATGAACGAAGTGATTCCACCTGCCACTGCAGCGCGCGATTCTGAGTAAATGCTTGCCTTATGACGCAATCCCGGATCGCGAAAATGCACTTGATCATCAATCATCCCCGGAAGGAGGATTTTTCCTTCCGCATTGATTTCCATGTAGCGTTGACGTGGATCAACACCAATATTCGGCGCGATTTTCTCGATGCGCTGCTTCGAAATCAAGACGTCGGACACACCTTGTTTTCCTTCATTGACCAAGGAGGCATTTCTCAAAATGGTTTTCATGCGTTTGAATTAAGGATTACAAAAAGAACAATACATGGGATCTTCGAAGGTCCTTCCATCCCTTCGGTTTTTATCCACGGAATACTGACACGATTGACACGCAAAACGTTCCACTAAAATGGATGCCGTTGGCATCTGACAAGACGAACACGGTAATCCAGGAAGCTGTTCTACGACATCAAATCCAGGGGAATGACAGTTGGGACAAGGACAATTCAACTTCTCCAAGAGTTTGTGACATACTTGTTCAATCACCTTCATTCGGGTAGGATTCCGCATGGCACGCATGTCTGTTTCAGCGTAGACTGTGTCATGCATTTCCTGACATTGTTTAAATTGATGGTACAATTCCTCCATGGAATCTGCATCCTTCAGGACAAGTTGAAAATTACTAGCTTGGTCTTTCAGTAAAATCCCATGACTAGGGAATTGAACTTCATCCGCGAATGCCCGCAACGCATCTTCATTGTCCAGCGTTCTTCCTTGAAAATTGGTATCCGTCACCAAGGTTTTCGCAATAAATTCCCATTCATGCTTTCGATCAATCAATAGCATGATTTCCTCATGTGCAGGAACGGAAAACAAAAAGGGATGTGGGCCGAATGATCCTTCCGTCGCGATGCCAATGTCACAAGCAGCGTGCTCCATTCCAGCGAGGCATTTTTTTCGCAGGGTGTCCAATGGACTTAAATTCCGTTCGATTTCACCCGAAAACGTTCCAAATTGATCGGTATCAAAGGTCTTATTTTTGAGGACAAGCATGCCCAATTCTTTTTCCAACAGTGGTGCAATGACCTCCTCTTTTCCATGCATGGAAGCGATAAAAACCGTTCTGCCTTTGAAGAAATCCATTGATTCTACTACGGGATTAATCGTGCCAAAGAAAATTCATAAGACAATGCCGCTTGTTGACATTTCGTCAAGACTTCCAGGTATTTTAATTTCGCTTGGATGTACGTCAATTCACGTGCATTGACGAGGAACAATGAACTTTCCCCTTGTTCAAACATGCGTTTTTCCGCTTCAAACAGTGTCTTGGAATCCATCACCGACTGTTGATAGATCTGCACTTGTGCTTGCGCATTTAAATAATCGTTCTGTGCCTGCTCAATCTTCGATTGAATGTACACTTGATTCGAAGTGAAGGTCAATTGTTCATCTTGAATTTTCAACTTGGACAATTGTAAGTCCCCTCGTTCTTTGCGCAACAAAATCGGCATTTCAAATTGGACCCCAAACTTATTGTTGTTGGGCGAAAAACTGTAGAGCGGATTATAATTAACCGGCTCATTGATGACTTGGTAATTCAAATTAAGCACGGGCTTCAATTGCTCCTTTTTGAGTTTTTGATCGATTTCCAGGGTTTTAATTTTCAAGTTGTTCATCTTCAAATACGGATGATGGGCAATCAATGAATCCAATTCCATGATGGACGGAAAACGCGACAAGGGAAGCGCTGTTTCATTTTCTTCCATCGGCATTTTTGAGTCAGCCAAGTCGAGCGGTTCCAGTTGTTCATTCCATAAATAAGTAGAAACCTTGACACGTGCGTTCAATTCCTCCGTTTCGTAACTTTTCCACAAGGCATTTCGAGATTGCACTTGAATCCGTGCCTCTATCGTATCGATATACGGACGATCACCACCTTCTGCGGCTAGTTTCACCGCATTGAACCGCAACAAAGCCAATTGGTACGATTCGCGTAGAACTTTTTCGGAATGATGCGCCAAAAACCAATTCCAATAGGCATAGCCAGACTCATAAACGAGTTGATTGAGCATCAGCGCCTGTTCGTAGCTGGTACTTTCCTGGTATAATTGCGCTTTAAAGAGTTCAGCTCGTCGCTGATCCATCATGAGTCCTTGTCCGAGGGAAAGTGACACACCACCGTAAAAAAGTCCACCATAGGGCGTTTTATTCTCCGGATTGACAAAGGTCCCACGGTTTGACTCAAATCCAGACTTCAGTTGAATGCCATACCAAGTGGGAAGGTAAACGCCACTGTTCAATTTTTGAAAATAGGAAGTGTTCGCAAAATTTTTCTCACCATAATCGGTGTAGACTTTCGGATCGAAGCCACCTTTTGCTTTTAACACTTGACTCTCCCCCATTTCAAGTTTCAGTCCTGCTTGTTTCGCCAGTGGATGATTTTTCAGAATCAGCGCATAAAATTGTTGATCACTCATCACTTGCGCAGAAAGATTGGAAACGATCAAGCATCCAAAAACGATGGCTAATGTTGCTCTCATTTCTTTTGTTTTTCTTGTTTTTTCACTTGATAGAAATCCGGTGGGAATCCATTGATTTTTCGCCATAACTCGTATCCCACAGCAACCTCGTTTAAGAGGATCATTGCTTTCGATCCACCTCCCACGCGCAAGGCTTTCGGCCAAGGTTTTTCTTTTTGATCAGGTGCGATTAACACCCGAAAGGTTCCGTCTTCACTCGCAAAATTGTCAATCGCAAAGATGTGTCCACCAAAGGTTCCAAAACTCGTGCTCGGCCATCCGGAGAATACCAGCGCTGGCCAACCATCAAATTGCACGCGCACTTTTTGTCCTTTTTGAAGCAAAGGCAAGTCAATCGGTTTCACGTACATTTCTACCGCCAAATCATAATTGATTGGCATGATGGTGGCGATGGACTCACCTTGTTTGATGGTTTCACCGATGCCGCTCGACAGAACTTTGGTGACGATGCCATCTTGTGGCGCAAGGACATAATACATCCCATTTCGAATGGCGTAATTCGCGGATTGACTTTGCAATTTGATGACATCCACTTCGGTGTCGTATAAACTGGAAAGTGTGGCAAATTTATCGGACTCCGCTTTTGCGATTTCATCTCTGTATTTGGCTTCAATAGATTGATACTCCACGCGTGCATCGATGATGTCGTTCGCACTTTGCAGGAACTTTTGTTGCGCACTGATTTGACTAGCTTGTGCGCGTTGAAACACCAATCTTCTCGATTCCAATTCAGTCAGGGATTTTAAATTGTCCTTGTATAATTTTTCAAAGCGCTCCAATTGCTGTTCGGCGATTCGTGTATTGATTTGCGCCGTATGAAATTCCATGCTATCCGTTTTTAATTTCAGTTGCGCTTGATTTAATTTGATTTTTGCCTGTTGCAACTTGAGTTTATTTGCTTCGTTCAAGGCATCAATTCGGTTGTCCATTGCAACGAGTTTATCGCTGTAGGATGCCACGGAAAGTTCCTTACTTTTCAATTGCTTGTTTGTGCGACCAACCAAATTCGGATCCAAGTAACTATCCTTGATTTCAGACAGAAACAAAATGGTGTCGCCTTTTTTCACTTGATCACCATCTTTCACATACCATTTTTCAATCTTCCCAGGAATGATGGACTGAATCATTTGTGGACGTTGTTCCGGACGAAGGGTTACTAATTTCCCATTTGAACGGACATTTTGTGTCCAAGGTAAAAATAGAACGACCAACAACAGAACAAAAATGACCGTGACGGATTTTCTCAGTTTGGTTGCGGACTTATTTCCTTCCACGCGGTTCAATGAACTGAGTTTATTGGAAGTTAGTTGCTGCTTATTTTCTGAAATATTTAACATGACTTTTCAACTTTCAAATAGGATGAATAATCGCCATCAAAGCGCAGTTGTCCCTGATGAAACACCAGGATGCGCTGACAGCGTTGCAGTACTTCTTGATCATGACTCGCAATCAACACGGTTTTTTGTGTTGGCGTAAACAGGAAATCCAGTAAGGTCTGTTTCTGGGAAACGGATAGTCCAGCAGTTGGATCTTCCAATAAGAGCAACTGTGGATTTCCAATGCAACAGCGAGCAAGTAACAGCTTCATTTCGATTTCCTTTGGAAGGATCTGCGATTCAGGCTTTAGAATGGACGCATATTTTTCCGGTAAAGCATGAACGAAGGAACTTAAATCCAACGCGGTGATCAGCGCCTCGACTGCTTCAATGGCAATCGTTGATCGACCAAAACGAATGTTTTCCATCACACTTTCAGACATTAAGCGATCTTGCGCAATGACCGTCCCAATTTGTTGGCGAATTTTCGCTTTATTCAAGTTCTGAAGCGGAATCTTGTTGAACGACACACATCCGTCGGTCGCCTCGTATAATCCTGCCATTAAACAGAAGAGCACATTGCTTGTCAAAGAAGAATCGGCTACAATCCCTACGGATTCATGTGCCGGCAAGGTCACAGTTAAATTGGAAAGAAGCGGCGTTGGATACATGTCCATGCGGAAAGAAACCGCATCCATCGAAATGGAAAGACCAGATTCAGAGGAAAGTTGCAATTCTTCTCCGTTGACCTGTTCTAAAGGTAGATCAGTCACTTGTCCAATTTTCTCCAAAGCTGTCAGCACGTCGTACACGACTTCGATGCTTAAGATTAATTTCTCAACGGAACCAATGATCAACAAGAAAATGATTTCCGAAGCAACAAATTGACCAATGTTCATTTGCTGATTGATGACCAATATTCCGCCAAGAATCAAAAATGCCAGGGCGATGAAGACTTTGAATAATATCAAGAAACCATATTGTTTCACGAGCACTTGAAAATGCTGGTCGCGTGCATTCAAATATCCATTCAAGTATCCATCTGTCTTCGAGATGTGAAAATCATCCGATCCCGACATTTTGATGCTGAATCGAGCTTCACTAATTTCCTGCAACCAATGCGCCAGTTTATATTTATAGGATGATTCATCCAAACTCGTCAGCATTCCTTTGCTTGCGGTTAAACGCACAAAAAGCGCCAAAAGAATCAAGAGGAACAAGCCCATGAAAATAAAGAAGCTGTGGTAAAATGCCAGAAGAACGAGACAGAACACTAATTGCAGAACAGCTGCTGTGAATTCAATGAGTAATTTGGATAGTCCTTTTTGAATGGTCAAGGTATCAAAAAAACGATTGACCAAATCGGAGGCATGTTTTTGCATCAGTTCCTTCAAGCGGATTTTCGGCAGGCGTCCAGCAAATTCAAAAGCAGAACGAGTAAAAATGCGCTGTTGCAAATTCTCTGTAATGCGCAGTTGGTAAATGTTCAAGAGTCCGGATATACCAATGGACAAAACCACAAGAACGACAAGGACAATCCACGAAACACTCAATTGTCCAAGTTCGATGAAACTTATGATGAGTTGAATTCCCAAGGGCAATCCCAAGGAGAGTATCCCACTGAGAATAGAGAATAAATAAAGGTTTCTCACCTCAGCTTGATCTGGTTTCAACAACAACCAAAAACGTTGGATTAAATTGGTAGGCAGATTAGTCATGCTTTATTACTTTAAAGATTAAATCCGAGTAGAACGACTCAACAACTTCCTTTCCAGCTTGTTCATTCGTTAAACGAGGTAAATGAAGCGCAAAGAAGCGTTGTTGATTGCTTCCTTCTATCATGGAGGAGACAAGCATGTTTGGAAATGGGTAGCTTGGGTTGATTTCTAAAATAATATCCGAAACGAAGGCTACAACTTTTTTGAATTCGGAAAAAACACCATTCTTGTTTTCGTCATCGACACTTTTCGTTAAAAATACTTTGGACGATTCGTTGATGACCAAGGTTTTCAGCGCTACTTCATTTTGAAGAATAAATTCGTTTTCTGGATTTGGCAAGGACGTTAAAATGTGAATGCACTTTTCCAAACGTATGGAAGGATCACTGATGTTTTTTGTTTCCATCAGAATGCGGACCGAAATGCAGGACCAATACCAATTAATTAAATAGTATAGCAATTTCTGCTTGCTTTCAAAATAGCGGTATATCGAAGCCTCCGTTGTTTCTATCTCGGTAGCTAGCTTTTTGAACGTGAACTTTTCGAAACCAAGTTCAGAAATACTGGCAATACTTCCTGTCAGAATTTTCATTCCGAGCTCAGAACTCAAGGGATCCTTCAGGTACAAATGTTGATTTACCGGAACAGAAAGCTTAGAAATGATTGTTTCCATTTTTGTTTTTTTTGCAAATATAATAGTATTACTATCAATTACAATAGCATTACTATTTATTCACGTAAAATTAAACTAGAAACGAAGTGGCTAGGACAAATGAAAATCCTCTTTCACGCAACGAGCAACGATTTTAGCACTATTCAGCGCCAATGGGATTCCACCACCCGGATGAACAGTCACACCCGCGAAGTACAATCCTTTCAAGGTCTTGGAAAAGTTGGGATGACGATAAAAAGCCGAAAACGCACTATTCGAAGAATTCCCATAAATGGATCCTTGCTTTCCAAAATATACGGCCTCAATTTTTCTCGGATCCGTATGTGCTTCTACTTCTATATATGGAGCAATGTCCTTTCCTAAGGCCTTGGATAATTTTGCGATACACGATTGACGCGTTTGCGATACGAACTCATCCCAGTCTTGTCCAACGTTAATTGGCGCATTAACCATCACAAACCAATTTTCACCTTCCTCTGGCGCGTCCGCTTTTTCCACTTTAGAGGTAATGTGAACGTAAATCGTTGGATCAGCAAAACATGTTTTTGTCTTAAATATCGAATCAAACTCCGCTCGATAGTCTTTCGCAAAGAAAATATTGTGGACACCTAATTGATCGAAGTTCGTTTTCATTCCCCAATAAAAGACAATGGCACTGCTTGACTTTTCTTGATTCAAAATTTTCGCTGGATAATGCAAACCTTTTAAGAGGCGCTCATACGTAAAATGCACATCCATGTTCGAAACGACAAGTTCACAGGGAAAGTCCTGCTTTGTCGTGCGAATGCCAGTCACGTGCTGATTATCATGACGAATCTCTTCTACGCGTTCACCGAGGTAAAACGTCACACCAAGCTCTAAACAAAGTTGGTGTAGGGTTTGACTGATACGCGCCATTCCACCAACGGGCATGGCTGGACCTTCGTTAAACTCTAGGTGACTGATGATGTTTAACAGTCCCGGCGTGCGATACGGACTACTTCCATTGTATGTAGCCATACGGTTCAGTAGTTGGGCGGACTTTGGATTCTTGAATTGACGCCGATTGACCTTGGACATACTCGTTGTCATTCCATAAAAAGGAATGCGCGCAATTGCTTTCCAGATTCCTCTGTTCATCCATTGCTTGCGTCTATGCAACGAAGCTTCGATAAATACCGGATAAAGCGCCTGATAGTTCCGCGACAAGCGATTCAAAAAACGAAAGGTGCGTGAAGAAGATTCTCCAAATGCCGTTTGAAAGGTTTCAGCTACTTTTTCCATGCCAGATGGAACCACGACTTGTTGACCATCTTCAAAGAAATACCGACATGATTCTTCCAGACGACGATATGGGAAAACCGATTTATCCTTGTTGACCAATGTCAATAGTTCTTCGATTAATTCCGGTTCCGTAAAGACGGAAGGACCCATATCGAAGCGATACGAACCTAACCATTGTTCATTGACTTTTCCACCGACGAATTCATTTGCTTCAAAAACCGAAACCTTCAATCCTAATTTCGCCAAGCGGATTGCACTCGACAGTCCACCAATACCCGATCCTATAACCGCAACCTTCATCATACACTAACAAAGATGCGGTTAAATTGTTAGTTTCAAAATGAATCCTCTCCTATTTTTTTTAGCTGAGAATAGGCGAATCCCTAGTAAAATCAACGAAAATCACCAGCTTTATTAACAAAACACCTGATTTTTCAACATTTTATGCATTTTTTTTCCTTGAAACCTCCACTCGCATTGATATTCAGATATATTTGTTACGATAAAATTTATTACTAACTAATTAAAACCAAGTTATTATGAACAAGGCGGAATTAATTGACGCAATGGCTGCAGCAGCAGGATTGTCAAAAGCAGATGCTAAAAAAGCATTAGACGGATTTGTAGGAGCTACTACAGATGCATTGAAAAAAGGTGAAAGAATTTCTTTAGTAGGTTTCGGTTCTTTCGACATTTCTAAAAGAAATGCTCGTAACGGACGTAACCCTAAAACTGGAGCAGTTATCAAAATCGCTGCTAAAAACACAGTACGTTTCAAAGCAGGTTCTGAACTTTCTTCAAGCGTAAACTAAGAAGAGATTTCTACTTAATTAAATAGGCTTCCACTTGGAAGCCTATTTTTTTTGTATTCACTTTTGATTCTTAAGATTTCTTCCTGACACATCTGAATTTTTTGCTTTTTTGGGCGATGCCAAAAAGTAAGAGCACTAAAACATACAGAATATTCTTCTTTTATTTTTATTCTTCCACTTTTTGTCCGATTGTCGGGCTTGATCCAAAAAGTTCGCAAAAAGATCAAGACTTCGAATTCGATTCCCTGTGCGGATTTTACTTCGAAAGGATATTTTCCACTTCAATCAAGGGGTTTTCTTCGGATTTTGTCACATGATGCTTGGCGCATGAGCTTGCGGCTATGCTGAGCATTCGTGTGTGACAATGCTCCTTGAAAAACTTCGAATTCTATGTCGGTCCTAATTCTATTTTGAATTTCTTTCTTCGAAGTGAAAACAACATTCATTTACAAGATTGCCTTCCCCGCGCATGAAAAGATGTAACGTCAAGCCTCACGACGAAGTTGCGTGAAAATTTCTGGCTGTCTGAGCCGAGGCACGAGGCGAGTTTCAGAAATTTTAGCAACGAGGACGATGAGGGTCGTTGCATCTTTTAAGCGCTAGACCTTTTTGTTACTTTTTGGGGCAATGCCAAAAAGTAAAAACCAAAAATAATTTGCTTTATTCCAAGGATTTGATTTGACCCTTACAACTCCAGTAATAAATTGAACGAAATAGAAGCTCCTAAGTCGGCGATTGTTTTGGAATAAGTTTCCAAAACAGAAAAGGAAAAAAGCGTTTTAATTTTACAGCGATCAGTTCTTTATTCCCAATCAACACTTCATGCTTGTTTTTCTCCAATGCTTGTAATAATTGTTTCACACAAACATCCACTGGCATTCCAGTTGCTTGATTATGGTCCATTTTTCCATGGACTTTTCCTTCGGCTGTTACTGCATTCGTAGAAATCGGCGTATTGATTTTTCCTGGTGCCGCAACGGTCACTTTTAAGTTGTAGTCACTTTCTTCCATCACCAAGCTTTCATAATAACCGAACAATGCATGTTTCGAGGCGCTATATGCCGAACGCAAATGGAATCCAAATTTTCCTGCAATGCTACTGATGACAAGAATTTGTCCGGATTGCTGCTGACGAAAAATTGGCAACACCGCTTTAGACATAGCAATGTTTCCGAAGAAATTCACTTCCATGATTTGACGATTGACCTCCATTGTGGTGTCGTACGCTGTTGCACGCTGACTGATTCCTCCATTGTTGACTAACACATCGATTTTCCCATAATGGGAAACGATTTGCTGCGCCAACATTCCAACGTTCGATGTCTCCGCAAGATCCACTTGCACGACAATATGTTGTTCCTTGTGCGGAAGGCTTTCCTTCAATTCGTTGAGTTTTTCTACATTGCGTGCAGACAAAATCAATTTAGCCCCTGCACGATCTAATTGTCGGGCCAACTCCTCGCCGATCCCCGAAGATGCTCCGGTAATCCACACGACTTTTTGATGAAAATAGCTTGAATTCATGATGAACCAAAGATACGAAACTCCAGCTTCTTGTCGCGCTCTACGAGAATTTAGTTTAAATTTGAGGACAAATGACGGACATGGAACTACACAAGTTGATTCAACAGCAATTCGAAGAGGCCCAACAAACATTGGTGAATTTTCAAACGGAAGCAAACTTTGAATTTATTGCTCAGGCAGTCGCTGTAATGAGTCAAGCCATTCAAAACGGCGGAAAAATCATTAGTTGTGGCAATGGTGGATCGATGTGCGACGCCATGCACTTCGCGGAAGAGTTGAGTGGACGTTTTCGCGATAACCGTCGTGCCTTAGCTGCTATCAGTATTTCCGATCCATCGCATTTGTCTTGTGTCAGCAACGATTATGGTTACGACTTCGTGTTTTCGCGCTTCATTGAAGGACTCGGACAAGCAAACGATGTCCTACTAGGAATTTCTACCTCTGGAAACTCAAAAAATGTCATTCTTGCTGTTGAAACAGCGAAAGCGAAAGGCATGAAAACGATTGTCCTGACGGGAAAAGATGGTGGTAAACTCGCTGGACTTGCGGACATCGAAATCCGTGCACCACATTCCAACTTTGCTGATCGCGCACAAGAAATCCACATCAAAGTCATTCATTCCTTGATTCTAGGAATCGAACAGTCTTTAGGAATTTAAAATAATTTTGTAAAAACTTCGTCCGTATTGACGTACATGATTTGTATTCGGGATTCTTTCGAAGCCAGTTTCAGGTTCTCCTGAACGAATTCTACCAAATGTCGGCTTTGTCTTCCAGTAAAGTGACTCCAAAATACGATGACCGTATAATCCAAGTCATTTATCTTCACACATGGGTATTCAACAGGTTTCAGGAAAGGAAGAAGCCATGACAAAGTCACCAAAGAATCACATGGCGCATTCGTTTTGGCGGGAAAAACATCGAAATTCCCAAATCTGTTCCAGTTTAAATTGGGATAACCACCCGCATAACAATTGATGTGATACGAAATCAGCCTGCCACTTGAATCAAAATACATCGCTTGAATTGGTTGAAGTAAATCATTTGCCAATTTTGGATTTATAGAATCTAATTTTTCAATTTCATCGATATAAGAAGATAACAGTATTTGCTGGTAATAGATACTCATGTTCCATTTTTCACCGAAACGATAAAACACTTCATCCGTTGGAACATGCGGTTTTTTCATACCCATTGTACTTAAAATAAGCGGTGTGCACGCGGTCATTGAAAGCAATATGATTACAGAAAGAAAACGAATGTTACGCAGCATTTTGAGCCAATTTTGAATGCTTACGTCCATAAAGGAAGTAAATCACTAAGCCCAACAACAACCAAATGGTGAAGTAAATCCAATTGGCCAATGCCAGCTGACTCATCATATACAAACAACTCAACAAGCCTAAAATAGGAATCAGCGAAAGTTTGTGTCGAACCGCCATGATGGTGATAAAAATGGTGAAGAGAATAAAAATCCAACTTGGAATTTTATTCGCAAAGTGCGACCAACCTTCGTTTTTAATCGAAATATCTTTCCATCCTTGCGCTTGAATGTGAGAAGCTAATAACGTTGCACCTTTTTCCTCTGCATAAACTTCGTCCAATTCTACCACGTTTTTACTGGGTCTCAAGGATTGATTGATGTTCATCGCTTGCTGTTTCAAGGTTTCGATTTGACGTTCATTCAATTGCAGCAACATTTCTTCAGAAGTTTTCACCGTTGGTTTATTCTGAATAAAGGACATGGTTTCACCTTGGTAGGAAGTAAATAAAAAGGCGATGGCTGCAATCAACAGCACGGGCATGAAAATCCCACCATTGACATAAGGCGTTTTGAATTTCCCACGTGGTATGTCCGTTTTGTTTTGTAAAACAAGTACACCACCACACACGAGGACAAACGCGAACAAGGTTCCTATCGAACACAAGTCAGTAACCATGGTTAAGTTCATGAACAAGGCAGGAACGGCGACCACGAATCCAACGACAATCGTCGCAAACGAAGGTGTTTTGTATTTCGGATGCACTTTCGAAAAACGTTTTGGCAATAAACCATCGCGGCTCATGCTCATCCAAATACGCGGTTGTCCCATTTGGAACACCAATAATACAGAGGCCATGGCTACAACAGCACTTATAGAAATGATTCCAGCCATTTTAGGCAAATGGATTTCATCAAAGACAAACGCCAATGGATCGCCAACCGCCAGTTTATCATACGAAACGATTCCGGTTAAAATCAAGGCAATGATGATGTAAAGCACCGTACAAATGATAATCGCCCACATCATTCCTCGTGGCAAATCGCGCTGTGGATTCTCGCATTCCTCTGCGGTTGTTGAAATCGCATCGAATCCAATGTAGGCAAAGAAAACCGCAGATACTCCTTTGAGGATTCCTGTCACACCATTCGGCGCAAATGGACTCCAATTGTTGGTATCCACGTAGAACATTCCAACCCCAATGACCAAAAGAATAATTGCCAATTTGATGAGTACCATGATGTTCGACGCATTTCGGCTTTCTTTCATTCCGCGATAGACCAACCAAGTAATCAGTACAATGATAAATAAGGCGGGTAAATCAAAGATCAAATGGAAGCCGAAAATTTGTGGTGCGCTCATCCACGCTTCTCTTGCTAAAATCAGCGAGGCATCCAAATCCACCACATTTTTACCTGCAGCAATCAAGGTTTGTGCTTCATGAAAACCGTTGGAAGCGGTCAAATAATCCATCTGAATCCACGATGGTAGATGAATGCCATTTGGTATCCCAAGTGCTTTAATGTGAATACCTTCCAACATATTAGTAAAATAATCACTCCAGGAAATCGCTACGGTAATGTTCCCAATCGCATACTCCATAATGAGCGCCCAACCGATGATCCACGCGATGATTTCTCCAAAGGCAACATACGAATACGTATATGCTGAACCAGAAACCGGAACCATAGAAGCAAATTCTGCATATGCAAAGGCCGCGAATCCACAGGCAAGCGCTGTAAACAAGAATAGGAAAATGACTGCTGGCCCACCTTGGGAACTGGCTTCACCAATCGTACTGAAAATTCCTGCACCAATAATCGCTGCAATTCCAAAGGCAGCTAAATCTCTTACTTTCAAGTGCTTTCCTAAAGCATGCGCGTCACTATTTTCATCATTCAAGCGAACTTGCTCTAAAATGTCGTGCACTGATTTTTTACGAAAGAGGGAATTCCAAGACATATGTTCATTGTTTAGCGGTACTAAAAGTAGGAAATTATTTAAGATTTCGGTCGAATGCGAACAGCATTCCTTTTCATCTGTTACTTTTGTATCGTGGAAAAATGCATAGAAATAAAAGGAGCTAGGGTTCATAACTTGAAATCCATTGACGTTAAAATCCCTCACGGGAAATTAACCGTCATCACCGGTGTATCTGGTTCGGGAAAGTCCAGCTTGGCTTTTGATACCATCTTTGCGGAAGGACAACGTCGCTTCATTGAAAGCATGTCCTCATACGCTCGACAATTCCTCGGAAAACTCAACAAACCCGAAACGGAATACATTAAAGGCATTGCACCATCGATTGCCATTCAACAAAAAGTCATTTCTAGTAATCCACGTTCAACGGTTGGAACTACGACTGAAATCTATGATTACCTTAAGTTGTTTTATGCGCGTGTGGGTAAAACCTATTCACCTGTTTCTGGGAAAGAAGTACAAAAACACCAGATCAAAGATGTGCTTGACTTCCTGAGTAAGCATTGGAAAAATGAAGCAATTGCCATTCTTTGTCCCGTATCATTGTTTGAATCTGAAAGCTATAAACAGAAATTAGAATCACTTTATAAACAAGGTTTTACAAGAGTATATTTAAATGAATCATTTAGATTAATCGAGGACTTATTAAGCTCCGATTTCGATGAAGAATTCTTACTTGCTGTCGATCGATTTACCAATGATTTTAGCGACGAAAGCAATTTAAATCGCTGCACCGATTCCCTCGGACTAGCGTTCACAGAAGGCAAAGGAATCTGCGCGATTTTACATCACAAAGAACAAAAGCTGGAGTGGTTTAGCAATCGCTTTGAACTAGATGGGATGAGCTTCCAAGAACCGAGCGTGAATTTATTCGCTTTCAATAATCCATATGGAGCTTGCAGAACCTGCGAGGGTTACGGCATGGTGCTCGGAATCGATGAAGACCTCGTTTTTCCCAATCGAAACTTAAGCGTTTACGAAGGCGCCATCGCACCCTGGAAAGGTGATTCGATGGGTGAATATTTAAATCAACTCACCTTCAACGCGAAGAAATTTGACTTCCCGATTCACCGCCCAGTAAAGGACCTGACACCCGAACAATACGCCTTGCTTTGGGACGGAAATACTTATTTTGAAGGTTTAAATAGATTCTTTAAATTCATTGAAAGTCAAACATATAAAATACAATACCGCGTCATGCTTTCACGCTACCGCGGAAAAACAAGTTGCCCGGAATGCAAGGGCACTCGTTTGCGTGGAGACGCTGCTTATGTCAAAATAAACGGCTGTTCTATTCAAGACATTGTATTGAAATCCATCGATGAAGCCGCAGCGTTTTTTCAGGACCTTTCCTTGAACGATTACGACCGTCAAGTTTCCAAACACATCCTTCCAGAAATTCAACAGCGTTTGGGATTCCTGCAGGACGTTGGACTCGGTTACCTCACCTTAAATCGAGGAGCAAACACCTTGTCAGGTGGAGAATCACAACGCATTCACCTTGCCACTTCACTTGGCAGTAGTTTGGTAGGCTCGATTTACATCTTGGACGAACCATCCATTGGACTTCACCCGAAAGACACCGCACGTTTGATTGTGGTACTGAATCGCTTGAAGTCGCTCGGAAACACCGTGATTGTCGTTGAACACGAAGAAGAAATCATGATGGCTGCTGACGAGATTTTGGATATTGGTCCACTCGCAGGATCGCATGGAGGCGAAGTCGTTTTCCAAGGCGATTACAAAGCATTGATCAACGCCAAGGACAGTTTGACAGCCAACTATTTATTGGGAATACAAGAAATTCCCGTCCCACAAAAGCGCCGCAGTGGAAAAAACCGCATCACCTTACATGGTGCGCGTCAAAACAACTTGAAAAACCTCACGCTCGATTTTCCATTGAATAAACTAGTATGCATCACAGGTGTTTCAGGATCTGGAAAATCAACGATGATCAAAAGCTTGCTGTATCCATCCATTCGAAAAGAACTTGGATTAAGCGGTGACCTCATCGGGAAATGCGACGGAATATCTGGGGACTTAAAAACGATGAAACACGTCGAGTTTGTCGACCAGAATCCCATTGGAAAGTCCTCTCGAAGCAATCCAATTACTTACGTTAAAGCTTTCGATGACATACGTGAACTATTTGCAAGACAACAACTTGCAAAAATGCGTGGATACAAACCAGGTTTCTTTAGTTTCAATGTAGAGGGAGGTCGTTGCGAGATGTGCGAAGGCGAAGGAAGCATCACGGTAACCATGCAATTCATGGCCGATGTCCACCTGAATTGCGAAGCTTGCAAAGGCACGCGATACAAGTCCGAAACCCTGGAAATTGAATACCGTGGAAAATCCATTTACGACATTTTAGAGATGACCTTGGATGAATCCTTGGCATTTTTCAAAGCAGGTTCGGATAAACTCGATGCGAAAATCGTGGAGAAAATTCAACCTTTGGTCGATGTCGGATTAGGCTATTTGAAAGTCGGACAGTCCTCGAGCACCATGAGTGGTGGGGAAGCGCAACGCATCAAACTAGCATCCTTTTTATCCAAAGGAACACAAGCACCTCCTACCCTGTTTATTTTTGATGAACCGACGACCGGCTTACACTTTTACGACATCGATAAACTAGTAATTGCGTTTAATGCCCTAATAGACCGTGGACATTCGATTTTTGTCATCGAACACAACATGGAAGTCATCAAATGCGCCGATCACATCATTGAATTGGGTCCAACCGGCGGTGAACAAGGCGGACAATTGCTTTTTGAAGGAACACCCGAAGACATGGTGCACGCAAACAACACAGAAACAGCAAAGTTTTTAGCGGATAAACTGAAGTCAAAACGCTCGTAGTCGGGTTATTGTGCATTTATCTGTTAATAAAATACAGCTTGTCCGGAATACACAAAGCAAGATTCGCTTAACTTTGCATTAAAATACAATACATGTCAGCAGATATTTTCGAAAAAATTAAGGCGAATCGCGGACCTATCGGACAACACGCGAAAGAATCTCATGGATATTTTACTTTCCCGAAATTAGAAGGTCCAATTGGCCCACACATGATTTTCCGTGGAAAAACACGTCTAAATTGGTCTTTGAATAACTATTTAGGATTAGCAGATCATCCAGAAGTGAGAAAAGTAGACGGCGAGGCAGCAGCAGCGTTTGGACTAGGTTCACCAATGGGCGCACGCATGATGAGTGGAAATTCAGATTACCACGAACAATTAGAGCGTGAATTGTCTGCGTTTGTTCAAAAAGAAAGTACGATCTTGTGTAACTTCGGTTATCAGGCGGTGGTTTCTGCCATTGACTGTTTGGTTGACCGTCACGACGTAATTGTATACGATGCAGAGTCACATGCATGTATCCTTGATGGTGTGCGTTTGCACATGGGGAAACGTTTCGTTTTCAAGCACAATGACTTGGAAGATTGCGAAAAACAATTGCAACGTGCGACTAAATTAGCCGCTGAGACAGGAGGAGCAATCCTTGTGATCACAGAAGGTGTATTTGGCATGCGTGGAGACCAAGGAATCTTAAAAGAAATCGTTGATTTAAAACAAAAATATAACTTCCGTTTGTTCGTGGACGATGCACATGGCATCGGTACACTTGGAGCAACTGGCGGTGGAACAGGTGAAGAGCAAGGTTGTCAAGATGGAATCGATATCTATTTCGGTACTTTCGCGAAATCCTTTGCCTTGATCGGTGGATTCATTTCATCGGATGAGCAAGTAGTTGAATACTTACGTTACAACATGCGTTCACAAATCTTCGCGAAAGCGATGCCGATGCCGTTGGTTATTGGATTATTGAAACGCTTGGAGTTGATGCGAAATCACCCAGAATACAAAGCGAAATTGTGGGAGATCACAGAAGCCTTACAAAAAGGATTGACAGATGCTGGATTCGAGATTGGTCCAACAAACACATGTGTAACACCTGTTTACTTGAATGGATCCATTCCAGAATCGACCAACTTGATTTACGACTTACGTGAGAATTACAATGTATTCTGTTCGATGGTTGTTTATCCAGTAGTTCCAAAAGGAATGATCATCCTACGTTTGATCCCAACGGCGACGCATACTTTAGAGGATGTGAAATACACCATTGAGTGTTTCTCCAAAATCGTTGGTAAATTGAAAGCAGGCGAATACGTTTCAGATAAAATTGCCGCGGTTTAATGTAGACTGAATAACACAACATAAAAAAAGGAGCTTTAAGGCTCCTTTTTTATTTTCCATTAAGTTCTATTTAGCGAGTCGCGAATGGATGATTGTTCACCACTGGAATCTCCAAGGAAATTAATTTTTGAATGTCGCGAATGTACTTGCGCTCCTCTTTATCACAGAAGGAAACGGCAATTCCAGATGCTCCAGCGCGTCCTGTACGTCCAATGCGGTGTACATACGTCTCTGGAATGTTTGGAATGTCGTAGTTGATCACAAATGACAACTCATCGATGTCGATTCCACGTGCAGCAATGTCCGTTGCGACTAACACTCGGGACGTTTTATCCTTGAAATTAGACAAGGCGCGTTGACGTGCATTCTGTGATTTGTTTCCGTGAATGGCTTCCGCTGTTACCTTGTTTTTCGCCAACAACTTCACAATCTTATCTGCTCCATGTTTCGTGCGGGAAAAAACCAACACACTTGGCGCGGTCGTTTCTTTCAACACATGCACCAACAAATCTTTTTTCGCTGGGGTATCCACGTAGTACAAGGCTTGCTCAATCATTTCTGCCGTCGATGAAACTGGATTCACTTCCACTTTCACAGGATCCGTTAAAATCGAATTCGCCAAAGAAGTAATTTCTTTCGGCATCGTTGCAGAGAAGAATAAGGTTTGACGTTTCGCAGGAATCAATTTGATGATTTTCTTCACGTCGTGAATGAATCCCATGTCTAACATACGATCGGCTTCATCCAACACAAAAATCTCCAGATTTCCTAATTTGATAAATCCTTGCTGTTGCAAGTCCAATAAGCGTCCTGGTGTAGCAATTAACACATCCACACCATTTTTCAAACGGTTCACTTGTTGGGTTTGATTCACTCCACCAAAGATGACCGTATAACGCAATTTTAATTCGCTTCCGTAATTTTTAAAGCTTTCCTCGATCTGAATGGCTAACTCTCTGGTTGGCGTCACAATTAAGGCTCTGATTTTATTCGAGTTATCTACTTGTTTCGAAGCGTGAATGCGTTGAATAATGGGAATGGCAAATGCCGCTGTTTTTCCGGTTCCGGTTTGTGCACAACCCATGACATCTCTTCCTTCGAGTACGTATGGTATGGCTTGTTGTTGGATTGGAGTTGGTTCGGTATAACCTTGTTTGGTAAGAGCGTTTAAAATCGGCTCTAAAAGATTTAATTCATTAAATTTCATATAGATATTCAATCCTACGGCTGAACAAATACATTAATGATTGACCCAGGATTTGTACAAAGGTACTGTAAATAAACCGGATAAACTATTTCGCAGCCATGTGCACGGATTCTAGGATGCGATTTACGCGGTGTTCGTCCACTTTTAAAATCGTTTCTGAAAAAGCGGAATCTTCGTCCAACAACACTTTATTCGTTCCCGAAAAATGGATGGCATCCGGTTGTGCTTCCCGTGCAATTTTCGCGATGTTTCCGGCATTCACTCCTCCTCCGGCCATGATTTCAATGCGTCCATTGGCATACGCCAACATTTCCTTCAAAACAGGTAGTCCGATATCAACATGACTTGCGAAACCGGAAGTCAAAATTCGGTGAAATCCAAGTTTGATTAAAAGATCCATAGAACGTTTCCAGTCAATGCTTTCGTCGAACGCTCGGTGAAAAGTCCAAACGAAATCGGGGTATTTCTCTTTTAAATTGGATAATTGCTCGCTGTCCAAATCAAAGTTCGACTTCAACAAACCTATCACCACCCCTTTCACGCCTTCACGTTGACAAAAGTCCAAATCGCGTTCAATGACCGCCAACTCTTCGCTGGAATAACAGAATCCACCGGCTCTTGGACGAATCAACACATGTGTCTCGACACCCAGTTCCTGTGCATAGCGAATCATTCCCGCTGAGGGCGTGAGTCCACCCTGCTCTAAATTCTGACAAAGTTCAATGCGATCAAAATCAAGGGATTTCGCAAGGGAAATTGCTTCGATGGAAGCGGCGCACAATTCTAATTTCATAGGACAATCATTCTTGCACAAAATTGCTAAAAAATTCCATATAAAAACGCCGCTGCTTTTCCTTATATTTGCATACGATTACAATCAACAATGGCAAAAGAAAAAGCACCCAACACGCAGGACCAAATGGATTTTGAGGCATTCAAAAAACAAGTTCTTGCGGACTATCAATTAGCTTGCGAATCCCGTGAGGCCTCACTTCTTGGAAGAAAAGAAGTGTTGACCGGTAAAGCAAAATTTGGAATTTTTGGCGACGGAAAAGAACTCGCACAAATCGCTTTGGCGAAACAATTCCAAAATGGCGATTTTCGCTCGGGATACTACCGCGATCAAACCATCATGATGGCGATTGGCGAATTGACCGTGGAGCAATACTTTGCTGGATTGTACGCACACACAGATGTGGACGTTGAGCCACAGTCTGCTGGACGTCAAATGGGTGGACATTATTCCACACGAAATTTAGATGCGAACGGCGAATGGAAAAACTTGATGTTGCAAAAGAACAGTTCTGCGGATATTTCTCCAACGGCTGGACAAATGCCACGTTTGGTTGGACTTGCTCAGGCATCGAAAGTGTACCGTCAACAAACAGCTTTACAAAACAATCCAGCATTTGAGAAATTCACGAATGGTGGTAACGAAGTCGCTTTCGGAACAATTGGTGACGCATCGACAAGTGAAGGTCCTTTTTGGGAATCCATCAACGCAGCTGGTGTGTTGCAAGTTCCAATGGTGATGTCCGTTTGGGACGACGGATACGGAATTTCCGTTCCAAGAGAATTGCAAACAACCAAAGGTAGTATTTCCGATGCGCTTTCAGGAATGCAACGTACGGAGGACAAACCAGGATACGAGATTTTCGTCACGAAAGGTTGGGACTACGCACACTTGTGTGAAACCTATGAGAAAGCGGTGAAATTGGCGCGCGAGGAACACATTCCAGTGTTGGTTCACGTCAAAGAAGTCAATCAGCCACAAGGACACTCGACTTCCGGATCGCATGAGCGTTATAAATCAGCGGAACGTTTGGAATGGGAGTCCACGTTTGATTGCATTCAAAAATTCAAAGAATGGATTCTTTCTTTTGAAGCGAAAGGTATGCCGATTGCCTCGGAGGAAGAATTAAACACGATACAAGCAGCGGCCAAAGAGATGGTACGCAACTCCAAAAATACAGCTTGGTCACGTTTCACGGATAGCATGAAACAAGATCAGTCGGACTTAATTGCCGTATTAAAAAGCGTGGCAAGTGAAAGTTCACAAGGCGTTTTCATTCAAAAGGACATTGAGACACTTGAAAAAGAAAAAGAGCCAATTCGCCGCGATTTATTAACGGTTGCACGAAAAGTGTTGCGCCAAATCCGCGAAGAAAATATCAGTTCGAAGAAAACACTCGGAAACTGGATTCAAAGCATGCTGGGAAGTAACTTTGAACGTTACAGTTCGCATTTACACTCACAATCTGCCCATTCGGCGTTGAATGTTCCTGCTGTATCTCCAAAATATGCGGACGACGTGCAAATGGAAGATGGACGCATCATCTTACGCGAAAACTACCGAACGATTTTAGAGAGTCGTCCAGAGGTATTGGTTTTCGGGGAAGATGCCGGTAAAATTGGTGGAGTGAATCAGTCTTTGGAAGGATTACAGGATCAATTCGGCGAAGGACGTGTATTCGACACAGGAATTCGCGAATGCACCATCATTGGACAAGGAATCGGTATGGCGATGCGTGGATTGCGTCCCATTGCTGAGATTCAATATTTGGATTATTTGTTGTACGCGATTCAAATCATGTCCGATGATTTAGCAACCGTACAATACCGCACGAAAGGTGGACAAAAAGCACCATTGATTGTTTCGACTCGCGGACACCGTCTAGAAGGAATCTGGCACAGTGGGTCACCGATGGGAATGATTGTGAATTCCATTCGTGGTATTCATGTGTGTGTCCCAAGAAACATGACGAAAGCCGCAGGATTCTACAATACATTGTTACAAGCGGACGAACCCGCATTGGTGATTGAACCATTGAACGGATATCGTACGAAAGAGCGCATGCCGATAAACTTTGGATCATTTACCGAAGCATTGGGAATGCCGGAAATCGTGAAAGAAGGAAAGGATTTAACCTTGGTTTCTTACGGTTCAACCTTCAACTTGTGTGAAGTAGCCGCGCAGCAATTAGAGCACATGGGCATTTCCGTGGAGTTAATTGACGTACAGACCTTGTTACCGTTCGACATCGAACACATGATCAGCGATTCATTGGCGAAAACCAATCGTTTGTTAATCGTGGACGAAGATGTCAGCAGTGGCGCAACCGGATTTATGTTGGATAAAATTTTGGTGGAGCAAAAAGGATACTATCACCTTGATTCCGCACCAGAAACCTTAAGTTCGAAAGACCATCGTCCAGCTTACGGTTCAGACGGTGACTATTTCTCCAAACCAAGCATCGACGACATCATTGAAAAAGTGTATGCGATGATGCACGAGGCAGAACCGGGAAGATTTCCGAGTTTGTATTGATTGGTGAACCAGTGAACAGCGCTGAGTGTGAACAGTGCTCGATGAATTTGAATGGAACATGGAAGTTACATTGATTTAGCGGGGCGCCTTGTAAGTAGTTGATTTCATGCGTGTTTTTTACTTAAATTCACACGAAACGCAAGTTTTCAATGGAATTACAATCAAAGGTTTAAACCATTCAAATTTTCTCTATGAAAAATGTCCTATTCCTCTTTACCTTGCTTGTGTCAGGTGTCAGTTTCAGTCAGAGTTACAACAACATGTGGCTTCCGGATACACTGAGCGGTCCAAATTTCACCTTGAACATACGCGATACATTTGCGCAGATTGTCCCAACGGGAAATCAAACCATTACCGGAGGAATCAATGGAAAATTCTGGGGTCCTACCTTATTGATGAATAAAGGAGATGTGGTCCATATGACCGTGAACAATCACTTAAACGATTCAACTACTTTGCATTGGCATGGCATGCATTTGCCTGCCGTGATGGACGGCGGTCCTCACCAAATTATTCCTCCAGGAACGACTTGGCAACCTTATTGGGAAGTAAAAAATCAAGCTGCTACGTTGTGGTATCATCCGCACATGCACGAAATGTCTCAGGAACAAGTCACGAAAGGAATTGGTGGATTCATCATTATCCGCGACGCCGAAGAAGCGGCATTGAATTTACCTAGAAAATATGGTGTTGACGACATTCCAGTGATGATTACAGACCGTGACATCAATGCACAACACCAATTTGCGCTTGTCCCTTATGGAGATAGCATTATGGCGAATATGACATTGCGTGCACAATATTCCGTTCCCGCACAAGTCGTGCGATTCCGTTTATTGAATGGCGCGATTGAGACATCTTATAATTTAGGATTCAGCGATAACCGCTCCTTCTATGTCATTGGAACAGATGGTGGTTTATTGGATACACCGGTTTTCATCAACGGTGCAACACCGCGTTACATATTAAATGCTGGTGAACGCGTTGAAATTTTGGTTGACCTTTCTGGACAGTCAGGAAGTACCGTCTTTTTAAAAGCATATAATCAAACGCTTCCGAATTTTGTGGCAGGATCAGAGAGTTTTCCCAATGGACCATTCGCGAGTTATTTGGGACATACCAATTACAATATTTTAAAATTAAACATTGGCAATCAAACGGCAAATCCAGTTTCAACGATTCCAACTGCGTTGGTTTCCAATCAATACCCATTAGAGCAAGATGCTGCCTTGACACGAGTGATTACCATTAGCGATAGTACTGGCGTGACAAGTGTTCCAATTTTAGGTCCAAACGCGTTTATTTTAGGTCATCAATTGTTTAATATGAACGTGATTAACCATACCATTCCTTTGGATCAAACAGAAATCTGGGAATTGAAAAGCACCTCAGGATTCGGACATCCATTTCATATTCACGATGTTGAATTCAAAATCCTCACGATCAATGGTGTAGCACCAACAGCTCAGCAAGCTGGATGGAAAGATGTCGTGCTCGTGGAACGAAATAAAACCGTTCGTTTTATCGCTAAATTCAGTGATTATGCGGATGCTACACATCCATTCATGTACCATTGCCACATTGCTTTGCATGAAGACGAAGGAATGATGGGGCAATTCGTGGTAACGGATCAAGCGGGAATTTCAGAAACTCCCTTGTTGAGCGACTTCACACTGTTCCCGAATCCAACCAAAGAAAAATTGTTTATCCGTTTAGGCGAGCAACCAGCAGAAATTTACTACGCAACGATTACAAACGCTTCAGGAAAAACCGTGATGATGCTACCGAAACCAGAATTAGCCACTGGCATCGATGTATCTCAATTGAAAAAAGGAACGTATTTCTTGGAGTTAACAGAACAAAAGACAAAGGCGAAAACGACGAAGAAATTCATCATTGATTAATGAGACTTGTTCGAATGAACATTCAGAAATTCCTGTGTAAAAAAAGAGCACAACGAATCGATGCTCACCTCCTACTCCTGATTTTATTCAGCTTTGGATGTGCTCATTCATACGCGCAAAAACTACCTGACTGGACAGATGAAATCGCGGTCAGTAAACAAGTGGAGTTGGATGGACAAACAACTTTTCTCACGCATTATTTTGCGACCTGGTGCAAGCCATGCATGGAGGAATTGCCTGTCTTTGATCTTTTGACCAAGGAGCATCCAACACTTGTAGTGAAATTTGTATGCTTGGATTTAGAAAACACACCCAAACTATCTCGGTCCATTCACAAACTACGGCTTCCCGGTGAAGTGTATTATTTAGCCCCAACAAACGAACATATCACACATATTTCACGAACTTGGGACGGAACGCTGCCTTTTACAAGCATTCGATTCCCAGGGGAAAATACGTCAATTGAACTTTCCGGAAAACAGACTTCGCAATCACTTCAACAACTCCTAGAACGCCATGAAAACTAAGTTATTTCTTCTTTTTTTAGTTGTTTCCATGATTGCTTTTGGACAAATCCCATCCACGATTTCGTTGAAAAATGTCGATGGAAAAATGGTTTCTTTTTCTGATTATCCAACAGCGAAAGGATTTATTGTGATTTTCACGTGCAACCATTGTCCTTTCGCAAAATTGTATCCCAAACGATTGAACGACTTACATGAAAAATACAAGGAACTAGGTGTTCCCTTAATTGCGATCAGCTCTATGGATACCATTAGTTACGAAGATGATTCGTACTTGAAAATGATCCAAAAAGCAAAGAAAGAGCATTATGGGTTTCCCTATCTGTACGATCCAACACAGGAAGTTGCGAAACTGTTTCATGCACAAAAAACTCCCCACGCCTTTGTTATTTGGCGAAATGGTGATCACTTTGACATCAAATATAGCGGTGCAATTGACGATAATGGGATGCATCCGAACGAAGTAGTAAATCCATACATAGCAATGGCCGTTGACGATTTACTTCAAGAAAAAGACGTTCGCATCCCCGAAACCTTGACGATCGGTTGTCAGATTTATTTTAGGAAGTGAGGACTGTGAACAGTAAGCAGTGATTATCAGCGAGTAGTGCTTTCAACTGTTTCAAGCAAAGCAAAAAAGAATGTCGGACTGTCGTTCAACGAATGACAGCTACAATTTTTTACTCATTTTCAAATGTGGAATTCCGTCCTCATCAAAATAATCCCCCACTCCTTCGTAACCATTTTTCAGGTAAAAGTTGACCGCTGTGTCTCGCGCATGGCAATACATTTCTGCAACATGTTTATCTGATCCAAATTGCTCGCAGAAACGCATCATTTCCGAACCGATATTTAAATTTCTTAAATCTTCCTTCACTACCACTCGTTGCATTTTCATGCGATTACCTTCTGGTACGAGCACAGCGGTTGCAACAATGGAATGATCTAAAAATCCTGCAATTTGAAAATGGTCTTTCTCCTCTGCCAATTCTTCGTTCGTAAACCAACTGCCAAGCGGTTCTCTGAGGATACTTTCCCTCAGTTTCACGGCTGATGTCCATTCCGGACCTCCGTAGTTTATCTCCTTAAAAATCGTTTTCATATTTCAGTGATCACAGAAAGAACGATTACTGTACAACATACTCAAACGGCATGCGCATTTGAATTCCAGCCATGCTTTCAATTTTCTTGATGCGGGCGTAAATGGCTTTTAATTCCGTTGGAATGGCAACATCCATTTTCACGGAGTTTTCTTCTTCGTCCTGTTGTTGTTCGATCATCTCAGCAATTTCGGACAAGGTATTTTTCTTTACGATTGGGTAGTAAATGACTTTCGGAATGGACTGTCCTTTGCAGGCATAGGCTATGGCTTTGTTCAAACCACCGAGTTCGTCAACGAGTCCGATGCGCACGGCATCCTCCCCACTCCATACTCTTCCACGAGCAAGAACAGCGACTTTCTCCATCTTCATGTGGCGTCCTTCCGAAACCCTTGTTAAGAATTGTGTGTAGATTTTGTCCACTTGCGCTTGAATGACGGACAATTCCTCCGGTGTCAATTTCGTATTCAAGGAAGTTAAAGAATGTTGATTCGTACGCACACGATCAAACGTAATTCCTAGTTTGTTTTCCATGAATTTTCCCGTATACGGAATCATTCCAAACACACCAATGGATCCCGTGATGGTCGTTGGGTCCGCGAAAATGCGGTTTGCTGGCGTCGCAATGTAGTATCCACCAGAAGCAGCAACATCTCCCATGGAAACGATGACTTTTTTCTTTTTTCGTGTCATGGACACTTCGCGCCAAATTTCTTCACTTGCCAAGGCACTTCCTCCCGGACTATTGATGCGAAATACAACGGCAGTGATGTTCTTATCGTTGCGCACTTTCTGAAACAATTTACAAATGCTTGCGGATGAAATACCCTCTCCACTTGTGGCCACATCTCCTTCCGCTAAAATCACGGCAACACTCGGCTTTTGACGTTTGACCAATAGTTGTCGGTCCGAAAATGCTTTCAAGGCATATTTCTCCATGGACTGAATTTCCAATTCTTCGTCCTGCGTCATGTTCATCTTTTTCTTCAAAAGTCCCATGAACTCATCGCGGTAGCGCAAACCAGTGATTAATTTTGCTTTGTATGCCGACTCACAGTCCAAGATGTGTAACGAGTCCACGTGATGGTCTAAAGTCAATGTATCGATTCCTTTGTTCACGGAAATGTCGTTGCGCATCGTGCGCCACATGGTACGCAAGAATGTTTGTGTTTGCAAGCGACTAGAATCGCTCATATTCGTGCGAAAGAACGGTTCTACCGCACTTTTAAAGTCGTTGTTACTACCACGAACAATGTCCACTTCAATGTTCAAATTATCCAACAAATTTTTAAAGAACATCAATTGAACGCTGATCCCTGTGAATTCCATCGTTGTGGATGGAAATCCATACACCTCTTTTGCTGCTGAACTGATGTAATATGCTGTTTGCGAAACGTATTCACCGGACAAGTACGCAACAGCAAACTTTCCACTTGATTGAAAGTCCTTGATGGCGTCATGCAATTCTTTCGCACTGGCAAATCCACATTTTAAGGAACCAAGCTCTAAGAAAATCCCTTTGATCTTCGGATCTGTTTTCGCTTTTTCGATTCCATACAGTAAATCTGGAAGTCCAACCGTACGTTCTACTTGAAAGTCTGGCAAGGCAACCGACTCATCGCTTTTGTCCTTCAGTTCACCTGTCAATTTCAATTGAAGTACCGTCGAATTTTTAATCGCTAAGGGCGCCGGCCCAAAATTCCCGAAGGATCCAATCACGCCACCGATAACTAGGAAGAAAAGGAACAAGGAAACAAGTCCGGCAATCATTACCGCGACAAAACTCGGCCAAAATAATTTACCGAAGGATACTTTTTGATCTGACATATAGTATTATTTAAATCGTGCGAATAAGTTAGTCGTATTGACCAAATTCAATTTCAGGCTAAAACGAATCTCGTTGGAGTAGTTGGTCCACAGTGACCCCATGTTCGAACTGCGAACGAGTGGAAAATAAACGCTCAATACGTTTGAAAGTCTCACGCCCACTCCAGCGTTATAAGCCGTTTGAATCGTTGTTCCATTTGAGAAAGCACCATAGTCAGCGAAAACACCCAAGATATTCGGTTTGATTGGAAGTTGGAAATACATATTCACACTTCCTAACCATTTCGAGGTCACACCAAAATTGCTGGTACTTTTGAAATTTCCGTAGTTTTCCATGCGCTGCTGCGACCAAAAACCAGATACATCGTTACGGGCGAAATTGTATTCTTCATAAAACAAATCTTGGTTTCCACGTCCACCACTCATGCTTAAGCTGTAGCGATCCGAAAACGTTTGAATGGGAGCGTATGTTTGTTTGTAAATCACATTGCTTCCGAAAAATGCACGCAATTCCAATTTGCGTTCCATCTTGTTCCTCATATAACGCCAATCGTATTTTGCGGAAAGTGAAATTCTACCTACTTGAACAAATTCTCCATTCACGTACTCCGCTCTCAACTTCACCGATACTTGATGGTCTGGTTTCGAAAATTGGAACGCATATTGTGCCATCGCACCTTTTTCATTGTAACCAAACTCAGATGTTTTCAATCCGTAAAGTCCTTTGATGAGCACATCCTGATTGATGTTGCTACGGTTTTTACGGTTTCCAATTGTCGCGGACCAATATGGATTCAAGGCTACGAAATTCTCGCCCGAAAAACTATTTCGAGAAAAGGATTTAACGGAGAGTCCAAGGTGTTCGACTTTCAATCCTTTTTTCGGAAGAATGGTATAGGCAAACTCAGCCATACCAACTGGTTTTTTGGAATAGAATCCAAACATAGGTGTCAGGACATACGTGAATTTCTGGAAAGGAAGTCCTAGGTTGTGGAACGTGGCCCCTAACATAAATCCATCGTAAACGTTCCCTCCCAACATCGGAGTCCAGCGTATGCTATTGTGATCCGCCTCGTTGTCACCAAATAAAAACTCTTGTTTGATTGGCTCGATTTTATGTAACAAGGTATTTGCACGCCATGTATTGTTGTTGCGATTCAACTCTGGAATGTCTTTCGATTCATCGATGATGACTTTTTCTATTTCCTTGAACGGTGTTTTAACGGTGACAGATGTTTGTCCTGGCTCCAACCAATGTGTCTCCACCAATTGATTCTTCGCATAGACATTCACTTCAATCGGACCGTTTACTTGTCCAACATTTTTCACGCGAACAATGGCCCCTTGTTTCCCAATACCCACATGATTCACTTTGTAATCCACGTGATTGGTCGTTTGAATCAAATCTTCGAATAACCATGAAAGGTCTTTTCCGCAGGAAGCTTCCAACGCTTTGCGCATGTCCTCCGGTTGTGGATGCTTGAATTTCCACGCCTCGAAATACGCTGACATCGCGGCATTGAATTTTTCTTCTCCTAAGTAATCTTTTAAGTAAAAAAAGATCAGTCCGGTCTTTTGATACATGATTCCTCCGTAATTGATGCTCGTGAATTGATCAGAATGTGTTTCAATCGGCTGATCCAAGCCAAGGGAGGCCAAGGATGAATAGGTGATGTCGCCAGAATCATGATGATCTAAGTCCTCTAAGTGAAAACGACCATTGAGTATCATGTCCGAGAAGCGCGTATTGTTTGGATACTTCGTTTGCATGTAACGCATCTCGTTCAAGGTATTCATTCCTTCATCCATCCAACCGTGAACGCGTTCGTTGGAACCTAGGATTCCGTAGAACCAGTTGTGTCCAACTTCATGGACAATCACGACTTCCAATTCCTCTTTTGAACTCGCGTTACCGATAACTGTCACGTTCGGATACTCCATTCCGCCACCCGCACTGATGGTTCCATCCACCGCGGTTACTTGTTTGTATGGATAATCGCCGTTCCAAAGTGAATAGTAATACGTTCCATCGTTGATGTATTCAATGGCATTTTTCCATAACGCAGCATTTTCAGGGGTAAATAATGCCCATGTACATACTTTATTCTTTGAATGAGGCAATTCCACTTCACCTTTCAATACGCCATAACGTTTGTCTGCGAACCATGCGAAATCATGCACCTTGTTTTGCGTAAATCGGATTGTTTTCATTTCGGTAGATGATTCAGGAAAGGCTTTCAGTTTTTCATCTCCAGCGTGCGTTACCCATGTTTCCATTTCCTCACTGGTTAATTTCACTTGCTCATCCATGAAATCCACTTCACTTTTTGTTTGCAAATCACCTGTCGCACCGACGATGTAATTTTTTGGCAAGGTGATGCTCACATCGTAAGAACCATATTCGGAATAAAATTCACCTTGGTTCAAATATGGAATCGCATTCCAACCGTTTTTATCATAAACTGCAGGTTTCGGATACCACTGTGTGATTTGGTAGGATTGTTCGATGTGACCCATGCGTGAAATTTCTCCTGAAGGAATTTTCACTTTGAACGGAGTGGTAATACGCACGCGGTCTCCATTTCGCAAGGGAGTGTTTAAATAAATCACTAAGATATCTGGATTCTCCGCATCGAATTCCCATTTTAAGGGTGTTCCTTCGGACTTAAAGTTCAAGGAATCGATGTAACCGCGATTTTCTTCTTTTTCGAAGGACAATTTAGCATTTCCTTGTCGATATAATTGCTTTGCCAATGCAGTACTTTCATCCTTGTACGCATTTGGCCAAACATGCATATAGATGCGGTCCAAGGTATTTGGTGAATTGTTGACATATTCAAAAACTTCAAATCCACTTAAGGTATGATTTCGATCATTTAATCGAACTTGAATGGTATAATTCACTTCTTGTTGCCAATATGTTTGGGCAAAGATGTGACTGGTAAGAACTAAAATAAGAAAAGTTAAAATCGATTTACGCATATTGATGACGTTTAATTACTTATGTAAAGTTAGTTGTAAATTTGAAAGTTACACGCACAAAAAAAGGCCTTTCGGCCTTTTCTTTTTCAATCGATTATCGTTTCATCTTATTGAATGATCAAACGAAGGATTTCTTTTTGATTTTCAAGTGTTACATGCACCAAGTATGCACCTGTTGAAAGGTTTAAGTTGCTTACTTCAAGGCTCGTTCCATTCATGATTTGTTGGAATAATACTTTACCATTCATATCCGTCACTTGAATGCTTGCATTCGCTACTTCTGTGTTGAATTGAACGGCAAACATACCGTTTGATGGGTTTGGAACTAAACCAACTTGTACATTAGTCAAATCAGTCAATCCAAGGTATCCGTCAACGCCATCGCAGTTTTCGTCGATGCTGTTATTCAAAATCTCAGTTGCTCCTGGATACACATTTGGATTCGTGTCATCACAATCACCATTAACCAGAACGTATCCTGCCATGCTCGTCTCACATGAAACAACCCCGGCACCCGTTCCAAATTGATCGTTATCTGAGTCTAAATAATAGGTATTGAACACCAATCCTTCATCGTTCACACCATTACAGTTGTTATCGAATCCATCACATATTTCCGTTGCACCTGGATAGATTGTATTGTTGTTATCGTTACAATCTCCACCTACAGTCACCATGTTCGCTTGTGGTGTACAGAAAGCCGCCGCTGTAGCATCATCTCCGAATCCATCTTGATCTACATCCGCATAGTATGTTGTTGGTGCCGAAACAGCTGGATTCGTATCATCACAGTCGTTGGAATTCAAAACATATCCCGTCGGCGGAGTACATCCAGTAAAGGTATTCATTGCATCACCTTGTTGGTCACCATCCATATCCATGTACCATACCGTATTTGGATTAATCGCTGCATCCGCATCGTTGCAATCTTGGCTGTTTGTCACATATCCCGCAGGCATGGTACAAACCAATGTGTCATTCGCTAAGTCACCAAATCCATCTTGATCGACATCGGCATAATACGTTTGAGGTGTAACCGAAACCGTATTCCCCCAAAGAGAAACGTTATCCATTCTAAATGTAGAGGTATTGGTTGCCATGGAAGTCACATAAAAACGGAAGGTTACTGCATGAACATTCGCAAACGCTGCAGGCAACGAAATCGTATCATCCAACATGACATTTCCATTCCAAGCAGAAGCAATGGTGTCAATATCTGTTGCGTAGTTGTCTAAACTTGAACGAAGGTAAATCACTGGCGTTCCACCTGTGGAAGATGTTCGGTGATTGAAAGCAATTTTCGCCAGATTTAAATTGTAACACTCATTCCCTGAAATGGAGAATTGATTGTATTGATTTAAGTCCACTGCTGCCGCTGTATTCCAAGCCGTATTATTGAACACGTTTGCTGTCGCGGCACAGTTTGACCCCATATTTGTAAATGGTCCAAAGGTTGCATTTGTTGGTTGAGCGGTTACGTTGTTTGCTACTACTGGACAGTTCGCAACATCCGTAAATTCATAAAGTCCCATGTTCACTGGGGACAATGGCGCGTCAACACCGTTACAATCCTCATCAATTCCATTTGCTTCGATTTCAGTCGCACCTGGGTGAATCGCATTATTGTTGTCATTACAGTCTGTGTTGTCCGTTACATATCCTGGAATGGCAGAACATCCCACTTGAGAAACCGCTGGATTTCCATATCCATCTCCATCCGCATCTTGGTAATAGGTCAAATTCGAAACGACTGTTAAATTCACGTGTAACATACTATCACATCCAGCTACATTGGTCAACATTTGCATGTATGTTCCAGAAGCGGTATAGGTTTGTCCATTGATGGTATAAGGTCCGCAATTCGTTACCGAAATCGTTGCATTCGTCGGCTGATGAATGGTTAAGTTCAAGTTGATGACACTGTCACATCCAGCCGCATTCGCGTTTGCTAACGTTTGAATGTACGTTCCTGTTGACACATATGTTTGAGCGTTTAAGGTGTACGAAGAACAAGCCGTTGTTGTAATGGTATTATAGGTTGTACAAGAAGCTGCTGCGGCAGGTGTAACTGCTGCCCAATTGGTTCCTGTTCTAATTTCATCGATTTCTAAATTACCTGTTCCTGCAGCTTGACGCATGAAAACAGATTGCACACCATTGGTTGGCCATGTGCTTGTTCCACCAGCATTCGTCACACCAGCAGCTGGCTCAGCAGCTCCAGGTATCGGATTCACCCACATAGATGAAGTTATGACTCCACCAACTGCTGGAGAAGAGGCTTTTACTACGATGAACAAGGTTGTGCCAGGTGTATACTCAGTGGAGATATAACTTGCTACTGCTCCTGTGCCACCAGAAGTGTTCAAGACCCCAACTTGAAACGTCCCTGCCGTTGCGCCTGCCTTAATAAAAATTCTTGGATAGTAAACAGTAACAGTTGTTCCAGCTGTACCTCCAAAACCAATAAAATATGCTCCAGCTGTCGTTAATCCAGTCGTGTTTTGAACTTTCAATAAAAATGAAATATAAGCGGTTGTTCCACCTGGTGCATAAGCCTTATTAATATCCTCCGTTCCAGTTGATGTTAAATTTATTCGGTTTCCAGCGGATGCTTGCAAGCCCGGATAAGACAAACTGTTTCCAGAAGTAGAAGGGGTTGTAATGGCTAATAATTCACCTGCCGTTCCACTGTGGGTTGTCCAACCATTCGCATTTGCTGCTCCCGTAAAATTGAATGATTCAAAAGCTTGACTAAAGCCCTGAAATCCAATGATTACTGCGAATACAAGTAAAATGTGTTTCATAAAATTATTTTTTTTGTAAAAATAAGAAATCACTATGTATTTCTCATTAAGAGAACATGAAAAAAGGCGACCGAGGCCGCCTTTGTTTATAACTTTTAATCTGTGTTGATTACGCTTGAGGCGCATCAGCTGGACGCTCTGGTTTTGGTAATAAAACTTTACGAGACAATTTCCATTTTTTCGTTTTTGGATCGCGACCCATCACTTTAAATGTCAATACATCACCTTCTTTTACGACATCTTCCATTTTCGCTACTTTTTCCCAGCTAAACTCAGAAATGTGGATTAATCCATCTGTTCCAGTAAGGATTTCAACGAAACAACCGAAGTCTTTCACTGATTTCACTTTTCCTTCATACGTTGCACCATCTTCCACTTGTGGAGGGAAAGCAATGAGACGAATTTGACGAATTGCTTCGTTCATGTCATCTCCATTCGAAGAAAGGATTTGAACACGACCTTCACCAGTTGGTAATTCTTCAATCGTAATCGTCGTTTTTGTTTCTTTTTGCAATCCTTGGATGATTTTTCCTCCAGGTCCGATGATTGCACCAATCGTATCGTTTGGCACGTTGAATGCTTCGATGCGTGGTGTTTGCGGTTTCAATGTTGCACGTGGTGCAGGCATTGTTTCTACAATTTTTCCTAGGATGTGTAATCTTCCCGCTTTCGCTTGCTCTAACGCTTGGATTAATACTTCATAAGGAAGTCCATCTACTTTAATGTCCATTTGACAAGCAGTTATTCCTTTTGCTGTCCCTGTTACTTTAAAGTCCATGTCACCCAAGTGATCTTCATCACCTAAGATATCAGACAATACAGCGAATTTTCCTTCGTCCGCAACAAGTCCCATTGCGATTCCAGAAACTGGCGCTTTGATTTGTACACCACCGTCCATTAACGCCAATGTCCCTGCACAAACTGTTGCCATCGAAGACGAACCGTTTGACTCAAGAATATCAGATACGATACGGATTGTGTAAGGATTATCGTCCGGTAAAACTGGTTTCAAGGCACGAAGCGCTAAGTTACCATGTCCGATTTCACGACGAGACGTTCCACGAAGTGGTTTTGCCTCACCTGTTGAGAATGGAGGGAAGTTGTAGTGTAACAAGAATTTCTCCGTTCCTTTGAATGTCGCACCGTCAATCAACTGCTCATCCATTTTACCACCCAATGTAAGTGTTGTTAATGATTGAGTTTCTCCACGTGTAAATACAGCAGAACCGTGAACCATTGGTAAATAATCTACTTCTGCCCAGATTGGACGAATTTCGTCGAAGTTACGACCATCCAAACGCTTGCGCTCGTTCAACATCACCCAACGAACTGCTTTTTTCTTCACTTCTGAGAAGTAAGGAGAAATAAATTTCGCTACTTCAGCTAACTCTTCTTCAGAGAAAGAAGCTTTCACTTCGTCTTTAATTGCATCGAACAACTCGGTACGTTTTGACTTATTCGCCAAGCCCATACGAGCAACATCTTTACATTTTTCCATCGCCAATTCATACACTTTCGCACGAACTTCTTCGTTGTGTGACTCATGGCTATATTCTCTTTTCGGATTAGCCGCTGGAACTTCCGCAGCAAGATCCAATTGGAATTGACATTGTTCCTTGATGGCAACGTGTGCAATTTTGAATACTTCTACTAATTCCGCTTCCGAAATCTCTTGCATTTCACCTTCCAACATGTTGATGTCTTTCATGGTACCAGCGATCACGATATCGATATCGGATAACTCCATTTGAGCCATTGTTGGATTGATCACATACTCACCGTCGATGCGTCCAACACGAACTTCCGACATTGGTCCATTGAATGGAATATTTGAAACTGCGATGGCAGCTGATGCCGCGAATCCACACAATGCATCTGGATTATTGACACCATCATAAGCGATCAATTGAATCATCAACTGAACTTCTGCATGGTAATCGTCTGGGAAAAGTGGACGAAGCGCACGATCCACCAAACGCATCACTAAAATTTCTGTTTCAGAAGGACGCGCTTCACGACGGAAGAATCCACCTGGAAAACGTCCAGATGCAGAATACTTCTCACGGTAATCTACCGTTAACGGAAGGAAGTCCACACCATCTTTTGCTTCTTGTGCCGCAACAACCGTCGCTAACAACATGGTGTCGCCCATGCGCACCACAACGGATCCATCCGCTTGTTTTGCCAACTTACCTGTCTCGACGCTAATCTCCTTGCCGCCGGTAATAATTGACCTTTTTAAACCTATATTCATCTTTATTTATTTACTAATTAATGTACAAAAAAGGGACTTGCGACATAAAGCCGAAGTCCCCTCTTCCAATAAAATGTGATCGATGATCGGATTAACGACGAAGTCCTAATTCCTTGATCAACGCTCTGTATTTCTCGATATCTTTTCTCTTCAAATAATCCAAAAGACTACGACGTTTACCAACTAAAAGTTGAAGTGCGCGTTGTGTTCCGTAATCTTTACGATTTTTTTTCAAGTGCTCTGTTAAGTGACTGATACGGAAAGTAAATAATGCAATTTGTCCTTCTGTTGAACCAGTGTTCACTTCAGATCCGCCATGTTGAGCGAAGATCTCTTTTTTCTTTTCTGAATTTAAATACATGCTAATATTTATGTAAATGATTATTATGTAGATTGACACCCTTGGTCAATACGGCTGCAAATATAGTCCAAGTTTTTAGAACCGCCAAATTTATTTCGGACATAAAAAAACCTCCCGAAGGAGGTTTTAAACTTAAACAATGAATTAATTTCCCGACTGTCTCACGGAAATTGGAATCGCAAAACGAGGAATAAAATGAATCAATGCTAATGTGATTTTTAAAGCATACAAATACACTTCTTTCATTACGTAGTAAGCAATCAGAATGACAAAAGAACCAAGCGCACCGAATGCCGCCATGCGCAAAGTAATGTCCATATGATCGTAGTCACCGAATACTTTCGTAGGAATTAAGTCAAACACGCCCTCCATTCCTGGGATGGCAATCGCTTGAAACATCCCCATGTAATCCATGAGTGGGACGTATGCCGAATGTCCATCTAACGCAGCAACTAACTGAAGCATACTAACATACATGATTAATGTAAAAAATAATTCGCCGTAAAGTGTGATTGTTCGAGGCAACAACTCATGGCTAATAAAATGAAGTAGTCCTTTATATTCTGCATCATTTAATTGATCCGTTCTTTTCTTAGTGAGGCTGTACAAAAACCAAGCACACAAAAGACTCAGTAAGATGCCCAACACAAGACCAATTGAGGCTCCTACCTTTGCTCCCCCGGTCATTTCTTCCACAAATGTGGACTTACAATAATTGTCATCACCGATTAAATTCGCAATAACAAAATAAACTCCTCCAACCAACATCGCGTAAGAAACTAAACGCCAAAGAGTTACTAAAAACCATTTGAACAAGCTTCCATCATCCATTTTCCCTAAAAAAGGCAACACTCTTCTGTTGTAATTATCATCGATAATCCCAACACTTACATAAGGTAAATTCTTTTCCATAGTAATATAGTTTATAGGTTAGTGCAATAAACCTAAGCATATTTTTGTTGAAACGAAAATTATAAGTAACTGATTTATTAACACTTATACATAATAACTGTGAATAACCATTGATAAAATCATGAAATAGGTGATGGCAAGAATTTTCAATTATCTTTGTATCGTCCATTGGTTCTCGTTTTCGAGATTAATAAGGAATCCGGTTTGAACCCGGAGCTGTATCTGCAGCTGTAAATGTCTAAAATGCAATTCATTAAGCCACTGAGAAATTGGGAAGGCGAATTGAAAGGGACATGAGCCAGAAGACTTGCCAACGAACAGAGAGAAGACTTCAGATAAAGGTCGGACTCGCAACGGATGTTTACATCCTAGCTTTTCCTACTTTTTTCTTCTTCTAGTTTTTATTGTTTCACATTCAAAAAACAGAACGAATGAAAAAGGCATTGATTACAATTAGTTTATTTACAAGCGCATGGAGCTTTGCGCAAAATCAATTACACCAAGTCTTGGTTGTCAATGAAGGGTACTTCGACTACCAAACGAATGTCATTGTAGAGCCGGTTACCATCGGAAGTTACAATCCAGTTTCACAACAATATCAAGTGGTGGACACTTTGGAAAATATGCGCTTTGCATCCGACTTAGTCATTGACGGAAACTTCTACTTCGTTGCGGCGGATTCGAAAATCGTTAAAATGGACTTGAACTCGCATCAGGAAATTTCTAGCGTGGCTTGTCCAGGCGTGCGCAACCTAGCCATCTATCAAGATAAGTTAATCGCAACACGCGGAGAATATTTAACAACGTACGATTCCTACCTACACGTTTACAATACCGCTGACTTACAATTAGTTCAAGCATTCGATACCGTTACGGGTCCTAAGTGGGCGACACAAAACATTGTTGTAGATGGAACAACGGCATATTTGGTTGTAAACAATGCGTACGATTGGGGAAATGAAAAAGGAATCATCGGACAATTGAATCTTTCCAATTTAACTTACGGAAACGAAGTGGATTTAGGTCCTGATGGTAAAAATCCAGACAACTTAGTGAAGTACGGTTCGGCGTTGTATACAGTGAATAATAAAGATTGGACAGGAACATCGATTTCAAAGTTTGACTTGGGAACGAATCTTCCTTCCACCGTCAACATCGCTAATGCCATCGCTGGATGTGGTACCTCTGCCCTTCGTGACGACAAAATCACGTATCAGATTTCCGCTGAAACAAGCTTGAATAATTTCGACATTAACGGAATGAACAACATCGGACCAGTAAATGGCATCAATGTGAATTTCTACGAATTGGCACAAGAACCGATCAGCGGTGAATTATATGCTTCGACAACTGATTTCTTTTCTACAGGAACTGTTTTTATTTACGATGTGAATAACACAGAAATCCACCAATTCGCAGCTGGTGTTTCTCCAGGAACCATCGTTTTCGACATTCGTTCCTCTGCTGGATTGAACGAGGGAAAATCAAACTTCAGCGTTGCTCCAAATCCAACAACTGACATCCTGACCATTCAAGGAAATACAGGAAACGAATTGGTACGCATTCTAGACATCAGCGGAACAACTGTTTTGACAAGCACGGAATCAAGTTTAAACATCGCTCATCTTCCTGCAGGAATTTACATTGTTCGCATCAACGGAATGAATCAAAAAGTAATCAAACTTTAAAAAAGCATTCGCTAAAAATGAAATCCCGGCATTTGTCGGGATTTTTTTTTGCCTCAAACTTCGAACGAGGCGTTTGTTTATTAACTTTGATTTATAATTTCAATATACCATGCAAATCATCCTGAATCATCAGCAAATTCAACAGAAAATCATCCGATTGGGACACCAAATCCTAGAAAATTGTTTCGAAGAAGAACGCATTTTCATCGGAGGAATTGTTGGAAATGGCAGCGTCATCGCACACAAATTAGCAGAGATTATTCGTGCCAACAGCGAGATTGATGTGGTTTGCTTTGAAATTACCGTGAACAAGGACGAACCTTGGAGCGAACAAATCCATTTGAGCATCGACGAAAAAGAGCTGAAAAAAGGATACATTATTTTGGTGGATGATGTCATTAATTCTGGAAAAACGATGCAATATGCCTTGATGAAATTCCTCGAACAAGCGACCAAAGCCATTAAAACCGTTGCGCTCGTTGATCGTCAACACAGACGTTATCCGATTAAAACGGATTTCGCCGGACTCGGACTTTCAACCACCTTGAAAAATCATGTCGAAGTGGACTTAAACGAAACGGATTCTAAAGCCTATTTGCATTAAGATGAAAAAAGTAACCGAATCCAGTTCGCACTACCAAGATTTAGAGCAGATGTCCACCCTGGACCTCCTCACCAACATCAACAGAGAAGATCAAACGGTTGCGCTTTCCGTTCAAAAAGAGATTCCTGCAATCGAAGCCTTTGTCAACGCCTGCAGTGAGCGCATGTCAGCCGGTGGACGCTTATTTTACCTAGGTGCGGGAACAAGCGGTAGACTCGGAATTGTTGACGCCAGTGAATGTCCACCAACCTTCGGAATTGACCATGGAATCGTGGTTGGACTTATCGCCGGTGGGGATGCCGCGATTCGAAAAGCCGTAGAATTTGCAGAGGACGACCGCGAACAAGCATGGAAAGATTTAGCGGAGTTTCAACTCACCGCATTGGACACCATTGTTGGAATCGCTGCATCTGGAAGTACGCCTTATGTACTTGGTGCAATTGAAAAAGCGAAAGCTGCTGGAATTTTAACCGCAGGTATTTCTTGTAATCCAGATTCGCCTTTAGCCGCCGCTGTGGATTTCCCCATTGCCCCGGTTGTTGGACCAGAATTCGTAACAGGAAGTACGCGCATGAAATCTGGAACAGCGCAAAAACTTGTATTAAACATGATTTCAACCAGTTTGATGATCAAATTGGGAAGAGTGAAAGGAAATAAAATGGTGGACATGCAATTGTCCAACCACAAACTAGTCGATCGCGGTGCACGCATGGTGGCAGAAGAAACCGGAGTGGACATGGAGGAAGCAAAAGACTTGCTTCTGACGCATGGATCGGTTAGAAAAGCAGTTGAACATTTTAAGCAAACAAGATGAGTGAATTTGATCCAAATGGCGTAGGAATCGCCAATGGAAATATATTCGGATTTCCTTATACGGAATCGGAAGCAACAATGGTAATTATTCCAATTCCTTGGGATGCGACAGCATCTTACGGAAAAGGCACAAGCAATGGTCCTGAAGCGATATTGGAAGCATCTACACAGCTGGACTTTTACCACCCAGATTTGGATCGAGCATATGACACAAAAGTGTACATGTCTCCTGTGTCGCAGGAATGGAAGGAAATCAATGCGCATTGTTGTGAACAAGGAATGGAATACATTTCCTATTTGGAAGCACATGGCGAAGAGAAAGCTTTGTTCAAGTACCAACCCGTGTTGGAAGAAATCAATACAGCTCATGAAGCGTTGCGTGCCAATTTAAAGGAACGCTGTTTAGACCTCATCGCGCAGGGAAAAATTCCTGCTGTTCTCGGAGGAGAACACTCCACTCCGCTCGGACTCATTCAAGCCTTGAACGATACTTACGAGGATTTTGGTATCCTACAAATTGATGCACATGCTGATTTACGTGATGCTTACGAAGGATTCGATCAATCACATGCCAGCATCATGTTTAATGTGCTGAAACATGCACAAAACATGTCCAAATTGGTACAAGTAGGTATCCGCGATGTTTCCGAACGTGAAGTTCATTTGAGCCGCGATTCTGAACGCGTACATACTTATTTCGATTGGGCTTTGAAAAATGAACAGTACACTGGAAAAACTTGGCAAAATCAAGTGGATGAAATTGTCGCACAACTGCCGCAAAACGTCTATGTATCCTTCGACATTGATGGATTAAAACCAGAACTTTGTCCACACACAGGAACACCAGTTGCCGGTGGATTCGAACTGCAAGAAATCAGTTACCTCTTATTCACTTTGGCGAATTCAGGTCGTCGCATCATCGGATTCGATTTAAACGAAGTTGCTCCGGGAGAAACGGGAGATTGGGATGCAAACGTCGGTGCAAGAGCACTTTGGCAATTGGTCTGCGCTTGTGAAAAATCACGCCGAAATCACGTATAGCCATGGAACAATTCAAACAATATGGAATCATTTCGCTGTTAGGCATTGCCTTTTTCACCGGACTATACAGCAGTATTCAATTGTTCGAATGGTTCTTTTTTCCATGGTTGCAGCTGGGAATTTTAAGTATCCTTACCTGCATCATCGCAGCCATTCAATACACGAACAGCGAACGAAATTCAGGGCGTTTCATCACGATTACTTGGACATTTATCGCGCTAGAATGGTTGATTTGTTTGATTCTTTTCAATCAACCAAACTTGATGATGGAAAAAGTACATTACATTTTTCTGCCGCTACTTTATTTTGTGTATTTCGCTCTATTCCAATTGATGTTGCGCCGAGATGAAACCGTTGTAAAATTGGGAAGAATCCTATTTTATCTTTTAATCAGCAGTACCTTATCGTTTTTCATCTGGCCAAGTACCTGGAGTGCGTTAGGAGTTGAATTAATTGCCACCATTTTTGTTGGACTATTGCTTTTCAACAAGCCTATTTCTGCGGAGAAATAAAGGTTCCGTATCCCACAATTCGCGGTTTCCAATAAGAAGAACTGTCAATTTCTACAATGGAAATCCCTTTGGAACTACTCGCATGAATCATGGTTTTGGGTTGACCTTTTTCGTTGATTAAAATCCCCACATGGTTGACCTCTCCTCCATTGGAGAAAAAGACAAAATCTCCGATTTGCGCATCGGATTCTTCCAGTTTTGTGCATGCATCGTACTGGTCTTTGGCCCTCCTTGGGATGGATTTTCCTTCTTGTTGTAGCACAAAACTTGTAAAACCACTGCAATCGAATCCACTTGGATCCATACCGGCAGAAACGTAAGGAACACCTAATTGTTTTTTCGCCTCTTCGATCATTTCCACACGCATTTTCAACTCTGGACGACTCGAAAGCGGATAGTTCTCTGTATCGCCATCAACCTCTAAGAGCGGTAAATCAGCAAACAGGACAGTCACAAATTCGCGCCATGCTACTAGTGGAAAATCCTTATCCGATTTTTGGGAAGAAATCCAAGAGTCCATGTCCTTTTTCAAAAAACTGATTTCTCGGATGTGCGCTTTAAAAATTTGTTGCCCTTTTTCCGTTTTTCTTAGGCTTAAAAGCACTTTTTTTGCTTCTTCGATGCTCGCTTCATGTTTTCGGTACCATCGGTCGTCTTGTGCTAGTTGCAACGTTGAAATGGATCGGTAGTAACTTGGTAGTTTGGAGAAATCGTACGCTGGATCATCCAATAATTTGGCCGACTTACGGAAGACCATTTTGTAATACCCTTGATCGTAAATCATTTCCAAGTGATCCAAAGCAGGATTTTGGGAAAAGGAAATAAAGCTCTGAAAAAGTAAGGCGAGCAGCAGGATGCGATTCATGGACACCTTAATTCGTGTACTTCCTGCCTTCCGAATAGACAATCGAAGTTTTGTTAAACAAATTGACAAGTACTTTATTTCCGTAAATGGAATACTCTGCATCCTTCATATTGGTAATTTCTTGGACTTTTCCGTCCACCAAGGCGCTAACCCCACCAATAATGTTTCGAAAAACAAAGGTGTTGTTTTTAATGGCATAATCCGCTGGGAAATACGTCGCAACCTCAATCTTCGCATCATTTGTGTAAGCGAACAAATAACTATTTTCACGCCACACCGTCATGTCATCTTTCACGTCCCAAAAGGAAGTTGAGAAATTGGATAGGGCAATTTTTTCGCCGTTTTTATTCATCCAAAGATTTCCATTTAAATCCTCGTAAACGATAAATCCGCGTCCAGCTTTGTATTGTTTTATTGGCGACGATTCTACCTGATAGAATTCACCTTTATCGAACATCATGAAAGCCTGGGTGTATGGATCTTTGAAACAGAAAACATCTGTGCCAATTTGAAAATCAACCACTTCTTCATTATAGGTGGCAATTTCAAAGGTTTTTCCTTGCCAAAAACAGAAATACGTATCGCTATTGTCTTTGTAAACCACAATATTCTCACCAACAGCTGCAGGCATCGAAAGTCCGTTTGTCATGGTAACGAGTGGCATGGTTTGTTTGTTCCAGTAGACATTCAAGGATTGATAACGCGTATCTTCATATACGATAAGGCTATCCTTCACAAGGTATCCTCGACCGTAATTGGTCAATGGTGTAAATTTCCCTGCGTCCCACATGCGCAGTCCATTCGCGATTTTGTATCCCACTAAGTGATCGGAAACTTGGTAATCGACATTTAATGCCGTCACATCCTTACGCTCAATCCCATCGTACAAGCGCATGTTGCCACGTGTATCAATATACGCAACCACCTCATCTCCTGCTTTGTAACTCAAGATGGGTTGAATTTCAATTGGACGAAAAAATCCCTCTTGGAAATTCACGAAATAGTTGTTAAAATCCTTCGTCGGAACAATATTCTGAGCGAATCCACCTATGGAGAATAGCATGAATGTCGGCACAATAAATGGATGCTTGAAAAAACTCATGAGTCAAATTTAACCAATTTTCGGACCAAATGGATGACTTTTTTGAAAAGGCAAAAAATCAGTTCAGATTTTAGTTTAGCTCAAAATTCTGAAGTACATTCGTATTCCAAATTTTGAAAATGAAAAAGTTAGTATTAATTGGATGTTTTTCCGCGCTTAGTTTCTTCGGATTCGGGCAAAAGAAAATTGACTACATCTCCTATGATTTACCGAATGGTTTACACGTAATCATTCATGAAGAACACGCGACACCAATCATCGCTGTTTCCGTTTTGTACCATGTTGGTTCTAAAAATGAAAAAGCAGACCGCACCGGATTTGCCCATTTCTTTGAGCATTTATTGTTTGAAGGATCTGCAAATATTGGTCGTGGTGAGTATAGTGAATTGGTTGAGAAAAATGGCGGTACCTTAAACGCAAACACCTCTCAAGACCGCACCTACTATTACGAAATCCTGCCTTCTAATCAATTGGAATTAGGACTTTGGTTGGAAAGTGAGCGTATGTTGCATGCCAAAGTGGACATCAAAGGAATTGAAACACAACGCAGCGTTGTAAAAGAAGAAAAAAGACAACGTGTGGACAACCAACCTTACGGATCATTCTTTACGGAAATGTTCAAACGCGTGTTCACAACACATCCATACAATTGGGCTCCCATTGGTAGCATGGAGCACCTAGACGCTGCACAAGAAGAGGATTACGTGAATTTCTATAAAAACTATTACGTTCCTTCGAATGCCACTTTGTCCATCGCAGGTGATTTAGATGTCGCGCAAACAAAATTGTGGATCGACAAATACTTCGCTTCCATTCCGAAAGGACAAGCGATTAACTTGTACCGCGATTTCATCAATCAAACGGATGCGGACTTTGAAAAACGCTATGGCATTTCAAAAAGCAAGTTCGATTCGAAAAACTTCATGGCATCTACGAGTCCTGAAGCGAAGAAAATGATCGCAAGTTACTTGGCAAAACCAATTGTCATCAACCGCACCACGAAAGATTTAACCACGTTAAGCGGTGTGACAAAAGATGTCATTTACGACAACATCCAGCTTCCAGCGATTTTTATGGGCTACAAATTCCCAGCGCAAACAAGTGCGGATTCTTACGCATTGGAAATGATGAATGATGTGTTGTCCGGAGGTAGTTCTTCCCGCATCAATAAAATCATCGTTGAGAAAAAAGAAATGGCTCAATTCGCATTCTCATTTAACTATGGACTAGAAGACGCTGGCATTGGTATTTTTGCTGCCATCGCTGCGAAGGATGTGAACTTAGACGACATTCAAAAAGAATTCGATGAGCAAATTCGTTTGATTCAAACAGAGTTGATTTCAGAAGAAGAATTCCAAAAAGTGCGCAATAAATTTGAAAACGACATCATCTCTGGAAACGCTTCCATCGCAGGAATCGCTGAGAACTTAGCCGATGATTATGTGTATTTCGGTGATGCAAATCGCATCAATACTTTATTGGATAACTACATGAAAGTAACACGCGAAGACATTCAACGTGTGGCACAGAAATACTTAACGCAAGATGCACGTGTCATCTTACACTATTTACCAAAAGAAAAATAATCGACTGAAACATGAAAAAGATATTCACCCTTTGCTTTCTAGCGTTAAGCACTTGGACAATGGCTCAAGTCGATCGCTCGATTATGCCTGCTCCAACGCAAGCTAAAAAAATCAACATCAATGATTCCGAAGTATTTACTACGGCAAATGGAATCACTGTAATCCTTTCTGAGAATCACAAACTTCCACGCGTTTCCTTTGACTTAAACATGGGCTCTGATCCACGTTTGGAAGGGACCAAAGCTGGACTTTCGGATATGGCTGGATCCATGATTATGTCCGGAACAAAAAACAGAACAAAAGACCAATTGGATCAAGAAATCGATTTTATTGGCGCTTCTTTGGGCGCAGATAAATCATCCATTTCTATGTCATGCTTGACAAAACACATGGATAAAGGATTGACTTTAATGTCAGATGTTCTCTTGAACGCCAACTTCCCGCAATCAGAGTTCGACCGCATCAAAAAACAGAACATTTCTGGTTTGATGTCCACAAAGTCCGATGCCGGATCCATGGCAGAAAACGCAACAGTAAAAATCAACTTCCCAAATCATCCCTTCAGTGATGTGATGACCGAGGAAACATTGAACAATATTTCTCGTGAGGATGTAGAATCTTTCTACCGTGCAAACTTTACTCCAAACGGAAGCTACTTGGTTGTTGTTGGAGACATCAATCGTCAACAAACAGAAGCGATGGTGAACAAGTATTTCGGAACTTGGACAGGTGGTCCAGTGTACAAAAACCAACCAAACTCAGGAAGTTTCACAAAAGGAAACCGTGTGGTATTTGTTAAAAAACCTGGAGCAGTTCAATCGGTGGTTTATGTGACCTTCCCTATTGATATGAAAACCGGAGACAAAAACCAATTGCCTTTGACCGTGTTAAATGGAATTTTAGGTGGCGGTGGATTCGGAACACGTTTGATGCAAAACTTGCGTGAGGACAAAGCATACACTTATGGCTGTTATTCTAGTTTAAACATTACCGAAGATGGTTCATGGATGTCCGCTGGTGGTAACTTCCAAAATGCCGTGACAGACTCTGCCATTGAGCAAATATTGTTGGAATTCCAGAAAATCACGAATGAATATGTGAAGGACGAAGAGTTGAATTTAACAAAAACAAACATGGCTGGAGGATTCGCTCGTTCATTGGAGCGTCCACAAACCATTGCACGTTTTGCCTTAAACATCATTAAAAACAACTTACCGAAAGATTACTACCAAACATATTTACAACGTTTGGAAAGTGTGTCCAAAGAAGATGTACTACAAATGGCACAACAATACTTTACATCTAAAAACTGTAACATCATCGTTGTTGGTAACGAAGAAGTATTGGATAAATTGAAACGTTTTGATACGGATGGAAAAATTGAAATATTAGATCCATTTGGAAATGTGATGAAGGATACAAAACCAGCAGATATTACAGCGGAAAAGTTAATCGAAAACTACGTATTCGCCTTAACAGGAACGACATCAAGCAAAGCAGCTGCCAAAAAATTGAAATCCATTAAATCCTTTGAACGCGTGTATGAATTAAAAGGAGATCAAATTCCATTTGCGTTGAAATCAACGGAGATTTTTGTTGCACCTGTGACGGAAGGACAAAAATTAGAAGGACAAGGAATGGTCTTCCAAAAATCCTTCTACGATGGTAAAGCGGGATTCACCTTCAACATGCAAACGGGAAAAACACCGTTAACGGAAGAAGAATTGAGCACGAAAGCAAAATCGAGCGGAATTATTCCAGAAATGAACTATGCAAAAAATGGCATTCAATGCGAACTTGTTGGCATCGAAAACATGAATGGCGCTGATTACTATGTCATGAAAACAGTGGATGGAAAAAATGAGTCTTACGACTACTTTAACAAAAACACGTTCATGAAAGAGAAAACCATTAACATCATGACACGTGATGGCGAAACCATGGAATCAACTGTGACATACGGAGACTTCAAAGAAGTAAACGGAATGAAATTCGCACATACCATTACGCAGTCAGTCGGACCAATGGTACTTTCCGGAACCGTAACAACGATGACTGTAAATGGAAAAATCGATTTGAAAATATTCGAATAATCCCATCTTACTTTTTTTTTTGAAAAGCCATCCACTTCGGATGGCTTTTCTTTTTACCTTTAACTTCATGAAAACATGGATGCTATGTTGCTTTCTCTCCTTCGCAGGTCTGCTACTGCACGGACAAAACGAATTGGTTTCGGAAGGAAATCTGTTTGAAGGCGAACCTTATTTATGCATGGACCCCTCGAATTCCCAACACCTCGTTGCAGCCTGGATGGGCATTCAATTCAACAACAAAGTCACCATTAAAAGTTCGGTGTCAAACGACGGTGGAACAACTTGGTCAACGCCCACTTGGCAAGCACACATTGTCCCAACATATTCCAGTGCCGATGTATCACTCGGATACGATGCCAATGGCTCCGTTTTCATGTGTTACATCGATTATGACAATTTGAATTTCGCTGGCGGCAAAGTACTTGTCCGAAAATCTGTGGACGGTGGATTAACTTGGGGGAATCCAGTGGAAGTATTATCGATTGCTAGTTGTCCAAACCAAGCCTGTATCGATCGTCCATGGATGAGCATTGATCAAACGAATGGACCCAACAGTGGTAGCATTTACGTGACGAATGTCAACGCCAATCAACCAACGATCGTTGTCCCGCCTTACCACCCGTATTTGTCAGTGAGTACAGACGGTGGACAATCTTTTCATTCCAGTACATTAGACGCAACAGGATTTCTAGCGGGATCGAGTATTTCTCAACCTATGGCTTCGCCCGTAGTGACAGCCGATGGACGTTTTACCGCGTTGTATCCAAGTTACTTACCAAGTCAAAGTTTGTTGCCGAGATTGATTCGAGCGCAATCAAACAACCAAGGTCAAACAATGACTTTTGATGTGGCCTACCAAGGACAAGGATTCGGTACGACAAACAACCTCGTGAAATCAGGACCATTGTTAATTGCTCATCCGAACAATGCGAATCAACTGAGTTATTTCTTTCTGACGGATGTCTTTGGAGAAACAGATATTGCGTTTATCGAAACAACTAACGATGGACAAACATGGTCGAGTCCAGTTCGAATCAACCAAGATCCAGTAGGAAATGGAAAAATTCAAGACCTTGTATGGGCAGACTATGCGTCCAATGGCGACTTAGCGGTGTGCTGGCGCGACCGAAGAAATGCGAGTGGGACAGGATATTCTGTCGCCAGTGAAATCTACTGCACGGTGCGCAATCACACCACCGGAATTTGGATGAGTGACTTTTCCGTGAGCGATCAACAGGTGAACCATCAGGCAATCCTTGAGGATTCTGGAAACGATTTTATGAACGTCATTTTAGCCAATGACACCTTGAATGTAATTTGGGGAGATGTCCGTTCAGGCAGTTTAAAAATCTACTTCACAAAACGAGGGATTTACGACGCAACCAATCACATTACCGCACTTCCTGTTTCCTATGTGCGTATTTTCCCCAATCCTTTCGTGACGGAGATTGTCCTGCCAAAGAATTACTACGGATTGGATTATTACATCTTATCCACTGAAGGAAAAACGCTGCTCGAAGGAAAAATTGACCAAGAAAAGTTATCCATGGAGGAGCTACCAAAAGGTACGTATCATTTGTTGATCGTTTCTCCTGAAAAACGTTATCAATATCAACTTGTCAAACCTTGACTTTTAGAATTTAAACGGTATATTTGTACAATGAGTGAATTTGTTGTTTCTGCCCGCAAATATCGTCCACAGACCTTTGATACGGTTGTGGGGCAAAACGCTATTACAAATACCCTCAAAAACGCCATTAAAAGTGAACATTTAGCACAAGCATTTTTGTTTTGTGGTTCACGTGGAGTTGGAAAAACAACGACGGCACGTATCCTAGCTAAAACGATCAACTGTTTCAATCGAACGGAACAAATCGAAGCCTGTGATCAATGTGACTCTTGTTTGTCCTTCCACACAGGCAATTCCTTGAACATTTACGAATTAGATGCGGCATCGAACAACTCGGTGGATGACATTCGAAATTTAATTGATCAAGTGCGCATTGCGCCACAGCTTGGCACACACAAAGTGTACATCATTGATGAGGTCCACATGTTGTCGACAAGTGCCTTCAATGCGTTCTTGAAAACCTTGGAAGAGCCACCGAAGCATGCCATTTTCATCTTGGCAACAACGGAAAAACACAAGATTATCCCAACGATATTATCACGTTGTCAGATTTTTGATTTTAGCCGAATTCGCGTGAAAGACATCGCGGATCATTTGGCTCAAATTGCGACAAAAGAAGGCGTTTCTGCGGATCCAGAAGCCTTGCATCAAATTGCCATGAAAGCAGATGGTGCCTTACGTGATGCCCTTTCGATTTTTGACCAAATTGTCACATTTGCAGGAACCACCTTAACGTATAAGGACGTTCTTGAAAATTTGAACATCCTCGATTACGAATACTATTTCAAGGTAATGGATGCAGCTGAAAAAGAGGACATCTCCTCTGCCCTGCTCATCTTGAATGATATTTTTGAAAAAGGATTCGATGGACACCACTTTGTCGTAGGACTAGCAGAGCATTTAAGAAACCTATTGGTTTGTAAAGATGCACGCACATCGAATTTATTAGAAGTTCCTGACACCGTGCGTCAACGATTTGTCGAGCAAGCGAAAGAAATTGATTCACAGCGCATCATGCGGGGATTAAGCATCCTAAGCAAAACGGATGTTGACTATAAAGCATCTAAAAATCAACGTCTACTCATTGAAGTAGCGCTCATGCAACTCTGTTCATTGAAACAAGAGTCTGAAAAAAAAAAGGACTGACGGAACGAATTGACATTCTACCTTTTCCAACCCAAACTTTACGTAAATCCAAAAATACACCGGTCAACAACAAACCGGCTGCGGAAGCACCTGTATCAGTTAGCGCTCCTGTGGTAGAAACGAAAATCCTAAGTACACCACAAGGAACCATTGAAACCAAGCATTTATCCATCAAAGAATCGCTGGAAAAAATCAAAGCAACACAAGAACAAGGTAATATTGAGGATTTACCGAGAGAAGGATTCAGCATCGAACACGTGAAAATGTATTGGAAACAATATGCGTATCAAGTCAAAGAAAATGGATTAGAAACCTTTTACAATGCCTTGATTAAACGAGACCCTGTGCTAATCAGTGATGAAATGTTGGGATTGGTCGTGGACAATCAAGTGCAAATGGATTACATTCAAGCGGAGCTGTACGCATTTACACAATTCATGCGCAAACACTTGCAAAATCATCACGTGGAAATTCAATTGTCGATGTCAACTGAACAGGAAGCGGAAATAAAATTCTTGACAGGAAAAGATAAATTCAACGCGCTAGCAAGAAAAAATCCAAACCTTCACACCTTGAAAAACTTGTTCAATTTAGACATTGAATACTAGTCATGCATCCGCTCTTTCATCCGATAAACCTCCAGGAAGAAACGCTTGAAAAAATAGAAAGTTTTTGTCGTACTTGGGATTTAGGTTTAGACATCAGCATTCAAACTTCCGGTTCCACAGGAAAACCGAAATCCATTCAATTTAGCAAGGAACAACTCATTGCTTCCGCTAAAAAAACAAATGCCTTTTTTCAATTAAACAAAGAAAGCAAAGGCTTGCTATGCCTTTCACCAGATACAATTGGAGGAAAAATGATGATGGTGCGTGCCCTTGTGGGACAATTTCCATTGTACATTTCGGAAGCATCGTTGAATCCATTGAACGATTTCCACATGGACATCGATTTCATTGCCTTAGTGCCTGCGCAAGTTCATCAAATACTTCAAGATCATCCAGACAAACTGAAGCACATTGCCCATATTTTGATTGGAGGAGCCGACATTTCGATGAACTTGATGGATCAGTTAAGCCAACATGAAATTCGTGCGCATCAAAGTTTTGGGATGACCGAAACCATTTCACACGTGGCTTTGCGCGAAATTGGTGTTCAAAATAGTGACATTTACGAAGGTTTACCTGGAGTCACTTTTAGCACCAAGGATCATCGACTTTGCATTCATTATCCGGACATACAAGCAGAGATAATCGAGACCAACGATGAAGTTGAACTCATTGACGCGACGCATTTTCGCTGGTTAGGAAGGACAGATTTCGTCATTAATTCTGGCGGAAAAAAAATCCATCCGGAAACATTGGAACAACAATTTACCACGATCATTGAAGGACCGTTCTTTCTTTCATCCATTCCCGATGACACTTGGGGACAAGCGCTCGTATGCGTATGTGAACGAGAACAATCCATTTCAAAAGATACCTTTTCGAGCTTAGTTCGCAATTTTGAAATTCCGAAATTCATGGCTTTTACCACTTTTATCCATACCAAAAGTGGTAAAGTAAACCGCCGAGAAACACAGGCTAAAATCACCGCGCATGACTGGATCCGAGTGTTATAAACTATTTGGACTAAACCCTGGTGCGAGCGAAGAAGAAATTCGAAAAAAGTACCGTGTTTTAGCGAAAAAGCACCATCCCGATGTCAACAAGGACGAAAAATCCACCAAGCGTTTTTTGGAAATTCAAGAAGCGTATGAATTTTTACTGCAGGACATCCTTCGACCTGAAGAAGTAGACGAGGTACAGGTTCCCGAAACAAGTTTAGAAGAAGACTATGCGGCGTATCGTGCACACGCAGCGGAACAATACAGGGCTAGAAAATTAAAGGAAGAGAAAGAACTTCAAGCCATGTATAAACGCTTACAGTCGGGACCCACTTTTTTGTTTCACCGCATTATTGCCGTAGCGTGTATAATTGTTCTCGTCGCACTATTATTAGACCTTTTCCTCCCGCATCACATTGAAAAAAGTGTCATTGAAAGTTACTCCACGGACGTTTATCAGAGCATGAATGACAACCTCGTGAGTTTAGCAAAGACGCAATCCGGAGATCGGTTTTTTCTGAATGCATTTTCCAATCGCTATTTTGACACCAATCCATTTGTGGATATTGAACGAACAAACATTTTACATCAAGCCGTACATGTTATTTCGGATGCGAAGGACCTCAAACAAATCATTCCAATACACTTCAGTTTTTATTGGGCACAAGCCGTGCTCTTTTTCTTTTTCCTGATCCCATCTGTTTTTTTGTGGTATCGAAAAAAAGATGCGTTTTTTATCATGGGCTCCTATTTCTCGCGCTATGGATCAGGTATACTGCTCCTTTATTTTTTAATGACCGAAGGACGCTGGTATCATTTACTTACATTGGGATTTTATTAAGATGACAAAAAAAGAAAAAGCCATTTACATCATGGAGGAACTGGAAAAATTGTATCCAGAAACACCCATTCCTTTGGATCATAGCGATGCCTACACCTTACTCATTGCCGTGCTGCTTTCTGCACAGTGCACGGATGAACGCGTCAATAAAATAACACCGCTCTTGTTTGCAAAAGCACGCACACCCGAAACGATGATTCGTTTGAGCATCGAAGAAATTCAAGCAATTATTCGTCCATGTGGACTCTCCCCAAAAAAAGCCTATGCCATTTGGACCTTATCGAACATGATACTCGATTTACATAGCGGCGAAGTACCAAATTCCTTTGAAGCTTTGGAAGCCTTGCCAGGCGTAGGACACAAAACAGCTTCCGTGGTGATGTCACAAGCGTTCGGACATCCAGCCTTTCCGGTGGATACACATATTCACCGTTTGATGATTCGCTGGGGTTTAACCTCCGGGAAAAATGTCGAGCAAACCGAAAAAGATGCAAAGTCACTTTTCCCAAAAGAAAAATGGAACAAATTGCATTTACAAATCATTTTTTACGGACGCTCCCACTCACCAGCACGCAGTCCAAAAAAGGACATCGATTACATCACAGCGCACATCGGAACGAAAAAAGCTCTTTTGGAATTAAAGTGATATGAACAATTGTTCATAACTGCCCTTAACATCTTTTTCAAAAGAAAACGGATGGGACAATCGGACGATGAAAATCGATTCCGTATATTTGTTACATGGACAGCCCAGAAAACAATCGAAAACCAATTACACGTTTAAAAACACAAGGTCAACTCATCAATGAGCTCGGGAGAATACCGCCCCAAGCAGTTGATATTGAGCAAGTTGTTCTTGGAGCAATGATGTTAGAAAAAAATGCCGTAGACGATACGATTGATATTTTGAATCAACAAAGTTTTTATGATCCAAAGCATCAATTTATTTACAAGGCCATTCACGAATTGTTTGCGTCCACCAATCCAATTGACCTCGTTACAGTCACTTCACGCCTTCAAAAAAATGGCGAATTAGAAGCAGCTGGAGGCGCTGCTTATGTTGCTAGTTTAACAAATCGCGTCGCATCCTCGGCGCATATCCAACACCATGCACGTATCATTTCGGAGAAGTTCATCAAACGTGAGTTGATCCGCGTGAGCAGTGAAATCATCCGTGATTCCTATGATGACACACGCGATGTATTCGATTTATTGAATGCAGCAGAAACGGATTTGTTTCAGATTGCAGAAAACAACATGAGTAAACAAGTGAGTTCGATGCAATCGGTGGTTCGAGAGGCCATTCAAGAAATCGAAAAAGCGTCACAAAATACAGACGGTGTATCCGGAGTTCCAACAGGATTCCATTCACTGGATAAATTAACTTCTGGATGGCAACGTTCCGACATGATTGTCCTTGCGGCTCGTCCAGGTATGGGTAAAACAGCGTTTGTCCTGTCCATGGCCAGAAATTCTGCTGTTGATTACAACATGGGGGTCGCTATCTTTTCCTTAGAGATGTCCTCCGTTCAATTGGTAAAACGTTTGATTGCCAGTGAGTCACGCTTATCAGCAGAAAAATTGCGTAAGGGAGATTTGAAGGAACATGAGTTCCAACAGTTGCACTCGCGCATCACAAAACTAGCGACAGCGCCGATTTTCATCGATGACACACCGGGAATCAGCATCTTCGATTTCCGTGCGAAATGTCGTCGTTTGAAAGCACAGCACAACATCGACATGGTCATAATTGACTACTTACAGTTGATGTCCGCCAAAGACGGAAAGGGCGGTGGAAACCGCGAGCAAGAAATCTCCACCATTTCACGTTCCATCAAAGAAATTGCGAAGGAATTAAACGTTCCAATCATCGCACTTTCTCAGTTGAGTCGTTCCGTGGAGACCCGTGGAGGTGACAAAAAACCAATGTTATCGGATTTACGTGAATCAGGTGCGATTGAGCAAGATGCCGATATCGTTTCCTTCATTTACCGACCAGAATATTACAACATTACACAAGACGAAAATGGGAATTCATTACACGGAATCGGTGAAATCATCATCGCGAAACACCGTAATGGAGCCTTAGATTCTGTTCAATTGCGTTTTGTGCCAGAATATGCACGTTTTGAAAACTTGAATGAAGTTCCTGAATTGGATATTCCAGGTGGATCCAATAGTGCTGGACTGAATCAATTTAACCAAGACTTTAACACCTATACCATTAAGAGCAAAATGGATGAAGGGGAAGATTCAGACATTTTTGATACGAGTGGTGCCGACGATAATCCATTTTAAACGATGCGTTTAGTTTTACTTTCCTTCTTTTTTCTCCTCCATTTCACTGGACGAAGTACGCAGTTACTGATTCCGATGGATGAAACGCAAACCGACCATTTAAAAGCATATGGGATTGCTTTTTGGACGCTAGAACACAACGTTACCGTTGAGTGGTTATTGAATTACAGAGGCGGATCGTTTTTGGTTCCGCATTTAAAATCCTTGGAAGAAGAATTAATCTTGCGCAATGTGCGTTATCAGGTGCTTGCGGAAGGACAAGTGAACCAAATACGTTCGGAAATAGCCAATCCTGAGGTAAACATGGAAATTGTGCAATTGGAAAAAGCACCCAAAATTGCCGTGTATACACCACCAAATAAACAACCGTGGGATGATGCTGTGACCTTGGTACTTGAGTACGCCGAAATTCCGTACGATAAAATTTACGATTCAGCGATTGTCATGGGACTGCTTCCAAAATATGATTGGTTGCACTTGCATCATGAGGATTTTACAGGACAGTATGGTAAATTTTACGGTAACGCACGCTACCAAGCATGGTATCAAGAACAAATTGCTGTTGCTGAAAAAAATGCAAAAATGCTCGGATTCAGCAAAGTATCCGAATTGAAATTAGCCGTGGCACAGAACCTCAAGAACTTTGTCATTGGCGGTGGATTCTTGTTCACCATGTGTAGTGGGACGGATAGTTTTGATATTGCTTTGGCCGCGCAAGGACTGGATATTTGTGCTTCGATGTTCGATGGAGATCCAGCTGATCCAAGGGCACAGGACAAACTAGATTTCAGTAAAACCTTTGCATTTGAAAATTTCCATTTGATTGAAGACCCAATGGTGTATGAATATAGCGACATCGACGCGAGTGATTTGCGCATCAAGGGACAAATCACGCAGAAAATGGATCAATTTACCTTGTTCGACTTTTCGGCCAAATGGGACGTTGTTCCCACGATGTTGACGCAATGTCACGTAGACGTTGTGAATGGATTCATGGGTCAAACAACTGATTTTAGAAAGGACTTAATTAAATCGAACGTCTTAATACTCGGTGAAAACAAAGCGGCAAATACTGCACGCTACATTCATGGAGAAATGGGACAGGGAACATGGACATTCTATGGTGGACACGATCCAGAAGATTACCAACATTATGTGGGTGATCCATACACGGATTTGAGCCTGCATCCCAACTCGCCGGGATATCGATTGATTTTGAACAACATCCTTTTTCCAGCAGCCAAAAAGAAGAAAAGAAAAACCTAGTTTTTTTTATTGAAATGGTGTTGAACTAAACATTTTTTAGTAAACTTGCGCTGAATTCTTTGGAACCGTCGGTTCAAGCATCTCCAAAAATCACCATTTATTTAATAGACAATCATTAATGGATCGTAAAACATTAGAGAGTAAAAAAATCTCAGACCTTCGCACGATTGCGCAATCATTAGGACTAGAAAACGTTGAATCTTTGAAAAAACCAGAAATCATCAACCGCATTATGGGAGATGAAGGAACCACCGTTGCAGAAAGTCCTGCTGAAGTGAAAGAAGAAAAAAGACCAAGAACGGCCAAAGCAGTCAAAGAAGTTTCGAATGAAACACCGGAGCGCATGGAAAAAACTGAAAAATCAGAAAGAAACGAGCGTAAACCAAGAATTCGTCAAGTTGTTGAAGTTGAAGCACCTGCCGAATCCGTAGAAAAAGTAGAAGCGACCGCAGAAACACCAAGTACAGAGGAAGAACGTCCAACCGAACATAAAAAACCGGTTCACCGTCATGAGCGCGGAGATCGTGGAGATCGTCCAGCAAACAGCAACGAAAATCCAAACCAACAAAACCGACGCGAAAACAATCAGAACAACCGTCCACAAAACAACCAAAATCCAAATCAACCGCGTCCACAGCACCAACGCAATCAAGCTACAGAGGAGAAAGTTCCAGAAGAAAACTACGATTTAGTTGGAATTGTTTCCGCAGAAGGAGTGTTAGAGGTCATTCAAGAAGGATTTGGGTTCTTGCGTTCATCAGACTATAATTATTTGCCATCCCCGGATGATATTTACGTTTCCCAAAATCAAATCAAATTGTTTGGATTGAAAACTGGAGACACCGTGAAAGGAAGTATTCGCCCACCAAAAGAGGGGGAGAAATTCTTCCCATTGGTAAAAGTAGAATCCATTAATGGACGCCACCCGTCGTACATTCGCGACCGTGTTCCGTTCCAATATTTAACCCCATTATTTCCATCAGAGAAATTCAAATTAACTGGACACGCACAAGAAACACTTTCGACTCGTGTGATGGACTTATTTGCTCCGATTGGTAAAGGACAACGTGGAATGATCGTTGCGCAGCCAAAAACAGGTAAAACCATGTTATTGAAAGACGTGGCGAATGCCATTGCCGCGAATCACCCAGAAACGTACCTCATTGTACTTTTGATTGATGAACGTCCAGAAGAGGTAACGGACATGGCACGTAGCGTGAAAGCAGAAGTTATTGCATCGACTTTCGATGAGCCAGCTGAGCGTCACGTAAAAGTTGCAAACATGGTACTTGAAAAGGCGAAACGATTGGTAGAGTGTGGACACGACGTATGTATCCTACTCGATTCCATTACGCGCTTGGCTCGTGCCTACAATACCGTTTCTCCAGCATCTGGAAAAGTACTTTCTGGTGGTGTGGATGCGAATGCTTTACACAAACCAAAACGTTTCTTCGGTTCTGCGCGTAAAATTGAAAATGGTGGATCGCTTTCTATCCTTGCAACTGCGTTAACTGAAACTGGATCCAAAATGGACGAAGTCATTTTCGAAGAGTTCAAAGGAACAGGGAACATGGAATTGCAATTGGATCGCAAGATTTCAAACCGACGCATTTATCCAGCAATCGACATAACTGCATCTGGTACACGTCGCGAGGACTTACTCGTGAAAAAAGATGTATTGCAACGCGTTTGGTTAATCCGCAAGTTTATTGCCGATATGAATCCAGTAGAAGCGATGGAATTCTTAAAATCGCACATGGAAAACACCATGTCGAATGAAGAGTTTTTGATTTCAATGAATAACTAATGAACAAATCAATAAAATACGGGCTAATCGCCAGTCTTGTGTGGATTTGTGTGAAGATGGGTGCGTTAGCATTGAGTATCTCTCTGTACGATATCAAGTATTTTGGACTACTCAATATGTTTTTACTCACCTTTGTCATCACTTGGAGCATCTACAAACAGAAACAAGTACAAACCGAAAGTAACTTATTGGTGGACATCAAAAATGGCATGATGGCTGGTGTTCCGTATACGGCAGTAGTGAGTGTGTTTTTATTTTTCTATTACGGACAAATCTTTCCGGAATTCCGAGAAAAGAAAATGAACGAAGTCTATGTACGCATTGACACGAAAAAAGAATTGGATGCCATTCGCAAGAATCAACCAGAATTGGAAAATAAAAGCGATCAAGAAATCAGAAAACTAGCCATCAGCGACTGGAAAAATAAATTGGATCCACAATTTACCATGATGATTTCTCTTTTGGCTCTTTTGTTCTATACCACAATGAATTCCTTGTTGATTTCATTGGTATTTCGCAGAATCATCTTTCGAAATTAGCGTTTATACAAAGCCTGAAAGGCTGCTTTCGTTACGTCGATTCGCTTGTTTCCAAAATCAAACTTTCCGTAATTGGCTTCAGGCGAAGTCATGATGGTCGCGAATAAATACCTGCTTTTACCCCAATTCGCGAATCCAACAAACCATCCGATGTCCTTTCCATCCTGAAATCCCCATCCTGTTTTACCGTAAAGGTGAAAGGGTTGATCAACACGCAGTTCAAAAATATCCATCAAGGTTTGATAGCTTTCTGGACGAAGTCCCAATTGTCGTTTCTCAATTTTGTACAAGAATTCCATTTGTTGCAAGGCGGAAATGCGCAAGTCACCATTCAACCAAAAGGTCGTTAATTCTGGACTCACTTTTTCATTCCCATAATGAAAGCGCTTCACATAAGACTGCATATCCTTCTCTCCTACCCTTCGCGCCAATTCCTGATAGTATGGAACAATGGAATGCCGAAAAGAATATTGGAGTGTGATTGGCGCCATTGAATCTGCTAATAATTTTGTCGTAGAATCCTTTAAAACACCCGTTTCTAGTCCAATCAAGGTGTTCGGGATTTTAAACGTAGATGCCGGTGAAAATGGCACAGCCGCAAGCGAATCATTGAAATAAACATACTGTTTGGTTTGCAGATCGTAGATCACAACTGCAAAATCAAACATGTCGTTTTTTTCCTTGGTTAAATCCATGGACACGGATTTCTCAACCTTGAATTGAGGTAAACCACACCCTGAAGCAACAAGGATAAGGAAGAGAATCGTTATAAGGTTTCGCATAGTTCAGCTCCTAGTTGATCGTAATCGATGCCATCAAAATTACCAGAAGACATCATTAGCAAAACTGCATTGTTCCATTTCTGTGAGCGAATAAACGACAAAACATCAGCCGTTTCGTTTTTCACATGAACACCTCCACCGAATCCAGTGGATACCTGTTCCACGGAGATCGGCTCCAATTTTTTATGGTGAACGACTTCTGGATTAAAATAAACCAACGCTTCATCTGCCGCCATCATCGCTCCCTCATAATGCGGTAAAAATTCCTTTTTCAAAGACGAAAAGGTATGTAATTCCATGCATGCCACGACTTTTCGAGATGGATATTGGTGTTTCACTGCAGCAGTCGTTGCTTTTAATTTGGATGGTGAATGGGCGAAATCCTTAAACATGACGAAATCTGGACGTTCAATCACTTTTTGCAAGCGTTTTCCTGCTCCCGTGAAGTCAGACATCGCCGTTAAAAAATCGCTGTTTTTAATGCCAATCGACTGCCCTAAATTCATCGCTCCCATTAAGTTTTGCAAGTTATGTGGGCCGAAAATCAGTAGTGGATAAGATTGTCCTTCGAAGTGCAATAAGGTTCCGGACTCCGTTGGTTCGAACGACGGTGTTTGATACGCAATGGCGGTAATGCCTTCACGTTTTTGCTCGCCCAATTTACGCACTTCCGGGTCCTCGGCGTTGAAAATCAATGTTCCATTCGTTTCAATTAAATCGCAGAAGATTTCAAATTGCTGCACGTAATTTTCGAACGTTGGAAATACGTTGATGTGGTCCCAAGCAATCCCGCTAATCAAAGCGACATTCGGTCGGTATAAATGGAATTTGGGCCGACGATCAATCGGTGAGCTCAAGTACTCATCGCCTTCCAAAATCATGTACTTCGCGTCATTGGTCAATTTCACCATGCAGTCGTATCCTTCCAATTGAGCACCAACCATGTAATCCACATTCAAACCAAGTTTGTTGATGGCATGCAATAACATCGATGTGATGGTTGTCTTTCCATGACTACCTCCTATGACCACTCGGACTTTGTCCTTGCTTTGTTCATACAAGTATTCCGGATAAGAGTAAATCGGCAATTGAAGTTCCTTTGCGCGTAGCAATTCCGGATTATCCTCACGGGCATGCATTCCCAAAATAACCGCATCTAAATCCGAGTGAATGCGATTTGCATCCCAACCGATATGAGCAGGTAAAATCCCTTCTTTATCCAGGCGTGTTCTCGACGGTTCAAAGATTTCATCGTCCGAACCGCTCACCTGAATTCCTTTTCGATTTAAGGCGATGGCTAAATTGTGCATGGCACTTCCCCCAATGGCAATAAAATGTACTCTCATTTCTTGAATTTTAACGAAAATACAAGAAAGCCAAATGGGATTAAAACGGAATCTAAATAGTTACTGACAACGAAGTATGAATTTACTTCTCGATCACGTTCGCTCCTGTGGATTCATTGAACCAAATGTAATCTGTGATGACTTGATCGTTACGTGTAAAGGTATTGATTCCATCTTCGGTAGTAGTTTGTTCATATACCACTCCGTATCCATTTTTATCTACAACCACACGACGAACAATCACCTTTGTAACAAATCCTTGATTGTTTTTCACCGTGTAAGTACGCTCAGTCATGGCGTTTTTTGGAAACAAGACACCATCTTCGTCCTTCAAGTTGTTCGGAGCATTTGTCAAGGTCATTTTAGCGGATGAAATTTTCTCGATTTGTTCAAATTGTTGATCTTGATTTTCCGCTTGATCCACCTCTCTTTTCGTGACAGTGGACTCGTAATTCGTTTTCATTTTTTCCTGCGCCTTCAGGTCTTTTTCCTCTTGCGTTTTCAACTTCTCATTGCGCATCGCCTCCTCGTTGGACAAACGACTAGATCGAGACAACTCTGACTCCTGTAGTTTATCGGCCGCTTTCTGCTCATTTGCATTCGAAACATCTTTGGCATCTTTCCAGCTTGCGATGTTCTCAGCGCTTTGATTTTGTTTGTTCTCTTGGATGGTGTTACGGGTGGTCACTGCCACTTCGTTTTTCTGAAGTTCGCCTTGCAAATCGGACTGACGTTGGTCAGCTGCTACTTGGTTTTTACGTTCAATCACTGTTTGCTCGGACTTAAACGATTCCATGTTTTGATCCGTCGTCTCCTGCTGAACTTCAGCCATGGTCTCATTAAAGTGATTTTGATAATCAAATACATTTTTAATTTCCTGCAATTGTTCTTGCGGACGCTCGGCTTTTTGTTGTGAGGTTTTATTTAGATCGTTAAAGGCTTGTTCTGGCGTTCCAGTAGTGCGTTCTCCTGGTGCTTTTAATTGTGTTCCAACAATCACATCTTCCTTTACTGATGGTGCCGCTTTGACAGTCGCAGGTGTTGTGAGCGTCGTCAATGAATCAATGCTCTTTTGCAGTTGAGGCAATTCATTGGCAGGAAGTGATTTTGCATTCGTATTTGCTATTACTTGAACAGCTTTTAATTCCTTCAAAGCTTGCGCGTTGTTTTTCGACTTTACGGTTTGATAAGCCGATTTACGCTGTGCGTAATACGCCTCCATTTTGGCGATTTTATCCTTCAATTCGATCACAGAAGGTTCGTTTTGACGACTTTTCATAGGGTCCGAATTCAAAATATTCTTCGCCATCCCATAGAATTGAGGTCCCTTCAAGAAATTCTCATTTGCTTTCGCTAATTGGTCCTTGTAAATCTGATCCTGTGAATTTTTCCAATCCGTCACTTTCTTCATGCCGTTTTGCAGTTCTTTCGAATACTGGTCGATTAAGGTTTGTTTGTTAAACTTCGCGATGTTCGCCTCCGCTTTTTTGTACATCTCAATCGACTGATCAAATTTCTTTTGAACATACAAATCACTGGCTGCCTTCAATTGTTTTTTCACTTCTAATTCGTTGGCATTATCTTGTTTAATGGCTTGAATTTTCGCGATTTCTCCTTCTACCTTTTCTTTTTGATTCGGCTGTAATTTCAATGCTTCATTGTATTTCGCAATGGCCTCATCGTATTTTTTTGCGGTAAATAAGGTATTGGCAGCCGTCATCGTTTTTTCGTACTGCGCTTTGTTTTCTACGTTCTTTTTCTCCGCATTCACGTTTTCCGTGATTTTAGCCAATCGTGCCGTGATGTATGGATCTTTCGGGATTTGTTGGTCCGCCAACTTATATTTTTGCTCCGCTAAAGTCCAATTACTCGCTGTAAACGCCGCGTCCCCCTCGCCTTTTAACTTGTCAAATTCTTTCTTGCGTTTGGCCTCGTTTTGATTGATCTCGATAATGGTTTCAACGGATTTTTTCTTTTGCGTAATGGCCGGATCAGCAGGCGCTACAATCAAAGCAGAATCATAATAGATGACCGCTTTTTCATATTCTTTTCGACTCACCGCAAGATCGGCAGCAGCAACACAATACGTTGTTCGGTCCTTGTCTCTGGCAATTTGATACAATTCCTTCACCTTTTTATCCATGTCCGCCTTCACTTGTGCATCCGGAATCGCCTTGTAAACAGCTTGATCCCACACAAATTTTTCCGCATACGTTTCTTTCGTGAATGTTAAATCAACATTTGGTCGAACCACGTACAGTTGCAAAGGAAGTTGATCGATGAGTTTCACACCGTTGGTTGCATTTGCTTTTGGAACAATGGTTTTTAAATCAAAGGACAATTTTTTTGTCATGTATCCCGGATTTGCCACAACAACCGCCATGATTTGTGCCGGATTAATCTTTGCAGACACGTAATAATATCCTTTATTATCGGAAACAACGCGTGATACGGAAACACCATTTTGAATGACATTTACCGTTGCGCCAAACAATTTTTGTCCAGTAACAAAATCTTGTACATTACCTTCCAAGGCAACCAATACTTGGGATTGACCAAAAGAAATGGCCTGCATCCCAATAAACAAGAGAAAAAGAAAGAGTCTATTCATACGTTCAACTTTGCGAAACAAAACACAGAATCAACGTAAAATCCTACATTTGTTTCAAAGACAAATTTGCTAAAAATTAACGAGCTAAAAAAATGATTCCTTTTTCCAAATTAAGCTTCTGGGAACGATCAGTTTACCTCGATGGAATCGACTTTGCGATTATCGGTGCTGGAATTGTGGGAATGAGTACGGCTTTACACCTGCGAAAACGTTTTCCATCGGCAAAAATAGTGGTACTCGAACGTGGCTACTTGCCAACGGGAGCAAGTACAAAAAATGCTGGATTCGCTTGCTTTGGAAGTCCAACGGAGTTGCGCGACGATTTAAAAACAATGTCAGAACAAGTCGTCTGGGACACGGTCGCCATGCGCATGGAAGGACTTCAAGAATTGATGGCTTTAATCGACCCGGTGGATATGTCCTATGAACCTTGTGGATCTTGGGATTTGATCTCGTCAGAAGAGGAATTACTTCCAGATGCATTCATCGATTACTTAAACGAAAAAGTGAAGGGAATTTCCGGTAAAGAAAATACGTATGCAATCGACCATTTGAAATTGGAACAATCGAAAATGAAAGGATTTCAAGCCGCCTATCACAATCGACTTGAAGGCGCTATTCATACGGGAAAACTCATTCAGGCATTGCACAGGTCCTGCATAAATGAAGGAATTCACATCTTCTTTGACATGGAAGTCCTTTCCTTCGAAGCGACAGAAAACGGCGTATTTCTTCAAACCAAAATGGGAGAATTGACTACTGCGAAATTACTTGTCTGCACGAATGCATTTGCACATTCCTACATGGCAGATGTTCGTCCAGCCCGTGCACAAGTGCTCATCACCAAACCGATTTCCAACTTGTCCATACACGGAACCTTTCACATGGAAGGTGGGTATTATTATTTCAGGAACATTGATAACCGCATGCTCTTTGGTGGAGGACGGAATTTAGATTTTGACGGAGAAACAACGACCGAATTTGGAACTAGTAAGCTCATTCAAGAAAAATTACTTCATTATTTGCGTGTGAACATACTTCCATCGACATCCTTTGAAGTGGATTATTCCTGGTCGGGCATCATGGCTGTTGGATCCGAAAAGAAACCAATCATCCACAAAACGAACAAAAACATCGCCTTTGGTGTTCGTATGGGAGGAATGGGCCTTGCCATAGGCGCATCGGTTGGTAAAGAACTTTCAAAAATCATTTCGTGAGTCAAAACGAGCAAAAAAAAGCATTTATAAATCCGATTGATCCAGACAAGATCACGGAAAATCCACATAGTTTAGAATACGGACATCATGCTGGATCTGCTGTGATTAAACCGGAGGACCAAGGGAAAATCAAGGGACGTGCGATGAGTGCGATGGAGCATCAAACGGATATGCAACTCGCACAATTGTATGAACAAATGCAGTTATTGGCTTCACAAGCAAAAAAATTGAATGAACGCAAAGAGATATCAAATTTCATCTATCAAGCAGAAATGCGTTTTGAACCATTCATTAATCACACGTATCACCTGTATCAGCGCAGTTCAGGAAAGTACGCATTATCGCTTGTGGGTCCAACCCAATGGGGAAAATCGGGACAAGATTTAACGTTTATTGCCACTGTGAAACTGTTAGCAGATCATACTTGGGATATCCTCGACCGAAATCCAGATTTTTCGTTTAGCGAATAAACACCCATTCATCCTGAGTGGATTGCAATTCATTGTATTGATAACCATCCACATCGTACAATTTCAATTCTTCGATATCCGCAATTGGATGTTCAATCAAATAACGCGTCATGGCTCCACGCGCATGTTTAGCGTACATCATGACGGTGGTAAATTGTCCATTTTTAAACTCCTTAAAGACCGGCGTAATGATTCTATTTTTGAGGAGTTCGCGTCGAATAACTTTGAAATACTCAGAAGAAGCCAAATTCACAATCACTTCATCTTTGTCTAATTCTTTTTTCAAGGCTTTTGTCACCTTGTCACCCCAGAAATCATATAAGTTTTTCTGTCCTTCTTTTGGCGAGAATTTCGTACCCATCTCGAGTCGGTATGGATAAATTAAATCGAAAGGTTTTACAATGCCATACAATCCGGAGAGGATGCGCAAATCTTTATTTAGACGCGCTAAATTTTTGGACTCTAATGTTGTCACGCTCAATGCGCGGTAGACTTCTCCGTCAAAAACCTCGACAGCAGGAAAGGCATTTTCAGGTTGAAGTGAAGCTTTTTTCCATTGTTTAAAGCGCAACACATTTTGAGTTGCCAAGTCCAACGAAATATCCATTAATTCTTGTAGTCCAACCTTTTTGATTTTTTTCAAGTCTTTAACCAATTGATAAGCCTCTTTTTCGAAAATAGGTATGGAACTTTCATGTGTCAAGGTAGATTGATCATTCAAATTTTTCGCCGGTGACAATAGAATTTTCATGGAAGTTTTATTTTGTTTCGCGAAGATAGCTAATTGAAAAGAATGTCTTAAATTTAGAGCTCAAAACTATTAACTATGCAAAAACGATTACTCCAATTAGGTTTGTTTTCCTTGTTCACTTTCTTGACGTATGCGCAAGATTCTGAATTCCTTGGATATTTTACACCTACGATTTCACATTTGGTTCCTGCAACTCCGAGCCAGGTAACATCGCACCAGCAAGTGATCAAGCCAAACTTTAAAGGCAAAGAACTTCTGGAAGAAGATCAAACGAATACCCACAATCCGGATTGGGTATGGCAACAACATGAAGCATCGGAGAAAACTCCTTCCGCAACCATCTTGTGGGCGATGCAAGGATTAGGGACCAACTTATCTCCGCCGGATCCAACCTTAGATGCGGATAGCAATGTCGTTATTGAATCAACTAATTCAAGTGGAGGTGCTGTATACCGTATTTTCAATAAAGCCACCGGAGCAACCATTGCAAGTTCAGTAACCATGCAAAGTTTAGGTGGTGTTGCCGGACTCGGAGATCCAATCGTACTTTATTATAAACCAGCACACCGTTGGTTTTTGACAGAATTTTCAAGCTCCGGAAACAAATTATTAATTCACGTTTCTCAAACAAGTAATCCACAAGGGGCGTATTATACATACTCTTTCACCTGTACTGCATTTCCCGATTATCCGAAATATGCATTCTGCGATGCGTCTGATGCATTTGTCGCAAGTACGAATCAAGGAGGAGCACCTAGTATTTATGCGATGAAAATAAGCGCTATGTTGACTGGTGCGACTTCACCATTTATCAAAACAACCATTGGTTATACCTTAAATGGATTTGGATTCCAATCCATTACTCCAGTGGATCTTGAAGGAGACAATGCTGCGCCAGCAGGAATGAAACCATTGTTCATTCGTCACCGCGATGATGAATCACATACAAATGGGACACCGGATAGTGGGACAAACGACTGGTTGGAATTGTGGGAAATGACCATTAACTGGACAGCAAATACCGCTTCTGCTACCAAAATTCAAGATATTTCCATTGCTGAAATTGACTCAAAACTTTGTGGTTTGACCAGTTTTGCTTGTATCAAACAACCAGGAACAACAAACACTTTGGATCCATTACGTGAGCCAGTGATGCAAAAAGCACCGATGCGTGTATTTGACGATCACCAAACGATTTTGGCAGCGTTAGCTACCGATGTTGACGGAGCTGACCGTGCAGGAATTCGTTGGGTCGAACTACGTCGCGCTTCGAATGTGACAACGGCAACTTGGGTAAATTACCAAGAAGGAACCTATGCACCTGGAACAGGGACAAGTCGTTGGATGCCGGCTATCAATATCGACAAATACGGAAACATCATCATGGCTTATTCAACTTCGAGCAACAATGCTGGTGACTATCCTTCCATTAAAATGACTGGAAGAAAACCATGTGATCCACTTGGACAAATGACGATGCCAGAGACGACGATTATCGCCGGTACTTCCTCAAAAACAGGAGACACACGTTGGGGAGATTACCACCATATGTCGATAGATGATTTCGACGGAGTGACATTTTACTTCTCGGGAGATTATCAAAATTCACAAACAAAAACAAACGTCAGTGCGATTCGCATGAATCCAGATGCGTTGGATGCAGCGATTTCTGCTGTTTTCGTTCCGGGAACGGGAACTGCATGTGGTTCATCCACGCAACTTGGTGTGATTGTTCAGCAAACAGGAAGCACAGCGATTACATCCGGTGTTCTTAGCTGGCAAGTTGGAACAGGAGCGGTTACAACTGTAAATTACACTTCCAACCAGTTAACCGGTGTTGGCATGATGGATACGATTTTTGTTACTGTCACAGGCTTGGTAAATGGTAACAATTCCGTGACTATTTCTACGACAACGGTAAATGGCACTTCTCCGGATGATAACATCTGTAACGATACAAAAACAATCAATGTTTCTGTTGGCGGTGGTTCATCCATTACAGCAAGTATGACGGTGAATTTCGCTCCGACCTGTACTTCCAACAATGGACAGGTTACGTTAACTGCCACTGGAGGGACAGCACCATACACGTACGCATTGAATGGCGGTGCAGCTCAATCTTCAGCTGTATTTGGAAACTTAGCACCAGGTTCTTATACCTATACGATTACGGAAGCTGGTGGATGTTCTGGAACAGGAACCTTTACCTTGCCATCTGCTGCTACGATTGTAGCAACACCGACACAAACAACACCAATCACTTGTCATGGAAATACAAATGCAGTGATCACGGTTGCGGCAACCGGTGGACAAGCGGCATACAGCTACTCTATCAACGGTACAAATTATCAAGCTTCGAATACCTTTAGCAATTTGGCAGCTGGAACATATACCTTGTATGCGCAGGATGCCAACGGATGTATCGGTTCATCGAACATCACGATTACAGAACCTGCAGCGATTGGTGTGAATGCTGTACCAACGATGATTTCTTGTACAGGAGCCAATAACGGACAAATCTTCGTAAGCGCTTCAGGTGGAACAGCACCATTGACCTACAGTATCAACGGAACAACATTCGTTACAAGCAATACCTTTACAGGGCTTTCAGCTGGAAACTACACGGTAACAGTGAAAGACGCAAATGGTTGTCAACAAACATTTACAACCACTGTAACAGAACCAGCACCATTAACATTGACGTGCGCTACCACTGTTTCCAATGGATCGAATGGGACAATTACTGTTACAGGTGCTGGAGGTAATTTACCTTACACATATAGCATTAACGGAACAAATTACTATTCAGGCTCTTTATTCTCTGGATTAGCAATCGGAACATATACTGTTTACATCAAAGATGCAAATGGATGTATTTCGAGCATAGAGGTAACTGTTGGTACGGATGGTCTGGATGAATTGTCCTTTACCATGGTTCAATTATACCCGAATCCAAATAAAGGTGTCTTCGAATTAGAAATGGATGGAGTAACTGGAGATGTTGTTGAAGGTAAGTTATTTAACGTGTCTGGACAATTGGTTAGCTCATTCAAATTGAATGCAACGGATGGAAAGGTAAAACAAACCATTGAGATGAGTAAGAAACTCGCAGCAGGAACTTACTACCTTGGTCTATACAATGGACAAAAAACGATGGTGAAACAATTCATCAAAGAGTAAATACATACAACAAATTTGAGAGAAAAGGCTGATGGTACCATCAGCCTTTTTTTTGTCCAATCAGTAAATGTGAAAAAATATCTTTAATTTCACAACTTATATCCATAATAATATGATTCATTCTATTCGTCTTTTGAGCATTGCACTTTTATTATTGGCGAGCTCTTGTACCTCTTTTCTCCTTCCTAAAAAACAAAATGTCAGTTTTACAACGGAAAGTGACTCCTCCGTAGTAATTGTTGATGGAGAAGAAATTGGAAAAGGAAAATCCTTTGACTATAAAATCACTAAAAATGGACTACAACAAGTCGTTGTCTCAACTCCAGGTTGCAAAGACGAGCATGTCATGTTGCGACCTTACCGTCGTTCACCACTATTTTATCCAATAGCTGTTTTGGACACTCCACTGATGGCACTTGGATATGGAAGCGTTTTAATGAATTTAGAATCCTCTCTCGAGTATGCGAAAGTAATTAATTTAAGCAATCAAATTACTTATTCGAAACGTACGCCAGCAGAGAGATACATCAAAGTCAATGCAATCAAAGTTGACATTAAGGATCAATCTAAAGATATCAAAGTTTACTATGTAAATGATCAAGAAGATATCGATCAAAAGCTTTACGAAGAAATTGAGCTTCGTAAAAAAAATGAAGAAGAAGCAAAAATTAAAGAACAAGAGCGATTAGACAAATTAAAAAAGAAGAAGAAAAACCAAGTTGCTTCCTCTTCATTGAATCAGAAAAAAGACGGAAAAAGCATTTTTACTGACGACACACGTTTTTCTGAAGATTTGTTCAACATCCTTTTGGAAACAGGATATGTTGATACAATCAATCGCATTTTCCAAGATGACAATAACACGATGATTGTCCAGGCAAAAATTCAAAAAGTAGATGAATTCATCATTTATGGAGGAACTAGTAATTACCGTAAACTAGGACTTGGAATAACATGGTATTTATTAAACATGTACGACGAAATTATTGATTCCACACAGGTCTATAACTTTTCAGATCCATTTGTAACGAAGTATTACACCACGCCTGATTACGTGGAAATGGTGGGTGATGCGATTGCACGTAGTTTCCATGAATTGCGCAAAACAGATTTATTTAAAAACAACATTGGTATTCAAAATGACTTCTCTTTAAAGGATGCTCCTTTGACTTTAACTAAACCGAAATCCATTGTGAAAGAACTTTCGGATGCGAGTTTGGCCAGTGTCATTATCAAACGTAAAGACGGTGGACACGGGTCCGGATTTGCGATTACGCAAGATGGATACATTCTAACGAATTACCATGTGATTTCAGGTGAATTGGAAAGTAAACAAGCAGAGTTTAAAGTGTTACTGGCGAATGGATTGTCCTTAGACGCCAAAATTGTTCGATTTAACAGAGCGCGTGATATTGCCTTGTTGAAAGTGGAATACAATTTCGAAAAAGCCTTCCTTTTATCCGCTGATAAGACGTTCAAGAATTTGTCAGAAGTCTATACGATTGGCGCACCTAAATCGGTAGAGCTTGGTCAATCGGTGAGTATTGGACTGATTTCGAATGAACGAAACTCTAATAATAACAATGTACTTCAATTGAGCATGAGTTTAAATGGTGGTAATAGCGGAGGTCCATTATTCGACAAAACAGGTGTCCTGCATGGTGTCATTCAAGCCAAATTAGTTGGGAAAGATACGGAAGGTGTTGGCTTTGCCATTCCGGGATACTTGATTCCAGAATATTTGAAAATTTCTTACTCAAAATAAGCACGATGAAATCAACTAGTGTTAAGCGTTATTTTCTCCTACTAGTATCGACTATTAGTCTTACAGGTTTTAGTCAAATCAATGGATCTAGAGGCGTGCATGTTGGACTAACTTTGCCAACTGGTATTTTAAACAGTTTGGTAAATACAGGAAAAGGAATTGGTGTAAACACGAATTCCGCCTATTTCTATCAAGTGCGCACTCGTTTTTCAGCGGACGTTTCTGTATATAAGCCGAATAATGTGGGATTAATAACAGGAGCTTACGATTACAACGCGAATGACTATATCCTTGCAACACTCATATGCAAAGATTTTGTATCATTGGATTTAGGAGCTGGTCTTGACTATAAAGTGCTACCAAATATGTTCCCTGCCCTTTATTGTGGTCCGGAAATGATTGTTGGGCTGGACTATGCCAATCTTTATTACACCGCTACCAATTATTATTCCGGAGGAGGATTTCAACGCTTTGTTCATGGAGGAGTTAAATTAAATGTTGGACTAGAAAAAAAAATAGGAAAGATCGATGTTTTTGGGGAGGTTTCCTTTGCTGTTATGAGGTCACAAAACTATGACTACAATTATGATTCATATTATACGACAAACAAGCGTCCATATTGCAAATTCACGAATCAAAAAATTTCTTTCGGAATTCGTTTTTAAGCAGTCTTTTCTTTCAATATCTTATAACTAATGACACGAATCCTCATATTAATTTGTTTGATTTATTCTCCAATTTTTGGACAATCACCGGGCAAAGTCGGAATAAAAGCCTCCCTTGTAATTCCGAATGCGCCACTTAGTAATTACGTAACAATGGGAAAAGGATTTTCCCTACAATTCAATTCAAAGTATGTTTATCAAGTTCGCGGGAGATTCTCATTTGATTACGTAAAATATAGTCCTAAAGATTCTGCATTTCAGACCTACACAGAAAATGGAGGGAAAATAAATCCAGCTTCCATTCAGTATACAAAATATGCGACGGTAGACATGAATTATGGCATGGACTTCAATCCTTTTAAATCGTGGATTCCGGAAATCTATATGGGTCCACAAGTCTTCATGGGAGCGGATGCCGGAAGCTATATTCAAAAAGACCAATACAACGGTACACAAGATGATAACGGAATTTTTTTTCACTTTGGCTATAAGTTTCATTTGGGTTATGAAAAAAGAATGGGACCAATTACCTTGTTTGGTGAATATACCTTTTCGAAAGTGGCCTTAACTGACAATATCAATATTCCTACCTACTCACTGAATTCTACAACCAAATACAATCGCCATCAAATTGGACTTGGCATTCGATTTTAATCCTTTCTTTCATGAAATATTTATTATTCACCCTAACATGTTTGGTTCTTTTTTCTTGCACGAAGAAAGAGGAGCCTATCATTACATTTACAGTGACTCAAAATGCCGTTGGAGAAATGATTCTTCACGCTGATATTTCGGGCATATCAAAAAAACAAATCAATGTCTGTGGGTTTTCATGTGGATTAAGCGAAAACCACGATATCACTTCAAGCCAGGTTTACTCCGACCAACCCAATAGTACTTCCATCACAAAAACGATGTCAAATTATTGCTTTGACTTATTTAATTGCGTTCCTTTCAGTCCGAATACGACTTATTATTTTACATGTTTTATAGGAACGACTTCCGGGAAAATATACCGCACAAAAGCAAAAGCAATTACAGCAGCGTTGATTTTACCTTGTTCGATAAGTCCAAACACGTATTCCGTTACGAACTACTGGACTGAAACTCCCGTTGAAAACGGAATCACTACAAATGCGGTCTTAACTGGCACAGCTGGCGGTGGCTTGTATAAAATTTACTCTGTGAATTTTGGTTCGTATACATTTAATTTCAAATTCAAAGGTGATGCAAGCACGCAAGTCTACACCACGACAAATAATCCCAGTTCTTTCGCATTAAATGAAGTGTACATTGAAAATTATAGCACTGGTTCCCCATTAAATTATGGTAGCACACTCTATGTTACGAATAATAACAATGGAACATTTACAATGGTCATGTGCAGTGGATCTTCATACGATTCAGGATATCCACCTTCAGAGGTCGTACATAGTTTTAACATAACAGGAAACTATTAGGCAACTAATTGAATCGATTAAAAAGCCAAGTTTCCTCTTGGCTTTTTTTATTTCCTATTCTGCTGATCGAACAAAAGCATCTTCCACGTTTAAACGCATGATCCACATGTTCGATTCATTGGGATTGAATTCAATCGATTTCAACATCCCTCCACAACGAATAAAGGATTTTTCTTGAAATGGAAGAGGCGCTTTGATCAAGGTGAATTTCTCAAAGCACAAAATACTCGTTCCACGTTGATTTGCCGCAGCTGAAAAGGCTTTCCACTTGGTCCCTTCTTTACTAAAGTTGGTCGCATTCAACGTTCCATCTCTTTTGATATAAGGATGCGCTGCCATCAGAATTTTTTGTCCAACAAGTGGCTTGACATCTGCTTCTAGTTTTTTGTAACTCATCTTTCCTTCACTAACTAGTCCTGCACCTGAAAATAAGCGGATATAAACCATCATTGCATGCATTTCTGAGGAATCTGTTGGATTCTCTAATAAAAGCGCTCCAGACTTCTTATAAACGGGTTTCCAGTCTTCTTTTTCAAGATAAGGAATCAGTTCTTGGAAATCTGCACTTGTAACTTGCGCATCATGTTGCCACGGGATGCTTAAGAATAGTATGAAGAGTAGTTTTTGCATGGGAAATCAATTGGCATAAAAAAAGCCGTCACACTGGACGGCTTTTCAAATATACGTGAAAAACTTATGCTTTCAATTTTTTAGAGAAATCAATCAAGATTGGTGTTGCCACACACAAGGAAGAATATGTTCCAATCACAACTCCTACAAGCATTGCAAACAAGAATCCTTTGATTGCAGGTCCACCAAAGATGAACATGATCAATACAACCACAAACAAGATCATGGATGTGTTGAAGGTACGACTCAACGTTTTGTTCAATGAACGGTTGATGATTTCGTGGTGACTGTCCGAATCAGAGCTCTTACGCAAGTTCTCACGAATACGGTCAAATACAATCACGGTATCATTCATCGAGTATCCAATCACCGTAAGAATCGCTGCAATAAATGCTTGGTTCACATCCAAACTAAATGGCAAGTATCCGTGTAACAAAGAGAAGATGGAAATAACGAAGAACGCATCATGCGCCAATCCTACGATCGCACCAATGGAGTATTGCCAGTGACCGAAACGCAATAAAATATATGCGAAGATCGCTAACATAGCCAAGGATAAGGCGATGGCAGAAGACGACCACAATTCGCTAGACACAGAAGCTGAGATAAAGCGTTGACCAGTGATTTCATGTGCTCCTAATTTAGAATCACACGCATTCAATCCTTCCGTCAATTTTGCTTTTACTTCATCCATCGCACCTTCTTTTTTCAACATGTAGTTGGTTACGATGTCCACGTTATAGTCATTGGATTTTGTTTTCAAATCAATCGAAGCAACTTCTTTGTTTTCGATTAACACTTTCTCCAAGTTTGTACGGATATACTCGATGTCCGCTTTTTTCTCAAACTTCACAGAGAATGTATATCCACCTGTAAACTCAACACTTTGTTTTAATCCGCGCGTAAACAATCCAACCATTCCTAGAATCGTTACCGTGATTGAGAAAATGTAGAAATATTTACGGTTTCCAACCCAGTTAAAGTTGAAGTTTTGGAACAATCCTTTTGAATAGGTTGTATTGAAAGAAACGGATTTTCCTTTTGCCAACCATGTATTGATTACTAACTCACCAATCACGATGGCAGAGAACAAGGATGTAAAGATACCGATGATCAATGTCGTTGCGAAAGACTCAATCTCACCTGTTCCGAAAATTTTCAAGATCAAGGCAACCAAGAAGTGTGTTACGTTCGCATCGATGATTGATGGCAAGGCTTTTCTAAATCCAACCGCAATCGCTGATGCCAAATCCAATCCCGCTGCTTGTTCCTCACGTACACGTTCGAAAATCAAGATGTTTGCATCGACTGCTGTACCAATGGTTAAAACGATACCTGCAATACCTGCCAATGTCAATACCGCTCCAAACGAAGCCAAACAACCAAAGATTAACACAACGTTTACAGTCAAGGCAATATTCGCAGCCAAACCAGCTTTTCCGTAGTAGAAGAACATGTAAATCAATACCGCTAGGAACGCAACGGCAAAAGAAATCAATCCCGCTTGAGAGTTTTCAGCACCAATGGTTGGACCAACTTTTTGCAATTCTTTTATCACACATGGCGCTGGTAAAGCTCCACCATTTAATAATCCTGCTAAGTCTTCTGCTTCTTGGAACGTAAAGCTTCCAGAGATTTGTGTTCTTCCTGTCGTAATTGGATTAATAACGCGTGGCGCACTATACACAACACTGTCCATGGAAATCGCGATGATGCGATCCTTGTTTTCTGTTGTCATTCGACCCCATTCGTCTGATCCTTCAGCAGTCATTTCAAGATCTACCGTGATTTTACCATCTTGAGAATCGTATCCTGTAGATGCTTTTTTGATGTGAGATCCATTTACTCTCGCTTTTCCACCTTCTGGAATGCGACATGCGTAAAGGAAATAAGCCGTTTTTTTCGATTTGTCATCTACTTTTTCTGGCTCTGCTGACCACATGAACTGAACATCCTCAGGGAATGCACGTTGTACATCGCGACGACGTAAGATTTTATCTACCGCTGCTTTATCCGCCAATTCTGTATAACCCATTGCAAATCCACCAACTGGTTTCACTAACTCAGCCAATGATTTTGTTTTGTTATTCATGTTTTTCAACGAAAGTCCAGCATCTGGTTTCGCCGCAGCAACTGTTGTATCTTTTCCTGTTGAGTCAACGGCTACTTCAGCAACTTCTTCTACTTCAACTTGCGTAGACAAACGACTTGCATCTTGCCATTGGATTTGCAATTGATCCGGCATGTATGTTTCAAAGAACTCTAGATTCGCAGTCGACTGAATTTTTTTCGCTACCGTGTTCTCATCTTGAACTCCTGGAAGTTCAATGTACAATCTATTTGTAGACAAATCACGTTGGATATTTGGTTGCGCCACACCGAATTGGTTGATACGACGACTGATAATTTGTTCTACTCCGTCCATAGAAGAAGCAATCAACTTACGGAAATAAGCTTCGATGTCGTTATCAGAAGATTTGATGCCCAATCCATCTGCTTTAATGATGTAGTTTAACGGCAATCCTTTGTTGATTTTTTGGTAAGATGCGATGAAGATATCCAAGAAATCACCACCATTTCTACCATAAGTTGCTTGAGCCGCTTCGAATGGTTTCGTGAATTTTAAATCCTTTTGGTTTTTAACATGAGAACGAATTAAGTCTGGATAAGAAATCTCCATCGTTACGCTCATCCCTCCTACTAGGTCAAGTCCAAATGCCAATGACAACTTTTTCACTTCAGAGAATGTCGCTCCTAAAACTGGATAAACTGGTTTCTCCGCTTTGCTACGAAGAATCTCGTTAATGTAAGCTGACTTCGCTAACTCTGCTCCTTCTGGAGAAAAGATATCTACTTTCGTGTTGTTTGGTAAAAGGACAGAATCACCTGTTTCTTTTGCCTCGTTTCTCAATTGTTCAACTTTGAGTGCAGCTTCTTTTTCCGCTTTGCGCTCTACGCCACTAGCAACTCCAGTAAAGGAAAGTTGATAGACACATACAGCCGTCAATAAAATCGTCAGAAACCAAAAAAATCCTTTTAAACGCATGTTAATTCGTGTTTGAAATTTAATTAAGGTTGCAAATATAGAATTTAGTATCCTGAAAGTCAAATAAAAATTCGCCTTTCCTGAACAAAGTATGAACAAATGAACTTAATTTTTCGATTGTTCAATTTCACTGGAAAATTTAAGGACTGCTTCCGCAAAATCCCCCCATTCATTTTCTTTGGATTTCAAGTTTTCCTCCAGACACTGAACCACCGGATAAAGCGCTGATTCTGTGCATACTTCTTGTATTTTTTTCGTCAACCCTTCTGGATTTAATCCCTCCAAAATAAACCCATTGACTCCTTCTTGAATTTCCTCGGAAAGTCCTCCAGCCTTACTCACCAAAGTTGGCAGGGAAAATGCATCGCACATGGCTTTTATTCCTGATTGAGTGGCAGACAAATAAGGTAGGACGCACAAATCTGCACAACTAAAGTAGTCTTGAACGCGTTCGTTGGGGATAAATTGATCGTGAAAATGAATGTTTGTATTCCTTGATTTTCCCATCAACGCATCGTAATTAGATCGATCACCATATACTTCTCCAGCAATGATTATTTGGTAAGAATCATCCAATGAGGAAAAAGCTTCAAGCAAGAGCGACAATCCTTTATACGGACGAATCAATCCAAAGAAGAGCAGTGTTTTTTTCGTTGGATCCAATCCTAATTTCTGCCGTGCTTCTACTTTCGGCACACGTTTTCCGTACTGCTGATAACTTGGATGCGGGAGCACTGTCACACGTGCATCCGGACAAAACATGAGCACATCTTGCTTGACCGCTTCGGACAAGACAATAAATCCATCATAAGGCTTCAAGAAAAAACGGTTGAAAGGCCCATCGAAAAAGCGTTTCTCATGCGGAATCAAATTGTGAATCAAGGCTAATTTCACTGTGCTTTTCGGCAGAAAACGCGCCCAAAACCCCATCATCGGTCCAAAAAATGTCATCCAATAATTCGTGATAAAAACGGATCCATTGTCCCGCCTAAAAGCACGGAGCGCACGAAGATAACTCCATGGACGAAACGTGGAGGCGATGCGTGGCATATCAAAATCACGCGAACTATCCTCAAATTGAGATTGCCCAGGAAATAAAAAATCAGGGTATTGCCGTTTAAATGTGAAAGCACTTACTTCTGTACGTTCACTGAGGGACTTCCGAAGTTCCTGGCTGAATTGCGCAATTCCACCTCGAAATGGAGGAAGAACAGAAAAAAAAGTGATTTTTTTATGCGACTTGGACATCTTTATTGATTTGGATCCAATTTTTTATCCTTGCAACGTTTCAAGAAATCCTCTAGGTCTTTTCCTTCCAATTTAAATCCATCGCGCCACATGGTTTTCGATAATTGCGTGCCGTTTTTGTCGTAGTAATAAGCCCATCCATGCAAGAGGTCGCGCTTGAAACGCACGCGGGACATCACCTGTCCAGTATTGTAATATTCTACCCACTCACCTACGCGTTCACCATGTACGTATTCGCCAGTCATTTTCACTTTTCCTGATGGATAAAACTCCTTAAAATTCCCATGTCTCTGGTCATTTTCAAAGTTTGTGATGGAGAGCACATTTAGTTTTCCTGCTTCCAATTGGTCATTCAAATAGTATATGATCTTTTTTCCATTCAACTTATCATCCACATAACTCTCAGCGCTCACCAGTTCTCCACGCTCGTTGTAATTGACCCAAATAGAGTCTTTTTTTTGGTCCCAATAACAACCTTCGGACATCAATGCTTCGTTTTCAAAGTACATTTTGACCAAGGACAACTTCGAATTCGGCTTGTTTTCCACCACTGCTTTCAAGGTTCCAGATTCGTAATAATACTTGAATACACCAACGGGCTTATCATCCTTAAAATTACCTTCGTATATGTGAATTTTCGTGCCTGGATAATTTTTATACCACAGCCCTTGCTTCTGCCCTTTGGCATCCACTTGGTTTACTTGAGCAAAGGAAATCCCAGTAACGAACAAAAATAGTATGCTGACGTATTTCATATAAAATCAATTAATTGTCCTAATTCCTTCAATTGAACATCTGCTTGAACGCTGATTTTCTCTTCTGTTTCAATCAACACGGTTTTCATTCCAAGTTCTTTTCCAAACAGCAGATCGCTATCTGTATCCCCGACCATGATTGATTTTGAAAAATCAATTGTTGCAAATTCTGCTTTTGCCATATGCGCCATGGTTGGATTTGGTTTGCGCATGAAAGGGGCTTCACCTTTTCGTTCCAATGCAGCAAAAACGCGATCAATTTTCGCACCGTTTTCCTGAAAAACGTCCATCATCTGCTGATGTATTTCCGTTAGGTCATTCGCTGAAATCAATCCTTTTGCAACACATTGTTGGTTTGTCACAACAATTACGCGTCCAAATTTTCCAAACAGTTCTTTTGCTGAAGTAAGTACATTTTTTTTAAACTGAAAATCGCTAAACCGAAGGATATATCCACCCATCACACGCTCGTTTATCACCCCATCTCGATCGAGAAAAAGTGTCCATGTAGCATCTACCTGAGCGAGTTTAGGCATTAGGATAATTCGGTTTCTATCAAATAGTGGTTTCTTGTGGTGGAATTCCTTCCGATAAGTTCAGCAATGAATCCTGTCAAGAAAAATTGAATCCCAATAATCATGGCCACCAACGCCACAAAGTACTCGGATCGTTCTGATAATCGTTGTGCACCCGTGTGAAAAAAGAGCTTATCTATGCCCATGTAAAGAAACAATCCAAATCCCAAAACGAACATGAACATTCCCCAAGCACCAAAAAAATGCATGGGTTTCTTTCCAAATTTCCCCATGAATGCGACAGTCATTAAATCCAATGGGCCGTTTAGAAAGCGGTTCAAACCGAATTTCGTCACTCCATATTTTCTTGCTTGATGCTGTACAACCTTTTCTCCGATATGCGAGAATCCTGCATATTTTGCCAAAGCAGGAATGTAGCGATGCATGTCACCGTAAAGTTCGATGCTTTTTACTACGGCATTTTTGTATGCTTTTAGTCCACAATTAAAATCATGCAGGTAAATTCCTGTAATTCTTCTTGCCGCCCAATTATACAATTTAGTCGGAATCGTTTTCGTCATTGGATCATGACGTTTTTTCTTCCACCCTGAAACGACATCGTAATCTTGAACGGTAATCATTTCATACAATGCAGGAATTTCATCGGGTGAATCTTGTAAATCAGCATCCATGGTGATGACCACTTTTCCAACTGCTTTTTCGAAGCCAACATGCAAGGCCGCAGACTTACCATAGTTTCGTTGAAACTTGAGTCCTTTCACACAAGCATCTTGTCGACGCAAGTCCTCAATGATTCCCCATGAACCATCTTTGCTTCCATCATCCACAAAAATCACCTCATAACTCAAGGAATTTGCTTGCATGACCTGTTGAATCCAACGGTGTAACTCCGGTAAAGACTCAGACTCATTGAAGAGTGGAATGACGATTGAAACGTGAAGATCTGTTATCATAGGTAAATCAAAGATACATGTAAAAATTCATTTATTGTTTCACCCACTGACGGACTTCCTCCTGAAAACGTAGAAAATAGATCCCACTGCTCAAATGCGCTACGTGAATTTCCACCGAGTTATTCTCCGTACATCCAGCCAAAAGTTCTTGTCCATTTAAGTCGAGAATGGTCCAAGGACCCAATGGTGCTGCTCCCTTCACCTGCAACTGATCTTGACATGGATTTGGGTAAACCACCCAATCCAAAGATGGTTTTTCAGGGACAGTAGCCGTTGGCATATTCGTAACGGTAAAGTGATCGAATCCAGCCTCCGTAATATTGTTATTTGGTGCGTAATCCGATATACTCAACTTTAATTGCATCGTATTCGTAAATGGCAAAAGTCCAGAAACTGGAATACTCACATAATCGAAGGTCATTGGCGCATAAACAGGCGCTCCCACTTGATGAATAAGAACCGTAGTTGTTCCATTGGACAAATACACTTTCAACGTATCATCAAACAATCCAGGTCCATGGTAACAAAAGAAAGATCGTGCAAAATTGATGTACGGTGTCGATAAATTACTGAAGTCCATTTGTGGAGAAAGTAATTGCGTATAGCCACTATCCAAATCATCGTGATCTGGATTCATTCCAATATCATTTCCAGTCACAAAGGCATATTTCCCACAATCCCATGCAGCATCCAAGGCCTGAACGGTATTCGTTGTTGGATTTGGAATTCCTCGTTCCCACATGCCAGTCGTAGCATTTCCAGAGACACTCCATCCAAAGTCAAACTCAAAATCATCGTAATAGCCCGGAACCAAATAAATCGTTAATGTGTTCGCATTCGCCGTAAGGACCGTGTCTGTACAAAAGGTTTGATACCCCCATTTTCCTATCGTTAATCGATAACTTTCCTGATAATACATCACGAAATCCTCTATTCCCAGTCCATTCGTGGTTCCATTGTGTTCTATGATTGGATGTGAAAATCGAATTTGCGCATCGGGAATCGGATTGTTTGTCCCATATTCTAACACCGTAATCTCCGCGTTAAACGGGGTGATCGGAATTAATGGAACGTGAAGGGTAATCAATTCATCGTTCACTAAGGAAACCGTAAGAGACATTGGATAATATCCTGCTTTCGAAAAACTTACGGTATAAACGCCGGACAATGCTGTACCTGTGGCATAAAATCCAAGTTGATTGGTTTGTTCTTGCATGACCGCACTTGAAAGTTGGACTTGCACATTGGATAAATTCAAACCAGAAACCGCATCCGTTACCACTCCTTCTAAGTAACAAGCTTTTTGATAGTGCATTCCTAAGATGAACAGACCTTTCGTAATGTCAGCCGCAACGGCTTTTCCAGAAGGAAAGAAAGGATAGACACCCCAGCACCCATCAAAACCTGGTGTTTGTCCAACATATGTATCATAATTCCCTACTTGAATGAGGTTGTATGGATAAGTCGCATCATGCACGACGATTCCATCACTATAGTAACTGGTGACCAAATAGTCTCCTCTCACATGCACATTATGCGGAATAACAAATGAATTTTGAGAACTTTGAACGCGGTCTACTTCTTTAATATTTGATCCATCGGTAATATCATAGGCCGTAATGTAGGCTCCAGAAATTTCATCTGTGGTATAAACAAATTGTCCATTTGTTGACGGCCAAATATTGTGTGTAAAGGAGTTTGGTGTTGTGCGCGTTCCCATTAACACAGGATTGGCTTTATCTGCCACATTCACTAAACTGAAGAATCCATCGTAAATGTGTGCGATGTACAGCGTATCGTTTCGTTCGAATCCATCATGAACATAATACGGATCATACGTTCCTACTTCAATGGGACTCATTGGATTGGTGTGGATGTCCAGCATAATCACTCCCCCATTCCCTCGGTTTGATCCAAAAATATAGGCGTATCCATTCGGAGAAGTAAAACAAGTATGCGCCGACTGCCATGGACTATTTGCTGGTCCAGTGTACAAAGTCGTAGCTAAATTCGTTGATTGTGGCAGCGGACTTAAATCGATGATGAGCAATCCATCTTCAGCTTCAGTAGTGACATAGGCATGATCCCCATAGACACATGGGTCTCTCCAAATGGACTCTGTTCCGGGGAGCCAAAAAACCTCCTGAGGATTCGCTCCATCGGTGATATTCACGATTGAGGTTCCCTTTGACGTTCCCACAATGGCATATTCATTTCCAAGTTCATCGACATAACCCCAAACATCGTTCAAATTTGCTCCATGTAATTGTTGGTAATCGATGTGAGAAAGCGAATCAACATTGAGCTGCGCAGACATCTTCTGTTCTCCAATGAAGAGCAACAGACACGTCAAGAACACCGTTTTGAAAAAGTCGAATCGATATAACATAATAGAAGACTTAAAGAATAAAAATAGCGGCAATGATAAAAATGACGATAATGACTAAGTATTGCCACACATCTGGGAAATACTTCACGATAGCTTCTTTCCAATTCATAAAGTAAAAATACGGATAATTTCCAATGAATGATTCCGCACCAAGAAGCCTTTTACGCTGCGAAAAAGGAATGGAAAGAAAATCCATGTATTTCATCTAAAGAAAGTGATTAAATCCTAACTTCGAATGAAAATGAATGATATGAGCCATCCCAACACAAAAACAAGTGAAGAAACGTTTATCAGCGATTTGAGCAAGGAAGTTTTTCCCATTGCACAAAAAGTCGAAGCACGTTCTGTTTCAGACAATATCCTAAAGTTCATTCAACAAGAAAACCCTGAAATTAACGATGATAGCAGTCTCGCCATCAGCGAATTGAGCGCCTATCGCGTCAAGTATATTTCCTCAAAATTGCAAGGACAAATGGGTGAACTGTCTTCCTTAGAGAAGATGGTGATTGACACCCTTTCGAACGGAACGCAAATCAGCAATCTAGCGGTTTCGCAGGATAATACGCCGTTAAGTGTCGGTCAACGCATGGCGGACAAGGTGGCAAGTTTTGGTGGTAGCTGGACCTTCATCATTTCATTCGGCTTCTTTTTGTTTGTTTGGATTAGCATCAATACTGCTTTCCTCATGAACAAAGGATTTGACCCCTATCCATTTATATTGCTCAACCTGATTTTATCGTGTATCGCCGCGCTACAAGCGCCGATTATCATGATGAGTCAAAACCGACAAGAGGAAAAAGACCGCGAACGCTCGAAATTAGATTACATGATCAACTTGAAATCCGAATTAGAAATCCGCACCTTACATGAAAAAATCGACCATTTAATCATTCACCAACAACGCGACCTGTTTGAAATTCAACAAGTTCAGATTGAAATGATGAAGGACATCATGCTGAGCATCAACAACCGTAAAGCGTAATTATTGCTTCACTAGTTCTTTCATATATACTCGTTGATTGGTTGTGATTCGAACCAAATATGTACCTGCTTGCATCTGACTTAAGTCAATGAAAGACTCCGCAAAATACTCCGTCGCATTCATTTTCTCAGCCAGTAATTTTCTTCCCGACAAATCGTACAATTCTATACTTGCATCGTTGTAAACAGACCCACTGACTTCGATGGTGGTTAATCCAGTCGTTGGATTAGGGAACACCGCAATTTCATGTGCCAATTCTTCTTCTTTCACCCCTAAAGTAAATCCAACAGAGAAATCATAGCGGTGGTAGTTTCCGAAATCCGCAGGGAAAAACTCAATGTAAGACCCACCGACTTGACGCAAGCGCATTTGTCCAGTTGTCTCCCCTTCCACTTGACTAGAGTACCAGAATCCAAGTCCATCGCTATCGGAATCTTCCACAATGATCGAATAACAACCAGGAGCCAAGTTAAATGTGTCCTTGTACTGCGTTTGATTTGTCAACACATCGCGTTGGAACAAGATGTTTCCAGCATGATCGATCAAACGGTATTTGTTTTCGCTGGCTTTGTTGTTCGTTGTTAACCAAACATAAAACGCTCCATCAATTCGTTCAGGTGCATCAAATTTCACTGATTTTAAACTGTTTTGATTGTATTCATCCTCACCGATAATTCCATTCACATCAGCGACCCATGCCGTAAATGTTTGATGGCTGTATAAGTCTGTCCACCAATCAATGTTGTCCACGGGTAATTCAATGACTGTTTCTTCTAAGAATCCTAAGTTTCCTGTCCAATCGTAAACAATGTTATCTCCGTAGGTAATCCATGCGAAAATGCGGCATGAAGTCAAAGGTTGTGCACCTGTGTTTTTCAACACAACTCGTGGATTCTGACACGTTGGATTCCATTTGCTGTAATATTCCCAATTATTTGGATTCAGAACATCTGAAATCGATGCGTCATTCTGGAAATTTGGAGCAGAATACGAAATCAAATCATAGGCCGCAATGTAGTTTCCTCCAGCTTGACCTGGATCATTTGAAGGAACAGCATTGATGACATAATCCAATTTCACCGTATCTCCCGGAGTGACATATGGAGTCAATTCGAATTCGTGTTCTTTTACACGATCTCCTGGACACCATCCCTCGCGAGCGTATGGCCAAGTTCCACCTTGTCCAATGTTTGGATTGTCTCCACAATCCGTTGTTTGCCAGATATTCCAATTATAACGAGGAACGCCATCCACTTTGATTTGGTGGTCGTTTGGCACCCATTCACAACAAGCTCCATCTCCGACCTGTCCATGTCCGGACATTCTCGTTTTAATCTTAAACATTTGAGATGTATCCGACAGAATAATTGGCTTTTCTTGCAAGACCACATCGTTTGCCATTTGCGCGAAATTGTAGGATTTAAAGTCACTCCAAATCGGTTGACGTGCGTGCACATCGCGTGGAGGAATTCCTTTGATAAAGGCAAATTTCAAGTCGATAAGTTCTTGCGTGTTGTGAGCCGCTAGATCCACCATGCCTTTCAAGTACATTTGGTAATCCGTTACATCGTATTTCCACGTAAATCCATTTGGACCTAAATCGAATTGAATGCCATAAGGGGTGATATAGCGCGCAATTTCTACATCATGAATGATTTCGTAAGGTGGATTATAACAAACAATTGGAAGATTATTCAACGTAATAGTAGTTTGTATATGCTGCGTACTTAATTCATGACCGTAAATATCATAAACATGCATATCTCCATCAGTAACACCAATAAAACTATTTACAATATCGAAATGACGATATAAAGGAACTTGTTCAAAGATTACAATTGGTTCAATTTTCTTCAGTTGATTTGTGATAACCGTGTCCACTGGTGTGACTAAATTCCCTTGTCCAAAGGAAAATTTCGGTATCGATAATTCTTGATTCGTCCCTGCTAATGGCAATTCATTAAATTGAATCATTTGGAACTCAGAAGGCATTAATTTAACGTTATTCGGAGATTGATCAATGGCGTAATTGACATCATCAAAATCATAATACACTTTTAGATTGGACCAATTTGGATGACTTGCATCAATTTTATGTTGATAGTTGGCCTGAATGGTGGACTGACTTAATGCTGCATTGTAGATTTTAAATTCGTCGATGCTTCCTTTCCATTTTAATGCTTGATCCTTACTTGCGCCCAAAATGAATCGATGAATGTAACCGATGGATCGTGTTAATCCTGTTCCAGAATGCCACAACACACCATTCTTGTAAATAAACATTTCCCCCGTACTTTGTTTTTTCACAAACGCCCAATGATTCCAAACTGAATCGATTTCATTTGAAGCCATGGCTTTGTTTATTCGGTCGTAACCAGTTTGATTTCCAGCGTCCCAATAAAGATTGTTATTGCTCCATGGCATGTGAATGTTTAGAACACGATTTCCAAGTGTGTCGTAAGCCTCCAAAAAGCTTGTATTTGTTCCAGCAACACCATTGCCTTTCGCCCAGAATTCGATGGTTACTTCATCACCCATGACAACATCCGAATATTCCAGCATCGTGTAATTATTCCCATTAAATGTCAAATGACCATTTTTACCTTGATAGGAGATGGCCTTATTTCCTGAAATAGAAACATTTTCAAAATTCAATGATGCCAAATTCGGAAAGTCATTTTCGAATGAAAATTCAACTACTAAATTGGAGCTCCCATCCCAACTGAATGGTTGATAGAAAATAAAATCATTGGGTCCCATTTGCAAGGCAGCTTGACTATTGGGAATTCCTCTTGAAGCGTTGTAAACTTCCGTGAATCCATCCGAATGAAATGCCACTAACTCTGGATCATTGGTCGCTTTTACGCGAATGACTGGGTAGAATAGATTTCCGTTTGATCCTAAACTCTGTACAAACAATTTCAAGGACTGTAAATTCCCCGGTTGAACGTTTGCCGCCATCAATTGCTGCATTGTAATCAACATCTGAAATCTGCTCCCTTTTTCATCCGTTTTGAATGGCCAATTGGTGTTGGTACTCGCGACTTCAGGGTTAGAAAAGGTTAAACCATTTGCGAGACGATTAAATTCTTGTCGCTGATAAATGTCTGCTTCATTGTAAGGAAATGGTTTATAATTAATAACATTCGGTGCAGTCCAATCAGCCAAATATCGACTTGAATTCTTTGCCACTGAATCAAAAACTCCAGTGTGGTCAAAGACTCTCGTATACGTCAAGTAATCCCATTCTCCACAATCATATTGATCCCAAGTAGTCAACGGACTACATTTCAATTTGTAGAACATCATCACTTTTTCAAAGCGCATGGTATCTAATTCTTGAGGGAATTGGAACCACGAACGTCGCGCCGTAATGGAATCAAAGGTAAATGTCTGCACCCAGGTTGTATCCTGAGAAAATGCTTGAATTCCAAGAGTTAAAAACGATAGAAAAACGAGTAACTTACGCATAGGTTTTGATTTGAGAGTCCTAAAATACGCATAAGCGCGCATTAAAAAAAATCTTACAAATCGAACGTCTCTTGAGGTTTTAAGGCAAGGACATCTGTTTCATTTGAAAAGCTTCGTTTGGACAATGCTGCGACCAATCCTTTTTGGATTTTCGCCTCATCATGCGTGGACAGAATGGTGTTGGCCTCCAGGACAGTAGCCAATTCCCTCGCTTTTCCTAAGCCCAGATTGACTGTCCCGCCAAGAAAAAAGGGCAACTGATAAGTTGTAGTGGTGGTAATCAACACCGACGCTTTCTTCGATTTATCCACTTTTTTGCAGCCATGAGGCGCATAACACATGGACTTTCCATTCTCGGAAATTAAATAGGCATGATGAACTAAATCCAACAGGCGATTTTCAGAGATTTTCTCCACGAAGAAAGGGGCGTCCTTTAGGGATTTGAACGTGTGAAAATGCTTCCATTTTTGCACTTTTTTCTGAATCGTTTCAATGCAAATCACTGGAATGGTTGCATCTAATTGCAACAATGTTTCTTTGTTGCAATGATCTGTAAATGGGTGCGATAAAAAAATGAAATCAACCTTTGGGATTTCAGCGATAGCGGGCTGCTCCTTTAGATGAAACTGAGTCGAAAACAAGGGATGTAGATCCACTTGACTTTTCGAAAACCATGGGTCCACCAACACTCGATAACCCGCAATTTCCCAAAGCCAGGAACTATCTTCGTTCAATTTTGTGAATTTCATAAAGCCTTAGCTCATGAACATCTTCACTGCTAAACTTAATTTCGCTTTGACTTCTGTTCGGTCAACAATAAAATCCAAGAAGCCATGTTCCAACAAAAACTCTGACGTTTGGAATCCATCTGGTAAATCACGTCCAATGGTTTCTTTGACAACGCGAGGACCAGCGAACGCAATCAGTGCCCCAGGTTCCGCGATGTTGATGTCACCAAGCATGGCAAAGGAAGCTGTTACCCCACCTGTTGTTGGATCCGTTAAATAGGATATGTAAGGCAATTTCGCTTCAGATAATTGTCCAAGTTTTCCCGAAACTTTGGCCATTTGCATCAATGAAAATCCGGCTTCCATCATACGGGCACCACCTGATTTAGAAATGATCATGAACGCTGATTTCGTACGAATTGCTTCGTCAATACCCTGAACGATTTTCTCCCCCATGACAGAACCTAGCGATCCACCGATAAAGCTAAAGTCCATCGCTGAAATGATTAATGGTTGTCCGTCAATGGTTCCTTTTGCCGTGCGCAAGGCATCTTTTAATCCCGTAGATTTCTGAGATGCCGCAACGCGATCCGTGTATTTTTTTGTATCCGTAAATTCCAATGGATCACCCGATGTTAAATCCGCTGCAATTTCCGTGTATTTCCCGTCGTCAAAAATCAACTGAAAATACTCTTCAGAACCAATGCGCTCATGATGTGAACAACGATCACACACATAATTATTTTTCGCTAAATCGTCACTGGTAAACAGTGTTTTACAGTTTGAACAACGTACCCAAAGTCCTTCTGGAACTTCTTTTTTATCACTTGTTGCCGTTGTAATTCCTTCCTTACTTCGTTTAAACCAAGACATTTCTTTCAAATTATAAGGTGTTAATATTATTTAAATCCTCGAATGATTGCGTCAAGCGTTTGATAAATGTCAATTCACCTTCACGCATCCATTTTCTTGGATCGTAGTACTTTTTATTCGGCAAATCCTCTCCATCAGGATTGCCTATTTGCGTGCGAAGATACTCCAAATTTCCGTCAACATAATCGCGCACACCTTCCGTGAACGCAAATTGTAAATCCGTATCGATGTTCATTTTCACGACACCGTAACCAATTGCTTCGCGAATTTCCTCCACACTTGACCCAGATCCACCATGAAATACAAAGTCAATTGGATTTGGACCTGTTTGATACTTTTCTTGAATGTACGTTTGTGAGTTTTTCAATATGATTGGCGTCAATTGAACGTTACCAGGTTTGTACACACCGTGAACATTACCAAAAGCTGCAGCGATGGTGAAACGCGGACTGATTTTCATCAATTCCTCGTATGCGTAGGCTACTTCTTCCGGTTGCGTGTATAACTTAGCATTATCCACATCTGAATTGTCGACACCATCTTCTTCCCCACCTGTAATTCCAAGTTCAATTTCGAGTGTCATGCCCATTTTAGACATGCGCTCCAAGTATTTTTTACAGATATCCAAGTTCTCCACCAAAGACTCTTCACTTAAGTCAATCATGTGCGAACTGTACAATGGCTTTCCGGTCTCTTTGAAGAATTGTTCTCCAGCCTCTAACAATCCATCGATCCAAGGCAACAATTTCTTTGCGCAGTGGTCCGTATGCAAAATGACGGTCGCACCATAAGCTTCGGCTAAAGCGTGAACGTGTTTCGCTCCAGCGATCCCACCTAAAATGGCTGCTTTTTCGTTTTCATTTGTCAAAGCTTTACCTGCAAAATACAGACATCCACCATTGGAGAATTGAATGATTGCCGGTGCGTTTAATTTCGCCGCGGCTTCCATGACACCATTTACAGTGCTGGAGCTTGTGACATTGACAGCGGGTAAGGCAAAGCCTTTCTCTTTGGCTAGTTGAAAGATGGCTTGAACCTCATCTCCTGTTGCTACGCCCGAATTGATTAATTTACTCATTGTGTTGTTGATTGATGAGGCAAAAGTAGTAAAAATAGGATTAATGGAATTGATATTTAACCGGCAATGAATGATCGATTTAAAGGAGTCCATTTCACCCAAATCCGCTACCAATATTCGATTCAAAAAAATCACAAGAAATTTCTCCTTGAAAACAATAATCAACGCAAGTTCGCGTTTAATGGAAAAACTGATTAATTGCCTATGGTTCAAAAATTTTACTCCGAAACGTTATTGGGAAATGAAGCGAAGTTAACACCTTCAAAAGCCACGCTAGATTTTATACTTAACTATAGCAAGGCACACGAAGTGAAAAAACTAAAAAAACAGAAAGTCTTCATTTGCAAGAACTAAAAAAAAGAAAGCGCTTAGGCGCTTTTTTTTGTGACAGGAATTACGATTCAGAATAAATAAGTCATCAAACTTGTGAAAAAAATAACAACACATATGTTGATTTTAACTTAAAGTATATACTTTTGGTATATACTAAAATGAACAAATGAAAACGCTGTCCTTAAAGCTAGATGAAATGATTTTTGAAGAAACCGAAGAACTTCTCAGTAAATTAAGCAAACCAAGGAATCGCTACATCAATGAAGCTTTGCATTACTACAACCAGGTTCAAAAAAAGAAACTGATTTCAAAGCAACTCATTTCCGATTCGAAATTAGTCAGTGAAGAATCAATGCATGTGCTCAACGAATTTGAAAATCTCGATGATAACGAAGATTAAAAAATATGAAATCTGGCTCGCAAATTTGGATCCTAGAATTGGCACGGAACCAGGAAAAACGCGTCCTGTTTTAATTGTTCAAACAGATATCTTGAATAAAATTCATCCTTCCACATTAATTTGTCCAGTTACTACAAATGTTAAATTAGAAAGTCAAATCCTTCGGGTTCACATCAAGAAAGGTACGGCTAAGGTGAAGGAGCCTTGTGATATCATGATTGATCAATTAAGAGCCATCGACAACAAAAGACTCATTAAAAAAATCGGTGAACTTCCAACTGACCTTTGTCAAAAAGTGAGAGATAACATTAAAATTGTGTTAGACTTGGACGATTAAATCCAATCAGTCTTTTTATTTGAAGCGCTTAGGCGCTTTTTTTTGTACCCAACAATTTGAACTCGATGATTTTTTGAATCAAGTCAAAGGGTAATTCGTCTGACAAAGGAAATTGAATGGAGCCTTTTGCATGTTTGTAAGATTTCAGTTCATCCTTCATTTCTTTGATTGGTCCAGCGCCGGGATACAGTCCAATATGCTTCGCATATCCAGCATAATGAATAAAGTTTTTGCCGTTCAACTTAAAGGTTGGAATTCCGTAACTTTTCGCTTCGACTAATTCGGGCACGGATTGAAGGATAAACGCGCGCAACGACTTCAATTTCTCCTGCGTGTCTGCTGGAAAAGAATCGATGTGCGCTGCTACTTCCGGATGCATGTCAAACTATTCTTCGCAGTAGGACTTAAACTGATTCAAAATGGATTGCCATCCCGCTTCTTGCATATCGATTGGATTGACAGATTCTGGATGAAATCGCTCCGTCACATGGGTTGATTGACCCAAATCGGAAAACTCAATTTCCCATTTGCGGCCATCACCAAGCGTAATTGCCAAAAATTCCTGTTCTTCGATGGAATCAAAAACACCTTGAAAATCAAATCCAGCAGAGCCATCGACCGCTTCCATGCGGTACGTGAATGTTCCTTCTTCCCGCAAGTCGATTTGAGCGGTCGGACAACACCAGGATTCATGCGCAAAGTTCCATTGTTGAATGTCTTCCGCTGTGGTCCATTTTTTCCAAACTGCTTCAATCGGTGCTTCGATCATTGCTTCTATTTCAATCCATTCTTTTTCCATGAAACAAAGATAGGTAAATTGATAAAATCCATCGTGCATCTCGATATTGTTTACATTTGTACCAATGGAATTCCAACTTGTTTCTGATTTTCAACCAACCGGGGACCAACCGGAAGCGATTCGACAATTAGTCGCTGGATTAAACGCTGGCGTAGCGGACCAAACACTTCTGGGAGTGACTGGAAGTGGGAAAACGTTCACGATTGCGAATGTCGTTCAACAATTGCAACGTCCAACATTGATCCTTTCACACAACAAAACTCTTGCCGCTCAACTTTATGGAGAGTTCAAGCAGTTTTTTCCTGAGAATTCCATTGAGTATTTTGTTTCCTACTATGATTACTATCAACCCGAAGCTTATTTGCCTACGACTGGTGTGTACATTGAAAAGGATTTACAAATCAACGATGAAATTGAAAAATTGCGCTTATCGGCGACCTCTGCCCTACTTTCTGGTCGGAAAGATGTCCTTGTTGTGGCATCCGTTTCTTGCATTTACGGAATTGGTAATCCACAAGAATTTAGAGAGAGCATTTTACATTTGACGGTTGGACAAACCGTTTCCAGAAATAAATTTTTATTCAAGTTGGTAGAGAACCTCTATCAACGTGCTGGGGATAAATTCGAACGCGGTATGTTTCGCGCCATGGGAGAAACCGTGGATATTTTCCTAGCTTACGCGGATTATGCGATACGCATTGGCTTTTGGGGTGATGAAATTGAAACGATTTCTTCCATCGACCCAGAGACTAGTGAACGCATCGAAACATTCAAAGAAATTGACATTTTTCCAGCAAACTTATTCGTTTCTAGTCCGGAGAATACACGTCAGGCCATTGAGCAAATTCAAGATGACTTAGTCGTTCAAGTTCAGAATTTCAAAGAAGCTGGAAAAATTGAGGAAGCAAAACGCTTGGACGAACGCGTGAATTACGATCTTGAAATGATCCGTGAATTGGGTTATTGTTCTGGGATTGAAAATTACTCCCGTTACTTCGACCGACGTCAACCTGGGGAACGTCCTTTCTGCTTACTCGACTATTTTCCGGACGATTTTCTTTTAGTCATCGACGAAAGTCACGTGACACTGCCACAAGTGCGAGGCATGTACGCGGGGGATCGTGCCCGTAAAACGAATTTAATTGATTACGGATTCCGTTTACAAGCAGCCATTGACAATCGTCCCCTGAAGTTTGAAGAATTTGAAGGATTTTTGAACAATACTATTTACGTTTCTGCCACACCGGCGGACTACGAAATGCAGCGTTCACAAGGAATCATGGTGGAACAGCTCATTCGTCCAACTGGATTGCTAGATCCGATTATTGAAGTACATCCATCCAAGCATCAAATCGACCATTTGATGGCTGCCATTCAAGAGCGCATCGCTGTCAAGGAACGTGTCCTTGTCACGACCTTGACCAAACGCATGGCGGAGGAACTGCAGAAATATTTGGACAAAGTCGGCATCCTTTGTCGCTACATTCACAGTGAAATTGATACGATAGAACGTGTGGAGATTTTGCGCCAATTGCGCCTCGGTGATTTCGATGTGTTAATTGGGGTCAACCTCTTACGTGAAGGATTGGATCTTCCGGAGGTTTCCTTAGTAGCCATTTTAGATGCGGACAAAGAAGGCTTTTTGCGCAACGAGCGATCGCTGGTGCAGACGGTCGGACGCGCAGCTCGAAATGTCAATGGAAAAGTATTGATGTACGCCGATAAAATCACGGATTCCATGCGTCGAACAATTTCCGAAACAGAGCGCAGAAGAGCCATGCAAATTGCGTACAACATAGAACATGGACTCGTACCAACTGCCTTGAATAAATCCAAGGAGAAAATCATGGAGTCAACCAAAGTGGCCGATGGAGATACCGCGAGTCGTCAACTGAAATACACGCAAGAAACACAAGCACAATTAGCTGCAGAACCGGTACAAACTTATTTGAACCCGAAAGAACTCGAGGCACGGATGAAAGCCACGAAAAGAGCCATGGAAAAAGCAGCGAAAGAACTCGATTTTATTGAGGCAGCACGATTTAGAGATCAACTAAAAGAACTTGAACAACAACTTAAAAAATAAGAACATGTCACGCTTACAACAATTTCAAAAAATAGCCATCGCTGAAGGATTTTCATGGATTGCTTTATTGATAACAATGGTACTCAAATATCAATTCGACCAGGTTTTACCGAATAAAATCGTCGGATGGATTCACGGAATCTTGTTCATTGCCTACTGCCTCTATCTAGCGCAATTCTTTTTCACCAAGCAATTTTCTTTTGTAAAGTCTTTGATTTTATTTATTGCCTCCTTCGTTCCTTTTGGGACTTTTTGGGCTGAAAAAAAGTACCTGAGAAATCAAGGGTAAACCTTTTTCTGCTATCTTGCGTAAGAATGTTCAAAATGAATGACTTATGAAATGGATTAAACGCTTATTCTTATTGATTTTGGCTTTAGTTGGAGCCGTATTAATTATTGGTGTTTTTGCACCGAAGAAATTTCACATTGAACGGAGCGTAGAAGTTTCTTTACCAAAGGATAGCGTCTATAACTACTTGAAATTCTTAAAAAACCAAGATCATTTCAGTGTTTGGTCGCGCAAAGATCCCAAAATGAAAAAGACCTACACGGGAACCGATGGAATTGTCGGATTTGTTTCGGCATGGGAAAGCAAGGATGAAAATGTAGGTACGGGATCCATGGAACTTGTCAAATTAACGCCTGGAGAACGCATCGACATGCATTTGCGTTTTAAAGTTCCCTTCGAAAATGAAGACGATGCGTATTTCGAAACGAGCAGTATTAACGCAACCAAAACACGCGTGATTTGGGGATTTGATGGACAATCTCCCTATCCTTGGAATGCACTTTCCTATATTTTTAATTTTGATGAAATGATTGGGAAAGACCTAGACGGAGGACTTCGAAAATTAAAATCCGTGCTAGAAAAATAAGATTGATTACTTTTGTTTAAAATTGAATATACATGGCAAACAACTTACTTAAAGGAAAAAGAGGAATTATTTTTGGCGCGTTGAACGACCAATCCATTGCATGGAAAGTCGCTCAAAGAGCACATGAAGAAGGCGCAACATTCGTATTAACGAACGCTCCAATTGCGATGCGCATGGGTGAAATCAACGGATTAGCAGCTGAAACTGGAAGTCAAGTGATTCCTGCGGATGCAACGAGCATCGAAGATTTAACAAACCTTGTGACACAAGCACAAGAAATTCTTGGTGGTAAAATTGACTTCGTTCTTCACTCCATCGGTATGTCTCCAAACGTACGCAAAGGAAAGCACTACACTGAAAACGATTACAACTACTACAATCAGTCCATGGATGTTTCTGCCATTTCATTGCACAAAACATTAGCGACATTGTATAAACAAGATGCCATGAACGAATGGGGATCTGTTATTGCCCTTTCGTATATTGCGGCACAACGTATCTTCCCTGACTACAATGACATGGCGGACGCAAAATCTTTGTTAGAATCCATCGCTCGTTCTTTCGGTTACCACTATGGTATTGCGAAAAAAGTGCGTGTCAACACGATTTCTCAATCTCCAACAGTTACAACGGCTGGACAAGGAATCAAAGGATTCAAAGAATTCATTAATTTCTCTGAACAAATGTCTCCATTAGGAAACGCATCAGCCATGGCTTGTGCTGATTACTGTGTGACGATGTTCTCTGACTTAACAAGATACGTGACCATGCAGAATTTATTCCACGATGGAGGATTCTCCAATACGGGCGTAACGCAACAAGTGATTGAACGATTTGGTGAGTAAGCCAATCGAAGAAATAAAAAAAAGCCCTGACAGAATTGTCAGGGCTTTTTTATGCGGTCAACTTTCAGGACTTAGTCCTCCTTCCAGTTTTCTTTTGATTTTGTGTATGGAATTGGAACCATCTCCAATTTCTTTTGAAGAACTTCCACACGTTTAATGACCTCATCCAATTTTGCACGAAGTTCGTTGTATTCAGCCTCCACAATGGACTTATTCGCTTTGTGGGTGTTGCTCACACCAGCCGTATTGTCGTAAAGTTGATACTCGACCATTCCGAGGCGTGACTGAATGCTTGGCGCGACTTCAAATTCATGCGCTGTACGAATTCCATCGCCATTCATCAGCACATTGCAATCGTACATCATGGCTTTCAAATCCTTGATTTCTTTCAATAAACTCATATCCGTATTTGGATAGTTCATCAAAGCTTTTTCCATCAATTCAATCTCTTCGTTGGTTTCATTCATCAAGCGACCTGCCCCACTCACCTTGCGGTTCAACTCGGCAACTTCCGCTCTAAACGCAGCCAATTCTTGTGGATTTTTTGCCACCAATGTTTGGTTGTTCAATGCTTTCACTTCGAATGCTGTTTTTGCCACCAATTCTTCCACTGTTCCGTTTTTCACCAATGAAACACTCACATAGTAAGTTCCCGGAGCAACTAAGAAACCATTTCCTCCCGAACCAATAGGATTTGTCGTATTGGAACGCAAATTCCAAACTGTACGACTGATTCCTTTGGATGGATTTGCGGACATGCGACGCACTTCTTTACCGGAAGCATCAGAAATGATCCAAATGAGTTTCGCGGCCTCTTCCAATTCTTCTTTCTTTAATTCATCGAAGGAAGGATAGGATACATCTTTCTTTTCTTTCTCCAAGGCTTGTTCTTTCTCTTGACGTGCATCCTTTAAACTTTTGTATTCATCCTTTAAGTACAAAGTGAATACCGCTCCAAAAGATGGGTTTTCAGAAGCCCACATGTTATGCCCTTGGAATCCAGTTCCATCTAATCCAAGTGGATCTGCAGGAACATACGACAAGGCATCTTTCACTGGGAACAAATGTGCTTTTTTCTCCAAGTTTGCTTTGGACAAAGAACGCAACGGAGTGTAATTATCGAGTACATAGAATCCACGTCCAAAAGTCGCAGCAACCAAATCATTTTCTCGTTTTTGAATGTCCAAGTCATACACTGCCACCGTTGGAAGTCCAGACAATTTTGTCCAATTCAATCCTCCATCTGTCGTAAAATACGCGCCAAACTCTGTCCCAACAAACAATAAGTTTGCATCCACATGATCTTGCTTCAAACAGTATGAATTTCCTCGGACAGGCAAATTACTTGTCATGTTTGTCCACGTTTTACCCTTGTCTGTAGATTTCAATACGTACGGTTTAAAATCACCATTTCGCTGTGGATTAAAGACCGCGAAAACCGTGTTTTCATCGAACAAAGAAGCGGTCAACATATTCACTCGAGCGTTCAACGGAACGCCGGGGAATGTGGCGTATTTGGTCCACGTTTGACCGTCGTTGTCTGATACTTGAATTAATCCATCGTCCGTACCAACATACAACAATCCTTTTTTAACCGGCGATTCATCCAAGGCAACAATGTTACCATAAATTGTTGTGGACGCATTTTTCATCACCGCGTCGATCGTCCAAACTTGATCCATTACTTCGATTTCATTTCGATCGATTTGCTGCGTTAAGTCCGGTGAAATCGTTTGCCAATCATCACCACGGTTGTTCGACTTAAACAATTTGTTCGCAGCGAAATAAAGCGTGGAAGCGTCATGAGAGGAAACGATCAATGGAGAATCCCAATTCCAACGGTATGCAGACTCTCCTTTTCCCGGCATCGGTTGAATCGGAACTTTTTCACCTGAAGCACGGTCGTAGCGCACAATCCATCCATATTGTGCTTGCGCATATGTAATGTTTGGATTGGACCAATCTGTTGCCGATTCAAATCCATCTCCTCCGTTTGTGATGAACCAATCCGAATTTAAAATTCCCGCCGCATTGTTTGTTGCTGCTGGACCTCCCATGGAATTATTATCCTGAGTTCCCCCATAAATATTATAGAATGGTGCGGCATTATCTGTCACTGCTTTGTAAAACTGAATAATTGGCAAATTGGCGTAGTATTTCCATTCTCTAGCATGGGTGTAGGTTTCGTACAATCCACCATCGCAACCCACGAGCCAGTGATCCGTGTTTGATGGATCGATCCAAATTGCATGATTATCCACGTGCTTATTTGTCTCTCCAGTTGGTTTGAATGTTTTTCCACCGTCTTCCGTGTGATGCATGTAAGTATCCATCGCAAAAACCTTGTTTTTATTCAAGGGGTCACACATGATTTCTTGGTAGTAATTCCCGCTTGTATTGAAGTCGCTTTGTTTGCTCCAATTCTCTCCTTTGTTGGTTGACTTGTACACACCCGCTTTTCCATAGCGTGCTTCCACAATGGCATAAATCAAATTGGGATCAACCGGTGAAACAGCGATGCCAATTCTACCCATATCACCTTTTGGTAAACCAGCATTAATTGGTCTCCACGTAACGCCACCATCGGTGGATTTATACAAACTTGATTCTGGTCCACCGCCAATGTACGTCCATTCATGTCTTCTGCGTTGATGCGCAGCCGCATATAAGATGTTCGGGTTAGTCGGATCAATGGCAATTTCTGATATTCCAGTATTATCGGACACGAACAATGTGCGCGTCCAAGTTTTACCACCATCCGTGGTTTTGTACACACCGCGTTCTCCACCGCTACTCCAAAGTGGTCCATAAGCTGCGACCCAAACGGTGTTTTCATCGCTTGGATGAATAACGATGTTTCCAATGTGTTCAGATGTTTTTAATCCCATGTTTGTAAAGGATTTTCCACCATCCAACGATTTATATACCCCATCACCGTAAGCGGCAGAACGTTGGTTGTTATTTTCACCTGACCCAACCCAAACTGTATTTGGATTCGATGGCGCTAATTCCACACAAGCAATCGAATAAGATCCGTATCCATCAAAAATGGGCGAAAAGGTAATTCCGTGATTGTTGGTTGTCCAGACGCCCCCGCAAGCGGCAGCGATGTACCACAAATCCTTGTTCGTTGGATGAACAGCGATATCAACTATGCGTCCTGAAGTTAAGGCTGGTCCGACCATACGAAACGAAAGTGCACCGACCGTTCCTGCATCATAAGGTGGTTTCACCACTTCAGTAGAACTCGTTTTTTTCTGTCCATAAACAGCAACAGAGGAAACAATTGTAAAGAGAAAGAGTAATTTTTTCATAAAATGAATGGCTATTTTGAGCACTAAAATTACGACATTTCCCACAATCTTTCTTTTTTGACTTATCCGCTCCACGAGAATTTATTCATTCCATTGAAAATTCGTAAATTAGCCCTTCCAAAGATTTTAAATACGCATGCAACTTTCATGTCAGTTTTTAGTCTTAAGAACGCATCAAACAGAACCCTACTATGAAGCATCTATTATTTTTAGTCAGTTTATTTCTTTCTCAAACTTTTCTTGCCCAAGTCATTACTGACTCCCCATTATACCAACAGTTAAAAGCATCAGGTCAATTGGGACATGTGGTTGTTCAGCCGAATCATACCATTGAAAATGTAACTGGAAAGCCATCCGTGAAACCTAATCCAACCACAAAATCAAATGCATGTGACTGTTACATTGAGCCAGATTCTACTTACATTCTTGCCATGCAACCCAACGATGATGGTTCAACCGGACTCATTCCAATTCCATTTAACTTCAACCTTTACGGTCAAACCTTCAATTCCATTTACATCAACAATAATGGAAATATTACCTTCAATGGTCCACTTTCTACTTTCAGTGCAACGGCCTTTCCATCAACAGGAAACGCGATTGTCGCACCATTCTGGGCTGACGTTGATACGCGAAATGGGAATGGTCAAGTTGTCTATAAAATCACGCCAACAGCGGTGTACGTAAATTGGGAAGATGTTGGATATTACTCCATGCAAGGAGATAAATTAAACACCTTCCAATTGATCATTACGAATGGTTCTGACCCAGTCATTGACCAAGGGAATGTGGCATTTTGTTACCAAGATATGCAATGGAC